>Ga0224507_10000049_pt1 | contig 43857 bp, 42 predicted proteins | sample SF_Jan12_sed_USG_3_FD_170159 | JGI IMG/M metagenome (GOLD analysis project Ga0224507, IMG submission 170159) | Sediment microbial communities from San Francisco Bay, California, United States - SF_Jan12_sed_USGS_13 | ecosystem: Environmental > Aquatic > Marine > Sediment | place: USA... | reverse complement strand
ACGCCGTATCTCTCGGCCTCGGACTTCCATTTCTCGATCATCTCTTCCGTCGGAAGATACACTGTTAGCGCTCTCTGTTTGATGGTCTTGGTTTTGCCCAAATTCGGTCTTCCGGGCGCTTTTTTCATTAGTAGGTGAATAAAAGTCTGGCCTATATAATATTTACTGGTAAAAAATGTGCGAGGGCCCGGATTTGAACCGGGGGACTCCTGCGAGAACAGATCTTGAGTCTGTCGCCTTTGACCGAGCTTGGCTACCCTCGCGCGAACCGCAGAAGACGCTGAAAGGATAATAAAGATTCGCAGTGCGAAATTGAACGAACGGCAGGCTAGTTCTCAGTCAGCGACGCACTCGTTTCGGTTGCCGGAGTTCAATCAGCAGTCTCACGACCTTTTCGCAGGCGTCAATACTATAAGACTCTGATATTACAGATGAAATGGATAGATTGAAGGTCGCACCAAAAAGGATTAAATACAGTGCCTCCAATGTAAGGTCTGGCAGGCGTGGGCATAGCCTGCCGATCTCCAACATGGAGAGGCATCACCAACACACCTCGCCATTTCCTCCAGAATTTCGAACCACCCACAACTTTTTCACAAAAGAGGTGTTCGTCATGCCTCTCCACCCAGCCTATTTACCCTTTAGTTCTTCGATTGGAATCCGTCGCAGAATCGAAGATATTCTCCAACAGATACTCGAATGACTCAGTCGAGAACAATCGATCCATATCAACGAGTCAACACGAGACATCCAGCTGCGTTCACAAGGACGGAATGCTCGGCCTGCGCGACGGCTCCTTTTCCAGCCTCAATGAGAATCGGATAGCTCATAATCATCCCCATCCTGACCATCTTGGGAAGGAGGGTTGACACCTGCGGATGCAAATCGTCGCACCATCTACCAGCGAACGGGAAGCCGCCGAACGAAGATTGGATTCTCGAGAACAGAGTGGAAATCTCTGGCGGGGCCCTGCGGTCGCGCATGAGCCTGTAAATCCCTCCTTTGGACCCACCGTCCACCTTGCCTTTCCCGGTTGTGGAGAATGGTTCGATGGCCAATATCATGCCCTCTTTTATCGCGGACCGATCCCGATTCTTGATGTTCGGGAGGCTCAGACCCGCGTGAAGGTTGAACCGCTCCATGCTGTGTCCCGTAAGGTTCTGTATGGGTTTGAAGCCAGCACCGGTTATGGCTCTCTCAATCACTCCACCCATGGCTGAAACCGTAGTTCCAGGAGAGACCATCTCGATGCACATCTCAAGGGCGGACTCAGCGGCTTCTACCATCGCGGAATGATTTCTCGTCCCCACCTCAACGGTCGCCGCTGTGTCTCCCGGATATCCGTCCACATGGGCGCCGATATCGATCTTGACGACATCGCCGATTCTAAAAGTAATGTCTGTTTCCTTCGACGGAGTATAATGGGCTGCGACCTCGTTCACGCCGATGTTAACAGGAAAAGCGCACTCCGCGCCCTTGGACCTGATGAGTTCTTCGACCGCTTCTACGAGTTCCAGGGCGCTGCCTCCCGTCCTCACGTTCTCAACAGCGAACTCCCGTGCTTCACCGGCTATCTTCCCGGCACGGACGAGCTTGTCCAGAATATCATCATTCACGCAGGGCGTTCTCAATCTCCTCCTGAGAGATGGCGCCTTTCCTGATTACCTCGACGGTGCCATCTGAGACGTCAACAATCGTTGAAGGCTCTGCCTTGACCGTTTTGCCGCAGTCAATGCATATCTTGACGGTGTCCCTGAGGTCCTTCAACGGCAGCCTGGAGTCGATGGGGTTCTTGTGCGAGTGGAGGTTCGCGCTCGTTGACGTTATCGGGCCGAATCTGTCTATTATCCTTATCGCGAGCGGATGGTCTGGAATGCGTATCCCGACCTGGTTCGCGCCAGACGTCAAGATGTCAGGGATGCTCGGTTTCCTGGTGAGCAGTATCGTAAGCGCTCCCGGCAGGAACGCTCGTATCAGCTTGCGCGCGTTGTTGTTCAGGACCGCGACGCTCTCCATCATCTTCTCGTTGCTGACGGCAATCGACAGCGGCATGTCAAACGGTCGGTTCTTCGCAAGAAAGACCTTCTTAACCGAGCTCTCGTTGAACGGGTCCGCCCCTATGCCGTAGAGTGTGTCCGTAGGGTATACGATGAGCTCGCCCGCCTTGAGCACGGATACTATTTCATCCAACTCCTCGTCCGACATCTTGCAGTTCCTACACACGCCCTTGTTGTCCGCACACTTGACCACTTTCATCAGTATGCCCTCTCTAAGTATTCAGCCGACAACCGCAGGTGATACTCGGCGTCTCCTTCCGCATACGACCCGTGGCCCGGATACATGTTCTTTAGTCCAAGCGTTTTAAGGCGTTCGAGGGACGACTTCAACTTCCGGAGGTCCCCTCCTGGAAGGTCCCATCTGCCCACGCCACCGTCGCAGAAGACTGTGTCGCCGACGATAGCGGAGCGTGACTCTCCATCGAACAACGCCAGGCTGCCTGGCGAGTGGCCTGGCGTGTGGAGGACCTCGAGAACGGAGGAACCGCATCGCAGCTCCTGCCCCTCTCTCAGAGGCTCCACGTCCATCTTGCCTATGGCCTTGCCAAACATCCTGCTAGCGGTCAACGACATATCTCCAGCCCTCATAGGGTCGGCCTCTGCCTCGTGAAGGTACAGCTTCGCCCCTGTGGCCTCGCACATCGCCTCCGCCCCGCCGATGTGGTCGTAGTGCGAGTGTGTGAGCACGATCCTCCCGATGTCCTCGAGCGGGACTATCTTGGACAGCTCTCCCAAGGTCGAGCCAGCGCTCATACCCGTCCCCGTGTCCACGATTATGGGGTCGTCGTCCTCCAGCAGATACACGTTGCTGTCGTAGGCCACTCCCGCGATATAGTGGACCTTCATTCTGTGAAGGGGATAACGCCGGCCTTTTAAAGCTTTAGCCTCGTAACAGTCGAAGGATAGATCGGCGGCAATATCCCGTCGAATCAACTGGCCGCGCGAGCTTAGTCCTTCGCCAAGACGACCATCTTCCTGCGTTCCTCGAGATTGACCAACGATACTGTCTTCGACAAAGACAGCTCCTCCGCCTTCGCAAGCCCCTCGATCGCTGCAAGAACGGCGTCCCTGTGTGGTCTGCGGATGTCCACGCCCGCCTCCTGAAGCTGGTGCTGGACGATCAACATGGCCTTCTCAAGGTCTCCGTACTGAGCGCAGAAATCTTGGACGATGAAATCGACTACCTCAGCAAGCGTCTTCGGGCCGTCGGATTCTGCCGGGGTCGGAACCGAGATGTCTTCTACCATCAGTTCTCCCAGCGTTGCGAATATGTTCTCGACGTTCTCCCCTGTTTTCGCACTGGCGATGAATATCGGATAGCCTCGCCGCTGCCCCTCAGATTCGAGCACCGTCGCGGACATCTTCTCCTTATCAGCTAGGTCTGCCTTGTTGCCCACGAGCACAGTCGGCACCGGCCCCACGATGGCCTCCGCCTCCTTCAGCCAGAATTCCATGAGGCTGTTGATGGTCTCCTCCCGCGAAAGGTCGCCCACCAAGATGAGTCCTTGCGCCCCGCTTAGGCTCGCCGAACGGATCTTTGAGTACTCCTTCTGCCCGAGGATGTCCCATATCATCATGCGCAGGTTGATTATCAGGTTGGGCTTGATTATCTGGATGTCCTTCCTGGAGACTTTCGTGCCTATGGTGGCTATGTACTTGTCGTCGAACTTGTTCACAACGTACCTGGCGATGAGAGAGGTCTTACCGACCCCGCCGTCCCCGAGCAGGACGACCTTCTTGAGTATCTCCCGGAGCTCCATCTCGGGCGAAATAGGTGCCAGGCAGATTAAAAGCTTTTACCACATGCTTTGGCCCGCCCGCACCTCATGCCATTCATCTGCGGTACTTGCCGCTGATGAGCTGTTTCATTACGTGGTCCACATCCCCGATCTCGGCCTTGTCACCGGACCACTTTGTCAGCCTCTCTCCGAAACGCTCCTCCAACTCTTCCGTGACCTGTCTTAGCTGGCTCCTCAGCCTCTCGGGCTTCTTCGTCGATATTATCGCGGCGACCACGACGCTTCTCGAATGAGATATGAGTATGTCGTAGTTCTCGAACCTGATTTCCTTGAGCCGCCCTCCGCGCTCGTCGAAGCTCTCCTTGATGAAGCTCTGGACGGCCGTCAGCATGCCCGCCATTATGTTCTCGTCCTGATCAGGTCTCAGTCTGCGGGTGTAATGCTTCAGCAACATACCGGCTGGCGTCATGAGAAAGATCTCGTCTATGATGGTCGGCGACGACCGCCATATCATGAAGAACCCGGCGACGTTGATTGAAGCAAGGGCTGCGGCGAGGCCAACGAAGAACACTCGCGTGAGGGTGTCCTCGAACGGGACCACGAACGCCGTAACGACGAGAGCGGCGAAGATGGACAGAGACATCAAAACCAGCGTTCCGACCTTAACATCCTTCTCCATCGAAGTGGTTGATTGCTGGGTCTTGTGATAAGGCTTTCGATAATTCCACTGTTATACTGCGTCTGAGGATTGAGAAACGGATGGAGTGATGTTATCCTTAGACAACGAATAAATACGTATGCGCCCGCTTCTTGCGACGAGGAAAACGAAGAAGGCGTTGGCTCATGAAACTGTTGGAGTACAAGGCCAAGGAGCTGATGAGGAGATACGGGATCCCTGTCCCTGAGGGGTTCGTCGTATCGTCCCCGGACGAGATAACCGAAATCGCGGGTCCGGTGATGGTGAAGGCACAGGTCCTCATTGGCGGCAGGGGAAAAGCTGGGGGCATCAAACCAGCGGACGACGTCGAGGAGGCGCGGAAATGCGCCTCTTCAATATTGGGCATGAACATCAGTGGATATACGACGAAGGAGGTACTGCTTGAGGAACGGATTGACGTGGCCAGAGAAATATACCTCGGACTCACGATTGACAGGAGCATGCGGTCCGTCCTGTTCATGGCATCGCCCGATGGCGGAATGGACATAGAATCGGTCCCCGAGGAGAAGATGCTCATGATTCCCGTCGACCCGCTGATCGGATACCAACAGTACATCGGCAGACGGATTGCATCATTCGTTGGACTGACCGGGAACCAGGCGGCACAGATGGCGAGACTGTGTGGCCATCTCTATGAATTGGCTGTCGGAGAGGATGCGGAACTCGCAGAGATCAACCCTCTCGTCGTGACAAAGGAATGCGATGTGATTGCTGGCGATGCGAAGGTCACGATAGACTCCGACTCAATGTTCAGACATGACGAATACTCCGGATTGAAGGAAGATCTCACCCCACTAGAGGAAAAGGCGAAGGAGTTGGACATCGCGTTCGTGCAGCTGGACGGCAACATAGGTGTGATAGCAAACGGTGCGGGGCTGACCATGGCGACCCTAGACAGTCTCAACATGTTCAACGGCAAGGCGGGCGTGTTCCTCGACCTGGGCGGCACCGACGATCCGAAGAAGGTCAAGGAGGCCATGCTCCTCATGGAGGAGGCTGAACCGGCGGTCATCCTGGTCAATATCTTCGGAGGAATCACCAAATGCGACACCGTCGCCGCAGGACTTCTTGAGGCGATGGAGGAGAGGCGGATTACGACGCCAATAGTGGCCAGAATAAAGGGAGTGAACGAGGAGAACGCGAGAGAGATGCTCAGGAACGCTGGTATGATCCCGGCATCCGGCCTGAGCGAGGCCGCCGAACTCGCGGCCAAAGAATCCCTGAGGTGACATGCTTGGCGGTCATAATCGATTCTGAGACCAAGGTCGTTGTCCAGGGCATCACGGGATATCAGGGAACATATCACACGCAAGCGATGATGGACTTCGGCACCAAGGTAGTCGCAGGCGTCACCCCAGGCAAGGGCGGGCAGGAGGTCCACGGAGTGCCTGTGTTCGACACAGTGGACGAGGCAGTCGAGAGGACTGGAGCCAACGCGTCCTGTGTCTTCGTGCCTGCCCCGTTCACCAAGTCGGCTGTTCTCGAAGCGGTCGATGCTGGAATCGGCACGATAGTCGCAGTGACCGAGCACGTGCCAATCCACGACGCGATCCAATTCGTCGCCGTTGCCAGGGCAAGGGGAGTGACTCTGATCGGCCCCAACTGCCCTGGCCTGGGAACGCCAGGTGTCGCGAAGATTGGCATATTGCCCAACAAGATATTCAGCAAGGGCGATGTCGGCGTAGTCTCCCGGTCCGGGACGCTCACGTACGAGATAGTCAATGCGATGAGCGAAAGTGGGATAGGCCAGTCCACCTGCGTCGGGATAGGCGGCGATCGCATCCCCGGAACTGGGTTCGTGGACGTGCTCAAGCTATTCCAGGAGGAGTCCGAGACCAAGAGGATAGTCCTCGTGGGAGAGATAGGCGGGACCGCCGAGGAGGACGCCGCTGAGTTCATCAAGGAAGAGGTGACCAAACCAGTGGTCGCTTACATCGCCGGCAGAACCGCGCCTCCAGGAAAACGCATGGGACACGCCGGAGCAATAATCGCAAGGGGAAGAGGGACCGCAAGCAGCAAGATGAAGGCGCTCGAGACGGCGGGAGTAAAAGTCGCGAAGCTGCCGACCGATGTTCCAGACCTCATCAATGGATGAACGGCGAAAGGACCGCACTTGGCCGCGCGGCCGCACATGTCAGCCCGCAGGGTTACATAGTATGACCTGATGATAAGGCGATTTCATGACAGAGGAACTGGACGGGATATTCTTCGACTTCGGGGGCACGCTCGTTGACACCACTGTACCCAGGGAGCAGATATGGTCCGAAGTGCTGCTGACCCACGGCCACGAGGTTGGTCGGGCTGCGATCGCAGAAGCGCTCAGAGCCGCGGACAGAGACCTCGACGAGCGGTTCGCCAGCATTCAGGGTAACGACGAGAGGCATTTCTGGCTTGGGTACGACAAGGCGGTCCTGACGAACCTGGGCATCGGACTTCGCGCCGAGGACGTCGTCCGAGACCTTTCCGACTCCATGGGCAGAATGGTGATGGACGATGGGAATTGGATGGATTTCGCAGATGCGAAGCCGATGCTGAGCGGACTCGGCCGTGTGGACGTCCATGTTGGACTCATATCGAACGCCACTGACCTAGCACGACGAGTGCTCCGACGGTTGGATCTGGAGAAGTACTTCGACACCGTCGTGATATCTTCAGAGGTCGGACATAGGAAGCCGTCTAAGGAGATATTCGACTTCGCCCTCGAGGAATCCAGGATCGCATCTTCGCGGGCGATATACATCGGCGACAAGCCAGCGGTGGACGTCGTCGGAGCCGCCAATGCCGGGATGAACGCGGTTCTCATAGACAGAGGTGACCTCTTCCCAGACAGTGACTGCCTCCGGATAAAAGACCTTGATTCGCTGAAGGCGTTCGTAAGGCTCTAGAAATCCTCCGGAGGCGGGAGGTCGAGCCCTTTCAAATGGCTTGAGTCGTTAAGGATAACGGGCTTGGAATCTCTCTGCTTGACCTTGAATACCGACATCGCGCACGGGTCGTGCCTTATCGTCCCGATTGTGTCCCTCTTCTGATGGAGCAGATAGGCGGTCATCATCTTAATCGGAATGCGGTGGGACACGATTACGACCGTGCCAGTTCCGTGCGTCCACATGACCTCCCTCAGCGCGCTGTTGACGCGCTTCCAGGCACGCTTCATGCTCTCGCCTCGGGTGAATCTCGACTTCGCAGGGTTCTCAATCCATCTCTCGTAGAGCTTCGGATACTCGCGCTGCACTGTCTCGACAGAAAGGCCCTCCCAGGCCCCATAGCTGATGTCGGAGAAGCCGTCAACCTCGCGGATGGCTATCTCGTGCGGCTTGGCGATCCTGCGGGCGGTGACAAGGGAGCGTTTCAGTGGGCTAGTGTAAATCGCCTCGAAGACCTTGGCCTCGAGCGCTTTAGCGGTGGCGTCAGCCTGGGTGATGCCTGCGGAGTTCAGCCTGATGTCGCGCCGTCCGCGAAACACCCGCTCGCGGTTCCAGCTGGTCTCACCGTGGCGTATTATTATTAACTCCATCTCGGACATGCTTGAGGCTTCGCATATCAATCCTGCTATTTATCTGCTGTCGCACCTTCCCGAGGGCATATCGGCCAGGTCGAACCTTACGGTGAACCCGGCTCAGCCCGCTCCGAGACAACGATCAGGTCCGAGAGGCCAACGGTGATCAAGACCTTGTCGGCGGGAAGGAAGCCTATTCTCATTATTTCGTAGACGGAGAACTTAACGGTGACGTGGCAGTCGTAGATTCCAGGCTCCGTGAATATAGCATGAACTTCTCCTATGGACCTGTCGGATTCCTCCTCCTTATCCGTCATCCAACCGATCAGGGCATCATCAACTGTGTAGAACGAGACATTCCTGAGGGATATGTCCGTGCCCTTGAACCAAAAACCGCCGTTATCCTCGGACATCTTGCTAACCATGACCTGAAAAACCGCATCCTCGTCCACTGTTGCGTTCGGGTCTCCCGACATGGAAATCGCCCATGTCGTGGCGCCAACGCTGATGAGGCCGGAGGCGATCCTAACGTTCTGCGTGAACGCCTCACTCCCGAGGTTCGCGGTCTCTTCCGATTCTGTATAAGTGGTCCCTGACACGGGCATAACTGATGGGCTTATCAGCGTCCACACCACCAGCACGATGATCACAGCGACCAGGACGATCCAACGGAGCAGACGTCTCGGTTCCTCGCGCTCCTTCCGCGGCTTGACCCGTCGGCCCTCGCGCTCGTACTCCTCGATCCACATCTCCTGCGGGTCGCCCACGAACTCCGGGGACGCGCCCTCCTCGAGCGTTGGCTCTGGAGAGGCCAAGGTTTCCCCGTTCGTGTCGTTCAGTCCATCACCTTCGGAAGCCAATGAGAACAACCATCCTTCTGACAAAATCAACGTCGTCGGCAATCAATCTTTCTATAGCACTTGCGATTCCCATCCCGGAGCCTCGGCGAATCCGATGGCGGCCGACGCCTCCACCGGAACCTCTGGTCCATCCGAGGGCCAGAGCAACGCTTTTATACAGGTCGATGCATAGCGGGAATCCCGACCCTCTAGAAGGACAACGAATAAATAACGTTGGCTTGCTAGATTAAGGGTTGGTCATGCACCCGTGCACACTTGTGCCCGGGGAAGATGGTTGAGGGGCAGCGGGGCAGGAAGGACCCGCGGGCCTCTGTGAGTGCCGATCATGTGCAATCCGGACGTGTGCTGAGTCGACATGCTAGCGGCTAGTTAAACCACTTGGGGAATGGCTCGGTTCGGGCGCCGAAGAAGGTCGTGCCAAGCTGCGATATGCACCGGGTAAGCGCAAGGAGCTTTTGATCCGGTGATTACCGAATGGGACTTCCTGCTCTTCGGAGCAATCCGTGAGGATAGGGAACCGGGGGAATTGAAGCATCTTAGTACCCTGAGGAAAAGAAATCAACCGAGATGCCGTTAATAAAGGCGATCGAACGCGGCGTAGGGCAAACTGAATCCTCCCGAGAAATCGGGCGGAGATGTGGTGTTGCAGACTCCTCTACATCTTAACTCGTCAATCCGAAATCGCCTGGAATGGCGTGCCACAGAGGGTGACAGCCCTGTAGGGATACGCGAGAAAGATGATTCTGGATGTTCTAGAGTATTGCGCCTTGGATCTGGCGTGAGAAGCTGGGAGCCATTTGCTTCCAACCCTAAATACGACCCGAGACCGATAGTGCAGTAGTAGCGTGAGCGAAAGCTGAAAAGCACCCTTAACGGGAGGTGCAAAGAGCCTGAAACCAGGTGGTGACATCATTATGCAGCGTGCAAGGGACGAAGCTCGAAAGAGTGGACCGACGTTGCATTATCCGTTTCGAATAACGGGCCAGGGAGTTCGGATCGATGGCGAGGTTAATCGGGAAACCGAGCAACCGTAGGGAAACCGACAAGTCCGCAGCCCGCAAGGGTCAGGGACGAGGTGGGCTCGCCTGTAGTCATCGGTGAGAGACCCGAAGCCAGTTGATCTAGGCGTGGATAGGTTGAAGCCCAGGGAAACCTGGGTGGAGGACCGAACCCGTGTTGAGGTGCAAATCACTGGGATGATCTGCGTCTAGGGGTGAAAGGCCAATCTAAACTGGATATAGCTGGTCCCCCCCGAAACTACTCGCAGGTAGATCTCGGACGAGGCAGACGATGGGGTAGAGCGACCGATCAGACATTTAGGGGGAGAAATCCCTCGGTGTCTTGTCAAACTCCGAACCTGTTGTCGCCGTAGACTCCGGGAGTGAGCGTATGAGGGGTAAGCCCTGTACGCAAAAGGGGAACAACCCAGCCTCAAGTTAAGGTCCCTAAATGCTGACTAAGTGTTAAAGGGTAAAAGGAGTCCTCAGTCTAAGACAACTGGGATGTGGGCTTAGAAGCAGCCACCATTCAAAGATAGCGTAACAGCTCACCAGTCAAGATTGTGGGCCCTGAAAATGGACGGGGCTAAGTCAGCTACCGATACTTGGGAGTACCGGAAGGTAATCTGGTAGGGGGGCGTCGTGTGCGGGCGGAAGTTCGGCCGTGAGGTCGAATGGACCGCATTCGAATGAGGATCCTGGTGGGAGTAGCAGCAAAGAGCGGTGAGAATCCGCTCGGCCGTAGGGGCAAGGGTTCCTCGACAATGTTCGTCAGTCGAGGGTTAGTCGATCCTAAGACGTTCCTTAACCGAGAACGTCGAAAGGGTAAGCAGGTTAATATTCCTGCACCGTCGCGATCTCTGCGCACATCCTGACGCATCTGGGTAAGCTGAACAGGAGCGCCAATCTGTTCAAGTGTATAAGCCTGGGAAGAACCGTAATGGTGAGAACCGGGCGAAAGCACGAGTAGGAGGGCGAAGGCCCTCTTCAGCCTATCCCTGGTGCCCGTGAAAAGGGGTGTGCTAAACAATTGCGATGTTCGTACCAAGAACCGACACAGGTGCCCCTGGATGAGAAGTCCAAGGCCTGTCGGCGTTAATTGACGCGAGGGAACTCGGCAAATTAGCCACGTAACTTAGGGAGAAGTGGTGCCAGCTCAGTGATGAGCTGGTCGCAGTGACAAGGGAGCCCCGACTGTTTAACCAAAACAAAGGTGGCAGCTAGTCCGAAAGGATGCGTATTGCCGCTGAATCCTGCCCAGTGACGGTATCTGAACACCCTTTTCAAGGGGAAGAAGGACCGTTAAACGGCGGGGGTAACTATGACCCTCTTAAGGTAGCGTAATACCTTGTCGCTTAATTGGCGACTTGCATGAAGGCCCAACGAGAGCTCTACTGTCCCCGCGTCGAGGCCGGTGAAACCTACTTTAACGGCGCACAGTCCGTTATCTTCCAGCTGAAAGCGAAGACCCCGTGGAGCTTTACTGCAACCTGTCGTTGTGGTATGAGTTCGAATGTGTAGTGTAGGCGGGAGACGTTACCAGGTGCCAGCCGCTAGGTTGGCACCGAGTCAAAATTGAAACACCGCCCTTTCGAACTCGTATCACTTACATCTTCGGATGGACACCGGTAGGTGGGCAGTTTGGGTGGGGCGCCACGCCCTCGAAAAAGTAACAAGGGCGCCCAATGGTCGGCTCAGGTAGGTCAGAAATCTACCGAAGAGTGCAAGGGCAAAAGCCGGCTTGACGTGGATCAGCCCAATAATGATCTACGATGAGAAATCAGGGCCTAGCGAACCACTGTGCCTCACAAATGGGGGCCAGTGATTACAGAGAAGTTACCCCGGGGATAACTGAGTCGTCTCCAGCAAGAGTTCATATCGACCTGGAGGCTTGCTACTTCGCTGTCGGTTCTTCCTATCCTGGTGGTGCAGCAGCTGCCAAGGGTGGGGTTGTTCGCCCATTAAAAGGGATCGTGAACTGGGTTCAGACCGTCGTGAGACAGGTTTGTTGCTTTTTGCTGGAAGTGTTTTGATGCCTGACGGTAAGGATCCTTTAGTACGAGAGGAACGAGGATCCGTCGCCTCTAGTCTATCAGTTGTCCGGCAGGGCAATGCTGAGCAGCCACGCGATAGTGGATAAAAGCTGAAAGCATCTAAGCTTGAAGCCACCCCGAAAACGAGGCATCTCACGGCCGCCATTACATGATGGCGTTGATAGAGCCGGGATGTAAGTGCCAAGGTTCGCCGAGGCATTCAGTCCGCGGCCACTAAGCGTCGTAGTCGCTATACACATGCCGATTTGGTAAGTACGGCTCAGCCGTTACACGGATTGCACATGAGATTTTCTGCTGCCTTCCTTCCACAATTTTCTCCATCTCGACGCGGAGTAGCGTGAGCTCTGAAGAGTCATCTGAACTCCTTCGCGCTCACGGCAATCAGGATGAGTGCAAACAGCCCCAGAAGCGATGAGATGAATAGTGGGCCGATGCTGAAGACCATCAGGATCGATACGATGATGACGTAGACTAGATGCGACCGCCGCATACAAAAAATCCATCCAGTGATGGAGATGATGCCCAGCACTATCTCGATGAATCCGCAGTAGGCGAATTCCTCAAAGAGCCATCCGTAGCTGCCGATCAGCATGCCGTTGATTAGGCAGAGTATGCCAGCGAGAAACAGGCTCGTGCCCGCAATGAAAGGGAGGGGAGAGCTCCTTCTCGTGATGTAATGGTCTTCCGGCAGCATTCTCGTGCAATGGGGGCACAGAGCGAGATGGTTGTCGTAACCGCGCCCGCATCGGTGGCATGTCTTGAACTTGGGTCTGTATCCCGGCCTCTCCGTGGAGGTCGTTCTCTGTGCCTGGCCCAGATCCTTGAGACCAGCGCCGCACATTCTGCAGTTCACGGCATCCGGGAGATTGACCACGCCGCACGAATGACATCTTCTCGATAGGCCGAGGTGCTCACCACAACGGAGGCAATACTCAGCATCACCGGCATTCTCCATCCCACAAGAATCACATCTCCCCATACGACCCACCAATCACACGAATGGAAGGTGCCGCATTTATCCGTTGTGCCCTCCACGCGGCTCGGCACACCAGCCTAAGATGCGTAATCGATTGACTCCGAATCGTCGTAACTGCTCATGTAACATGCAGGTCGGAGGAATGGCATGGGGCAAGATTAATGACACAAAAGCGCATGGACTCCTCGACAACAAGCTGGAGGCGTCCGTAGTGAAAGCGGTCGTGATCGGCAATAACGTCGCTGGGACCACGCTCGCGAAGGCGGTTCGTGACGTGGATAGGGACGTTCAGATAGAGATATTCACCGAGGAGGCTGTCCCGTATTATCCGCGGCCTAAGCTGATAGATTTCATAGCTGGTACTGTCGACGAGGGGAAGATACTCTTCTACCCGATGGACTGGTACGAGAAGAACGACCTGAGACTGCATCTCAATTCAAGGGTGGAGCGCATCGACGCTCCTGGGAAGAAGATATTCGTGGGCGGCGAATGGTACAGCTACGACAAGCTGGTGCTAGCTAACGGCTCGAAGGCGTTCATGCCACCATTCAAAGGCCTTCCCAAGGACAATGTGTTCACGCTGCGCACTCTTGACGACGCGATGAGGATTAGGAAAGCTGCAGCGAATTCGTCCAAGGTGGTCGTAATCGGCGGCGGGTTGCTCGGGCTGGAGACCGCACGCGCCTTGGCCACGGGCTTTCCGAAGTTGAAGATGACGGTCCTCGAATACGCCGAGCACCTGCTGATGAGGCAACTGGACCATCCAGGGGCTGAGATACTGCAGAACACGATGCGAAGCCTCGGTACGGAGGTTTTCACAAATGCTGAGACTCAAGAGCTTCGTGGCGACGGTGCCGTCAAGGAAATCGTTCTCAAGGATGGAAGAACGCTTGAGTGCGATATGGTGGTCGTCTCCGCAGGGGCGAGGGCAGACCTCACTCTTGGCAAGGGTGCTGGATTGGCCGTTGGCAGAGGAGTCATCGTTGACTCGTCGCTCCGTACATCGGACGAGAGCATCTATGCCGTCGGCGACGTGGCCGAGTTCGACGGCAAGGTGTGGGGGATGATCCCTCCCGCGCTGGACCAGGCGAGGATAGCTGCCAAGAAGGTGCTGGGCCTGGAAACGCCAGACTATGCCGGCACGATCCCCTCGAACACACTCAAGGTGATGGGCATCGACCTCACGTCAATCGGCGTCGTAAGAAGCGAGCACGATCCTCCCGAACCGAGCTTCGAGGAGATCAGGGCCACGAGCGCGGATGGCAAGACATACAAGAAGTTCGTCATCAAGGACGGCAAGATGATAGGGGCAATCCTGCTGGGTTCTAAGAAGGAGACGGCGAAGATCACGAAACTCATCAAGGAGGGATCGGCTATCGATGGGCTCCGCGACAAGCTCGCCGACCCCGAATACGATTTCACATGATTGAACCGTGGCGGCCACACCCCTTGGGTGGATGTGCCGCTCTTTCAGGCGGCGTCACGAAAACCGTTAAATCCTGAAGACCCATGCAGAATCTGGATGGAGCCTAAGGATTACGAGCTCGAGTTCTTCAAGAGCAACGGCTTCCAGCGGAGGCAGTGCAGTGGCTGCGGCAAACACTTCTGGACGCTCGGAGAGAGCGATACGTGCGGTGAGGCACCGTGCGTCGAATACAGCTTCATTGGCAGCCCGCTGTTCAAGGAGAAGCAGAGCGTCCATGAGATGCGCGAGAGCTTCCTTTCTTTCCTCGAAAAAGAGGGGCACGAGAGAGTCGCGCGATATCCGATCACGGCGCGATGGAGAGACGATGTGTTCTTCACACAGGCAAGCATCTACGGTTTTCAACCATGGGTAATCGACGGAGTCGTGGACCCCCCGGCGAACCCCCTGGGCATATCACAGACTTGCGTCAGGTTCAACGACATCGACAACGTGGGCAAGACTGGATCGCACTTCACCATGTTCGAAATGATGGCCCATCACGTCTTCAACAAGAAGGGGAAGATAGTCTACTGGAAGGACCGGACCGTCGAGCTGTGCCACCGGTTCCTGACGGAGGTGCAGGGCCTCGACAAGAAGGCTGTCAACTACTCGGAGGCTTGGTGGGAGGGCGGTGGCAACGCCGGCCCGTGCCTGGAAGTACTCCTCGGCGGGGTCGAAATAGCCACACTGGTGTTCATGCAGTACGCCACCGGAAACGGGGAGTCGAAACCCCTGGACATGCAGGTCGTCGACACTGGATATGGCCTCGAGAGACTCACATGGATGTCGCAGGGAACCCCTTCTGCATACGAGGCGGTGTTCGGCGATGTTCTCCATGAGTTGAAGACTCTCTCGGGGACCGAGACGGACGAAACAGTCCTTGCAGAGTACGCCAAGGTAGCTGGCTCGATGAAGATAGAGACCGCAGCGGACGTCAGGGCATTGCGGGCGGACACCGCTGCTAGGCTTGGCATAGGCGTTGACGATTTCATGAGGCACATCAAGCCGTTCGAGAGCATGTACGTCATATGCGACCACACTCGTGCGCTCATGTTCATGCTCAGCGACGGCATCGTGCCATCCAACGTTAGACAGGGTTACTTCGCAAGGCTGCTCGTGCGTCGGGCGCTCAGGGAGATGTCACAGTTGGGATTGACCTCCAGACTTTCGGAGATTGTCTCCCAGCAGATCGAGTACTTCTCAAAGGACTTTCCCGACCTGAAGGAGAACAGGGAGGGAGTGCTGAAACTGGTGGACGTCGAACAGGACAAGTACAACGACACGCTCGTCAAAGGACGGGGGATCGTGCAGAGGCTGGAGGCGGCGCTCTCCGAAACAGGAAAGACCATCTCCGACAGCGAACTCGTGGAGCTGTACGACTCTCACGGGTTGAACCCCGAGGTTGTGGCGGAGTTCGCCGAGGGCACTGTCAACGTCCCGGACGACTTCTACAAGCGCGTTGCGGCGAAGCACGCGAAGGCACGTGAGGAGCATGAGGCTGAGCCAGAAGTCGCGCTCCCGGAAGGGTTGCCACCGACCAGTCAGCTGTTCTACAAGGACCCGCGCAAGCTCAAGTTCAGGGCGAAGGTGCTGGCCGTCGTGGATGATCTGGTCGTCCTCGACAAGAGCTATTTCTACGCCGAGAGCGGGGGGCAGGAATCCGATACTGGCTTGATGAAGGACATGCGCGTCGCTCACGTGGACAAGATCGGCAACATCGTCGTGCACAAGGTCGAGGGGCCGATGCAGGCGGTAGTCGGAAAGCTGATAACTTCGACCATAGACGAAGCTCGGAGGAAACGGCTGCAGAGGCATCACACTGCGACTCATATTATCAACGGCGCCGCGAGAGCAGTCCTCGGGAACCATGTGTGGCAAACCGGCGCACACAAGTCTGAGGATATGGCGAGGCTTGACATAACGCACTACGCGGACATCGAGGCGGATGAACTCGACAAGATTGAGAGACTGGCAAATGAGACCGTCCTTGCAGGCATCAAAGTCGATTCCAGGTTCATGAAAAGGGATGACGCTGAGAAGCGTTATGGGTTCAGACTATATCAGGGAGGCGCGGTCCCGGGCAAGGAAATAAGGGTGGTGAAGATCGCGGACTTCGATGTCGAGGCCTGTGGCGGCATACACTGCAAGAACACCTCCGAAGTCGGAGCCATAACGATATTGCAGGCCAAGAGGATACAGGACGGGGTCGTGCGACTGGAGTTCGCCTCCGGAATGGCGGCTGTCGAGAGGACCATGGCATCGTCGCGGACGCTATCGAAAACCAGCTCGATGCTCATGACCACCACGGACAACTTGGTCGGCGCTGTCGCGCGGTTACAGGCAGAGAACAGGAGCCTGCGCAAAGAGATGGAAACAGTCAAGAAGAGCATCGTCGGCGAGACTGTGGAAGAGCTTGTGGCCAAGGCGCCACGGGTCGCTGGTGTGGCAATCGTAAGGCATGTCCAGTCGGAGGACATGAAGCACCTCGTCAAACTGGCCAAGGAAATAATCGCGCATCCGAAAACGATTGCAGTCCTCGCTTCCGACGAGAACGGCGCCAAGATAGTCCTCGCCCGCAGTGCGGACGTGGACGTTAACTGCAGGCCGTTGCTAGGCGATGCCATGATAATAGTGGGCGGCTCGGGAGGAGGCAAGTCGGATTTCGCCCAGGGAGGAGGACCGGACACAAGCCGGCTAGAGGAGGCCGTGGAGTCCGTGATGTCCTCACTGAGAGACGTCCTGCAGAAAGAGAGATAATGAAGATGTCCAGACTGAAGGATTGGCTGAAGGAACTCAAGTATCTATTTGAGCTGACGAGGTCTGCCTCTATCGCCCGACGGTATTTCGTCATTGGTGCGTTCGATGGCGCCCTCACGATCCTAGGCGTGATAATCGGGGCTTATGTCGCCGAGTCCAGCGTCAACCCCGAGATAGCCAAGCAGCTCATCATCGGAGCGGGCGTTGCGGGAGGCATTGCGCTGGCCGTTTCAAGCGCTGTCGGAGCCTATGAGGCGGAGAGAGTGGAGCATATACTCAGCCACAAGAGCCTCGAGCAGGCAATGCTCACGAGCGTAGATGGCACGAGAAGGGATGCCATGACAGTCAGCATACTTGTTAGCGCAATCGTGCACGGGATGGCCCCGCTGGTGGCCGCTCTAGTGCCCCTCATACCATTCTTCTTTATGCCCTTGCACGACGCGGTCATAACCGGCATTGTGGTCACGATGGTCTTCCTGTTCGCGCTAGGCGGCTTTCTCGGAAGCTTGATCAAGGAGACTTTCATCTACACGGGCCTGAGATTCGTCATTGCAGGACTTGCTACGGCCATCATTCTGATACTGATTGGCGGCCAACCGTGAAGGAGCAGGAAGTTGGAATGCGCCCATAATTTGGCCATTTCTGCCATTATGCAGCGTCAACATTGACAATATTGGACCAAGCTGTCTTCGACGACCTGCACTACAGAGGTGATGTCACAAGCTTGAGGTCGAGCACGCCCTTCTGCGACCGGAAGACTCTCGCCAATGAACGCACCCTGCCGGCATCGCCGTTGAAGGCTATGATCTCCAGGCAGACATGCTTGGAGAGGTGAATGTGCATGGTCGCCGTGACCACATCTGGGTGGTCGTGCTGCATCTTGGTCAGCGCCTGACCGATGCCTCCCGCGTGATGATCGTAGGTCAGGAGAATCACGCCAGGCACTTTGCCCTTGCGCGTGACGTCCCACTTCTTGTTCGAGAGGAACTCGCGCATCGCCTCGCTGACAGCTTGGGATCTGTTGGGGTGTCCGATTGTCTCCGAGAGCGTGTCGAAGTCCTTCAGCAATGCGCTTGGCACGCTCAATGAGATCCTGGTATTCCGTGGCATCAATGGAGTGGAACGGGTATCGTCGAGAAATCCTTTGCGGAAGCGCCTCGGACAATCGCTACCAGCGGCCGGCGCATGAAACACAAACTCGATATACTCAAAGTCGATACTAGCCTGCACACCCCTGGCTAACGTGCTATGGACTCACTTGCAGCGTCGTGGGACGAACGTAAGTGTTTTATACACCTTAGTGTGTGGGGGAGTTTGCTCTCCAGGAGATGCCATTTGTCTGGCCTGGAGGGCGCTAATAGGACAATCACTGCAAGTGGAGGTTGCCATTTGGCCGAGGAGAAGACCGTGAAGACGAAAGGTGCCGCGAAGGGCAAGCGCAAGGAGACCAAGGAGGAGAAGCCCGCCAAGGCGCCGGAAGCCGAGAAGAAGAGTGATGATTTCAGATACATAGTGAGACTCGTCAACACGGATCTCGATGGCAACAAGGACATAGTCATCGCATTATCGGGCATCAAGGGCGTCGGCTTGCGAACTGCGGAGATAATCACAAGGATGGCCGGCATACCGCGCGAAGTCAAGATCGGTGACCTCCCAGAGGAGAAGACTGAGGAGCTCGAGAAGCTCGTCCAGGAGTATTCTGAGAAGGCCCCGCACTGGATGGTTAACCGGCAGAACGACTGGTCGTCCGGGGCGGACCTGCACCTCGTCGGAGTGGAGATAGACCTCAACAAGAGGGACGACATCAACCTGATGAGGATGATAAGATGTTACAGGGGCGTGAGGCATGAGACCGGGCAGAAGGTCAGGGGGCAGCGGTCCCGTGCTAATGGACGGTCTGGACTCACGCTCGGTGTCATGAAACGCAAGGATCAGCCGGGCGCCGCACCGCCGAAGAAGGAGTAGTGTAACTGATGGGCGACCCGAAATTCTCCAGGAGGAAGTACGAAACGCCAGCCCAGCCTTGGGAGGGCGAGCGGATCAAAGCCGAGAACGAGCTGATCCAGAAGTACGGCCTCAAGAATAAGAGGGAACTCTGGACGGCGCAGTCAATGGTCAGACGCCTGCGGGCACAGAGCAGGGAGCTCCAGGCGAGGCTCAGAACAGGTGATCCTCAGGCAGACAAGGAAACGGGGGAGCTCCTGAAACGCTGCGCGAGGATGGCATTGCTGCCAAAAGAAGGAGCGACACTCAACGACGTGCTGGCACTGAACACTGAGGCCATCCTCGACAGGCGGTTGCAGACCGTCGTCTACAGGAAAGGCCTCTCGTACACACCGAGGCAGGCGCGCCAGATGATAGTCCATGGCCACGCCTCCATCGAAGGAAGGAAGGTGACCATTCCAGGTTACCTCGTCAAGAGGGGAGAGGAGGAGCAGATAGAGTACTACGTCTCCTCGCCCATGACCAACGACATGCATCCAGCCAGGCCGAAGCCCGAGGACCTCGAGCGGCACAAGCTCGCCGAGCAGGCCAGGGAGGAAAGGGCTGCCGCCGCCAAGGCTGCTACGTCCCGAAGAGGCCCACCGAGGGCACTGCCCAAGAAGGTGAAGGCGATAGTCAAGGTCGACAAGGAGAAGGAAGAGGATGTCCCTGAGGCCGAACCACCCAAGGACGATGACGAGGGCAAGGAGTGATTCGAATGGTCAGATGGGGCATCGCACACATTTACGCCAGCTACAACAACATAGTCATCACGGTGACAGACATCACCGGGGCAGAGACAATCACGAAAGCCACCGGTGGCATGGTCGTCAAACAAGCCAAGGACGAGGCGTCACCGTATGCGGCCATGAGGGCTGCTGAGAAGGTGGCAGAGATAGCGAAGGAGAAGGGCATAGACTCGATTCACGTTAGGGTCCGCGCGCCGGGGGGGAACAAGTCGGTCTCGCCTGGCCCGGGGGCGCAGGCGGCAATCAGAGGCCTGGCGAGGGCCGGTCTCAGAATAGGCAGAATCGAGGATGTGACTCCGGTTCCGCACGACGGCACCAAGAAGAAGGGCGGCCGCAGAGGACGCAGAGTGTAGAGTGATCACCGATGAAGATCGATGTGCTGGAGATGACGCCTACAAAGGCGGAGTTAGTCATAAGCGACACCAACCCGACTTTTGCCAACGCCATACGCAGAACCATCGTCGCGGACGTGCCCAAGATGGCGATAGACAATGTCGAATTCCACCTCGGCCCAATCATGGACGATGACAGCAAGGCATATGAGAGCATCTCGCCACTGTTTGACGAGATAGTCTCTCACAGATTGTCACTGGTTCCCGTCCCGACCGACCTTGAGAATTACAACTACAGAAGCAAGTGTTCATGTGGCGGCGAGGGCTGCCCATCATGCACAATCATGTACTCGCTGAACAAGAAGGGGCCGTGCACGGTCTACTCCGGCGACCTCGAGCCTCTGGGAAGCGAGCAGTTCAGGATCAAGGACGACCTAATACCCATCGTTAAGCTGGCGGAGGACCAGGCGCTCCTGGTGTACGCCACCGCTGAGCTTGGCACCGGCAAGAACCACGCGAAGTGGCAGGCGACCGTGGGAGCGGGTTACAGGTACTCCGCGAAAATAGAGATCGACACCGCCAAGTGCGACCCGGGATGCTCTTGCGTCGACATCTGCCCGAAGGATGTCCTCGCCAAGGACGGACGGAAGCTCGTCGCGAAGCATCCAGAGAAGTGCAACCTATGCAATTCATGCGTCGAAATGTGCGAAGTAGACGCCATCAAGGTGACAGGCGACCCCTCTAAACTCGTGTTCAGGTTCGAGACGGACGGTTCAATGGATGCGAAGGACATACTGCTCAAGGGACTGAGCATACTCGAGGAGCGATTCGAGCACCTGAGGAATCAACTGTCCGCTCTTGAGTAAGCGTATTCAGAAGAATTCATCCAGCTTCGGGTTCTTGGCCTTGTCGGATTGGAACAGCGAGTTTATCGAGTTCTCCAGCAGAGAAATGCGCTGGAGCGTATATTGGGAGACTTGGTAGGCGTTGCCTATCCTCTTCGCCGTCTCGAGATACTTGGACACGCCGGCTTCGTGCACCGTCAGGGTTAACTTGTTGCCGCAATAGCAGCTGCCCCTTAGCGGCATGCGCCTGTACTTGGTATTGCACTTGGCGCACCTCAGCTGCTGGCCGGTGAACCTCCTGAGGCTGCCCTGGGTGTCTGGGAGAAGATGCCTCGTTATGATCCTGTGGACGACATCGGACACATCCACCGCCCTTATCCTCGCGCCCAGGGCTATCTGCGCTTCGAGCTTGTCGTACATGGATTCCAGCGCTGTGTATGCCGATGACACGGGCCCCTCCGAGATGTCCGCCGTGTTGTGCGTGCATTGCAGGCCCTCGTACTGAAGCACTGTGCCGATCCTGCCCGCAACAAGGTCCATGATCGGTTCCACTTCCTTAGGGTGGGCGTACCGTTGCGTCGCCTTGTAGAACTCCAGCGGGTATGAGGACGACGCGTCGATGTTGTGCGCCTCCTTATCTATCTCGTTTGGGTCGAGCTTGGTCGTCAGCACGAGCGGAGCGTCCATCAGCCCGCCGCGCCGCTCTGGCAGGAACGACCTCGAGAAGTTCAGCAGGCAGTCCATGAGCATGATTATCGAATCCTCGTCGCCATCGCAGTTCCTCCGTTTGGCAGCGTGGAAGAACGGGTGTGCGTAGCCAGCGTGGGCCTTGGAGAAGCCTACGATCCTTGACAGCACACCCCCCGATGTGTGCGGAGCGAGGCCGACAACCAGATGGCCAATCATATCTTGCCTGGTTCTGATCCTGTAGAACGGCTCGAGACCGTAGAACTTCACCAGCAGCTCGTCCACGAACTTCGAGACGGATATGAGATACTCCACGCATGAATCGGGTATGATGACATCCTGAACCTTCAGCTCAAGTAGGTCGCCGGGTGACTCGAGATCATTTCCGGACGACGTCTTCTCGTAGCCAAGCGACTTCGCGGTGGCGACATCGATTCCGACCTCAGACGGCTTGAAATGAGTCAGTGGCACATCCGTCGCGTCCACCCTGATCGTACCATCCTTGAACACGAAGACGCCGTTCCTAGACCTCAACACGCCCTTCTCGATCGCCTCGGGTGTCTTGCTCTTCGATATCATCCCCTGGACGCCTTTGACTTCTGTAATCTTGCCGTTCATCAGCTCGATGACGGACTGAAACATATCGCCGATTGGGATGTTCTGGGGAGCGACCTTGCCTGTGAACACCGTGTGGGCGCCGCATTGGCACTTGCAGGAGAAGGTCGTCTTACCACACATGGGACAGGACCGCTCCCCCAAGATTGTCTTTATGGTGCCCGCGTTGGCCGCCTCGTTTACCAGCCGCTGAGCTCCACCGTGGGAACCCACCGGGAACAGACAGTGAGGTGGCGGCTTCATCCGCCTCTCCCTCGCCTTCTCTGGTCGGGCGACCCTCGCACCTATCCTCGTGATGGCCCGCGCACGGATCTCCACGCCGGACAGGGATGACACCAGCTCCATAGGGTTGGCCGTCTCCGGGATCTGGACCTCGCGGAGAAGGACCTTCTGACCGTCCGTCTCAAGCCCCAATCCCAGCATGAGCGGCTTAGCCCACGCATCCACGCGGATGGCGTCGTCTCGAACGCTGTGAAGTGCCCCGAGCCGCTCAAGCAGGGCTTTGCACGCGCTATTGGCAGAGATTACGATTACCCCGTCGTCCATCGCCGCCGAATTCGCCAAGAGGTTTCTGAGAGACAGGATCTCTTCCGTCGTGAGGTCGAACCAGAATAGATTGTAGTTCGGGTGAAGTGGCATCTTAAACTCATGGCACATCTTGAGAGCCCTGTCGAATGATGGGTTTCTCCAATCGGCTGGAGGGGAGGCACTCTTTTCTCTGAGCTCCTCCCCATACCACTCGAGCGTGAACCCAGCGGGCATGAGAAGATGATTGTTCTCGACGAACTCCCCGTATGGGATGAGTATCTCACCGACATCGACTATTTCTTTCACGCGGCCTCGGATGTCCATCGCTTCTGAGACGGTCTGTGTCTGTACCAGATCGCCGTTGTCCAGCAACGCCATCGGGCCCTCAATCGAGTCGCACGGCGTTATCGCCCCAGCCTTCCCAGGACGCTCAATCTTGATCTGCGTGCCTATTGCGACGAAGTCGTCCAGGAGCGTCATCGTGGCTGGGTTCAACGCGAGCGCCGCGAGCCCCGTTGCCCTGGTCCGGCCATATCTCAGTCTGAAACCACCGATTCTCGACGGATACGCGAGGACGGGCCTTCCCGCGAGCATGTCCTTGAGGAACCTCATGTTTGGCGAGATCTCCGTAGTCCCGTCCTCCTGTCCTTTGCTCTTGAGGTTGATGAAATCGTCGATGAACTCCCAGCCGTCTATGCCGAGTCGCTTCACGTGTTTCTGCAGCTTGGGCGCCTTCAGACACAGGCCCTCGGCGATTACCAGGCACGCGCCTCCCCTTACCCGGTTCGTGGCTACCCTCGGGAGGTCCCTGAAGCCGGATATCTCGGCGTCCTCGGTGCCCTCCCCGTCGACGCACACCGGGACGTTGCTGGCCATTATCTCGATCTCCTCGTTGGATGGGGTGTACTGAAGATGTTGACACGATTTGTAGAGAGGGATCTCCTCCTTCAGCCTCAGGACTTCCTGCCCTGATGGGGCGTACCTCCCCAGGCCGACCTCCCTGCGGACGACATCCGCGATCAGCACACTCATAGCCTGCCCGGTCCCGCCGGCGGATCTTATGGGGCCTGCGAAGTAGACCGTCAGATAATCAGAGCCGTCATGGTTCCTGTTTATCGATACGCTGGCGATCCCCTCCAGGGGAGCGACCAGTATCCCTTCGGTAAGGACTGCGAGCCCCAGCCTGATAGCGCGTTCGATTGCGAACTCTGGCGACCGCGCCGGCAGTCGAGCGTATTCCTTTGCTATCAGCAAGGAGACTTCTTCTCTGTTGTGCGACTCGCTGAACTCTCTGATCCTCGCGGCGACGCCGCCGACCTCCCATTCGAAAAGCAGCTTCTCCACCCTCGCCGCGAGGTCGGGCGCCTGGGGGATCTCCACATCAAGCTCGGGGTCTAATCCCTTCATACGTGCTCGTCTGGCTATGTCGTAGCAGCGGTCTACCTGACTTTGAAGCGTAGAGAAGTATTTCTCCATGGACTCACTGCATACGACACCCTTCATGCCTCGCCCCCATGCACGCTGGCGGGTTCGGAGAACTCGTCCCATCCCCGCTGCAGCCCAGGCTCTAGGTGCAATCCCAGGAGCGAATCGCCGCTTCGCGCTATAAGCGTTGCTGATGCTTCTGACTCCCGGCGAGCCTTCCCACGAGCTCACCGATGAGCTCAGGGAGGCCTTCTCCAGCGACCGCAGACATCTTCAACCGGTCGGATTTGGACCGCACGAGATCCGCTTTGTTCTCCACGACTATCATCGGCGTCGAGCCGAACTCGCCACGCAGCGATTCCAGCAGATGTTCCTGCTGCTCCAAGGTGTATCCGCAGGTCTCGCTCGGGTCGATGACAAATACTATCGCGTCTGCCAGGTGCTTCAATGCGAGGACCGCTCTGAGCTCCATGGTGTTCCTCTCCTCTAGCGGGCGATCCAGCAGGCCAGGCGTGTCGATCACCTGATATCTGAGGTACTTCCGCTCGAAAACGCCCAGGGATATCTCCTGCGTGGTGAACGGATAGACGGCTACCCTGGGCTTGCCTGTCGATATTTGCCCCACGATTTGGCTTTTGCCCACATTTGGTGCCCCTGCTATCACAATAGTCGGGATTGAAACGTCGACCGTAGGGAACTTCCTGATCGTGTTCCTTGCGATAGCCACGAACTTGAGCTCCTTGTCTATCTGTTTCACGATGGACGATATCCTGCCATAGGCTGCCCTCCTGGAGGTGTCAATGGCGTCGATCGAACGAGCTTTCGCGATGCTCCTTATCGCATCTCGAGATATGCGAGCGACGGCGCCACGGCACCAGTCTATCGCGCCCAAGGATTTCTTGAGCTTGTCCTTGCCGATCGTCACATCGATAAGTGCGGCGTAGAACGGGCTGAGACGCTCAATGCTCGGGAACGCCTTCACGTACTTGCCAAGAGTCGATGCGATGACATCGCTGGCCGACCGGACCTTCGAAATATTCGTCTCGCGGACAGTATCGATCCTGGTAAGGCCCTGATAATCCGTCTTCGAGGCCTTCCTGAATGCCTTGTCCAGCACCTCGTCGGCGGTGAGTATTGTAGGGATCTTAAGCATATTCTCGGTCCTCATGCGGCGTACATGAGATAAAGCCTCGCTCTCTACGGAGCATCCAAAAGCCTCATATCGCAATATCCGTCTCTTGTACGTCGAGAGCGATGAGAGACGTAAGGGCAGCGCGTGGGAAGGAGCTGACCTGCAAGGGGTGGAGGCAGGAGGCGATTCTCAGGATGCTGCAGAACAATCTGGAGAACGCTGAGAGACCCGAGGAACTTATCATATACGGAGGAACTGGAAAGGCTGCCAGGAACTGGGAATGCTATGACGCCATAGTCTCCGCCCTCAGAGTGCTGGAGGGGGATGAGACTCTGCTGGTCCAGTCCGGAAAGCCGGTCGGCGTGTTCAAGACGCACAAGCTCGCGCCCAGAGTGCTGATAGCCAATACACACCTGGTCCCGAGATGGTCCAACTGGGAGACATTTCACGAGCTCGAGGCCAAGGGCCTGATTATGTATGGCCAGATGACCGCGGGTGGATGGGCGTACATCGGCACACAGGGGATACTTCAGGGTACATACGAGACTTTCGCCGCTTGCGCCCGGAGTAGCTTCGACGGGACGCTCAAGGGTAGACTCGTGCTGACCGGTGGACTGGGGGGCATGGGTGGCGCTCAACCGCTGGCAGTCACCATGAACGATGGCGTCTGCATAGCGGTAGAATGCGATGTCAGGCGCATACAGCGCAGAGTAGACATCGGATACTGCGACCTGATGATCGATGACTTGGGTGAGGCCGTGAAGATGGCCAGCGACGCAAAAGGCGAGGGCAGGCCGCTCTCGATCGGGCTCCTGGGCAACTGTGCGGAGACACATCCGGCGCTGGCCGAGAAGGGCGTGGTTCCGGATGTCGTCACGGACCAGACATCTGCACACGACGAACTCGGAGGATACATACCGAGAGGATTGAATGTAGATGAGGCGGCAGCTCTCCGGAAGAGCGACCCTGAAGACTACCGAAAGAGGGCCATCGAAAGCATAGCACTCCATGTGAGAGCTATGTTGTCATTCAAAGCGAAAGGCTCGGTTGTCTTCGACTATGGAAACAACATCCGAGCCCAGGCCGTCAAGGGAGGTGTCGAGGACGCGTTTTCGTTTCAAGGGTTCGTACCGCTGTACATACGCCCGATGTTCTGCGAAGGGCGCGGGCCGTTCAGATGGGTCGCGGTATCGGGCGACCCCAACGACATACTGAAGACTGACGAAGTTATCGTTAAGGAGTTCAATGACAACCGACAGCTGGTCGACTGGATACGGCTGGCGCAGGAGAAGGTGCCGTTCGAGGGACTGCCTGCACGAGTCTGCTGGCTCGGATTCGGCGAGAGGGCGAAGTTCGGCAGGATCATCAATCGCATGGTCGACAGCGGCGAGCTGAGCGGCCCAATCGTCATCACGCGGGACCATCTTGACTGCGGCTCGGTCGCCTCTCCGAACAGGGAGACTGAGGGGATGCGGGACGACAGTGATGCCATCGCCGATTGGCCGTTGCTGAACGCGTTGGTCAACACGGCTGCCGGAGCGGACCTGGTGGCGATTCACAATGGTGGAGGCGTCGGCATCGGATATTCGACTCATGCAGGGCTCCTTGTGATAGCCGACGGGACGAAGGAGGCGGAGGAGAGACTTGAGAGGGTTCTCACCACAGACCCCGGCATGGGAATACTCAGGCATGCCGATGCTGGATACCGCGAAGCGGTGAAAGTGGCCAGACAAAGAGGCGTGAGAATCCCGATGCTGAAGTGAGGAAGCGGGGAGACGACCGTTCGTGTTTGGTGTTCGAAGATGACCGGTGAAATTAGGTTGCATCTCGGCTGTGGCAGCACCTATAAGCCGGGGTTCGTCAATGTGGACATGTTTGACGGCAAGCTGGCGGATGTTTTAGGCGACGCTAGACGGCTGCCGTTTAAGACGAAATCGGTCGACCGCATAGAGACGTTCCATCTGCTCGAACATTTCGATTATGTGAGCTGCAGGTACGTCCTTTCCGAATGGTATCGTCTGCTCCGGAACGGCGGTGCACTCGTCTTGGAGACTCCGGACCTGCTGACGACCCTGAAGAAGTTCGGTCGCTCGGACATAGACACACAATATCGGATGCTCCAATGGATTTACGGGGTCGATAGCCCAGGCATGGCGCATAAGACAGGTTTCTCGTATGATCTTGCGCGCCACCTTCTAGAAGAGTGCGGGTTCCGCAGGGTTGAACAGCGCGATCCCGAGACTCATACGTATGAGCCTGGAATGCGAATAGAGTGCGTCAAACCAGACGACGGAGACGCGCGAGCGGACTTCATCTCTGCATTCAGACTCAACCTGTGTCGAGAGCTAGGCGATTTCGACTCATATGTCATGCTGCCGCTCGAGAAGCATCTCCGTAGAGTCTTGACTGAACTACCGCCTTCTGGAATGCTCAATCAAGATAGCATGGTGAAGCTGTTGTCAAAGGCCGCGGCCGTCAGCCCCAGAGTTGCGTTGGCGGCCGTGAAGACCATCAGGACCACGCACACGGATGGCATTCAGAATCTTGATTCGGTCGAGTCAAAGCTTAAAGGACTGAGAGACGGGGAGATTCACAAGAAAGCGTTCACCCTTTGGAGTCAGGGGAGAAGAGGCCTGCCCGTCGCAGCCTATTTCGAGAAGTTCATGGCCACCCTGGAATCCGACATCGCAGCGGAGCTTCGACGGGACGCCAAGAAAGGGGAGAACCTCTCATACTTGTTGGGTCTCGACCCACGCGAGATAGCCATATTGGATCTCGACCTGGTGCTGTTGCAGGCGAAGACCTGGCTGAATCGCGGGATCAAGGAGTTTTCTCGCGGGGAACTTCATCACGCAAGGAGCCTGATAGAACAGGCCGCGCGCACCAACCCAGGAGACCCGCTTGCCTCATGGAATCTTGCGAGATTGGAGCTGGCAGACGGATGCGGCCTCGAGAAGGTCAACGCCCGGTACCACGAGACGCTAAAACTGACATCCGATCGCCGCTTCGAGAGGAGGATATCGAAGGAGGCAAAACTGGCGAAGAACGGCCGAGAGAAGGAGATCCAGTACGGCCCCGTGTCTGAGTGAATGTCCAGCATCATTGACGCCTGAGTCAACGCCAAGCAAACGATTATATGCGCTCGATATTATTGAACAGGTGATGTCGGCGAAGCTGGAGGATGCGAGGGCAGGTCTGGGCATCTGCGAAGAGGATATGGACAGACTCCGGAAGGCAACCTTCCGAAGGAAGCTCCTCACGAGGACTTTCGGCCTGCTCATGCCGCTGCTGTCGTTCGTAGCAGGATTCGCGACCGCAGGCGGACTTGCCCGACCCGAGGTGGCCCCGACGAGTTCGTATCCGTACGTTGCCGCAGCCTCCTCGATGTTCAACTACAAAGCGTTCTCAGCCAAGACGAGATTCACGATATTCGGCACGACCGTGGCATCTGCCATAGCTCTCATCGCGGGATTCGTGCTCGGAGGAGCCTCACCGGAACCGGAGCCTTCCGTAACCCTTTACGGCGTGTTCGATGCTGGGGGAACGGCGGATGCACGATGAGTTGAGGAAGAGCTGCAAAGCCATTGACATGAGTGAGTTGGAAGTCGCCGCCATCAAGAAGCTCCGATTCCGCGAGAGAATCGTGCGTTTTCTATGTTCGTGGTGGGCTCCGTTAATCTCGGGTGTAGCTGGGTTCGCAAGCGGCGCCGCAATGATGCTCGCATCAGGTGACAAGGAGACATACGAGTACACGAGCTACCCCTATGCGGCAGCAGTCGTGGGATTGTCCATGTCCCGCCGACAAGGAGACGATAAAAGAAGCATTATGCTGGCCGTGTCCATCGTAGTGTTCGTACTCACATTCATCGCGGGCATAGGCTTCGGAGACGCCGCCAGCGGCGAAAGCCAGCTCGGGGTGACCCCCAGATATGGCACATACTACGAACGGGAGTAACCACATGCAGAAAGAGGCGACAGAGCCCAACGACCGTCTCGGCATAAGCAACCCCGACCTCAGCGCGATCAGGAAGCAGAGGAGGATGGAGAACTTAGCAATGCCATTGAGGGCGGTCGCAGCGGCAGCCGCGGGATTCATTCCAAGCATTACGTTGATGACGCTCGCAGATGGCTCTTCTTCCTCTTACCCATATGCAGCAGCAAGCGTCACCAGCGTCGTTGCGCCGAAGGATGGTCGGAGCGCGCGCAGGCTGTCGCGCATTGTCTCTTGGCCATGGCTGCTGTTCGGGATCGCACTTGGCTTGGCAATCGGCTACGGACTCGTGCACAGTTCTTTTGGAATAGCACCAGAGTACGGCGCTTATAGAAGGACTTAGATGAGGGGGGGACTTCAACTTGGCGAATATCGGTTCTCTGGATTGCGCAGTATGGGAATTCACCCTCGGATGCAACCTCCGATGCTCGCATTGCGGATCCTCCGCGGGCAAGGCCCGGCCTGACGAGCTGAACACCAAGGAAGCTTTCGAGTTATGCGAGATGCTCGCGTCTGTAATGTGCAAAGAGGTCTGTGTAATGGGGGGCGAGCCACTCCTCAGAGGCGATTTCGTTCCCGTATCGAGGTGCGTGAAACAGCTGGGGATGAAGCTCAGCATCGTGTCCAATGGAACTCTCGTCGAACAATTCGCTGAAACGCTACATGGACTCGAGCCTGAAGTCGTCGGCATCAGCTTGGACGGCATGATGGAGACTCATGAGAAGATCAGAGGACCGGGAACCTGGGAAGCGACGATCAAAGGCATCGACAGCCTCAGGGCGTTGGGAATGCAGACGACGGTCATAACTACGGTCAGCAAGCTCAACTTCAGGGACCTCCCACAGATGAGGGAATTGCTGCGAGCGAAGGGCGTCAACTGGCAAATACAGACGGCTATGCCGTTCGGCAATTTTTCAAGGGAGCATACCCTCGACCCAGAGGAGTTCTATGCCACCGCCCTCTTCATCGCAAAGGAGAGAATTAGGGAGAAGTCTCAGAGGCTTCGCATAGCTGGCGCGCATTGCTACGGTTACTACTCGAAGGTGCTCCCTGGATGCTCGTGGGACGGCTGCACGGCTGGGAGGTCGACAATAGGCATCACTAGCAACGGCGGCATCGTGGGGTGCTTATCCATGGGAAACGACAGCCACATTGCGGGGAACGTTAGAGAACGGGCGTTCAAGGACATCTGGGAAGATCCCGACGCCTTTCCTTACACCAGACGCTTCACAGAGGACGACCTTGGCGAGAACTGCAGAGGATGCAAGCATGGCCCCAAGTGCGGCGGGGGATGCAGCTCAGTCTCTCTTGCACTGACTGGCAAGCTGCACAACGACCCCTATTGCTTCTACTCAATCGAGAGGAAGAGCAAAGCTCGCACATGACTCATTACTCCATGACTCAAGCGTCATACTCCAGGATTATGAGAAAAGAGTAAGTACGCGGGAACGGAATTCGCGTCGACACACCCATGTACGATCTCAAACTGAAGCTTTGGCTCGTCGACGGAGACCGTTTCATCGTTAGCGATGGGCGAGCGGCACTGATGAGGAGGATAAAAGGCCTCGGATCAATGTCCAAAGCCGCCAAAGAGATGGGCATGTCGTACAGGCACGCCTGGGAAGTGCTTCAGAGAATCTCAGAGAACGCCGGTGGCGATATAGTGGCTTCCGCAAGGGGCGGAAAGGACGGGGGAGCGACCACGCTCACCGAACTGGGCGAGACCATTTTGCGAGAGTACGAGAGCAAAGCCCGCTCCGTATCAAGCCAACTGGAGAACCATTGGAGAAAACCTTCCGTAACCGCTGATGGATTGGTCACCAAGGACGCCAAGATACTGCTGATCCGCCGGGGCAAGGAGCCCTTCAAGGGCATGTACGCACTTCCAGGGGGGTTTCTGGAATACGGCGAAAAGATGGAGGATTGCGTGATTCGCGAGGTCAAGGAGGAGACGGGAATCGCGACGGAGGTCCTCGGACTGTTTGGGGTTTTCTCCGAGCCGGGCAGAGACCCAAGGGGCCATTTCGTCACGGCGGTGTACCATCTGCGCATGACTGGTGGCAAGTTAGTGGCTGGTGATGACGCCATCTCCGCCAAGTGGGTCGACCTCGACGACCTTCCGGAGATGGCATTCGACCATGCCGATATCGTGAGAGAATTTGAGGAGAGTCGGCGCAGAGTCTGACGTCAGAGAGCTGGCACTATTCCTCCCGGGCCGATGCCGAAAGGTAGATACACCATCTTCGTGCCGTTGACTGTCAGCGTGTAGTCGAGCCTCTGAAGCACCCCGGGTTTCTCCGCCTCCATAGTCACGACAACGAAATCGGCGAGTTCCGAAGCCTCTTCGCGAGACATCGTGGTTGGCATCCTGCGAATGCTCCCGAAGTTCAAGCGAGTGCTGTATTTCGGAGAAGTCATTGTGAAATCGATCGCCATGCGCTTGAAAGTGGCTGTGTCGAAGTCGGCCGCTGGGACGTATATGAATAGCGTTCCACTACCGTTCTCTCCCCTCATCCAAGAAGCGAGTCTGAACACATGGCCGCCCTCTACGCTCTTGGACCTTATGATGAACGAGCAGTACAACCTCCAGAAAGGCACATAGACTCTCTCCCCCGGTGGAGTGCTGCCGAATTCTGCAATCTCGAAGTCTATCTTGTCGACTCCGCCATCTCTGACGTGCATGACGTTGCACTTGTCGCAGTAGAACATCCTGTCGCGCTGCTTCGAGTGTATCGGCGAGTTGCACGACGGGCATCTCACCTGGACCACCTTCATCGGTACGCCTCCTGCAATGTCCTTGCCACATCCTTGAGCTCCTTCATCGTCTCAGATACGGATGCGGGTTTGTGCTTGAAATCCCCCTCGATTATCTCAGAACCGTGTCTGAAGAATCTGTATGTCAGGTAGAGCATCGCAGCACCAGCGACCACTCCCACAGCCGTCAGTTCGATGGCCACTCCGGAGAGCATGATACCAGCAGCCGCCAGCAGCCCGCCGACCGAGGAGCCTGCCGTTATCGCGAGACTCTGGAAAAGTGGGTCCCCTGGGGCACGACCGGACAGCAGCTGCCCTGTGACGCCATCTACCGTAGTGAGATACATCCTCTCTTTGTAGTTGTACCTTACAACCCAGACGGGGTAGTAGACCATCGATAGCCTCCTTGGGAGTATGTGTAGCCGTTCCATCGTCACGCGCGGCACTCTGGCAGAAGATCGAGCACGGGACAAAGCCTCATTCTTGGCATGGGAGACGGCGTCGTCCTTGCTAGTCGTTGCCTCGAACGTCGGTATCATATCGAAATCGGCGAAATTCGTCTCACCTGAGAAGTTCCTGAGACGCCGTATGCCGAGGTCGCCTGGGTCTGCGGCGATCTCCGAGAACTGGTAATCGTTTAGGACCATGACCTCCTTTGGCACCTTCTGTTCGTGCACCCTGCCCTTGGAGTCCGTGTGCCGTCGAATCTCGTATCCGCATATCCATCCTGCGACTCTCGTCGTCGCCCTCCAGAACGGCAGATAGATTGGATAGACCTCAGTGGCCTTCCCTACGCGCTTGAGGTCCCTGGCCTTCCAGCCTCTGGACCACCAGCTGCGGGAGGCGCCAATCGCGCCCTGCTTCGTAAGGCGGTTCTTGAAAGCTATCGTTGCGACTCCTTCGTCGCCCTCGATGAAGAGAGTCGAGCTGCAGTACGGGCACACAACTGTGTCCTCGCCCTCCACGATTGATATCGCCCCTCCGCAGGCAGTGCAGTTCAGGCCAATCGACACATCGGCCATGTCTACAGCCTCCTAGCGACGTAATACGAAGCGACGAATATCCCTGCAACAGTCATGGCCATCAAGATGGCAGCCATCGTTAGTGAGCTGAGGGCAAGAAGGCCTTCGAATGCGAACGCGAAGAATCCGAAGATGGCCACGAGCATATAGGCCGCCGAACTCCTGGCGGGGAAGCTCGCCGAGAATACTTCTCCAGTTGACGCATCCACGACAACTTCGAAGCGCTTCTGGTCAAAAACATAGACAAGTCGCCAAATCGGCAAGTATACTAGCGCCTGCTCCTTGGGCTCGCCCGGAAGAGAGTCCATGTATGAAAGCATCTCGATGTCTGGTTTGATCATCTCTGCGCCACTCGTGTCGAACGACGCGTCGAATATCTTCAGGTCGCCGGCAGGGACCTTCAGCGTGTGCAGGCCGGGAAGGGTGGTCGATCCTGCGGGTTCTATGAGCACTTCCTCCCTTTCCTTGACGTTGCGCTTGAACATGTAGACCGGGAAGTACTGCTTGCTGATGCCTGCGACCTGGGCGCGCTTGTCGAGATCTTTCGCCCTCGTCGGCCCTGCAGCCCATCGTTTGAAGAGCCCGATGGCGTTGGCTTCATCGACCATGAACGGCGCTGCGTAGAAGAATCCTGCCCCCGATCGGTCAATGTAGATCTGCGAACTGCAGTAGGAGCACTTCGCGAACTTGGTGCCCGTGTCGAACGTCACGGGGGCGGCACACTTCGGGCACTTGATGGACGCCAAGATCTTCCAGTCCCGAGAAGCGTTACTAGCCTATCAGGCTTCCTTCCCACACTCGGGGCAGAACTTGGAGGATTCTGAGACCTCAACGCCACACGAGGCACATTTCTTCGTGGTCGTCGCCTGCGTCCCACACTCGGAGCAGAACTTCGATGTTGCGGTCATCTCGGATCCGCACTTGGCGCATTTCACGGTGGGGGCCGCCATCTGCGCCCCGCACGAAGAGCAGAACTTGTCAGTCGGTTGATTCGCAGAGCCACACTTGGGACATGGAACTCCTTGCGCCGCCTGGGGCGTGGCCGAAGCAGGGCCTTGCTGAGGCTGCTGCCTCATCGCGTCCATCATCGTCCAACCCATGCCGATTCCCGCTCCGACGCCCACGCCAGCACCGGCCGTGCCGCCCTCCGGGTTCTGGGCCGCCTCCCTCATGGCCTGCCCGGTCTGGTACTGCACGTAGTTGGCCCCGAGAATCTGCATGGACGACCGCGTGTCGACCGCCTTCTGGACCTCCTCCGGAAGCGAGATGTACAGCCCGGATATCTTGTCGACAGTGAGCCCGTACAGGTTGAAGTGGTCATTGCATCTTGCGAGCACCACTTGCTCGATAGTAGTGAGGTTGCTCGCAATGTCCGCGACACCAAGGCCGTCCTTCTTCATATCGCCGACTGAGTCGTAGACGAGTACGACCATCTGCTCCTTGATGCGGTCCTCGACCTCGGCGCTTGAAGCGAAATTCAGCGTCCCTACGAACTGATTGACGAAGTTCTCCGGAGACGATACCTTGTATCTGAACTCCCCGAATATCCGGAGGTTCACCATGCCGAACTCCTGATCCCTGAACTGATATGGCTGCTTGCTGCCGAACTTGGCATCGAACACGCGCTTCTGAAGGTACACGACCTCGGCCTGTTGCTGCACGCCGGAGAGGAACTTCACTATCTTCCCGACTATGGGGGCGTTCAGTGATGTGAGTGCGTACCTGTCGGGCCGGTCGATGTACGCCAAGGCCTTCCCGTCCCGGTAGAAGACCGCGATCTCGTCTTCTCTCACCACAATATTGTCGTTGAACCTGATGTTTCGAGGCATGCGAAACATCACGTTCGCACGCTTGTTGGCATCCTCCCACTTGAATGTATCCGCACCTATAAGACTCATGAAGTCACACCTCCGTACCTTCTATGGCTCTCAGGCGGCTGTTGAACTTGTCCTCGAAATCGGTCATCCTAGCCTTTATGTTCATCATGTCCCTGAATATCGTGGAATCGTCCGCAGCCATCAACGCATTCTTGAGAGACTCGACACTGTTCGTTACAGACGTCATGTGGTCCAGCATGCTGACGTCGTACTCGTAGAGCCTGTCCAGCTCACCCTCCTTGACGCTGATGTCGGCCGCTATCCCGGAGTATCCAGATGCAGCGTGCGAGACAAGCCCTTCCACCTTCTTGAACTGGCTTATCAGCCCTCCAATCATATCGAACTCCTTCGTTCCCGGGCTCTGTATGAGTATACCCCTGCATTCCTCCAGACCCCTCCTCTGAATGGCTATCTTTTGAGCCAGCTGAGCCCTGAGCATCTGATCGGCGTCTCGGATGTCCTCTCGCTGGCGATAGCCCTTGAATCCCGGTATGTAGGTCTGTATCTTCTTCAGAAGACCTCTGTCCTCCTCTATCCTCTCCCTGATATCAGCCATCCTGGATGCCTCCCTGAGGTGTTTCAATATCGCCTGAGACTACTAATAAACGTGTCGTTGGATGACCGCTCTTGAGGAGGCTAGTTTATGGGCTCGAAAGAGATTCCATCCTAGCGATAGAGATGATCATGGTGGGAGTAATCGGCGCCAGCAAGGCGGACAGCACACTCTGCGCCGTCGCGGAGGAAGTCGGGGAGGAGCTTGCGTCGCAAGGGGCCGCAATCGTCTGCGGCGGGCTCTCTGGGGTCATGGAAGCCGTATGCAAGGGCGCCCGAAAGAATGACGGCATAACTATTGGAATAATCCCATCGGACCGGAGAGAAGACGCCAATCCGTACGTGCAGATACCGATAGTGACGGGTATAGGCATGGCCAGGAACGCAATAATCACAAGAACCGCAGACGTGGTAATCGCAATCGGTGGCCAATTTGGCACACTCTCAGAGATGGGGTATGCCCTGAACATGGGGAAAAACGTGATCGCCCTCAACTCGTGGAGGCTCGAGAAAGCGTCCGATCGCCCGATACCGAACCTCATACACGTGGAAGGGGCAAGGGAGGCTGTAGATGCCGCTCTCAATGCGATTGAGGCGAAAGAGTAAAGTCTCCGGCGACGAGTGGATGAAACGCCACCTATGACTGGATCGGCAGAGGCGTGTTGAATGGCTGTATCGAAGGTCGCCGTCATGTTGAACCCAGACCGCAGGCTCGCGACGGAGAAGGTAGCCTCGGAGATCGGATTGCCGGACTTGAATGGATCCGAGGTTTTCATCAAACCCAACTTCAACACGGCAGATCCTGCACCTGGTTCAACTCACAACGACACGCTGGAGGCGATCGTCGAGCTCGTGAACCGAGGGCGCCCTAAGAGGGTGACCGTCGGCGACAGAAGTGGTCCTGCCAAGACTCGGAAGGTGTTCGAAGAGAAGGGCATATTCAGGATGTCCAAAGACCTCGGATTCCAATGCTCTGTCCTGGACGAGCTGCCTGGGAGCGAATGGGTCAAGGTCAACCCGCCCGACTGCAATTGGAGGAACGGATTCCTGTTCGCCAAACCACCCACCGAGGCCGACGCGGTGATCGGATTGTGCTGCCTGAAGACGCATCAGTATGGCGGGCATTTCACGATGGGGTTGAAGCTCGCCACGGGCTTCATACATAGGAGGAACATGGCCGAGCTGCACTCGTCGCCGATGAAGCAGCGAAGGATGATAGCGGAGATGAACGTCGCATACACCCCGTCGCTGATGATCATGGACGGCGTGGAGGCGTTCTACAAGGGCGGGCCAATGAGAGGGCCGCGCTGGGCGGCGAACTTGACATTTGCGTCGTCCGACCGTATCGCACTAGACGCCGTGGGGGTCGCGACCCTCAAGATGCATGGCACAACGAAGCGCATAGAGAGTAAGCGCATCTTCGAGCACGACCAGATCAAGAGGGCTGTTGAACTCGGGCTCGGTGCTAGGTCCCCCAAAGAGATTGAACTGGTACCTGTTGACGCCGCCTCCGAACAGACCTGTGAGAACATCCAGGAGATTCTCTCAGAATAGCACGTTCATTCAAGAGAATTCCTTCTGAATGAAGGGGCTATATTATCGTAGCTAGCTTTTGACTGTGCCTCGTTTGCGGAGCGCGCGAGAGCCTGCGAATGTACACCTGGCAGACCTCGAATCGCACAGCTGGACAGGCATTTCCCTGTCAACATTTAAGTATCAAGCCACATATGAACGACCAGACGGAGAGTGTTTATTGGCGCGCAGAAGCGGGAGATTCAAGGCACGAAAACGCCACGAACCTAGACGATACACGGGCAGCACCGAGAGAACCTCGATGCTCAACCTCTACAGGATCACCCCCTTCAAGTATGACATGAAAGAAATTATGAGTGCCTACCGCGTCGACGAGGCGGTCGCATCTTCGGTAATAGCTTCAGTTGTTGCCAAGGCATCCCGCATCTCGATAACCTCCGCCAGAGACTACGTGCGTGTGCAGCAGAAGGAGGGGTTATACTCCAAGGACGTCTCTGACGAGATCTGCGACCTGCTTAGCAGGTACACCAAGTACAGGTGACGGTGCCAGACCAAGCTGGTACGACCTTTGCATGTCTATTCCCCGTGATCTTCCTTCCGCCCCGTTTGCGTTTTCGCGCTCTTGGGACCGCAAAAGCAAACCAAAATGCTTCTTGAAGAGCGAAGATAAAGACCGCGCTAAGAGCGGAACTGGGTGTGCCCTATTGCGTTTCAGAAAATGTGAGCGCGATGCCCAAGACCGATGCCAGCAGTTCAAGGCACTTGATGGAATGAACATCCGGAAACTTGCCGTCAGTTGTGCCTGATATCTCTATCCATCCAAGAAGCACGCCGCCCTTGCCGAGAATTCTCACATCGATATAGTCGCCTTCTATCGTTTCGTCCAGAGATTTGCGCGAAGACTTCAACATCAACTCTCTGTTGAAGGTGCCCTCCTCATCTTTATCGTAAGGATTATCCTCTGCGAGAAACAACCGTGTCCGGTTGCTTATCTGCGCGAACACATACCGCTCTGGATCTTCAAACTGCTCAAGAGTATAGGCGAGTTGCCTATGAGCTTCCCATGAGGCGTCACTCAGACCAGACATAACCTCATACCTGTACAACCCGTCAGATCGGCTCCTAAGGCCCATGGTGACTTCCTTGACCCAAAACCTATCTCGGATCACATCGGCAGCGCTCTGGAGAAACTCGGACATACTCAACTGAGAGTCTGCAAGAGCTTCAATCAATGAATGAACACAATCGAGGCGCTCATTCGCAGGATTCGCGCTGTCATACTGATAGCTCAAACCCATCCTTTTCTTAATCAGTTCAGGATCAATGATCTTGCTTTCCATAGCTAACCCAACTCGGCGTAGCCCTTAAGCCTCCGCGCGGTGAAGAGTGAATGGGCCTCCTATGATTTGTTCTTTCTCTGCAATTGAGGGCCTTGTTGCCATAGCCCAACCAACGCTCGAATAGGTTCAGAATCGGATTCTGGAGAGTGGAACGGCACTGAGAGAAAGAACCGCCTATCAATCCGAGCCAGTGTGTGAATGAATGCGCCACCTGAAGGACATGAGCCCATTTGAACCCACTCTTTAGATTGGCTTGGTTGTATGCCTCATTGATGCAGGTAAATAGAGAAGTCCGATTTTGACAGTAGCATGCCTCTCTGAATCAATCACCGGCGGAATCGGTTCCCGAACCCAATCTCGCCTTGTTCACACCCAATCAGGGAAACGATCGTTCAAAATGAATCCTTCGGACACGTCCTGAGGCGGAGAACCCCGAGAGTAAATCTTGCCTGCCGGGGTAAATCGTCTCCCGACAGGCCCTGAGAATGGGTTTTCTTCCTGCTACCGTTTATCATCGGCTCTACTGTGCACAGCATGGGCAGTCTACGCATATGCAGTCCTCAGAGCAATCGCAGACCCCGTCACAGTCGCTGTCGCAGACCCCATCACAGTCGCTGTCACAGACCCCGTCACAGTCGCTGTCACAGACCCCGTCACAGTCGCTGTCACAGACCCCGTCACAGTCGCTGTCACAGACCCCGTCACAGTCCTCGGACGCGTCTTTGAGCTGGAGCCGTACCCGATCCTGGTCGTATGCTGCGACGGCTGTGACTGCCACCGCCCCGCTGACTAGCGTGACGGCACAGAGCGCAACCATGACCCACGCCTTGCTGTGCCTCCTCTTCCCTGACACCTGTCTTGCCAACTCGCTTTCAAACTCCTTCCTCATGTCCTCACTTCCCTGTAATCTATGTATCCCTGCCATTCGCCTGATATTATGGCAGTGTTCCTCATCATCCCTAACTGAATCAGCTATGTCTTCTTGATTCGCTACCAGGATTAGGGGGGTAAGTGCTTTGTGGAACAAGGGTAGATGAATGGTTCAATCCTCGAAACGTCTCCAACGGCCCAAAGAGTCCTTTCCAGTCCGACATACCCGCAGACTGGGAGGCTCACGGGGAAACAGGTTCAGAGCCCTCTGGCACTGGAGCTTCTCGCCCTGAACTGCACGGAGCAGGTGAAACCTCTTCATACCTGGCAATAATCCGGGATATTCGACTCGAGGCGATCAATGACGCCAAGAATCCCTCTGTCTTTGTTAGTTTCTCCCGTCTGCCCCCATGCCCTTTTCTCAAACCAGCCTTTCAAGAGCTCTCAGAGTCTTTGAGTACATTCTGCGGTACTTCTCCTTGTTCTCCGGAGTCACTGTAGCATCTTCACTCCACATTTCGATGTTCTTTAGCCTGTTCCTTATGTGTCTTAGAGCCTTAGTTGATGCTGCGAGTTCGAGTTCAATCTCAGTAGCTTTCAGATGGGCATCATCCACTTTCTCAAGGTTCTCAAGAATGACATCTTTCGTCAGGGATAGGCCCATCCTTTTCACATTCTCTATCTCGACAAGCTCATGGGCTACTATCAAAGGGTTCGTCAGTATCTCGTCAAGCCCAGGATCTCCTTCGAACGGGGTGTCAGCCTCAAACCAACACACAAGATCTTCCGTAGTCGTAGCGCACTCGTATCCATGACTCTTGAGAAGTCGTCTGGCCTCTTCCACAGCCTGATTGATCTCAGAATTCAGAGCCATCGAATCACTGTCCACCCTCCTCGATGCCGCTCCGCCCTTATGGCAGTTTCTAATGGGAGTTGAACGGAGATTTGCCCCCATCTCTTCCTTTTGGCATGCTTCCTCTGAGTTCCTTGTCGCAATGCTCGAATCAATCTGAGGTTTCCAACCGCTATGCATTCTCTATCTCTTCTTGCAGAGTGTAAATCGACAGCGGCAAGGGGAACCTAGTCTCTGGAAGCTAGTAAGCTCCCCTTCCCCCCAGACAAGAGAAGTGTCAGGGCATCATCCGACTCTTTTCGACATATCCTTGAGGGGATAAGGAGGGGAGCTCCTCCGCACTCCATGCAATTCTGTACAATTCATCGCCATTCCTTGGATGGCGACCTCAAGGGGAATTCGTCATTCCACTTGGGGAGTTCCGTCCACATGACCACTTCTCAAGCTCTCGGAGTGAGATGTTGATAATGACACTCTGGACAGCAGCCGCCCGCGAGTCTCACACGCCTCTTGACCTTCTCGCACTCTGGGCACCAAAGAGTCTCCTTCTCATCGCGTTTCATGCAGTATCTCCTTGCAGCATGCCTTGCCTTGGTCTGTAAATCCGTGACGAACGGATATTGATTTCGCCGTTCCTTCGCCCCTGGCCTTTTCTCCAAGGGCTATAATCACAACCCGCCTTTCCCCCAGAACACCATCAGCATTATCAAGAGAGTCAAAAGAGCGCACCATATAGTTATTGCCCACGCGGTCAGCTTCTTGGCTTTATCCGCCTCCCACCACGCGCGAGGTCTCACTCCCTGAGCGACGAAGGTGATGACTCCCGCGAGGTTGACGCATATGAGGTTTGTCGAGAAGAGAAGCATCGCATCGACTGCCAGGTCGAAGTTGCCCGAGCCTATCAACAGCCCGAAAGTCACCAATGGCGGAAGGATAGCCACCGCCAACATTACGCCGACGAGGGCCGTGGATATGCCTATGGTGAGGAATAGCGCCCCTGCGCTTCCGGACGCCAAGGCCAATCCGACGTCCCCAAGGCCGACGTTCGTCCTCGAGGCGATCTCGGGTGTCGTTGGGTCTACTTCGAGAGCGTATCCGAAGGCCAGCGCCAGGGCGGTGGTGAGCACGATGCCCACTGCCAGGGTTCTCAAGGACAGTCCTGCCAGTCTGACGTCCGCAAGGGTGGTTGCCAGGGAGAGCGCCATGTTGGGCCCGAGCAGCGGCGCGATAACCATCGCACCGATTATCACCGCGACGTTGTCCTTCACGAGCCCTATCGACGCTACGATTACCGATAGTGCTACAGTGACGAGATACACCTTTGTAAGCTTCGATGTATCGCCGACGCCACCGTATAACTCCTCGCGGTTTATCCGACCGACCTTCGCTTCCTGCTCCTTCTCCTTGTCGTTCCCCTCATCTCCTTCCTCATCTCCATCCTTCTCTCTAGGCAGAATAGCGGTAATCGAGTGCAAAATGACCCTGAAACCCTCAGTTCCCGCGAAACGAGCGTCCAATGCGTCCATGAGCGCCTCGCTTTCTTCGGACGATATCAGCACTCGTGACATCGTGCGCTTCTCCGAAACCTTGAGATGCCATATCTCCTCAATCTTCAGATCTTTGACGACTACTTCGACAATCTCCTCGTTGCCCGTCGGCAAGATTATCTCCGCTAATCGAAGCGCCATTCTGACCCCTCATTGCATTGACGTCTCCTCCCTATTACTCCTTCGTTACTGGAGACCGCGACGACGACAGCTGAACTCCAACTCGATGCATATCGGCCTAGAAGTGTGTCTGGGCCTTGGGGGGTCATTGATCTCATCAACCGCCAACATGCCGTCGTTTAGCCCGAGGAGCGCGGCTCATTTCATCACCATCGAAGGATCTCGTAGTCACCGGCTTTCTACGGGACTTGAAGATTATAGCTCGCATGTTTTATTAGGAATACGTTCTGGGTCAAAATCCGGGCCCCGCGCTTCGCAACATGAGTTTGGCAATAGTGCTCAATACTCGCCTTGCGGAAGCGATGTCGTTCTTTCAGGCCAATAGAGTCGGCAGAATGTCGGTCTGGAGCCCTTGAGCTTGAGCTTCACACCGACAATCGCACGATTTCCATCTTGATCTTGCACCACTCGTGCTGGTCGAAACGCCGGACACGTGAACATAATTCACTCAGATTTGAACAAGCTCTTTTCCAAGGTTAGTCAAAGTCTCTCTTCCTCCGACGGTTACCAGAACATCGTCTTCTATTCTTATGCCAAACTCGCCTGGAAGATTGATAGTGGGTTCTATGGTCATAACCATTCCTGGTTGTAGTGCCAATTCCATGTTCTTGTATTCGGTCAAATGGGGTATTTCGTGTGCCTCGAGGCCCAAACCATGCCCAATCCCGAAGGGGTAGTATTCTCCATATCCCCCCTCATCAATGACTTTCCTCGCCGAATCATTGACCGCACCCGCTCTCACTCCATCCCGAACCGCGTCTATGGCATTCAATTGTGCGTCCAGGACAACCCTATGAACTCTCTTCTGCTTCTCACTAGGTTCTCCGACGACAGTCGCGCGCGTGATGTCTGCATGATAGCCATTGTATGTTGCGGACAAATCCATTAGGAATATATCGCCTTTCTTCACGCGGTTTTCGGAAGGAGGATCCCACGAAGCCGTCTTAGCTCCAGTCTGAACTACGCAGTATGATATGCTTTCAGCTCCATGTCCACGCATCGCTCTTTCAACTTCAATGGAGACCTCCTTCTCTGTAATGGATTCCCGAATGAATTCCCTTCCTACCCTCACACCCTTTTCGACTATTCCAGCAGCTTTTCGCATAGATTCGATTTCTTCCTCTGATTTGACCATTCTAACGTGGCTTAACATATCAGAGGCGTTCTTGATCTTGATGTGTGGGAGGGCAGCAACGAGTTGCTCATGGATTTTGAACGGCAAGTGATCTTCCGCGCCGAGCGTTCCACTCACCTTGCCCAATAAATCCTTGAAGATTGCATTTCGGTTCTCCGCGCCGGAATAGCATCGAATGTCATCTATTCTCGAGGTTTCTCTTACCCAATCCTCACTGATTCTCGGCACTACAAGAGTCGGGTCGCCGTCAAGTGGGATTATTCCCGCCGTGATCATATCCCAGGTGATTATTGTATCCCAAGCATCACCAAGGTAGTCATAATGTAGACCAGTTAAGTATCGTTGATTCGGTCCGGGTGATATGAACAGGCATTCGTACCCTCCTTCTTCCATGAGTGATTTGACTTTCCTGAGTCTGTCTACGGACATATCTAGACTCCCCTCTCTCTCGCATTGACAACTTGATATTTAACGACTCTGGCACGTCCGTACGTTCAAAGTCGTCCGGTGTGGAGAAGTGAGCTGTCACAGGACACCGGTAATGATGACACTCGAGGTCCAATCAGCCCTTTGGATCCGAGATGCCATGAGACTCCATTCGAAAGCGTCAGATACATAGGCTAGTTATTCGTTCGGGGTCATAGGGTGCAGCGCCTTGCAGGCAAATGAGCCAGTCGGCAGACAATTCGAGGTTTTGTCAAGAGATGACCTTGACAAGATTCATGGCGCGACGATGGAGGTCTTCAGACGATTGGGTATAAGGGTAATGGAGCCGGATGCGTTGGAG
>Ga0224507_10000048_pt1 | contig 43988 bp, 54 predicted proteins | sample SF_Jan12_sed_USG_3_FD_170159 | JGI IMG/M metagenome (GOLD analysis project Ga0224507, IMG submission 170159) | Sediment microbial communities from San Francisco Bay, California, United States - SF_Jan12_sed_USGS_13 | ecosystem: Environmental > Aquatic > Marine > Sediment | place: USA... | reverse complement strand
TGTGTTCAATGTCAAGCAGGACAACATAAGAAGTGTCTGAAAAAAACAAAAGAGCAAGATTTTTGTGAATGCGAACACTGTATGATTTACGGTTAGAAAAACAAGTTAATTTAACAAAAAATCATACAAATCAACATGAATTGTAATAATAAGAAAATAGGATATCATCATGATAATTCCATACATATGGATGGAGATGGAAAATGTCTAGTAAGAGGCTGCAAGTGTGAAAAATTAGAACCTTAAAGATCTACTAATTTATTTTCAAGTTCTTGAATTTCTTTTTGATGCATATCAGAAATATTTTGTGCAAACTCCTTGTGTGAAGAGATTATCGTACTTAGAGCATCTTGATAGTTGGGATGCCCTTTTTTGAGAACATCACATGATTCCAGAAACGTTATATGACCAGTAACAGTTGCCATCGCACCTTTTTGGTTAAACTGGACAATTCCTCCAAATGCCTCAATTAACATGAAAGCAGAATCTGCTTTGCACTTGTAGGTGACCCTTCCTGTTTCGGTGTTAAATAGTTGTGTTATTCCTCCAGGTTTTTTTGTCACGGTAACTGTCATGAAAAGATTTGAAACATGCAGTATTAATTATTTTAGAAACGCTATGCAGCAGGATCAGATTCAACAGATGCTGCATCTGATGCAAGAAGTTTGTCTATTTCATGGATTGCAAGTTTATCTCTTCCTAAAAGATCAAATTTTTGCAGTATTGTTTCAAATTTTGTTTCTTCTTGGACTTGTTCATTTACAAACCATTCTAAGAAGGCATATGTCGAATGATCTTTTTCTTTTTGTGCAATTTCCACCATGTGATGAATTGCTTTAGTTACAGATTGTTCATTTTTCAGTGCTGTTTTTATCAACTCCTCAAGTGATTTATATGAACTTACGGGCGCTTTGATTGCAGGAACCGTTGCGGGCGTTCCAAGGGAATTAAGATAATGAAGAATTTTGAGCATGTGAGTTCTTTCTTCATCGGATTGGGCGTAAAAGTAGTTTGCAGCCCCTTGATATCCTGTAATCTCACACCATGATGCCATCGCAAGATAGCTGTTAGATGCAGAAGCTTCAAGAAGAATTTGGTCATTTAAGACTTTTTTCATATTAGAGGAAAGTTTCATTTTAATCACATTTGTAAAACGCTCTTAATTAAAAATGGTTTCGCTAGTTTTTAAAGATATTAAGAATAGAATTTAGTTATTAGAAAGAATAATGCAAAACCAGATAAAAATATAATTCCTGCAAAACTCAGAATTCTCAAGAAAACAGATGGCTGATCTACTTTCTCAAGAAATTTGCCTGTAACTAATCTAAAATTAAAAATGGCAATCACAGGGGCTATCACAAAGGACAAAACAGTTGCAAAATCAACTAGTTCTTTGAGATTGTTTCCAAATTGAAATATCACTATAAGAGATCCCACAGATAGTAGAATCAAAAAGGCTACATAAAATGTGCGAAATTTTGTGCGTATTTTAGCCTGTTTTTTTGTAAAAATCAACTCAACAGTTCTCTGCAATGATCTTGAGTAACCATCAAAGACTGCAATGATAGTCCCAAACATCACAGTAAATGTAGATGCTGCAATTATTACATAGCTCCAATCACCAATTGTTTCAGTGTATAGTGTTACAACTTTATGTGCAAAATCAGAATTGCTATTTGGCAATTCATAACTAGCACCATAGAAGATAAACGTTCCAAGTACAACAAACATAACTGCAAGGATTCCCGTAATAAGATATGCCAATCTGAATTCCAAGAGAGTTTCTTTTAATTTTGGTTTGTAGTTTGTTTGTTTTATTCGCTCCAAAGTCCATAGACTATTCCAGCTTGAAAGATCAATGGCTGTTGGCATCCATCCCATTAACGCAAGTAAGAAAAAGATTCCAGAGAGAGTCCAAAGTTCCTTCGGTTCAAATTCAGATATAGGTTCTATAGGACCGTTGTACAATGCAAACAAAAATGCAGATACAGTAGAAACTAACAAAACAATTGCGATAATCTTGATTAAACTGTCAAGTACATTGTATTTCCCAATTGCCAATATTCCAACACATACTGCAAATAAAATTACCACAGTCCATTCTCCGAGAAAATCAATTCCAAAGAGATTTTCAAAAAATCCTGCAGTAACAAATCCTACTGCACCTGTCACAAAAAACATGGATGCTATTGTTAGTAGAAAATACAACCAAAGTGCAGGTTTGCCAAGTTTTTGGTAACCGTCAATTATACTTGTTTGTGTAGAGTTTGCATAACGAGAACCATATTCAAAAAAAGGATATTTCAAAACAGTTACCAATATCACAAATCCCAACATCATCAATCCAAAATCAGCCCCAGCCCTAGTGGACTGAACTAAATGAGAGACCCCAATTGCAGTGCACGCAAATAAGATTCCAGGACCTGCAGTCTTTGAAAACAGAGAAAATCTCTCATTCATGACATTGGCAAAAAATTCTAAACCTTAAACAGGTACAATATTCCAGGAACCGTCAACCCAAACACCAATAACTTTTGCATCTAAATTCCATGAAGAGATTACATCTACTCCTTTTTTGATTTGTGAAATGTGTTCATCATCAGACACAGGATTTCCAGCACAATCATAGTGGCCCGACACTACAATCAATCCAGACTTGTGGGCATTTATTGATATTCCAATTTTGGTTTTAATTGATTCAAGTTTTGAATTCTCTGCAATCTTTTTATCAATACCCGGTTCTGTAATTGCATCAACATAATCAACTGAATAGTTTTCTTTAATCCATTTTGCCAGTGGGAGTTGTATTCGTCCATCCATACAGGTTACAGATGTTGCAAATTTTCCTTCAGCCATAATTAAAAGAAAACACTCTTCCTTAATTATTTTTCATATAGATAGCACCCATACGTATGATCGTTGACCATCCCGATTGCCTGCATCAGGGCATAACAAATCGTAGGCCCCACAAAATTAAATCCACGTTTTTTAAGATCTTCGCTTAGTTTTTCCGAAATTTTAGTCGATGTAGGTAGTTCAGAGAGTTTTTTGAATGTGTTTTTTATAGGCTTGTGATTTACAAACCCCCAGAGATAGTTATCAAACGAGCCATATTCTTCCTGAATCTTGAGGAATTGATTAGCGTTATTAATTGCAGAGTTGATTTTGAGGTTATTTCTAATTATGGATTCATCTTTGAGAAGTTTTTTAATGTGTTTTTTATTGTATTTTGAGACCTTGAGGACATCAAAATCTGAAAATGCCTTCCTGTAGCCATCTCTACGCTTGAGTATAGTAGTCCAAGACAGGCCAGCTTGCGCACCCTCCAATATTAGAAACTCAAATAATTTCTGATCATCGTGCTGCGGCTTTCCCCATTCCATATCATGATATGTAATATCGGGTTCTTCTTTTGCCCATTCGCATCTATTCTTCATTATTTTGTCAAGAGTTAACACAAAATATTAGTTATCACACAAAATTTTCATGAAACTAAACCAGCAATTACTTCAAATTAACAGAAGTTTTTTAATTTGTTTTATTGTATCAGCATCTCTATCAGCAATCGTTGCTCAGTTATTAACAGAATATGATAATTATCTAAACACAACAATCACCATAATTATTGGGTATGTTGTATACTTTGGAATTTTTTCTGGTTTATTTTATTGGGACAATATTGAGCGATACAGAGAAATGAAATCAAATTTAATAAAAAAAGAATTATTTGCATTAATTTCCTCTTTTGGATTAGCTGAGATAGTGTACCTAGGAATAAGATGGCCTACGCTGTACTATTTTCTAGAAATTGGAATAGAGCCATATCTTGCATCCATAATTTCAGAAGTAATTGCAACTGCATGCTATATGACATCAGTCACAATTTTTCTAAGAAAGACCAAAACGTTTTAGTTATTTTGCTAGTTGTGTTATCAAGTCAGTTGATGTGATGATTCCAACAATTTTTCCGTTCTCAGTGACTGCAAGTTTTCTAATTTTTTTGCTAGTCATTCTTTCTGCGGCAGCTGAGATGGATTCATTGTGATTAATTGTAATCAATGGAGATGACATTATTTTTTCAGCTGGAGTGTCAAGTGAGAGATTATTTGCAGCAATTTTTGTTGCAAAATCTCTATCAGTCACAATTCCTACAGGATTTTCATTTTCTTTGACAAATATTGCGCCTATTCCTCCCTGTTCCATCATTTTTGCAATTTGTTTTGCAGTTGTAGGATTTACTGTAATCATTACCTTAGTCATCATAGCCTGAATCAGAGTACTGGAATTGAAATCTTGGCGACTCATTACTTGGATTAAAAATCACAATATTTAAGAAATTCACAAAATAGTGGATTGCGCCTATGACTTATTTCAAATTAGATTCAAAAAAGGCGATAGTTCTATCCCAAGCATCTTTTGATTCATCAGGGGCATACCTTTCACCAGACGGATTTGCAAAAGCATGATCGACCCCAGAATAGATGTTAATCTCATTTTGGATTCCCAACTCATTTAATGAAGATTCAAATGCATTTACAGAATCAACAGTTATTCCTTTGTCCAATCCTGCAAATATTCCAAGTATAGGCCAATGAATAGAGGATAGTTTTTCAGGATCTGTCACTAGACTGCCATAATAAATTACGGTTGCGTCCATATCATCATTATTTAATGCAAGATTAAGTGACTGCCCACCACCAAAACACCAACCAATAGATCCAATTTTTTCTGAACCATAGTTTTCATTAATGAATATAGTTGCAGAATTCATGTTTTGTATTCCCATTTCTGAATCATATGAAGATATCAACTGTCTTGCTTGATCAGAAGTAGTTGCAACATTTCCATCATAAAGATCAACTGCTAAAACAACAAAACCATGAGATGCAAGTTTGTCTGCCATCTTTTTGATGTTATCATTTAGCCCCCACCACTCATGAATCATCACTATACCCGGATAGTTTCCATCAATTGCAGGTTTTGCCAGATAACCATAAGTGTCACCAAAATATGCAATCATTTCAGATGTTGTCAAATAAGTTCCCAGTACAAAGATTTCAGAATTATTATTCCCATCAACATAATCAGGCAAAATATGAATGGCCCAACCTCGGATAATTAATTTTTCAACTGAAGAAGGATTTATACATGCAGGTAATCCGTTTGACTGTTTTAACACTAAATATTTGCCTTCGGTACATGTCACGTTTGAAGGTGCGGTTCCTTGAGAGATTTGTTTTAGAGGTGGAGGAAAATATGCTATGGACGCAATACGAGAGAGTTCAGAATCAGGTTTGAGTTCAGAACATAATTTGTCCCCACATACTTTTTCAGACATTACTTCCCATCCCGGTTTTCCTTCAGCCTTAGATGCATCTATGAAAGGCAAATTCGTTAAAAGTAAAACAGTGAGAACAAGTCCAAGCAATAAAAATGGAGAGTTAAGCACCACACCATTAGTTAGACAGGAATAGTTTTTATACTATTTCCATTTCAATGAGTGAAATGGCTGACGAAGATAAACCAGCACCTCTAAAACAAGAAATTTTAGATAAAATAGCGGCACTAGTAACGGCGGCTTTTGGTTTAGTTGCAGCACTTGCATGGAATGATGCAATCAAAGCAATATTCAAGGAAGTGTTTGGAACTGCAGATGCAATTGGTCCAATGTTAGTATACGCAATTATGGTTACAGTCATTGCAGTAATTCTAACAATAATTGTAGCGCGTGCAGTGTCCAGAGCAAAATCATAATGGAGTAAAAAAATTTTTAGTGTAAGTTATGTGAATTTACAAAGATCGAATCTGAATTTATTGAACATACTATGAAAAAGTATGCCGCAAATCAAGACAAGTTTTTATCAAAATAAAATAAAATAAAATAAATTAAATCAACGCAGGTTTGTCATAAAAAAACATTAAGATTACACCCCCCATAATTACAAAAGAGGCCATAAAGTAAATCAGCACATGTAAAATTCCAATCATTTTACTATAATAATTGCCTACAAAAATTATGATTACACCCAGAATCACTAGAAAAATTCCAATTCCAATATTGATAAAATCCATATTCTAAATTTTAGAAAGTATCTTTTTCTTTTTTTCTAAGAATTCCTTATTGGTAATTACCCCAGCCTTTCGCAGGTCGCCGAGTTTTTTCAACAAGTCAAGATCTTTATTCGAAGGAGATTTCAGATTTTTTCCCATTTGAATTCCAGATTTAATGCCTGACTCGGTTTTCTTTTTCAGTTTTAACCCCAAAACGCTTCCTTTAAGAGATATTTTTTCACTGATTTCGTATCCTTTTTTCTTTGCATGGTTAAAGATTTCTTCAGATTTCTCTCTGGTAACATCATCAATAAAATGGTGTTTTTTTGCCATCTTGCCAAACTCTCTAGTTTTTTTCTTAGCAAAATGGGCATGAGTTTTAAGATCTTTTATAATTTCATCTTTAGTTTTACGTTTGAATCGTCGGGTGTATTCTTCAATGACTAAAATAGGAAAAGGACTAAACTCCACATCAAGATAGTATTTGATTATTACATCATCAGATAGTGTCTTCAGATATTCTTTAATTGATTTTTCTGATTTTAATTCCATGATATTTACACAAAGTATTCTCATAAAAAGATTCGATGGTTATTTTTCAATTGCATGTTGGTCTAAAATTTCAATTGAATCATTTAGAACAACATTGTCAGATATAGCTTCAGTTTCTTTTAGATTAAATTCCTGACTCAATTGCTGATCATATTCTACTAGATCATTTCTATAAGTGTGGCATGCCGAGCGCAGTAGTCGCCAGTAATAGTAGCCTTTGTTCATTTCAGCCCTAATTTGTTCTGGATCCAGTTTTAGAATTTGGGAGAGGTGCTCATAATCTTCTTTGTAGCTATCAAATTTCCCTTGCACAATTTTAGGGAGTTCATCATACCAATCTCGACCTTCGTTTGTTCTCTGTACATTGTGAATTTTTTGTAGTTGATAGGATACAGAGTCCGCCAATATATCCAAAACATCACTTGTTTCAAGTAGTTTCATTAGTTCGGGATTTATCATAGATACACCCTAAATACATACAAAATTAAGCGTTTGGAGCATGTATTTTGTAAACAAGAAATCATTCATCATAACAAAAAGGCCAAAGCCCTGACAATGTCTGTTTTGCTGATTATTCCAATAATATTTCCATGGCCTGACAAGACTGCAACACCATTGATATTTTTCTCCAAAAGCAATTTTGCAGCCTTTATCAAATCATCATCATAGTTTACAGAGACAATATTTTTACTCATTATTTCATCAATTTTTGTACTACCACCAAATCCAGACTCTGAAATGAATCCTTTTCTTGGAAATATTACTGATATCAAAGGATCCGTATTGTCAAGTACATCTTCTTTATCACCCAGAGACAATGCTAAATCAAACAAATCCCTGAAGGTCACAATCCCAACAGGAGACTCCTCATGATCACGTAAAATTACTCTAGAAATTCTTTCGTCAATCATTTTCAATACCACCTTGTACAGTGGAGTGTCATAGTATTGCCATGCATAGTATGGAGACATGTACTCACCTACAATTTTTTCTGATTCTAGCTTAGTAAAATATCGAACAAGATCTGTTTTTGTAATAATGCCAACAACTTCATCACTACTAGTTACAACCAAAGAACCAATTTCGTTGGTCATCATAAGTTGAGCACATTTGTCAATTCCAGTTTTTTCATCAACACTGATTATTTTTTTGATAATTTCAGATAACGGGATCTCATCAAGTTTTCTCTCAGTAGTATCAGTTAAGAGGAAGATTCCCAAGTCTTTTTCAGACACAAGACCAGTGATTTTTCCATTTTCTGTAACCAACAGTCGACTTTTTTTCTCATCGATTATCTTTTTTAAAACATCTGCCAAGCTGGATTCATACTTTATAGTTCTCGGTGTATTCATGAAGTCTTTTGCATGTTTCAACAGTTAGAAAGGAATGTGAGAGATATTAATAACTCAAGCCAAATTCCCATATATGAAAATCAATCTATAAAATTTCAGAGTTTTCCTTTGGATGCAATTACATTAACAATATCAGATTTTGTAACTATGCCAATTATTTTTTTACCACGAACTACCGGAAGTCCGCTAATCCCATGTCTAATCATTATGATAGCAGCAGTATACACCACATCATCAGGAGATACAAAAAAAGGATTTGAAGTCATTATGTCTTTTGCAGAAAATGTCAATAGATAGCTTAGCTTATTTACATTAAATTCATTGAGGTGTGAATTCCAAAATACCTCAGATCTTTCCTCTGGATCTGTAAACTCTTTATGAAAATCAAATGTCTTCGCAGGGACAAAGTCTCTATAAGTAATTATTCCAACCGGGGTTTTATTTTTAGCAACCACTACTCTGCGAATTTGATTGTTTAAAAGAATGCTTTCAACTTCAAAAATAGAGTCATCAGGAGATACTGTAATTACATTTTTGGTCATAATTTTTGAAATGGGTAACCTCGCAGTACTTTGAATGAGAAATGTAGACACAAGATCTGTTTTTGTTACCACGCCCACTAGTTTTCCTTTAGAATTTTTGATAACAATAGAACTAATCCCATGTTTTTGCATTAATTTTGCACAATCATGAATTGATGCTTCGGTTTGCAGACTGACAATATCTTTTGACATTATATCACGAATGAGGATTTTTGCAATTGGTTTTCCACTAAAAATAGAGATGCTTTTTGAAATATCTTTCTCAGTTACAATTCCAACGGGTTTTTTATCGAATTCAACTACAAGTCTTCCAATTCTATGACGAATTAAAATATCTCGTGCATCAAGAACGCTGGCATTAGGAGGAATTGTGATGGGTTGTTTAATGATAGATGCTAATTGTACGGGAATATTTACAAGAATCTTTGGTTGTCTCTTAGTCATCAAACATCTAGCTTCATTTTGTTATTTCAATTAATAATTAAAAATCAAGAATGAGAATAGGGATGTCGTTTAATTATGAATTTTATATCTGGGCACAAACAATCCGTGGAGATAAATTTTAGATTCATGTTTATCACCATATTCTCAATTTGAAGGTTCAAATCTCGTTGTCAACGGATTGTTTTTTATCCCAAGAAATGAATAGTAATTGGATGCAAACTCGTGTGAGTCTTTTACATACTGTATGTTGCCCACCTGTTCTCCACAAACACATATTCCTAACTTGAAAGGGATCTTTTCCTGTCCACAGTAAGGACATTTTCTGATGTTTTCCATAAGTATGATAGAGAATAGATGGATTTATTCTCTTGGTTAACATTGTAAACAATTGTTAACATTTACATCTGAGATTTGTTATTAATGGCATCTATAATGTTTAGAGGATAGAAAAGTCCATCTCCTCTTTTATTAATTCATTTTTTACATGACAGAGATCATATATTATACATTTATCAGAGGTCTGCGTTGTTAGCAATTATTAAAAGTAAATTGTAACTACCGTGTACTTAGTTCAGATCTTAGACCAAGTGAACCCATTATGTTACAATTAATTTCTTTTTAAAAGATGATAGAACAAAGAGACATACTTGCCCATAACATTAGAGAAGAGATTATGTGTTGAATGTATATTATATGTCTTAGACTGGATTATGAATTAAGATTCTTTTATTTTCTTGGTGAGTTCCATTATTACTTTGATCTGTTCCATGATAATTGTATTTTTTTTATCTAGTTCGCTTTTGGCAAATTGCAGTTCAGATCTTAGTTTTTCTACTTCTTGGCTGCTTGCAGGTATAGAATCAAATCTTCTTATTCTGTATTTTATCCAATTTTTCATTCTCATATAATGTGCTGGATGTGGCCATTGTCTACTTCCGTATTTTGCAACAATTCGGTCTATGTCATAATCTGTCAAATCAAGTTGTTCATTATAAAAGGGATACATCACGGTCCTTTCCAATCCAGAGCCTTCTGAGTGTGTCAACCCTATACTATGCCCAATCTCATGAATCAGGGTGTGCAGTAAATTGTATGTTTTAAATTTTGTTCTACCTGTCGGATCATATGGTGAAGGAATAGGTTTGCCATCAAGTGACCAAATGTGTTCATCACTGAATTTTATGACTCCTTGTTGTGAGGTTTTTGGAAAATATGCATAAGCTAAGACATTTGGCCGTTCTTTGAATAATGGGTCACTCTGTTTGTCTGCAAATTCTAATGTGATATCAGGATTTTCGTTCTTTTTTACAGCATCTAGAACTATTGGAATTTCAAGATCCCATGTAGTCATTGCCAAATTTAATGCAAGGCTTTCCATAGAATCACCAGGGATGTCCTCAGTGCCCCTAACTAATGAATAGGTCACGGTTGATTTGTCCCATTTGTGGGGATATTCTGTTTGTTGTACTTCATAATATGCATCATTGTTGGTTTTAGAAAACGCATCTTTTGCAACAAGAACACAACCTAGTTCATGGGGGTCAATTATGGACATGATAAATTATGGTAAGAACTAATTAAAAAGAATTTTTTATTGAAAGAGGAGAAATTCTCACACCTACATAATTGGGTATAAGATTAGAAATAATCTTAAACAGAATTATGGAAATTATTGATTTTCTAGATTAAGCTTATTTATCATGAGATCCATACTATAGCATGAGTAAAACTACAGATGAATCAAAGGATATTTTTACAGAATGTAAAAAAAATAATGAGAAATTTTTTAATGAAATTGATAAATCATCTCCAGTTTACCATCAAATAGCAACAGACATTCAAAAAAGCTATCTTGATGCGTGGAAGAATGTAATTAATTCATCCATTGCTTTTCAACAAGAATGTGCTGCTAAAACAGGTCTGAATGTCAGTATGCCTGAAGAAACAATGAAAGCAATTCATAATATGATGGAAAAGGCAGCTAATGCATATCAAAATCAAAACAAATTTATTTTTGATTCTACCGAAACATCAAAAAAAATATTTGACGTATTCAGTGAAAACACCAAGATATTTGCTGCACTGAATAAAAATATGATGGAATTGATGACATCTAGTATGAAAAAATACACATAAAATTAGACGCTGTTTGTGTTTAAGGATAGTACTCATTTTTACATATAAGACGCATGTGGATTCATTTCATAAAGTAGGTAGTCAGAGAAAGAATTAATTTAAATTTTGAAAAAAGCAGATCATATTCAGGATGATAGTCAAGATTATCATTTCAAAAAAATAGCATTTATGAGATTATTAACAATAGAGATTACTTCAATTCTAAAAGAATGTTGGCATTACCAAAGTTCTCGCTGATTCTAAAACAACATGTCTTTGAAGAATCATATTCAAACTCTGATCCAGATAATTTATTTCAATTTTTATCAATGAAGAATAATTAAAAAAAATCAGATATTGTTTTCTGCCTCATCAATTTTAAAATATTTCCATGTGTGAGCCATTCTGTTTTACTAATACTCATTGTATTTACAGCCAATGTTAATGCATCATCAAAATTATCCGCAAACGTTGGATTTTGTTTCATTGCTTCACGAATGCCCTCACGAACCTGCCACACTCCTACAGGGATTGCATATTCAGGTCGTATTTCTCTCAAAATTACGACACCAGCTTGAATTTGGTTTTTTACCAAATATTCCAAAACCCCCAATTTGGCTGCGAAATATGCACCAGATATTGCAGGAGGATGGTCAATTCCTCGGGCATCCTCACAATCAGAGCCAAATCCCAAAATACCATTAGAATACCATGCCTCAATCATTTCATAGATCCATCTATGAGGAAACAAAATAACGGTGAAAGTATTCCCTAAATGGTCATATCTAAAAACTCTACACGAGTCGATAAGGTTATAATCTAAAACTTCATCTCTAAGAAATTTTGAGATTATGTCATCAGTTGCAGTAATGCTCCACCTAGTTGGAACTAATTTTCTTTTTTGTCCCAGCATTCCAATACTGAAGCATTTTTGGATTTTTGAAATTTCAATACCAGAACGATATAATTTCAAAACTGCATCTTGTGCTTTCAAATCTTTATCATAGAATGTTTTTTCAATTGATTTATCAGAAGTGCTTCCTGAAAATTTTGCAGAGTTAATAACACCAATGGGACCAAAAGGTGCATTTTCACCATCAAGAGAAATATGAGATGATGTTAATTTTTCAAATGTCAGATCAGAGTCGATTGGATTTGAAGACATTACAACTTCCTGAAGATTTTCTATGTATTTTCCTTCAGTCTGATCAATTGAAATATTTTGTATGCCGCGAACTAAATTTAATCTAAAATTAACGATGTCCTCTAAGGATCTTCCTTTCCATCTTTCAGGACTGTCAAGTAGACTTGTGTCACCATGAATAGGAGGAACCATTGGTCCGACAAAGACTTTTGGATAATTATAGGAGCCAACAAAAACTGACGGAGGACTAGTACCACTTATTGAATCAGATGAGAATAGATTGCCATGTTTTGAAAGTGTTTCATGCCATTTTGCCAAAATTGATCGTCTAATCTCCTGAGAATTGGAGGACATTGTGGTTTTTGCTGGAATTGAGCCTATTAACTTGCCTGATAATGAGAATTGACAATTTGTGAACTACGTCTATTCAGGATCTTCATGTTCTCTTTCACGTCCACAATGAGGACATATTGTTTGATTTTGCCATATTCTTTTCCACAATTTCTACAAGATTGGGGTTTCATGACATCTGTTAGTCAAGATTGGATTTAAGAACTTGCAAATATAGTATAATTATTGCCGAAAAGAATAGTGTCATTTTTACCTAGTGCAACAGAATTACTATATGAATTTGGAGTAGAAGATAACCTTGTTGGAGTTACACATGAATGTAAATTTCCTAAAGATGTAAAATCAAAACCACGAATTATTAATTCTGTAATTAACTCAAAGGAATTGAACAGTAATGAAATCAGCACAATTACTTGCCAATTACTAAATGATTGGAAGGATATCTTCACAATAGATGAAGAAAATCTCAGAAAAACAAATCCAGATTTAATCATCTCTCAGGAGACATGTGAAGTATGCGCAGCATACATAAACCAAATAAACAAAGCAATACAAATTCTTCAGACAAAACCAATTCTTCACTTAATGGATCCTCATAATTTATTCGAGATTATTCAGTCAGTAACAGAGTTGGGAAAAATTTTAAGTAAAGAATCCAAAGCACGTGAAATTACAGAATCCCTTGAAAAAAGAATCAACAATGTTAGAAACCACACTAATAATGAAAAACCAGAGTTCTTGCAATAGAATGGATGGATCCATTTTTTACAGCAGGACACTGGATTCCAGAAATGGTAGAAATTGCAGGAGGGATTAACATGATTAGTAAAACAGATGATCATTCAAGGCGTTTAGATTTTCAACAAGTTGTTGATGCAGATCCTGACATAATCATCATGATGCCATGTGGTTTTGATACTAAACGTACAAAGTTAGAATATGAAAACATCTTTAAAAAAAATAAAAATTGGAATTCATTAAAAGCTGTAATGAGAAATCAAGTTTTTGCAGTCGATGCAAATTCATTTTTCAGCAAGCCAAGCATTAGAACGATAGACGGTCTGGAGGTATTAGCAAAAATCATACAACCGACAAAGTTTGAAAATATCAAAATGCCAAAAGAATCATTTTCAAGAATTTATAATCAACACTAATCAAAGAAATGATGTTGGAATGGATTTTCCTTTAAATTGTAACCAATTGCTTTGTGAAAAGTATTATGGGATACAAATCTGCCAATATAGATAAACCAACCCATATGAAATTTCGAATTGTAATTAATTATTTGGTTGATCGATGATTCAACGAAGTGTCAAAAGGTACGTAAAAATTATCAAACAACCAAAATCCTAAGATATCCAAGACAAAATCAGATATGAAATAGAACAGAAAAGATGTACGTTTTGTGGGATGATTTTATCAATTAATTAGATTAGCGTATTTGTTGAAGGCAGTGTTAAGAATAAAACCAAGTAAGAAAAAAGACTAGTTATTTTTTCCTGCATTAACTAGAGATACAACATCCCTATCTCTTAGTTGATAATCAACAGGCAATCTAAGATTGTATCGTAAATCTTTACCATATAGAAGCCCTTTAGTTAGATCAGTATGAATTTCTTTTGCGAGATCTCTTATTGTAGCCCCATCTTTTAGCAATATCAAATCAGGTAGAATTTTTCCTTTTTTATCAGTAAGATTTTTTTCATCAGCCACTGGATAAATTGAGTTCATTTTTAGTAGTTTGAATACTGCAACATTAATTGCAAATTGAACACCAGTTCTCATGTATTCACCCATAATACCTTTTTTGATAAAATTGAGTGCGTTGATTTGTTTCTCATTTAGATCTTCAGATTTGAGGATTTCAAATTGTTCAGAACCTGGAAAATATTTTATCAATCCTTTCTGCTCTGCACGTCTTAGACTAAATTCACTGTCCCCACTAACTGGAATAACTATAGAATTATTGTAACGCTCCCGGAGTCTTATAAAATTTTTGTCTGCTCCTTTAATATCAATTTTGTTTGCCACAATCAAAGTAGGTTTAGAAATTTTTCTTAGATGAGACGCAAATTTCTTGCTATCAATCGTATCAAAATTATCAAAGTCTTTGTCTTCTAGTCCTGTTGCCAAAAATGTTTCTTTAACATGATTCTTGTTTACCCCTATTCCACGATACAAATCAGTGATAGCATCAGAAATATCAGTTCCTGTTCGGATTAATTTTGATACCTTCTCCCTATTACCTTCCAAAATTTTATGGTACCACATGATCAATTCCTCTTCAATATCTGCAAAATCAGATATTGGATCACCAGTTCCAGATTCAGTAATTTTTCCAGTAGAATCAATCCCGCCAGATGCGTCCACAACATGAAGTAGAGCATCAGATTGAGAAGCAATTGACAAAAATTGATTTCCCAATCCTTTACCTTTCCAAGCATCTTTGATTAGTCCTGGTAAATCTATCAATTCAATTGGAATGTATCGCCATCCATCAAGACATTTTGAATTGTTTGGGTTGTCTTGAATTTTAAATTCAGGATGAACACACAGTGTAATTGCATGTGCAATTCCAGACATAGGAGCTTTGGTAGTAAATGGATAAGATGAGATTTCTTCAGAGGATAAGGTTGCAGAATTAAAGAAGGTTGTTTTACCAGTATTGGTTTTACCAATTAAACCAAGTTTGATAGGCATATCATAATTCATGGGAGAGAATATTTATCTCTGCCTAAGAATGGGTAGATTTTTTTCTTTTGATTTTTTCAAGTGTTTGTTCAATTTCTTTTAGTGCCCAATCAATATCAGACAAATCATGTTCAGATAGAGAACTTTCCCATTTATCTAACACGCTGTTTGCAATTTCGGATGAATTGTAAAGTATGTTCCAATATGGATGGTGTTCAGCTGTAGCATATGCAAGTTCAGTTACGTCATTGAGACCATTTTTTGCTCTTGCCAGAGAGTTAATTTTCTCACCAAAAATTTTGACAATATTATTTTCAAGATCTTGTTCAATCTTCAAAGGAATGTTTTGGTTTTCATATTTTTTTGCCAAATCAAGTAAATCATTATAAAAATTTTCAAAAGTCATTATTTCATCAATCTCTGATGTTCTGCAAGCATACATCTATTGAAAACAACATTGATTCCTTCTTTTCGAGCTAGTTCTTCTGCTTCAAAATTATGAATTCCCTCCTGCAACCATATTACTTTGGGTTTTTTCTTGATTGCGTCTTGTATTACAGATAAAACTTGATCTGATGGTCGGAAAATATCTACAATGTCGATTTCTCCTTCAATTTCTGAAACATGATCATAGCATTTTTTATCCAATATTTCATCAGTGGTAGGATTTACAGGCGTAATATCGTATCCGTTCTCAGAAAGATATTTTGGTACATAGTGCGCTGCTTTGAATGAATTTTTTGACATTCCAATAACCGCAACCTTTTTCATTGAAAGAAAATCATGAATTTCTTTGTCAGTGTTTTTATCTTGTTCCATAAAAATTAGACATAGATGCAGAATATAATTTTTGAAATTTTACCTAAAGCAAAGAATTTTTTAGTCATGAAAAAATTAAAACCATATGGAGGAAGAGTCAAAAGACATCATAGTTTTAGGTGCAATTAAACATGGAATTAAGAAATTTGAAAAAATACAAGAAACTACCCAAATTGAAGCTAAAGATTTGAGTAAAATTTTAGAGCAATTAGAAAACAGAGGGTTAATCGAGGTCGTAGAGAGAAAAGGTTGGTTAGGAAAGAAAATAGAGATGAATGTTACAGAAAAAGGTTCTAAAGAGGTGGATGAACAAGTTCATCAATTACAAACAAAATGGAATGAAATGTCTCAAATTTACAAAACAGGGGATAAGGAAAAAATGAAGCAATGTATGGATGAGAACAAGTCATTTTTACCAACAATGATGTTCTTTGGAGTCATGGATATGATGATGTTTTCAATGATGTTCAGCATGATGGGTATGGCAATGTCAGAATATGTCCCAGCAGAGAGCATACCAGATGGCGGAGATGCAGGAATAGATGATGGAAGTATGGATGAGGGTGGATTTGATATGGATATTGGATTCTAGTCTATATTTTACTCTCAATATTAAAATGCAAATTAGTTGATTGACAGGGCAACGTAAACAAATCTGTAATAGCAATACACCTTTGTTATGACCTTCATGGCAGATATTCAATAAATGATAACAAATGTTTTGATACTTGCTCCAAAACAGACGCAAGTAAAAAAACTTAGAGACACATTTGGAATGAAGGATTTTTAAAATTTTACAGATCAACATAGGAAAAAACATCATCATAATCAAAACTAGAAAAATAGTAGATTATAGAATGTGGAGATATTCTTAAAAAATAGAAAAGAGTGCTTCAATCATGACAAGGAGACGGAATACATCATCATTTGTTTTTTCCATGAATTGTATTTTTTAAAATTGGAGAAGTTAAAGAAAATAGTTTCTAAAAATGTAAAGTAGATAAGATAGTATCTGGAATGATCAAAAAATTAAAGAGAGTTAAAGTATCATTACGCAAGAGTTTAGAGAAGAATCCATCTTCAAAAGTATGTTATCATTTTATGTGAAATATGAATTTATTTTGTCTACAAATCATATAATTGAACAAACACTTTGATACGTGTGAAACCACCAGTAGGAGTACCTGGCAAAGACATCATGTATATTCCAAACTACTGCAACAACTGTAACAGACATTTTTTGATAGATGCAGAATTTGAAGATCATAAAGCAACATGTTAGTAGACTCCAAAATGTTCAATAAATTTCGAATTACTTACCTAGTGGAAAGTATCAATTAGCCATATGTGACTCAACAACATTACAATACACATTAGGATAATGCAAATTTGGGCAAGAGTTTTATTGATTATTCTTAGTCAGAAAATATGGGTTTGTTTTCACGAAAAAAAGAGATTATGATTGGTCATGTTTGCCCAAAATGCAACATGGAATTCTCAGATCCTGAGAGAACAGTAAGACATATTGCAAAAGCTCATCAATCTAAAAAGAAATTTGAATGTAATTCATGCGGAACTTGAAACTAAAATGAAATATTATTAATTAACACTTTGCACTGACTAACAATAAAATTAAACTCCAAATAGTCATAAAATCCAAAAAACAAATAATAATCGATAAGTAATCATAGTAACAATATCATTTAATTAATGATTTGAGTAAACACGCTTACAATTCATTTGATAATACAGGATTAGTAAAAGTACTAACATTTTTGCAGACACATAACACAGAATATTTGTCAGGTCAAGATTTGAGCGATGTGTTAAGAATTAGCAGAGTTGCAATATGGAAGCACATAAAAAAAATTCAAGAGTTAGGATACACTGTTGAATCAAAACAAAAATTAGGATACAAGCTTACATTGAATTCTGATGCTCTTTTACCTTGGGAAATCACATCAGGACTAAAAACAAAAAAAATTGGGAAGAAAGCATATTATTTTGATTCAATAGACTCCACTCAAAGCCAAGCAATAAAGATGTCAGAAGACTCTGCAAATGATGGAACTGTAATTATTGCAGCAAAACAAACAGGAGGAAAGGGAAGGCTGGGAAGAAAATGGATCTCACCCAAAGGGGGTATTTGGTTTTCAGTAATTTTACACCCAAAATTTGACATTTCAACCATCACCCTATTTCCAATTGCATCGTCACTTGCATTGTCTTATGCCATAGAAAAAACATTTAAGATTACACCGGAATTAAAGTGGCCAAACGATTTGACAATAAAGGGGAAAAAAGTTGCAGGAATGTTAGTAGATGCATCCTTGGAATCAAATAAGATTGAAAGTTTAGTTTTAGGAGTTGGGATAAATTTTGATGTGGACATTAAACAGATTGAAAAAATTCTTAAAGATACACCAAATTTTTATGGGGTGAGTTCATTAAGTGAGCAAAAAAAGAAAGTAAAACCAAAAACATTAGTTCAGACATTTTTAGCAGAATTGGAAAAAATTTATGAATTACTAAATGCAAAGCAAACAAAAAATATTATTTCAGAGTGGACAAAAAGATCATCGACAATTGGAAAAAAAGTAGAACTAGATACAATCGATGGTAAAATTAAAGGAGAGGCAATCAAAATTGATGAAGACGGAGCATTAATGATATCAGAAAAAAATAAGACACGTCGAATAATTGCAGGAGACATCATTCATCTACCAAAATAGTATTATTTTTTAGTATTTTTTGATTTTGAGGATTTCTTTTTCTGGGTAGCAATCATAGAGGATTGTGTTTTGAGAATCTCTTTAAGGTCTTTTTGTATCTCAAAAACAGATGAAAGTATCCCCTCTAAAGCTTCAGAGTATTGCTCATATACAGAAACTAATTCAGTTTTCTTTTTATTTATTTTTGATAAGAATTCATTTGAACGCAATAAGTTTGCAGAAGTAATTAATTCGGGGATTTCAGAAGGGGATTCATCTAATTGATTTAAATCATATTTGATTTCTTGTATCTTTTTTCGTAAATCAGAGATTATTTCTCCCGCTCCAAGTTTTGTCAATATAAAGGACATGTCTATGAATAAATTAAAGATTTTCTAAAAATAGCAAATGCTCAGCTGTGTAAAAAACGGTGCATATTTAGTACAAAATAAAGATAAATCAGATCTAAAACATGAAGTATTGAAAAAATCCAATGAGAATTACTCTTCATTTTTTAGTCATAGTTCATCAATTATCACAGTAACTGTTTTCGCACAAACAGAGAAAGAGACAAAAGTAATGTTTAATCAATCAAAATATCTATTGTTAATGGAAATCAAAGCATCCAATTACAATTCATCACAGTATTTTGGAGATTTCACCAAATAATATCTGAACTCTAAATAAGAAGACGGTACGGATTAATTCAGAAGATCGTGTAAATCAATCATAACAATTCTTCAGTTTTTCCATATCTCCCAAATGATGCACTTGTATTAACTAAGATGAGAATAGGATTTGGGAATTTCATAAGATATTAAGAATCCACATAGAATATCAAAAGAAAGTATAGCGAAAAACGAAATAGTACAACAGTTAACAATAACATAGAATTTATCAAAAAGATATTTCAGAATACCCACACATATTATATATTGCTGTTGAGTTTAATTTAAAAAAACACAGTGGTGTTCTAAATAATGAGAATAAGCATTAGCTTAACCTACACACGATTAACCTTCAGAAATTAGGTAAAATGGATAATAAGGTAATTAGGTCATTAATTCTCATTATGCTTAAAAATACAATGATTTCAGGACCAAAATGTCCATCTTGTGGAAATCAAAAGATAGTTACAGATCAAGATACAGGAGAATTATTTTGTGGAAAATGTGGATTTGTAGTAAATGATAAAATTGCAGACACGGGTGCTGAGTGGCGTTCTTTTTCAAATGATGAGTCAAACAGAACTAGAGTTGGAGCTGGAACATCGTTAACAATGCATGATATGGGATTATCTACAGTGATAGGATCTGCCAACAAAGATTCCACAGGAAAACCACTATCTGCGAGTGTCAAAAGTTCTATTGAAAGGTTAAGAACTTGGGATAGTAGAACACAAGCGCATTCATCAGCAGATAGAAATCTCAGACAAGCTCTAAATGAAATGGATAAATTAAAAGACAAATTAGCATTGACTGACGCAGTTGTAGAGAAGGCAGCTTATATTTACAGAAAAGCAATGGAACGAAAATTAGTTAGAGGTCGTTCGATACAAGGATTGGTTGCCGCATGTCTTTATGCATCATGTAGAAATACAGAAACTCCCAGAACACTAGACGATATTGCAAAAGGAATCAACATCAGAAGAAAAGATGTTGCAAGATGTTATAGATTAATTTTTAGAGAGTTGGAGTTAAAAATGCCAGTGGTAGATCCTGTCAAAGGAGTTTCAAGAATTGCAAGTATAGCAGAGTTGGGTGAGAAGAGTAAACGAAAGGCAATTGAGATTTTAAATCAAGCCAAAACAATGGGTATTGTTGCAGGAAAGGACCCAATGGGTATTGCAGCTGCCGCATTGTATCTAGCTTGTATTAGTACAGGAGAGATAAAATCCCAAAAGGACATCTCCGTGGCATCAGGGGTGACAGAAGTCACTATAAGAAACAGATGTGCAGGATTAAGAAAAATGCTTGATGATTGAGATGTTAGAAAACAAATGGTCTGACTGGCGAGATAACGATCAAGAATTACTTTCTAAAATACCTGAGAAACCAGGTGTGTATATGATGCATGCATCTATGAAAATATTATTTATTGGTGGTTCTCAAAACATGAAAAAATCCATAATTGAAGCACTAGAAAAAAAATGTGTTACAAAAGCAACAAGAATTAGATTCAGAAAAGAGGATGATTTTGACATAATAAAAAATAAATTAATTGCAGAATACAAAAAAAGACATGAAGGTAATATCCCCCAATGTATGAATTAATTCTGAGATCTTTTAAACTCCAATCTATCCCATGGAAAAACAACATATGCAGAATTGTCTGTTTTTTTCGCATAGATTAATTGTTTTGGAAATTGTTTCCCACGTCTTGCAAATAATGTAACAAAGATAAGTTTTGACGGATTATCTACCTTTGAAATAATTTTGTTAAAAGTATCACCAGTGTCAAAAATATCATCAACAAATAGAGAGTCGGATGATATTTTATTTTTGTCAACCAGAATTTTTTTAATTCCAAGATGATCTGCAAGTAAACGTGAAGGGACTAATCCACCTCTACTAAGAGTAGTTATAGTTAAAAAAGTTCGAGGTAATTTTAAAATAGTTTTTGAAAGTATTTTTATCAATGATTCTATTTCATTCCAATCAACATCTTGTCTTAATGTCATAATTGTTATTTGAAAATACTGAATTAAGTAGTTATGCTCAAAATGTTTTTGTTGGAGATTTTTTCAAAGGTGTGATGATTTTAAGAACTTTAAACGGTAGTTTCCCAAAATCTATGTCTTTTTCACATGACAAAAGTAACGTATCATCATTATTTAATGGAAAGCTCATTACAATTACCTTATCTCTGTAAGACATCGAAAAATGAACTTCACCAAATTCATGATCAAATTCCCTTCTCATTCTAACACGTAGAGATAGTTCCATGAACATCATTTCGTCTTGTTTTTGAGCTTCAAGTGAAAAGATGCCTTTTTTCATTCCTCCAGCGGCCAGATGGCCTCTGCTGTTGATGATTCTTGCTGAACGCATTTTAGGATCCAGTTTTATGATTTTTTGACAGATTTTTTCAAGATCTTCAGTAGTATCCATTAGTCTAAATTTACAATCGATCTATTTATTGCGAGCTGTGGTAATAGATATCTATGCATCCAGAACAAACTGAAGGTAAATCTGAATCAACTAAAGAAATATCAGATCAATTTAAGCATCTATCGCTATTTTGGACAGATATCATGCATTTGATGGCAAGTAAGCCTCAAGCACTCACATCAATTGGACCGATGCGCGCATTTGCTGCAAACTCTAAGAAAATTTCAACTGAATTAATTGAAATTAATGAAGATTTGATGGAATTTAACAAATACATGACTCAATATTATAAACAGCTCGCAGAAGCTTGGGGAATTGCTCAAAAGAAAGTAAATTTAAAAGCTCCAGAAGTTCCTCAAGACGTTGAACAAATAGAGGCATTCAAACGAATTTGGATCGACATTTTTGATAATGATTTTACAGAATTATTTGATTCTGAGAAATTTGGCGAGAATTATGGAAAACTAGTATCAAAAGAACTAGAATTAACTAAACATTGGAATAATATAACTAATGTAATTTTACAGTCTGTAAATCTTCCAAGTAAAGAAGAGATAGATGAAGTGTACAAAGAGATTCATTCACTAAAAAAAAGAGTTGGAAAACTAGAATTAGAATTAAAGAAAAAGGAAGTGGTGAAAAATGCAAAATGAATCAAGAGTAGATCCAAAAATTATTGAAGAGATTTTAAAATTTAGTAAAAATGTAATTAATGCCCCAAAATTAGTTGCAGCACCAGATGAGATTGTTTTGGAAGTAACTCCTCATGATACAGTACAGAGGATGGATAAAACTAGATTAATACATTATAGATCACTAACTGAGAAACAACACAGAACACCATTACTCATTTCATATGCCTTGATTAACAGATATCACATTCTGGATATTCAGCCAGAAAAAAGCTGGGTGAGGAATTTACTTCAACAGGGATTTGATGTCTACATGTTAGATTGGGGAACGCCCACCAGCATGGACAAATATCTTGATTTTGATGATTATGTTAATGGATATTTAGATTCGTATATAGAATATATCAAAAATGAATCATCTAATGAAAAAATTACATTGCAAGGATATTGTACTGGAGCAACTATTGCTACAGCTTACACATCTTTGCATCCAGAAAGTGTAAAAAATTACATTGCGACGGCACCTGTAATTGACGGATGGCGTGATACTACTGTGATTAGTAATCTTGCAAAACATATGGATGTAGATAAAATGGTTGAAATCATAGGAAATATGCCTCCTGAGTTCATGTATTATTGCTTTTCAGTTCTCAAACCATTTGAACAAGGAATTGAAAAATATGTTAAATTTTTCAAAAATATAGATAACAAGAAATTTGTAGATAATTTCCTTAGAGTTGAGAAATGGTTAGGAGATACACCTCCAATCCCAGGAGAATTATTCAAACAGTGGATTAAAGATATCTATCAAGATAATTTACTGATTCAAAATAAGATGTACATAGAGGGGCAAAAAATTGATTTGAAAAAAATAGATATGCCAGTATTTACGCAAGTTGCAGTAGGAGATCATCTAGTATCACCTGAATGTAGTATGCCTTTACATTATGCCATTGGAAGTGAAGACAAAACATTGAGAATGTATCCAACAGGGCATGTAGGGATGATCGCTAGCTCGCTATCACAAAAGAAAGTGTTGCCTGAGCTTGGACAATGGCTAGCCGAAAGATCATAAAAAAGGAAAAAGAATAAAAAATATTTCTAGTTATTCTTTGTAGTGAAGACAGAAATCCAAGATTGTAGAATATTTCTGTTTAGGTCAGCAAACGACTTTGCATTATCGTTGAATGTTTTGATGTTTTGTTGTGTTGCATCCATAGTTGCAAGTGTTACTTGGTTTTGTATTGAAGCTGCCTTTACAAATTCTTCTGTTGTATCATGAATTACTTTTAGTGTTGCTTCAGGAATATTTGCTGTAATACCTGCTTTTTTAACATATTCCTTTTGTAGTGTGATAGTTGAATCTACCATGTTTTCATATGCTTGTAGGTATTCCTGTTGTACGTTGGTAATTGATTGATGATACTGAGGCACTGATTGTTTGATACCATTGAAGATTTTGTCTACATTTTCTTGATATGTAGAAAATAGATCTTTTGAATTTCCGGGTGTTTCGTTTTTACTCATTGTTTCACCTCCTTATTTTTTGATTTTTTTGCAATTGGTAGGATGATAACTTGAACCAGGTCACCGTCACTCAAGCCAAGTGCATTACGTTCAGCTTCAGGTATTGAGATTCGTCCATTACTACTAATGGTAGTTTTGTATGCACCCCAATTCATGAAGGATGGAAGCATTTGACCAATATTGAACATAGTATCCATGCTTTTACTTTGCATTGATGCCACGTTCTCCATTATGTTAGATTGAGTTTTTCGAGTACTTTCAGAAACTCCCTTGAGTGTTTCTAAAGGATCGAATGTTTGACCAGTTTGATTTGTCATCAAAGCTCCAAAATTCTTCATAAATTCTGCTTGAGCACGTCCACTTTTTTGGATCCAAGATTTGAACATTTCACTAGGATCATATAGGTTTTGATTACCATTCATTGGTAACTATAGGAAACAGTAGTATTTAAGTGATTTATTGATCCATTAGAAATTCTAAAACTTTACTTGAAAAAGTGTGTGGATCTTGGACATATGGAGTATGACCACAACTTTCCATTTTAAAAAGTTGAGAGTCTTGAATTTTGGAAATAAAAATCTTGGAATTTTCAATTGGAATTACTGGATCATCAACACCCCAAATTATCAAAGTAGGAGCAATTATTGATTCAAGTTTTGATGAAACTAATTTTGAATTTTTCAACCCTAAGATAGTAGACATAAAAGCTAGTTTTGCATTAGGCAATTTCATTCGTTCTATGAAACCATTAATAATTTCTTCAGGAATTTCATCTCCAGAACCTTCCATAAGTTCAAATGCCTTTTTTGCATTTAATTCATTAGGATATAAAGCAGCCATAATATATGCATCAAGTGCAGGGGTAGAATTTTCCATCACTCCAGCTGGAGATGCAAGAATTAGTTTCTCCACATCCTGAGGATGGGATATAGCAAATTCTGCAGACACCTGCCCTCCTAATGAAGAGCCAACTACACTGGCTCGTTCAGTTTTTGTTGCAGTGAAAAATTTTTTTAAAAAATCTGAAAAGAAATCAGGAGTGTAATCTACCAGTGGTTTGTCACTATATCCAAAGCCAATAAGATCAGGAACCAACACACGATAGTTTTCTGCGAAAAAGGGGATAACCTTATTCCATCTTTCAGCTGATGCTCCCAAACCATGTACTAGTACAAGTGTTTTTTTAGAATTACCAGACTCCAAATATCGAATTTTGTTATCATCGATTTGAAGAAATTTTTCTTCCACTATTTTTGCTCGATTAAATCACTAGATAAATTTAATGAAAATAGCGATCAGATACGCTTACAGATTTTGAATTTTTAAATTAAAATAGATTAGCTTTTTTAAGTTTAAAAATACGAGATTTATGTGATAAAAAAGAAAATTTCAAAAATTTTAGTTCCATTAGATGGATCAAAAAACTCCATTAGAGGACTTGAGATGGCCATTACTTTAGCCAGGCAATGCGGAGCAACCATTACAGGGGTCTATTCCATTTACGCACCACCACATTCAGAATTTAGAGGGGTGGGTTCAGTTGAAAAAACACTGAATATAGAAGTAAAAAAAATCATGGAACAAGCCAAAACTCTGGCAGCAAAGAATGGAATTGTATTTAAAGAAAAATTGATGAGAGGTGAAATAGGATACAACATTATTAAAACTGCACATGGGAAAGAAAAATTTGATATGATAGTAATGGGATCACGAGGAAGGAGTTCAGCTAAGGAGATTTTCTTTGGCAGCACATCAAACTATGTAATACACACATCAAAGATTCCCGTAGTTGTTGTAAAGTGACTAAGACAATCCATGTTTCCTGAAATATTTTTGATGATATTCTTCAGCTTTGTAAAATGTAGGAGCTGGAACAATTTCAGTTACTATAGGATTTTTAAATTTGCCTGATTTCTCAAGTTCTTGTTTTGATTTTTCTGCTATTTCTTTTTGTTTTTCATTATGAATAAAAATTGTAGACCGATATTGATGTCCAACATCAGGTCCTTGACGATTCAAAGTTGTAGGATTATGATTATTCCAAAACACTTCAAGAAGTTCATCATAAGATATTTCGTCAGGATCATATTCTACTTCTACAGCTTCTACATGACCGGTTTTATCAGTGCATACTTCTTCATAAGTAGGATTTGGTAGTTGACCACCAATGTATCCAACTTGTGTTGATTTTACACCTTTAGTTTTATTTAACAAATCCTCAACATGCCAAAAGCATCCTGCACCAAACGTTGCTTTCATAAAATTAACTATTCAATATAGAATTAAAACCATTCTAAATCATTCAGATAAAAGAATGTCTTTTTGAATAATAGATTTCATAGAATTAATAATTCTTATTGAGAAATTAAATTATCAAATTACCAATGTGAAGCATTTCTAAACCAAGATAAAATCACTCATAGAATATCAGAATTTATCAGTTGGGAAATTACTGACAATTACAAAATAATTAGAATAAAAGGAATGAGAAGTAACACGAAAAACAGTATAAAATAATATGTCATACTTGAGTTCTAATCCGATCAAGCATATGTTAAAGAATTCTGCAATTAGTTCTAACAGACTTAGGAAACATCTGTGAATATTTCAACAACTTTCTTTGCCAAAGATTCAATATTGGCAGTTGGTTCTGCAGATATCAACAAAAGGATTTGTGTTATTGGGAATGGAAAGCTTACTAAAACAGCCTTATCTCGTCTTGCAGCAAGATAATTGATAGGTCCCAAACTCTCATCATATTCTTTTCTAATGGACGCTTTAGATACAAACTCCAAAAAAGACTGCAATCTAGTCTCGTCTCCTTCATGAGGTACAAGCCCCTCCTTAAATCCACCAGCAATTAATTGGCCATCTTTATCAACAATGCCTGCAAACCGTATCTCAGATTCACGAAGTAATTCTTTGCATTTTTCACCATATAATTTTAGTTTAGTTTCAGGTGTTGACACGATAATATCAATCAAAATATCAAAAATAAAAACCTAATCAATTTCAAGATCTTTGTTTTTTGAAGAAAATTCCAAATGGATCTTCGTGTTTAATGATTTTTACATCAAATCAAGTAATAAAAATAGAGATGATTTGTCACTGAAAATAGTAATTTTTGTAATTATATCAATAGTTAGTTTTGATGCTCAAATCACTTTTGATCAGAGTTTAGACTTTGAAAAAAGACCGCAGGGGACATTCTAACATTTTGGGAATTCTTTAGGAATGAATTAATGACTTGAGACATAAGATTTAACATTAGAACAAAAATACATTTTCCAAATTTAAGGATAGATATAATTTTGCACAATCATGTTACTAGATGAACTAATTCAAGAATACGAGTACAACTAAATGTGGCATTTCAACAAGACATAATCAATTATTTTTTCTTCAGATGATTTTTTCATTTTCAAGAGAGATTTAAAGAGAATTTTTTCAACATATTGAGGATAATTTTCTAAAATTAATTTTTTGAGTCGTGCTCTATTTTTAATATAATAATCTGTAAGAGGAGGATAAACATTAGAACCAATGAATTGTTCCTCAGAAATGATGAAGCCTGTAGAGTTTAGAAGATGTTTCAAAAAATCTAGAGTGTAGTGCTCTGATGACCAAGTAAATTTTAAAACACCCAATTTTCCAAATGATGATTTTTCAGTTGTTATAGGAATTGCAAGTACAAGAAAACCAGATTTTACCAAAATCCTTTTTGACTCACATATAAAATCAGATAAGGGTTTGAAATGTTGTGCAGATTCCAATGCCAAGACACGATCAATTGAATCATTTGTAAAGGGTAGTTTTGTAGAAGTAGCATTTATGAATTCTATGTTTTTCTGAATTCCGGAAAAACTTAGCTGGTTGAAATTAATATTTACATTATACAAATCAAGATTTGGAAATTTATCTCGCCATAGTTTGGAGGGAGCAGATAAACCACTACCGACATCCACCACATGTTTTGCAGAAGATAATTCTGCCAATTCTGCAAAAATTAGACATAAATTATTTTGAGCAGAAACAGGATCTGTGTGATTAGATGACCAATAACCAAAATTCAGCATAGAGCCACCAGTTGCTATCTGCATAACAGGTGATAGAGTGGTGTAAAGATTTACTATATCTTTTTCATTTCTACGAAATGTCCACAGTAACACTTGAAGAGGATTAATGGATATCAAAAATAATTTCAAATTTATTTAAAAACGAGGTATATTAATTTCTAGGGCAATCCTTCTGAGTCCTCAGCACAGTGCTTATGAACCCATTTCTCATCTTTGTTTTTTGAGATCTCTTTTCCAGGTTGGATTTTGTCTCCACAAGAAATACAAGATGTGGCAAACTTTGCTTTCATGAATATACGTCAGATATCACAAATAAAGCACCTATGTTGGAATGAATATTAGCTAATGATTAACATATTTTATTAATTTGAATCAGACAGATGAGTCATGGATGAATCAAATTTAGATACATCATCTAAGATAGTTTTAGCAAAATGGAGTGACAGATTCTTTGCATGGCTAATTGATTTTATAATTATTTCAAGTACTTCAACGGTAATAATGTTGGCTTCATTTGGTTCAATAGATTATGAATTTGAAGAGAATTCATTTTGGATGGAAAATATACAATACATTCCAACTAGCATTTTGTTTTTTGTTTATTGGACTGTTTTAGAATACAAGACGAATCAAACAATTGGGAAAAAAATCATGAATTTGAAAATAATCAACATTGATGGAAGAAAGCCAAATTTGAAAGAAATCATGATCAGTAGTTTTGGCAAAGCGTTTCTTTTACCAATAGATGTTATTTTGGGATGGTTTTTGACAAATGAAAAACGTCAACGTGTTTTTAATAAATTAGGAGATACGTTGATTATAAAAATCAAAGAAATAAATGATATTTCAGATATAAAATATTTGAAGGACTAGGTTTTGTCAGACTTTTTTTTTGAATGGCTGCTTTGATGATTTAACCGACAGATCTATTAGCAAGTTCAGAATGATTAATCATGATGTCTGAGAATCAAAAAGAGTGGTGGAGCGGATTGCCAAATGAACTTCAAAAAGACATTGAATTGTAAGAATAATATACAGAGTTGTGTGTAAAAGAGACAATTTCAGTGAAAGAGGTGAAATTGCATTCTATAGAAAAGGATTCACATAATAATTAGAAATTTAACAAAAGTGTAAGGACGTAGGGATTAATTTAAAACTCTAAACATAGGCTTAAGTGCACTTTGATGTTAAGAAATTTATGAGTGAAAGGAAGTTTTATACTTGTAAAAATTGTGGGGCAGAGTTTCTGTCAACAGAAGTTAGACTTTATTGTAAAGTTTGCAAATCAAATTTAGACAAATCAGGAAATCTACCTAGACTTTAACAATATTCTTAAATTCATTCTTTTTGGCAAAGAGTTACGATTGAGGTGTTTGTGGAAAAAATATCAAGTTGGAAATAACAAGCCAAATAATGATGCTTATAATATTGCAGATCGGTACGTCATAGATGATTGGCGTTAGGATTTTCTACATATCATAAAATCAATAATCCATTTGATATTCAATTGAACTAAAAATAGAATAAAATCTTGCAGAGTACAAACTAGATCTTATCTCAAGACAATTATCTTTTGGAGATATATTATGAGCATAAGATTTCAATACCGTTGAAAACCTTTCACCATTCTTTTGTTGTGGATGCCCATATTGACAAGGTATGGAATTTCTATACTGATTTACACCATTTAGAAATAATCACCCCTAAAAGATTGGATTTTAAGATAATAGAAACAAGCAGTAACAAAATAACACTGGGACAAACTGCCCATTTTTCAAGCAAGTTGCTGACCAGAATGACCTGGAAAACTAAGATCACTACCTGTAAACCATACACATATGTCGATGAAATGAGCAACACGATATTCAAACACTGGAAGCACACTCATGTTTTTCATAAGATAAACGAAAATCAGACCAAGGTAAAAGATGAGATTGAATTTGAACTACAGTATGGGTTTATTGGAAAAATGTTTGAATGGTATGCCCTAGATAAACTCAAAAAAATCTTTGTGCATAGACAACAGGCAACAATTAACGCCTTGAATAATCTTTAAACCATTTTAGAAAGTGCAAAATCTTCTGCTCTGTCCTAACCCCAGCACAACGTGTAGCGGATATCTTAAATCCATAACATAATCTAAGACATTAACACTTTTAAATTATGAAATTATTTCTAGGTAAATGAAAATTATTTTCTTATCTCTTTTTAGTTTTTTAGTTATAGGGACAATGGGCGTTACTGCCAATGTTTTTGCGGTTGAACATAATGAAATTTGTATTGATAAAGTTTGGATTGAAAATTATCAAGGTAAAATTGCTTGTGTTACACCTTCTACGGCAGTCACTTTGGTTGAACGTGGATGGGGAACTATGTTGGAAAGTTCTAACAGTCTACAAGATTTGTCATCAATGGTTCAAATTCACCCTGAGAAGTTGAGATCATCTGCATCATTACCTGAAACTGCATATGGTCCTCAAATTGATTTTTCAAAAGGATATTTAGTTGAAGAGATTCAAGAGGGATTATACTGGGTCACTGATGGTGCTTATAATACAATGTTCATGACAACTGGTCAAGGAGTTATTGTGATTGATGGTCCTAGAACCCTTGGAGAAAATTATCTTAAGGCAATTGAAGAAGTTACAAATGAACCAGTCACTCATGTAATATACAGTCATACTCATAGTGATCATGTTGGTTCAATTGGTATTTTTCCTGATGATGCAATTTACATTGCACATCAAGATGCAGCAAACACACTAGTAAAAAGAAATGATCCAAACAGACCAGTTCCTTCCATTACTTTTGAAGATAAGTATACGCTAGAAGTTGGAAATCAAAAATTAGAATTAGCATATTATGGACCAATGCATGAACCAGGAAACATCTTCATCTATGCACCAAATCAAAAAGTTCTGATGTTAGTTGACATAATATTTCCTGGATGGACTCCGTTCAAGGATCTAGCAATGGCACAAGATGTACCCGAATTTATTGCAGCACATGACAAAGTTCTAGAATATGATTTTGACATATTCATTGGTGGACATCTTACACGTCTAGGAACTCCTGAAGATGTGCAAATTCAAAAAGAATATTTTCAGGACATTCAAGCCAGTGCAGGTAAGGCAAATCAAGAAGTATCTTTTATGGCAATAGGACAAGAATTTGGATTCTCTAATCCCTGGTTAGTTTTCCAAATCTATGCTGATGCTATCACACAACAATGTACTGATGAAGTAGTTCCTAAATGGATTGATAGGCTCGGAGGAGTTGATTTGTTCACTTATGATCATTGCTGGAAGATTTCAGAATCTCAAAGAATTGACTAATCACTTTTTATTTCTATCTTCATCTGCTTTTGTCAAAAGGAAATAATCTTGAAGAGGATGCAACTCAGGAAAATATTGTGTCCAGTATAGACAAATCACAAACCAGACCAAGTAAGGTGACAGATCAGATTATTAGTAATCAATCAGAAATAGTATTTAGATCATTCTGAGGAATGATACGTTTCTCTTTTATGCGAACTTTGCGAATCCCAATTTAGGATTCTGCGGAAGGAGTCATTATCTAACCGTTTAACCAACCGACCATATACCGTCCAAAGGGTGGGCCAACTTTTGCCCATCCTTTTCAAATTATCTTTTGTCAATTGACATAAATCACCTGATGAATAAGATGAACGAATCATTCGTGTTGCTTTTATTCAAATTTTGCAAATACCATACATGAGCAATCAAGATAATCAAAACAAATCAAGTTGGGAAGATGTACAGGGACTGTCCTGGATTTTTTACGAGGACTAGTCACTTTTAGGGTTTTTAAAACCCAAGAGTTTCCTCTACAAAACATCAGAAGAACTTATCAAGTTATGATATGTCGTCTAGTTGAATAATGAATTATGTTGTGATGTTTTTTGTCATTGCTAGTTTTGCAGCATCACCGCTTGTCATGCAACAATCATTTGCTCAGTGTTTTATCAACGAGGACTGGCCACAAGCACCATGCCTTGACAACCTGATTAATGGATGCTATGATTCTGATGATGTCAAGACATGGATGAAGTACTATGACTACAAGGGCAAGTCATTCATGGAATCAAAAAAATCTGAAATGATTGATGCATTTGAGGCAAACAGGCTATCTGAATGGGAGTCACAGTCTTCTGAGAATTTCAATGTATGGCAGTATTATTACCTGAAAGGGGAAATCCCAGATTTCGCAGGAGGCCATTACCGATGTAACTCACAATTTGTGCCAGAAGTCGAACTATTACCCAGTACAAAAATAACTTATGGTGATTCTTTTACCATTCATGCATGGCTTTTAGATTATGAGGGCAAGCCAGAAAATCTAAGATTTTATGTAGATGTTGTGGATTCGCACTCTAAGCAAGTTGATTCTACTTTATGGTTTGCACGACAAGATTTTGTTTATGAATTTGACACAACTCATCAATCGTACAATATCACTAAAGGTGGAGCATACAAAGTAAAACTTGAACATGCCAATCAAATGCAACGTACTGGATTTATCCATAAGACGCTGGAATTTGAAATTGATTTTCCAGACAAACATCTGTATCCATTAAAACAGTTAAAGTCTGGAGTTATTTTTGATGAAATTCAATGCAGAGAAAACTTTGTTCTAATTCTAAAACATGATAATTCTCCTGCATGTGTCAAACCTGAAACCAAGACAAAACTGATGCAAAGGGGTTGGGCCATAGAATCTACGTTTTATGGACTGACAAAATCACAAATTACTGACATACAACTTGCAAAGATGGGTTGTAAAAAGCTTGGAAACCAGACCTATTGTGATGAAATGGTTCAAGAAAAAGTAGAACGTTATCTACAACAAAATGAACTAGATGCTAAATCAGAACCTGAACCAGAACTAATGCCTGAATCCGAAACATCAGAGAAACAACGACAAGCAAAACTTCACGTCCAAGAAATAATGATGACTGATTATAGAGATCGTACATATCACATTGATGCCATTAATGATTACCGAAATGAGTTTGAGACGGGATACTTTCTAGAACAGTTTCTTTACTTAAAGAAACAAAATTATGAAAAGGATGATTTGATTAATTTTATTCTTGTAGAGTGGGGATACCAATCTCAAGAATGTACGTCTCCTAAAGTTGAGGTGTATCTTAGACCCTATGAGAACTATGAATCCATAGAAAAAATCAGCGAATGGCAAAAACCTGACGAAGAATGTATTCCTATAGATTCTGATTCAGATGGATATTTGATTATGAACGCATGGCCTATGCCAGGAATATTTGAACCCCATGAAACATGCTCAATTCCTGGCGAGTATAGAATTATTACATCAAATCTCAAGGATGAATCCAAAAAGGAATGGGGCTATTATACATGTCAGCAAGAAAAGTTAGTTGGAGAACCACAACCATGGATGGAATTTCCTAGTTAGAGTGAGAAAATGAAAAGTAGGGTTTTGATAATTACTGGAATTTCGATAACTGTATTCTTGATGGGCGTTATTGTATATCCAACTATTAACAAAATTACATTTGATGATGATTTTTCACATGATATTCCAATTGCTCTAGATAATACTATGCCTTTAGGATCAGATCCTGTCTATACTCTTTCTGATACTCCGGAAATATTCAGTCATGGTTCTACAAAATTTGTAAACCCGAATCACGAGTCTCTAAAATATTACAAAACAACTCAGGTAATTGATGATACCTATCTTGGCAAAAACGTACAGCAATGGCAAGATGCTTTGGACTGGGAACTAGAGGCCAACTATGAAATTTACAAAGACGAGTTTTATGAAGAACTTGGAAGACTGTTAGTCAAGAACGAGATTACACGAGTAATGAATCATGTAGGAATTATTAATATTCATGATGATTTTGATGTCCATCAAGGATATTCCTTAACATCCCTGCCTCCTCATGTTGGATTTACTGCTGTGATTAATGCAACAGAGGGGGATTCTTATCTCATTGATGCTTCTGCTCATTCTAACCGCGTCAATTATTATTCCATAACCCAACTATCATTTTTTGACACTACCGAAGAATTGCATCTTGTAGACATACTTAGCTATCCTCAAACAATACATGTTCTTCCTGAAGATGGGAATGAATCCAGAGTAGAACCATCTGATTTGATAATTCACATTAGAAACAATACGGTGGATTTCGTTAATCGTACTCCTGAAACTATACGCATACAAGAATCAGGTACTGGTGAGATTACCAGAGAGCAGGAACTAGCATGGATTGGACCTACAATACTTCCTTTTGAAAATGGTCAAGTGGTTTTTGATAAACCAGGAATTTATGAATGGGATGCACGAAAAGCGCCAACTCCTGAGAATCCATTATGGTGGGATTCGCACGCTGGAGGTGAAATAGTAGTTTTGGCTGATGACCTTGATGACTTGTTATTAGAAGACCGATTACGCATGGGTAGAGCAATTTTGGCAAATTCTGAGATTCCTGTGTCAGGTATGGTGGTAGGCAATGCAGAACATGCTCTGAAAGTTAGTTTAAGATCGGCTGTTTATGACATGTTGCCTGATGCCAAACAATATTATCAAGATAGGGCAGAGCAGTTGATTCCGTTTGATATTCCAATAATAATTGAGGGATAGTTCTAAGAAATGAAAGATAGAGTTTTGATAATGATTGGAATTGGAATTCTCTTGAGCTTTTCTGTCCTTGATTCATTTGCAGAAGAATTCTATTTTGAAGCAGACTTTGATTTTTTCAATGAACATATGCAAGAAGACCGAAAGTATCATCTGGGTGATACTATCTATGTTGTAGGCCATTCGTCATTTTACAAAGAAGAAACAAATGAACATTTTCCTGCACCAAATTCTGAATTTCATGTAGTGATTAAAAATCCAGAAAATGAGATTATTCATGAAGACTACCATCGTTCAGACAATGAAGGAAAAATGGAATTCTCATTTGACATTTTGAATGATTTTCAGGTAGGCGAATATACAGTGGAGATGATTGTAGACAAAAGAAGACATCTTGACTCAGATTTTTTTGTTGGCCACCTGCCTGATGATGTAGTAAAAATAAAAGAAAAATTTGATCTTTGGATGGAAGATTCTGAGGTCATATCCCCTTTACCTGCTCATCTGAATGGAGTTTTGTGTTCTGATTTTCTCAAAGAATCAAATGACAGTGAGTCCGTATATTTGGATCCATATGATGAAGATATTCTAGAAGAGCATTCTGTAGAGATTAAAGCATTTTACACAAGTCCTGATGGGGAAGAATTCATGACTTCATCTAATCCAGAAAAGAAATCCTGTACAAACTTTATCAATAGACTGTCGACACATGTTCCTGGAGAATGGTCTGTTTATGTGAAAGCATTATGGATGGAAAATGAAATCCTGTATGAGACACGTAGTCATTCAATAACATATCTTGCAAAAGAACCTCTCTTTCAAGGAACAGTTGAGAAAATTCCAATCCCCAATCCTATGAGAAGTGTGTATATTTTGGATTGGAGTGGTGATGGCAAATCTATTTTGTTTACATACTATCTGCCCAAAAATAGCGATTCTAGTGTCCACTATCTTGCAATAATGTCTCCTGATGACTCTGAAATTACAACTTTGAATATTCCAATGCTTTTGGAAACTGATGAGAAGATTGGATTAGCAAAATTTTCTCCTGATGGAAAATACATTCATTTTGTAACTGATGATGGACTGTTTCAATACCATATTGAAACATCCCATGTTGTAAAATTAACAAATTTTTCAGAGTGGATTCATTTTGACTATTATCATTATCATGATGAGGACCCTTCAAAGTATTCAATTGCGGTATCAATAGACAGAGAAACATACTATGATGATCCGTCTGAAGAGGGAAATATCTTACTTGATATTGGAAACGGAGATCAAAGCAGCGTAGACAATGCACATGCACTGATTCATAATTTTGAAGGTCAGCATTTTGATATCAGTCCTGATGGAAAAAAGATTCTATTTCACAAGACAATCGAATCTGACTATGGATGGGCAAACAGAGTTTTAGCATATTATCCTGCACAAGGAGAGGTAATAGAAATTCCAAATAGTCAAGTAAAGTGCGGCTATCCTTCAAAATGGACTCCTAATGGAGACATGATTATTTACACTGTCAATTCTTGCGGTCGTGGAGCTCCTGGAGGAACACTTCATCTTATCAGTTCAGATGGCGCATACCATGAAATGATTTTGCAGTATAACAATGACAGACCTGATTCTTTTGTAATCAGTCCTGATGGTTTATCGCTAGTATATGTGAGAGATGGCAATTTTGAAATGATGACACTGACAAGAGCAGTTCCAGAATTTCAAATCATTGCAATGTTGGTTCTCATGTTTTCAGTTTTACCTGTGATTCTCTTTAGAAATAAAATTGTGGTTGGAAAATGAAATTGTTAATATTTGATAATGAACATGCATTGTATAATGGCACAAACAACAGATACAACATTAGAAAAAAATCTAAACATAGGAATTGCAGAACAAGATCGTGAAGGGCTAGTAAACATTCTCACACTACATCTTGCAGACGAATATGCACTGTACACCAAAACAAGAAACTACCACTGGAACGTAACCGGACCTCATTTTAATGACTACCACAAGTTCTTTGAAGGACAGTATGGCGAAATTGAAGTGTTTATCGACGATATTGCAGAAAGGGTAAGACAGCTTGGCGGCAAAGCCATAGGAACACTTGATGAACTAAAGTCACACGCCAGATTACCTGAACATCCCGGACAATACCCATCAGATAAGGAGATGCTTTCTAACCTGATTGCAGATCATGAGACAGTTATCAGGAATTTGAGAGTGGATGTAGAAAAGTCTGCTGAAAGTTTTCATGATGCAGGTACAAGTGACTTTCTTACTGGTTTGATGGAAAGCCATGAGAAGATGGTGTGGATGCTAAGGGCAACTGCAAATTCCTAATTTTTTTATTTTGACCCACGTGGAACTGTAAAATAAAAAGATGATTTTTTCACAATAAATAAAAAAGTGAATTAAATTAATGAAAACTACAAGATTTTAAGCCCATGCAACAATTTTACAATCTTTCCTATAGAATCCCAAAAATATACCGAGAGTAAACCTCGGAGTATTGCCAGTTATTTCTGTGACTTTGTGATAATAGTTAGGATTCATAACGACTAAATCCCCTGCGCTAAAGTGGGACATCTTGCAGGCTTCACTGGAGTCAATCAATCTTGATGAATAGCCAAAATCAATATTTCGAAACCTCTCATCATCTTTTTTCCACTGTTTGTTGTACATAACTAAATCTCCTCCACTCTCTGATTCTTGCAGATGAAGTATGCAGGATAATTGACAGTCTATGTCTGACAATGCATATTCTTTTCCTTCATATCTGACATTGTCCTTATGGACTGGGATAGATTTTCCTTTTTCATGTATTCGAATTATAGCTGGAGAATAGTCATTTTGAAATTCCTTGGCAAGAGAAATCGAGTGGTTTGGAAACTTGCTACTAATGGATTCATAGATTTGCATTATTGGGTTTTTTATCCCATCAAAGATTTTCTCAAATTCTCTTTGAGCATCCTTTGCATCCTCAAAGTATTTTTTCTTGTTAGTTGTGTGAGACATTAGGAAAGGACCTATGTGTTTTAATTTTCCATTTTGAAAATCACTCTGTTTGTAATTTTTTATTCTACTTGCTATCATTTGGCAATTTTCTTCATCGTAAAAATTACGAATTACTATTGCAGGAATTTTGTCTGACAGAATGGATTCTAAATTGATTTTATTGAGTTGTGAATATCTTAACACTAATGGTTCCCACACTAGTATCCACCAACCCCTGAGTGGGACACTTTTGCCAAAACAATCCCTGATTCATTTCTTTGTTCCACCTCACATTTGAGAAATGCATCAATCACACAGGTTTTCAACGATTCCTTATCCCAATCACTTTGATTTTGAGGCAATCCCGGTAGATCAGCTGATGTCATGATTATCTTTTCAGAGTCTGAATAATCTTGCTTGTTTCCATCTTTTCTATGAGTCACATTAAGGAGAAAAGAATTGGCAGATAATACTTTGGAACCATTTCCCCATATTATATCAGTCATGATTTATTTTGATTTTATTAAGATATTAGAATATCCTGCATGATGATTATTTTGGCACTAGACATAATATTCATCACTAGTTAAATATCATGGTGGCAAAAATACTGTGAAAGGTTTGGTTGTCACCTGATTACAACAGTTTCAGGCCTTAAACTAAACGCTGAGACCAAAATTGCCTCCCCTGCATTGGAATCAGAGCAAAACTCTCGCCAGGATACACTTGTTTCTGGCCTTAAGTTTTGAAAACCTTTTCTAATTTTTTCACTAATCATGTTTCATCGATAGTTGTCAAGGAATCTGCTTTCTGGAAAAATTGGCACTAGCATACTTTGGTTTGATTCTTTAAATTTCAAAAAAGAATCAATAGAATAATGAGTATTCTTAAAGAGGAAATCCATTCTTCGATGCAGGGGTTATGTGACAACGTTTTAGAACTTGAGAATGTCAGGTTTGCAGGCCTGATTAGTAATTTTGGAAATTTGTATGTGGGAGGATTCAAAGACGGAGTCACTCCATATGAAAATGATGAAGTAAGGAGGTCGATGTACATGAAGTTTGCTTTAGAGTCAAATTTTAGAAGAGACTTTGACGATTCCTTTGGTGCCTTCAAGTATTCTACCATACAAAGGGAAAAAGTATCCATTCTAACAATAAACATATGCAATTACCTTCTTTTGGTTTTTGCAGAACCCGATGTTGATCTTCATGCGCTAGCAGGCAGAATTCAATCTATGATTGACGAGAATGAAAGTGATGATCATAAAAAACAAAACCTTGATTAAATTTATTTTTATAAACCTTGTAAATTAAATTACAGTTTATGAATGGCATATTTTTGGATAGAAGATGGCATTATTGATTTTAGGAATTGTTTTGGGCGCCATATTTGGAGGAGCATTGTTATACAAGTACTACAAGCACTACAAAAACAAAAAGGAATACGCCGTTGAGATTAGATACCAGTATTGGAGAAAACAACTATGTTTCCTCTATTTTTTATCAATTCGGTATCAATTCGGGAACAACAATTATCAATTCGGTAAAATGTTCCGAAACTTTCCGAGAGTCTGATCGATTATTCCTATCAATTCGGTATCAATTCGGAGATTTTCCCGAGACTGTCGAAAGATTGCTCGATCGTGACAATTAATTCTGATTTGTGGATTGTACGTGCTATGAATATCAAGAGCAAAAGATTAGAATTATTTATCAACCTCTTGCTTGGCGTTTAATCAGCTATGAAATATTTTCTTGTGATTGTCTTCTTAGGGTTAATCGGATGTGCAATTCCTGTATTTGCAGAACTGGAATCAGTGACATTTGATGCGCCAAAAAACCCTTTGATAGACGAATCATTTGATGCTATCATAACGACCCATGGAGTTCCAAATGATGAACAGGACGTATTTGAGGTGGCAGTAACCATCGAGGAGATGGAGACAGGAAAGATTTTGTATTATTCTCAGGAGGGACTACTTCCTGGTCCTAATGAAATGACGCTATTCTTGCTAAACTTTCCAAAACTAGAGTATTACAAGGAAGATCAATCTTATCTCCTAATAGTAAAACATGAAAGTGACACTTTTGCATTTGAGTTTGCACCGGTATCAAACAAAACTACGGACAATGATGATGTCCCAAAACACATCCTACCTCCAGGATATGCAATAATTGAAGGAAGGTATGAAAATGAAGAATTTGGATTTGGCATCACATTACCTGACTCTATGAGGGGATTCTTGACAGAGATTGACAATCCAAATGTTGGAAAAATAATAAACATTCAGGCCCATCCCGAACTGTCTTTTAATGAACCGTGCTGTCCATCCGTTGACACATCACCTGCAGGACTATTACTTGACAATCACCCAACAAGTTTTCTTGCAACTCCTGTCCCCCTTACAGGAGACATCTATGCCGCATTTCAAGGATACGACATGAACATGAAAATAGAAAAACTAGCATACATGCAGGTTCTAACGAGTACTATAGAAAAAGAAAGAGAGTATCCGCCAGACTACCCAGAGCCAATAAAACGCATTGGCAAGTTCTATTTTGTAAATGCAGGTGAAAGATATATCAGCTATGGAATATTTGCATCTGAAGAAAACTACGCTAAATACATCAATGAATTTGAAGAGTCTGCAAAAAGTCTGACTGCCATTAACGCCATTCCAATTGATCTTGATGAGATATTTTTCAAGAAGAACTTTCAGGTAGAACTTAGACTGGAAGACAACTCTTCAATCTTTCCCAAAATCACTACACCCTCAACTGTCACTTCGCTAATTGCAGACAAGTCATTCAAGTCACTTCAGATAAATTTTACAGAACCAAATGAATTTAGAAGTTTTCTTGCAATAAACATAGGGGACTTGCTTGAAGGCCCATACGAAATTACCTTTGATGAGAAACCCATGGAAGGCCAGATATTGGAAAACGAGTCTGGAAAATACCTTGTTGTGTTTTATTCTGGAAAAGGCCAACACAGCATTCACATCTCGGGTTCGTTTGTTAATTCCGTTGATAATCCGCCATATCAAATTGAAAAGATCAACGACAAGCTATACTATGTGTCTGAGCCTCTTGCATTAAATTCGGACCCTGGAAAAATTATTTTTCAAGGCGTAATATTTAGACCACATATTCATGAACCTCCTTTGCAAACCGACACTTTTGTAACGTTTGCTGATGGAAAAAAAGAGGCATTTTTTGTTGGTTTTGATGAACCTGCTTTTAGTGAAAATGTGAATCCACAAGCAGGATTTGTAAAAAGAACAGACTGGTATCATCTCCTAGTAAGTGTAAACTTGGAAGAATTATCGCCGCGCAAACAATTCAACTCAGGAATTTTGTTTTCTGAAATCAAATGTAATGTAAACCTCCAGATTACCCAGAAGTACGATGGAACTCCCGCATGTGTACAAGATGAAACCGTTTTTGAGTTGATTAAGCGAGGATGGACAAGCGACATCATAAAACTGGTCCAGTCAAGGGATGTGTTCCTAGACCCAAAAGATGCAACATCATCGTACATGGATAGAATCACTCCCACGTTAGATGATTTCAAAAATGCCTTATCTGAGCCATATGACATGGATGTTATATTTTCCAAGTTTGGAGATCCACATGATGACATAGGAAGTGGAATCCACATCTACATCTATGAACTAAATGATTCAACTGAAATTTGGATTGGATACGTTGATGATATTTGGTATGTGAAACATGTGGATTCAAATGGAAAGATGTTAGAAGATCTGTTTGTTAAAAACAAAGAAAATCCTGAAAACTGTTCCTTATCATTTAATTCAAGATGTTTCACTGGAAGTGTAACTGAAATAGTTGATGGCAACACCATACGGATTAATGGTGGTTCAGTTCGACTGGCATTTCTACCTGCTCCAAATTTAGATGAAGGAGGAGGTACGGAGGCAAAAAAATTCATTGAAGTACTTTGCCCTGTAGGATCTGATGTTCTATTTGACCAAGATGATTTGCAACCTCTAGACAGATATTATGGTGGAGTGGGAATTATGGGTACACCGTTAGGTGTAGTTTATTGCAATGGGTTGAATCTCAACGAGGAGTTGGCTGAATCAGAATACGGGAATATTAGTGAATGGTTTTGTGACAATTCAGAATTTAGCAACAGGGAATGGGCCAAAAAGAATGGATGTTAGAAATAACAGCAAGCGTCAGAGATACGAGATAAAATAAGAAAATGAAATTTGGCATTATGCCAAACTTACATTGATCGGAGTTGGTTTTGAGATTGTGTTTGCAACAGGCGAAACATTTTTTGCAAGTTCAATTAGTTCTTGCAGTGTTTCTTCGGATGCGTCAGACTCAATCTTAAATTTGATGTTTATCCCATCATATCCGGGATTTACAGTCTTGTCTGTCTGTAGTAATCCTTGAAGATCAATATCTCCTTCAAGTGTAGATTCAACAGAGTCAATCTTTATTCCTCTAGCTGAAGCATGTGCAATAAGACTGGTTGTAACGCATCCTGCTAGTCCTGCCAAGAGATACTCTACTGGATTTGCACCGTTGTCGTTTCCTAAAAGGATTTGGGGTTCGTCTTTGACAAACACATGGGGCTTTTTCCTTGTATGTGTCTTGCATGCACCATAAAAATCATTGATAGTTGTGTGATTCTCAGTGCCATCTACCCATTTGTTTTTTGCCCTAAAGTTGAACTTTGCAATCTCTTTGTTTTCCTTGACGTTCTCTATTGTCTCAAATAGCTGTGTTACATTAACACCATTTACTATTTTGGCAGTAGTCTGAGACATCTCTATGCCACTCCTGGAGTAAGGACTCCAATCTTGGTTCTCAACCCTTCAATTAGACCCCTGAGAACATCATAGTTTTGCAAATCATCAGTCGAATAAAAGGACGACTCCCAATCTGCTAATTTTTGTTCCATTGTTATTTGATTTTTCATATTAATGATATCATGATAGCATATAATAATATTACTATATTTGATATCATGATATCATCATTTATATATTGAAGACAAACAATGATATCATTGACAAAAGACATTCTAATCAGAGGATTTGATGACTCTACTCATTCTGATCTAGGCAAAAAAGCAGACCAAATGGGAGTTTCAATTAATTCCATAGTAAAAGATGCAGTGGAACAATGGTTACACAAAAAGACGGATATTCCTCATGTTCATGATCTCTTGATTTATTCTGATGAAAAGTCAATGGATAATTTTCTAAGAGGATTAGACAGAATGACAAATGATGCTGAGTGGTTCAAATCTTTTGCAGCCCCACCAAAACACCACACAGAGAAAACTCTGTCTAAGCTCAACTGGTATAATGGTACAGTAAAGCCATACAAACCAAGTGGTACTGATGACTCAAAATATTGTGCAAAGGTAATCCAAAATATTGTAAAAGAGTCAAAGAAAAAACCCCTGTGTTGCGTTGACTTTGTCATTACTGATATTGCAAACAATTCTTTTACAAAAGCAATGGAGATTGAAGAGACATACGACCAATCACGATTACCGGGATTGATGTTTTGTCCCTACAAATCAAGTGATCTTATGAATTCGGATATTACTGATATGATTGAGTTGTTTTTGATGCATGATAGAATATTTGTCATAAAAAATGATGATATTTACAAAATTCACATTACCAAAGAGAGCATACATAAAATATTTCTGAATTAAATCACACATTCAAGGAAAATTATTGTGGGATTCTGACCTCATAAATGCAAGATTGAAAATATTTTGCAGATTTTCTTCATGATCTCTTGAATTTTTTTTCCACGTGGGTGCTAAATTTACAACACTAACTATAACCCCATGCACGTTGTGCTGCCAAGCAAATTTGAATCGATAATCGATCACAAATTTGGCAAAAAAGCATAAGAAAATTACATGATTTTACCTGTTTTTACGCTCGCATATGCCTAAAACAAAAAATAGCAAACACGATCAAAAATAAAATCCCTAGCTTACGCTAGAAATGATTTAAAATAAAATCATCGTACAAGTCGTGTATATTTAGATGAATGAAAATGATTCATCGCGCATAGTCTCTATGTAAGTGGCTGAACCGATGTGTTGGTCTATTAGTAAAGGCTGGCTCACCACTCGCCGAAGCTTGTGATCTACACCACCTTCCTATCAACGCAGTATTCTGCTGCCGACCTTCATCTTACGAAAGAATAACTTGTCTCGGGAT
>Ga0224507_10000047_pt1 | contig 44109 bp, 46 predicted proteins | sample SF_Jan12_sed_USG_3_FD_170159 | JGI IMG/M metagenome (GOLD analysis project Ga0224507, IMG submission 170159) | Sediment microbial communities from San Francisco Bay, California, United States - SF_Jan12_sed_USGS_13 | ecosystem: Environmental > Aquatic > Marine > Sediment | place: USA... | reverse complement strand
AAAAAATAAATGACAGACTCAAAGAATTTAACCAAGTGGATTATAGAAATGGCGTGAAGGTACTCACACTAGATGATTTTGACCTAAAGGGCAAGACTGTTTTTCTGAGAGTAGACATGAATTGCCCAATAGATCCGAACACAATGGAAATTTCAGGTACCAAAAGGATTGAAGAGGCAATTGAAACTTTACAATCACTAAAAGAGGCCAAGGTTGTTGTTGCATCACACCAAGGAAGGGTCGGAAATGACGATTACACGGGAATGGCAAAACACGCAAAGGTTCTTGAGAAATTAATGAATAGAGAAATCAAGTATGTCGAGGACACAATTGGTGAGGCTGCTCAAGATGCAATTAAAAATTTGCAAGACGGGGATATTTTACTTTTAGATAATTTGAGACTATGTGCAGAAGAGAATTACGAGTTTTCCTCAGAGGATGCGGCAAATACAATAATGGTCAAACGCCTTGCAAGTCTGTTTGATCTGTGCGTGTTGGATTCATTTCCAAGTGCACATAGATCACATCCATCAATTGTTGGGTTCCCGCAAGTCATCCCTGCATGTGCAGGAAGGATTGTGGAAAGAGAAGTGAGAAACCTCGATGAGATAATGACTGTTGCAAAGGCACCGCATGTCATAGTCCTTGGTGGCTCAAAGGTCCCAGATAGACTGGAGGCAATCAAGATGCTAATTAAGAACGGACGTGCAGACCATGTTCTGCTAACAGGATTGATTGCCAACGTGTTTATGCGCGCACAAGCCCGAATCAAGTATTCTCTTGGAATCAAAAAAGAAGACGAAGTTGTTGCAAAGGCACATGCCTTGATTGGAGAGTATCCAGATGTTTTTGCAACACCTGTGGATGTTGCAGTAGATAAAGACGGGGCAAGAGTGGAGATGGATGTGCGAGAATTGCAGACAGGAGACAAAATTTATGATTTGGGTCCAAAGACAGTAGAATATTATTCAAAATTAATATCAGGTGCAGGAACTGTCTTTATCAGCGGACCTGCAGGGTTTTTTGAAAAGGAGAATTTCAGTTTTGGAACAAAAGCATTACTTGATTCAGTTGCAAACTCCATGGCAACTACCTTGGTAAGCGGAGGACACTTGACGTCTGTCCTAAAACAACAAGGACTTGAAGAAAAAATAAACCACATCAGTACTGCAGGTGGTGCACTTGTATTGTATCTGACTGGGGAAAAGCTTCCGATGATAAAGGCACTTGAGGCAGCTGCTATGAAATACAGGACTAAATAGAAGATTTACAGGAAGAATTAGGACAAATTCTTTCTTCGGAAGGTCCAAGATAGATATCATTGTTGCAAGAATTACAATGGAGTTTTTCAATTGGATCAAATAATTTCATCCATATTGTTGTAAAGTTCTGGGCAATGTTTCTTACAAGACCAGAATCACAAATTTCGTTAAAAAAGGATTCAGTGTCATCAATTATCCAAGAAGGATCAAGATCACCATTTTTTTTTATAATTTCAAAAATTTCGTCATTTGTGAATTTATCACTAGGATCATTGAATTTTTCAAAAATTATTTTTCGTATTTGCAATGAGATTGGTATTGTAGGAGTGAAATCACTCATATTAGTACAGATTTGCTGCCTCTTCTTTTAGTTTATCTACATCAGGAGCATCTTCCAAATTCTTTCCAATATAGGTGTAAAGAGCAGATTTTAGTACTTTGAGAGAAAGTAAGGCACATTTTATTCGGACAGCCTGAAGATGCTCCAGGCCTAATTCACTTAACACATCATTCTTTTCTATTGCTCTTGCTTCATCAAGTGTCTTACCCTTTGTAATTTCAGTCAGGACAGAAGAGCAAGCCATGCAAATTGCACAGCCTTTTCCATGAAATTTGATATCTGTCACCTTGTTATCATCAATTTTCATGTCAATGTCTATGCTATCACCGCATAATGGATTGGAATCATGAAAAGTGACATCATGGTTTTCAATCTCTCCGTAATTAATTGGATTTCTAGAATAATCCACAATCATTTCATGGTAAATATCTGCGTTGCCACTCATAGTTTAAACACCTTTGCCACAATTTTTAATGAATTTACCAGAATGTCAATGTCTTCTTTAGTATTGTAAATGTAAAAACTAGCTCTTGATGTTGCTGCAACGTTTAGTCGTTCCATTAACACTTGTGCACAGTGATGTCCAGAACGTACTGCAATTCCTTCCTCATCAATAATTTGAGCAACATCATGAGGATGCACATCTGCAAAATTAAATGAGATCACACCACCGCGTTTTGATAGGTCCTTAGTACCATAGATATGAAGTCCTTTAACTTCAGATAATTTTTCCATAGCATATTTTGTTAGTTCAATTTCGTGTTCCCTTATATTGTCCATTCCAATTTTTACAAGATAATCAATTGCAGATCCTAATCCCACAACATCTGCAATGTTCGGAGTACCTGCTTCAAATTTGTATGGCAAGTCATTCCAAGTTGTTTCGTATTTGTGAACTTCCCGAATCATATCACCGCCGCCATGAAATGGCACCATGGTTTCCAAAACAGATTTTCTAACCCACAAGACACCAATTCCTGTAGGACCTAGCATTTTGTGTCCAGAAAATGCAAAAAAGTCACATCCCAGTTTTTCAATGTCAACTTTCATGTGAGGCACTGCCTGAGCACCATCAATCAGTGTAAGAACACCTGCAGCCTTACATTTTTCAATAATTTTTTCAGCATTAGTTATGGTTCCAAGCACATTTGACATCAGACTAAAGGTTACGAGTTTGACTTTACCTGTTGCAAGATATTTGTCAAGATCATCCAAAATTAACTCACCATTGTCATCCATTCCAATGTATTCTAATTTGGCATGTTTCTCTTGAGTAACAAGCTGCCAAGGTACAATGTTGCTGTGGTGTTCATATTCAGTGGTGACTATAATATCGCCTTCATTGATGTGAGGCCTACCCCATGCATATGCAACTAGATTAATTGCTTCAGTGGTACCTCTAACAAAAATTATTTCTTGGCGATTTTTAATGTTAACGAAATTTGCAATTTTATCTCGGGTTGCCTCATATGCTTCAGTAGCTTCTTCAGCTAGTGCATATACTGCTCTGTGGATATTGGCATTGTGATTTTGATAGTAATCAGTTATGGAATCAATTACTTGATTTGGTTTTTGTGTGGTAGAAGCATTATCAAGATAAACAAGTTTTTTGTTATCCCTAACAGTTCTTTGAAGGATTGGAAAATCTTTTCGTATATTTTCAAATAGTGATTCTGTACTTTGCATGTCTTAAAGCTCCACGTAAATTTCTTTGTCATCTATTTTAACATTGTATACCTTAAGAGGAATTTCTGCAGGAAGGTTTTGAGGTTCGCCATTCTCTAAATTAAAAACAGAAAGATGTAATGGGCATCGTACACCCTCATCACTTAGAAAACCTGTGGAAAGATCTGCATCAGCATGAGTACATATTAGATCAGTTGCGTGAATGTTTCCTTTAACGTTAGCTAATAGAAGTTTTTTATCATTATGTACAAATCCGAAAAGTTGCCCTTCTTTTACCTGCTTCAAATTACAGGCTTTAATCCATTCTGACAAAATTATCACCGATACTTGTAGTGTTGTTCAATTTCTGAGTCTTCGTTATAACGTGTCTCTTCTACCTCGACAAATTTTGTTAATTCTGCATCAGTGTTAATAGTTAATTCGCGGTTTTCCCATTTAGATTCAATAAGATATGCAATCCATGCCCTTACTTGGAAGGACATTTTCCTTGAAAGTGGTTCTAAAAATCCCTCAACAATTGTTCTTTCTGCCTCTTCGTGAGTAAGACATCTAGTTTTAAGATAAAATATTTGCTCTTCATCAATTTGTGCAACAGATGCTGAGTGTGTTGCCTTTACATCATTTGTGAATATCTCCAGTCCAGGAATTGCATCAGATTTTGCATCTTTATCCAAAAGGATAGAGCGACCAGACAAAAATGAATTTGATTTTGCAGCATTTTCTTTGATTCTAATCATTCCCTTAAAGAGAGACTTTGACTTGTTTCTAAGAATAGATTTTTCAACTACCCTTGCCTCAGTAGATGGACTTTCATGATTTACATTAGTTTGGATATCAAATGATTGTTCATCATTTCCAAATATCACTTCAGAGTCATTTGCAGATGCGCCACTACCATTAAGAAAATAATCAATCTTGTATCGAGATAAAATAGAGCCAAATAATCCAGAATACCAATTCACTTTAGCGTCTTGTGCCAAATCAGTTCGTCTTGTAGAAAAGTTTACTGTATGCTGATCCATAAGTTGTAAAGTGGTAACATCTAGTTGTGAATTTGCTGCGAGATTTACATTTAGTAACTCAATATACGCTGGTTGTTTTTCAGTTTTAGGAGAATAGATTTCTTGAACAATTGTAGCTTTGCTGCTTTCATCTGCAAATATAATATTTCTAGCAATAGTAGAATTGCCATCTTCTGAAAGACATGCCAAAAAGTGGATTGGTTTCTCCAAGATAAGATCACGTGGAATATGGATAAATATTCCCGAATTAAAGGCAGCATTGTTTAGGGCAGTGAATTTATCATCGTTTGAGTTTGAAGTTTCTAGTGCTTTTTTTACCAGTTCAGAATTATCCTTAATTGCATCAGAGGTTGAAGAGATTACAAGACCTTTTGACTTTAGTTCGTCAGAGACATTGATTTTGTGAACATTTGTTCCAATCTGTATGATGCATATTTCATTTTCCAATTCACTTAATCTTTTGTTTAGGAAACTTGGAATTGTTTCAGTAGTAGATGTTGAGAGTAATACTTTTTCTGGATCCATTTTTTTGGCATCTGTATATTTGTTGTATAGAGGAGACATTTCAAGTGGAAGACCATCATAAATGGATAATGAATTCTTCCTATAGTCTTTGAGCCATTCAGGTTCATTTCTTGATGAGGAAATCTCATCGATGTGACTTGTGTTGATTTTTGAGAGGGTTTCTTGAGACATTTTTAATCAAAGTAAAATTGGGAGTTTATCCCACAGAGTCATCCATCTCTAGTTTGATTAGTCTGTTCAGTTCTACTGCGTATTCCATTGGGAGTTCTTTTGTAAATGGCTCCATAAAGCCATTAACAATTAGTGAAAGGGCTTCCTCTTCGGTGAAACCTCTAGTCATCAAGTAGAAGATTTGCTCATCGCCAATTTTCCCAACTGTTGCTTCGTGGGTAATTGTTGCATCTTCCTGATTGATTTCCATGTACGGATATGTATCAGTCTTGGAGGTATCATCTAATAGTAATGCATCACATCTTACAGTGGCTTTAACATTTGTAGCACCTTTTGCCACATTTAGTAGTCCACGGTAAGTTGAACGTCCGTCCAATCTGCTTACTGACTTTGATGTGATTTTAGAGGTAGTATTTGGTGCAAGATGGACCATTTTAGCACCTGTGTCTTGGTGTTGTCCTTTTCCTGCAAATGCAATAGAAAGTGTTTCGCCATATGCTCGCTCACCCATAAGATAGATTCCAGGATACTTCATTGTTAGTTTACTTCCAATGTTTCCGTCAATCCATTCTACTGTTGCGCCTTCATATGCATAAGCACGTTTTGTAACTAAATTGTATACATCGCTACTCCAATTTTGGATTGTTGTGTATCTTAGTTTGGCGTCTTTGTGTGCAACTAGCTCTACAACTGCAGAGTGAAGTGATTCTGAAGAATAAACAGGAGCAGTACATCCTTCGATGTAGTGAACTTCTGAGCCTTCATCGGCAATGATCAGGGTTCTTTCAAATTGGCCAATGTTTTCAGCATTAATTCTAAAGTATGCTTGTAGAGGCATGTCAACTTTGACACCTGGTGGAATGTAGATAAACGAACCACCACTCCAGACTGCACTGTTTAGTGCCGCAAATTTGTTATCCTCTGGAGGAATAATTTTACCAAAATACTTCTTGAAGATCTCTGGATGTTCTTTAAGGGCTGCATCAGTATCCAAGAATAGAACACCTTGTTTTGCCAAGTCTTCTCTCAGACTATGATACACAACTTCGGATTCATATTGTGCACCAACACCTGCTAGGAATTTCTTTTCAGCTTCTGGGATTCCAAGTTTGTCAAATGTTTTTTTGACATTATCAGGTACATCATCCCAGTTCTTTTCTACTTTGTCAGATGCTTTTGCATAATAGTAAATATTTTGGAAATCAATAACGCTAAGATCTCCACCCCAAGTTGGCATTGGTTTTTTCATAAAAATTTCAAAAGAACGTAATCTAAAATCAAGCATCCATTGTGGTTCATCTTTCATCTTGCTGATGCTAATCACAGTTTCCTTAGACAGGCCTTTCTTGCTAAGGTGAACATAAAGTTCGGTAGAGTCTTTAAAATCATATTTGGAATAATCCATGTCGAGGTTTTCTGTTGCCATGTCCACCATAACCCCGTTATATTATAAATACATGAGGAAAAATAGGCACAGCTAAATAGCTTTAGCTAAACTCTGGAGTTTAGCTAAACAGATCGTTGTGAGACTTATTCAGAGGCATATCAAATATGCATTGGCAGACATTACAACCATTAGAATTACCAAAGATACTCACAAAGAAATCCTCAAGATAATGGGTCAGATTCAGGCAAGATCTGGAGAGATTTCAACACGATGATGCATTGCAAGAGATGTTGACTAATTACAAGAAGAAATCTAAAAAATGAAAAAATTATTTCAAGAAGTTAACAAGTTTATCTACAAAGAGTAAAAATGGTATCCCCCTCTTTGTAGGCGCGATTTTGTGCTATGTTGGAATTGTAATTAGGCAATTACATAAGTCATGATTTGTTGGAAAATCCTTAAGTTGACAAACAAAACGATGTGGATGTGAAACGAAAATTAATTATTCCAATCTGGGTCTGCTTAGCAATTATTGGATTTGTTATTCTTTATTTCATGTGTCCAGTTTGCATGTGGTTTGTTGGAATTCCATTATTCATCATAATTAATGTTGGAATTGGCACTGGTTTTTTTCTAATGAATAAGAATTCTAAGAATGACTCTTAAAGGTCAAAAAATCATTACAACATAAAATTTCTTTCAGGTTACGGAATTTCAATAAAACAAAAAGACAATCAGATCATTCTAAATCATAAACCTGATACTTTCTCAGAACCAAACAAAGAAGAATGGTTTGTAACAAATATACCATATGAAAAGTAGTTTTGTGGGAAAGAATTGTTCCATTGAAGCATTGTCATTTTTGTAAATTCTCCAATTCAACATTCAAGAATTAACGAATTAATCAGATTATACAGCAAGTGTATTTTTCATCGCATCAAACGCTCCTGCAACTGTATGAACTTGAGATACAATATTTTTGACATTGAATTTTTTCAATTCATCTGAAGTGAACGGACCAATAGAGACTACAGATAGTTTTGCAAGATTTTCAAGTAATTTGTCTTTATCATAATCTTTTGACATTATCTCAAAGAATCCACGTACAGATGATGCGCTTGTAAACACTACACCGTCCACTTTATTCTTAGAGAATAATTCTCGAAATTCATTCCATTGAGTAGTGTCTCTGAATGCGCAAACATCATAGAGATGAATTTCTAGCACATCAATTCCAATTTTGTTTAAGAGTTCTTTGAGAAATGGGGTAGATGCACCACTGCGTGGAACAATCACTTTTTTCCCAACTGCATTGATTTGTGTGAATTCTTCGCCCACCCCAACAGATGAGAACGTAGTAGGTTGAAGGTTCACCTTGATTCCTTCATTTTCAAGTGCGATCGTTGTTTTTGGACCAACAGACATTACGATAGTATTTGCCACAGCTAATTGCAGTTTATCTAATTTACCAACATGTTTTGCAGTATCAAAAAGTAGTTTGACTGCTTTTGAGCTCATAAAAACAGAATAATCAGGATTGTATTTCTCAACTGATTCCAAAAATTCATCAACTATTTTTTCGCCCTTACTTACAAGTTCAATTGTAGGTAATGGTAAGGGCTTTGCATGATTTTGTTCAGCAAGTGTGATGAATTCAGCAGCATCATCTTTTGAACGAGTTATTGCAATAGTTTTTCCGTCAAGCATTATTTCCACCCAATAGTATCGGACAAATCAACGACATTTCCAATTATGATGTTTGTGGGCGGAGTAATTTTGTTTTCTTTAACTTTTTTTGCAATATTTGTAACGGTCCCCTTGATCATTTTTTGGTTAGGAGTAGTTCCATTTTGAATAACAGCTACAGGGGTCTTTTTATGCATCCCTCCAGCTATGAGCTGTTTGCAAATAACATCAATTCTTGAAAGTCCCATCATTATCACTATCGTATCAACAGATTTTGCAAGTCTTTTCCACTTTACAATCTCTTTTTTCTTTTCAGGATCTTCATGTCCTGTAACAAAGACTACAGATGATGCATGCTTTCTGTGAGTCAGAGGGATGCCAGCATACGTAGCAGAACCAATTCCAGAAGTAATTCCGGGAACAATTTCATATTTTACTTTATTTTCTTTTAGAAATTCCGCTTCTTCCCCACCACGTCCAAAGATTATAGGGTCTCCACCCTTTAGTCTAACAACATTTTTTTTGGATTTTGCATATTTTACCATCAAATCATTTGTTGTGTTTTGGTGAGTAGTGTCATCCCCTACTGCTCTGCCAACGTAAATTTTTTCTGCAGATTTGGGAATCATTGAAATTATTTTTTTGCTTACCAGTCTATCATACAAAACAACATCTGCCTTTTGTAGTAATTCAACTGCACGTAGTGTAATTAATTTATGATCTCCAGGTCCTGCTCCAACAAGATACACTTTTCCAGTCATGTTTTATTCCATTCCTCTACTTTCTCTCTCCAATTTAATGCAAGATCATTTACGCCCTTCTTACGTAGTTCTTCTCCAGCACTTTTGCCAAGAGATTTAGGATCATTTTTGTTACCAGTTTTACTGACCTGCAATGATTGCGCCCCATCAACAGAAAATGCAGATACGGTTAATGTCATTTCAGTATCATCTGATTTTGCATATGCACCTAACGGGAATCTACAACCAGAATCCACATAATCAGATAATGCTCTCTCCGCCTCAATTTCCAATCTAGAATCTGTATCTTCAATTTTTTTTAGCATCGAAATTGTATTTTCATCATCCATTCTAGTTATAATTGCAATTGCACCTTGTCCGGGGGATGGGGAAAAAGTATCTATTGATAGAGGAGTAGATTTCACATCAACTCCCAACCTTGAGATACCAGCTTGTGCAAGTACTATTGCATCAAAATTATCTCCAGATGTTTTTCTTATTCGGGTTTCAATATTCCCTCGAATTGGTTTGACTGTAACATCAGGCCTAATTCTGGAAACCTGAACTGCACGTCTAAGTGAACTAGTCCCAATTATTGCACCTTCCTTGATATTCTCCAAAGATGAACCGTCTGATGAAATAAAGACATCATTTACTGCTTCACGTTTTGGAATAGATGCAATAATTAGACTCTCATCTAACTCTGAAGGGACATCTTTTAGACTATGTACTGCAAAATCGACTTTTTTTTGTGAAACTGCTCTGTCAACTTCTTTTTCAAAGATTCCTTTCTGATTTATTGTAAATAATGGTCTAGAATCAGTATCACCCTTTGTAGTGATAGACTTTATTTCATATTCACAATCGGGATTTACTTTTTTTAGTTCTGAAATGACCCAGTTTGTTTGAGCAATAGATAGTTGACTACCTCTTGCACCTACAATGTATTTCATTTTTTCACCGATTTTAGTGCTGCATCATATGCGTCAAGTGTTTTGTTTAGATCATTTTCAGTGTGAGCATCAGAAAGAAACACCACTTCAAACTGTGAAGGAGCGATGAAGATTCCTTTTTGTAGTAATATTCTAAACATTTTTTGAAATTTCTTAGAGTCTGCTTTTGTAGATGTTTCATAATTAGTCACAGGTTTGTTTGTAAAGAAAATCTGAAACATCGATGCTGTAAAGTTGATTTGATGTGGAATATTCATGTCAGTGGCCATATCATCAAGTGCAGTAGTAAACAACAGATTAAATCGTTCCAGTTTAGAGTAGAGTTTGTTTTTTAGTTTGTTTATTGTCTTAATTGAGGTAATTGCAGCACTAACAGAAATTGGATTTCCTGCAAACGTACTTGCTTGATAGACTTTGCCGCCAGGAGATAACAAATCCATGATTTCTTTTCTACCACCAACAGCTGCAATTGTAAATCCATTGCTCAAGGCTTTTGCCATCGTAGTGATGTCAGGTTTTATTCCAAAATGTTCCTGGGCGCCACCAGGTGCAACTCTAAATCCAGTAACTACCTCATCAAAAATTAGTGGAATGTTGTTTTCTTTAGTAATTTTTCTCAAATCGTAAAGGAAATTATTTTCAGGTAAAATCAAACCCATGTTAGCCAAGATTGGCTCCACAATGACTCCTGCAATGTCTCTATTTTTTTGTATTGTCTTTTGAAAATCTTCTATATTGTTATACTGTACAACCAAAGTGTTTTTTGACACTTCATCTAACCCACCATCTGAAACTGAAATTCCATTATGAGCAGAACCAGATCCAGCTTTTACCAATACAGAGTCATGTGCACCGTGATAACATCCTTCAAATTTAATTATTTTTTTCTTTTTTGTAAAACCACGTGCCAATCTAATTGCAGTCATTGTTGCCTCACCCCCAGTGTTTACCAATCGGACTTTGTCAATTGATGGGAAGTTTCCAATGATTAGTTTTGAGAGTTCAATTTCAGATTCTGTTGGAGTACAGTACAAAGTTCCCTTGGAGAGTTGATTTGAGACAGCATCGATAATCTCTTTTCTTCTATGTCCCAAAAGTAATGCACCATACCCATTACAAAAATCAATATACTTTTTGTTCTCAGCATCCCAGAGATGTGCACCGTTTGCTTTTTTTGTAAAGAACGGATATGGTTCAAAATACCTAACAGGGCTATTGACTCCTGAAGGAATGACTTTTTTTGCATTTGAGAATAATTTTGAATTAGTCATCAACATAGGTTAAACTAGGTCATTATTATTCGTAAAAGAACGATTTTTAGACATAAATTAGCCAAGTGAGACCTTAAGATTTCTCTTGATTTCTTTGTATCTCAAATTTCTTCCTAAACAAAAATGCAACAATTATTGTTCCAACATAGGGTGCACTCCAATAAAGCCACAGATCATCTATCATTCCAGACAACAAGGCAGGTGCAAGTGCTCTTGCTGGATTCATTGACGCACCAGAGACAGATGCCAAAAAAAAGATATCTAGGCCAACTATACCGCCAATTGCGATTCCGCTAAATCCTTTGAGTCCCTTTGTATACACTACAGTAAAAATCACTGCCATGAGTAATGCAGATGCCAAAACTTCTACTGGAAATATCAAAAATATTGAATAGTCATAGTTTGGTGCATTAGCTCCAAGGTTTGCATTTTGTCCAATAAATGTCATGACAAACAAAGAACCGAGTATTGCACCAATAATTTCAGCTGCAAAATACCAAATGATTTGAGTTTTCGAGATATGACCTGTAATGTAGTATCCTACGGTTACAGCAGGATTAAAGTGAGCAAGTGAGATTTTACCAAATGAATAAACTCCAATAATTAATGCAATGAAGGGGGTAACAGCTGCAAACCATATTCCATATGGACCGCCAATTTGGACATCGTAAACAATTGAACCTGTAGCAAAAATCACAAGAATGAATGTACCAATTAGTTCTACAGTAAAGATTTGAAGGTTAGAGTATGCCATTTTATTATTCCTCTAATTTTCTGATGAGACTCAAGACTTTGTTTTTAATTTCATCTCGAATTTCCCTTATTTGCTTAATATCCTTGTCTTTTGGATCAGGAATATTCCAATCTATTACATCATCTACAAATAATGTAGGGCATGATTCCTTATCCATACATCCCATATTGACAGTGATGGATTGAACAGTCATTTCATCTGTCAGCGGCTTTGGTTTTTGTTCAGTTATGTCAATTCCAATCTCTTTCATCACATCAATCACATTTGGGATTAATTGCGATTTTGGTTTAGTTCCGGCACTAATTGCATCAAACTGAGGAGCATATTTTCTAAGAAATCCTTCTGCCATCTGACTACGGCCAGCATTTTCTACGCACACAAAAAGGATTTTTTTTCCTTCAGCCACATAATCAAATAAATATAAGTTTATATAAATTTAGGTTGATATGAATGGAGTCAGTCTCTTAAAATGCATTTGTGATGAAACAAGATTTGACATTCTAGATTTGTTGCAAAAAAACAAAGAGTTGTGTGTGAATGATTTTGTTGAAAAATTAAGAAAAGATCAACCACTAGTGTCACATCACTTAAAGACGTTAAGAAAATGCGGCATTGTCAAATCAAGAGACGCAGGGAAAAAGGCAATGTATTCAATTTCAAATAGTCAACTATCAGTATTAATCTCAAGTGTTACTAATGCAAGTAAAAAGATTCCAGTTTTGTGTTCAGATGATTCTTGTTGTTAAAATTTTTCAGTTCTAACTACGCCAACATCACTGACATAGAGTACTATAGCAAAATTTGCAAATAATGTCCTCGATATCTCTTCAATAACATCAGATAGTTTTTCTTCACGCATGATTACCTCAACTTTGACATTTTTTTCATTTTTGAATCCTTGTCCCCGTAAACCACGGGCGCCATTTCCATCCACCTCATAAGTTGTATAACCAGTAATTTTATGATTTTTTAAAATCCCAATTATATTTTTTTGAGCAAGAATTTCACAGGTAATTGTAAGTAATTTAATGTTGTAGAGTTTCATATCCAATTCTTTATCATGTAATTGAATAAGTCTATCGATCCTTCTCCCGTGTGAACAATAGATGAAATTGTAAACATGATGGGCAACAATACAATGATGTTGTAAGGAAATGTTATACCCAATGCAGAAGTTATGTAAAGACTGGGTTTTGCTTGAGGAATCGCATGACGCAATACTGCAGGTGCTGCAATAAATGATGCACTAGCTAACAATAATCCAAACATGACTGCACCACCAAGACTTAATCCCATTGCAGTTGCAACTAAAACTCCGATAATTCCGTTAAAAGTAGGCATGATTATAGCAAACGCAGTAAGGAAAATTCCAACTTTTTTGATATCATCTAGTCTTTGTCCTGCAATTATTCCCATCTCTATCATAAAAATCACGATTGCCCCAGTAAACATTTCATCAAATACAATTTTGATTGAACTGAACCCATCTTCACCAATGATGTATCCTATTACAATGCTTCCAAGCAGAATTACTATTGCTTTGCCTGTAATTGATTCATGTAAAACTTGAGAGAGTTTTGTGCTAGTACTCTGCATCCCAACATCAATGTCAGATGTATCATCACTTGCGAAAGATTTTTTCTTTGCTTTGATTTGTTTTGATACTGTCATGTTTGTCAAAAAGATTGCCAAGATGAACGCAACTGGTTCTAATATTGCTAAAACAGCTGCAAGATATCCTTCTGATGAGACACCTTGATTTTTGAGAAATGACAAACCAACTGAAAAAGTTACAGCACCTACTGCACCATATGTGGATGCAAGTGCATATGAATCAAAAATATTGAATTTCCCCAATCTTCTCAAAATTTGATAGTGATTCAAAGTAAACAAAAGTGAAAGTCCAATTGCAACAATCATTGGAATCAACATATTTTCAAATCCAGTATTTCTCATCTCAATTCCACCATGAAGACCAATTGCAGCTAGAAGATAAATGGGTAAAAATTCGGAAATTGCTTCTGGTATTTTCAAATCAGATTTTATTCGGGCTGCAATTATTCCAAATAAAAAGAACAGAATGATAGGAGTTAGAAGATTTGATTGAATTAATTGTAAAATATCCATTTGAACAATACAAAAAAAAATTGGCAGAATAAAAATTAAGGCATTAAAAGATCAAACAAACAGATGAATTAGATAAGTAATACCAATTCCCATTAAGGCACTGCCAGGGATAGTAATCACCCATGAGAAAACAATCTGTTTGCTTACTTTCCATCTTACAGCACGTTTTCTTCGTGCAGCACCTGCACCCATAATAGTACCAGTTATCGCATGTGTTGTGCTAGCAGGAATGCCAAATATTGCAAATACTGCCAACATCAACCCGCCACCTGTTTCTGCTGCAAATCCTTGGTATGGTTTGAGTCTTGTAATTTTTACACCTAAAGTTTTGATTACTTTGTATCCACCAAAGAAAGTGCCCAAACCCATCGCAGTTGCTGCAGCAAAAATTACCCATAATGGCATTTCAAGTTCAGGGATCATGCCAGCAGAAAACAAAATCAAGACAATAATTCCCATAGTTTTTTGTCCATCATTTGCTCCATGAGTTAATGCAAACCAAGCTGAAGAGATAATCTGTAATTTACCAAATGTTTTGTTTACTGGTCCAGGTTTACGACCTGCAAAAATGGTAATTATTAATCCAGTTAACAGTAATCCAAAAATGATTCCACCTATAGGTGCAATTACAATGCCTGCAAATACTTTGGTTAGACCACCGTAAACTAGTTTTTCAAATCCTAATCCTGCAATGCCTGCACCCATAATTCCTCCAACTAAAGAATGACTGTTTGATATGGGTAATCCAAAATAAGTACAAAGAGTACTCCAACCAATTGCACCAGCTAATCCGCCTATAATCATGTAAACAGTAATGTCATCAGGACTGACGATTCCTTTTGCAATTGTAGTTGCAACAGCAACGCCAAATATGAAAGGGCCAATGAAATTCATTGCAGCAGATAAACCTACAGCATGAATAGGTTTTAGAACGCGTGTCCCAATTACAGTAGCGACAGAATTTGCAGAATCATTGAAACCGTTTACAAAATCAAAGATTAATGCTACAATGATTGCACCAATTGCTAATTCTATCATTTAATCAACTCAGGTATATTTTAGAACTATATCTTCAATGACATCTGCAACATCAACACATCTGTCAGATGCAGTTTCCATTGTTTCATAGATATCCTTTAGTTTGATGATTTTAATTGCATCATCACTTTCAAACAGTTCTTTGATGGCTTCTCTATACAAATCATCAACGGTATGCTCAATGTCACCGGTATTTCTACAATGTTCAATCATGTCTTTTGAATTTTTCATTTTCTGTAGTTTTGAAATCATGTATTCCACTTCTTTCGTAGCTTTGACTAGTTCTTTTGCCATGTCTAAACAATATGAGGGAGGAGTAGTGATTTTGTAGCTGTATACCCTAGCAGCAATACCATCCATGAAATCAATCACATCATCAATTTTTGATGCAATTCTTTGCATGTCTTCCCTATCCAAAGGAGTGATGAAGGTCTTGTTTAATTCTGCAAAAATATCACGGGTAAGCACGTCAGCTTCAGTCTCAAGTCTATGAATTTTTTTAATTTGATCAACGTTACTAAGATCGGAAAATAAAACCACCAAAGATTCAGAGGTTTCAACTGCTTTTTTAGCCAGGTTATCTAGAATCGTTAAGAGTTCTTTTTCGTTGGACTTTATCCAGGATAACCATTGCCCCATGACTCATCAAAGAGAGTTTTATAATTAAGGTGGATCAACATAAAGTCTATTGTACTATATAGTAAAATGACAAATATACAGATCTTAATTTGATCTATATTTCAGATCATCATGCAGTAAAAAAATAAAAAGAAAAGGTCTACTCTACGTAGAATCCTAAAGGCCAGTCATGGGTGTCTCTTAAATCACCGCTGCTGGTAGTTTTTGCTTTTTCAACAACGAACATTGTATCATAGGTTGGATTGTTTGGTCGGTATCCTTGGCATTCAAAGTCAAAAATATTTTCTAGTGCAAATTTGTCTTTGACATAACTTTCTTCGTTATTTGGCTCTGCAGATATAATGTAATCAGTTGATCTACAGTTTGAATAGTCAAAGCCACGAATTTCTTCATTACCAGATACAATCTTTACATTAATGTCAACAAGGTCACGATTACCAGTTCCAACTACACTTTGAATAGATAGATTGTCATCAACATGATTGTATAGTAATGGATAATCACCTACAATTCCTCTCAATTCTATGGTTGGATATACTGCCTTTCTAGTAAATGCATCAGCAGCTACACTTTTGTCACCGTTATCACCTTTGTTTTCTTCAGTTGCCGTAAGCATTTGATTTTGTTTGAACATGGAAAATTCTACAGTTTCCATGCCATCTTCAAAATAGAATGTAGCAAAAGCGCTCAACCCTTTGTCAGTGTTCTGAAGTGGCTCTACATACTCATGTACAATTTGAGAGACATTCCAAGAAGGGCCATCTCCAGAAAGTCCATCATAATACATGTTTAATGCATTAAGTCCTGAACATTCAAAACCTAATTGATAAGCAGTTACAAAGCCACTTTTCCCAGTAAATCCTTCTTCTTTGTCTGTTAGAGTTGTGATTTTAGCATCAGTTACACGACAACTTGAAAAATCAAGTCCTCTCAATGTCTTTTCACCATTAGTAAATTCTACCAATGCATCAAAGTCATCATTAGATGATACAGATAATCCTGATACTTTTCTTGCATTGTCGATTTTGCTTTGCAATAATGGATAGTAATCCAAAACACCTTCAACTGAGAATTCAGGCTTTACATTTCGTTCAGATTCAGCATATCCTGAAACTAGATTAAATACTGGAAACTCAATTTTTTCCTTTCCTTCATTAAAGGAGAATGTCACAGATGTTTTCATTCCATTAATAAATTTAAATCCAGATTCGCCATGATCAATCACAGTACCAGGAGTTATCTTTGTTGAATCATTAGCAGAATTTAATCCACTACATACAAAGTCAATTTTATCTGCTATTGCAAATCCAACTTCTTTGGCATAACTTTCATAATCATTTGAGTCAAGTGTTTCAACTTGATAGTCATCCACCCTACAGTTGCTGTAATCAAGAGAGATTACAGATTCGCCATTTTTTACAAAATCAGCATCAACATCAAAATATTTGAACTGATGATCAAATGCTGCATTTGAATATCGGTAAATATATGCCTCATCCATTGCTTTGTGCAATAATGGTGATTGTGTCACAGAACCTTCTACTGAAAATGAAACTCCCGAATCATCAATAAAGTTTTCACCCATTTTGAAAACAGGGAATTCCAATGTTTCTATTCCGTCTCGGAATGTAAATGTCAACACAGGCATTATATCGCCAACCATATTGTAGCCTTCACTTTCTTCAGCATATGCATTTGAAAGTCCAAAGGAAGTTACAGTGAATAATACAACAATGCTAAAAATTGCAATGTTCTTTGTGCTTTTGTTAGTCATTAAATGATAAAAGAAATGTTTCTGTATAAGCTGTGTCATAATTCTATACTAATAAAATATAGTTATAGATAGTACACCTATTTCTATATAGAAGAAATTCAAATCACTAATAATTCTATAAAATTAGAACAAGAGTACAAAATAATCATTCACAGTTAATCAGTAGATCAGTTTTAGAATTTGTTGGTGAGTAGCATCCATCAGAATCATCTCCACCATCCATTACATCAGAGCCAGAATTTGAGTAAATTATATCAGATCCTGAATCACCTTTCAGTATATCATTTCCAGAGTCACCCATAATGGTATCATGTCCATTATCCCCATAAATCACATCATCATCATTCCCACCAAAAATACAGTCATTTCCATCATCACCACTAATAATATCAGCACCATCCAATCCAAAGATCAGATCATCTGCAAGAGTACCCCGAATAAAATCATCACCAGAAGTACCTACTATCATGTGATAGTCAGAATAAGTATGACCACAGGCATTAACTGTGATGGTTTGATATGTTTCTGCAGTATTACCAGCATTATCAAATGCAATCCAAGTAACCTTGTTGACCCCCAAAGAGAATTCTTCAGGTGCATTGTTCAGTATGGCTTTGATTCCACTTTCATTATCAGCAGCTATTGCCTCACCTATATTCACAAAAGTGAGTAATCCAGTTGCATCAAGTATCATGTCACTTGGAGCCATGATGGTAGGGTTAATTATATCACTTGAGAAAGATTCGGCCATCTCAGATGTAATTACTTCAATGGTTTCAGTTTCTGTAGAAATTTCTGGTTCAACGTAAAAGGGAGTTTCAAGAGAATAAATTTTGTGTCCTGCAGAATCTACCACTAATAGTTCACCATTAATTCCTAATGCAATATCAGTAGGCGAGCTAAACATTTGAGGGTATGGACCATTTTTTTCAAAGACGTTAAGGGTCAAACCAATATCTTGTTCAAGAAATAAGATTCGACCATTATCAGAATTTACAACATAAATTGTTCCATTAGGGTCAATTTCAATTCCTGTAGGTGAAAAAATATAATTTAATCCACGAAATGGAAATGATTTTATGAAGGAACCATCTGAATCAAATTTTTCAATTTTACGATTTCCCTTATCTGTTACATACACATACCCTTCATCATCAATATCAATTCCAATTGCCGTAAGAAATTGGCCAGAACTCATTCCACTTTCACCAAAAGATAAAACAAACTCACCATCAGAAGTGAATTTTTGAATTCTTTGATTACCGGTATCTACAACATAGACAAAATTCTCAGAGTCGACTGCCATTCCATTTGGATACTTGAATTCCCCATCATGAATTCCTTTACTCCCCCACTGATCAGCAAATGTTCCATTAAGATAAAATTTCTGAATTTTATGTAAATCATGGTCTGCAACATAGAGAAAATCACCGCTTACTGCAACTCCAGAAGGATAATGAAATTCTCCAGGTAGTTTTCCACTTTGTCCCCAATGAGTAATGTATTTACCATCACTAGAGAATTTTTGAATTCGTTTGTTGCCTAAATCACTTACATATGAATTTCCTTGCTCATCAACTGCAATAAATTCAGGGTATGAGAAATGCCCAGGTTTTGCAATACCAAACTGACCCCATTCTGAGATCAAGTCATAATCTCCAAGTGCAAATGAAGTGGGAATGAAAGCACTAGATACTAGGAATATTGAAAAAACCATGACAAGTAGGACAAACTTTGACAACAGATACTTGTTCTAAAATTTGGCAAACATCATCAGAGTTAACAATTTTTTCATTTCTTGTCAACTTTGTGTCAAAATGGTTTGTTTACTTCACGCGTGAAGACATAGCTTGCAAGAGCAACCATTACAAGAACAAATGCAGAGATAATTCCAAGGCTCAACGCAATTGAAATTCCACCCTCTGAGACACCTGTCATCAATTCCCTTACCAATAACACGGTGTATGTAACAGGATTAAGTTTTGCAATTACTGCAAGCCAATCAGGTAGTAATTCCAACGGAAACAATGCAGGGCTTAACATGAATAGAGGCATTCCAAGAAAATTTATCACGCCCCAAAAAGTTTCTTGAGACTTTGCAGTAGCTGCAACAATTACTGAAATTCCTGAAAAACCCAATGAAAACAAAATCACGATTGCCATGATTGGTGCAATCATTAGTGGATTTGGAAAGTTAACACCTATTGCTAAAGCAATTCCCAAAATCAGACTAGCTTGCATAGCTGCAATTAAAGAGATTGCAGACATCTTTCCAAGTGCGATCGCAGAACGAGATATTGGAGAAGTTAAGGCCTTGTTCATAAAACCATAACGCCTATCCCAAAGTGTATTGACACCACCAAAAATACTTGTAAAAATTGCAGTGAGAATAATCACGCCAGGTGCCATAAACTCAATATATTCACCTTCAAATCCAACTGACTGAATGAGTGGCTGAGTTCCAGAAAAAGTATTTCCTATAACAATTATCCAGATTGCAGGTTGAATTAAACGAATTAAAACACCGCTTCGAGATTTTTTATATCTCTTTAACTCTCTCCAAAAAATTGTATAAGTGTCATACATCAAAGTATTCATGCACGTAACCTCTTCATTTTTGCATGTTCACGTTTTCGATTAAACTTTGAATCATCATCTCGTATTTCATGTCCAGTGTATGAAATGAAGACATCATCAAGTGTTGGTTGAGTCAGAGCAATAGAAGTGATTTTGATTTTTTGTTCAGATGAAATTTGAAAAATTTTTGGTATTACTTCTGTTCCATTTGATGCAAATAAAGTCAGTTTTGAGCCGTCTACATTAATTTTATTTACAAATTCAATGTCTTGAAGTTCTGACAAAAATAGATCATGGTTTTTTTCATCATGTATAACGATTGAAATAACTTCATTGCCCATTGCATTTTTCATGTTTTTAGGAGAGTCAATTACCTGTATTTTTCCGTCATCAATAATTCCAACCCTATCACAGAGTTGATCTGCCTCTTCCATATAGTGAGTTGTCAGAAAAATTGTCATTTCAAACTCATCGTGAATTTTTTTCAGATATTTCCAAATCTTTCTACGAGTTTGAATATCTAGGCCTACAGTGGGCTCATCAAGAAACAATACTTTTGGCCTATGTAATAGACCTCCAGCAATATCGAGTCTTTTTCTCATACCACCAGAATAAGTAACTACAGAATCATGTTGTTTGTCAGTTAATTCGATTAATTCTAAAACAGAATCAATTCTTTGATTGATTTCATTTTTTGGGATATGATTGAGTTTTGCTTGTAATATCAAGTTCTCTCTGCCTGTAAGATATTCATCAACAGTGGTTTCTTGCTGAACATATCCAATGCTTTCTCGAACTTTTTTTGCATCAGTCATTACATCAAATCCTGAGATCAAAGCTTGGCCAGATGTTGGTTTTAGCAAAGTGGTAAGAATCATCATCGTAGTACTTTTTCCAGCACCATTAGGTCCCAGAAATCCAAAGATCTCCCCACACTCAACTGAAAAAGAGATATCATTTACAGCAATTACATCCCCAAATGATTTTGTAAGGGATTTTGTTTCTATAGCAGACAATACTTTTTGATCGCGTTGTGCAATTATAAATTGAAGTATTCATGAGAACACAAAAAAAATTTAAAGCGTAATCAGATGATTTATCATATGATAGGATTATGTCAGAAATGCCACTCATCAAATGTAGAGATAACAATTCAGGAAGGAATTCCCGTTTGTGATGTGTGTTCTAAGAAAATAGATTAAACTAAAGATTATTTTGAAAAAAAGAAAAATAAAAAAGATTATTCAAGTTTTTTGAATTCTTCTTTATTAGTTCTTAAAATGACTTTTTCGCCAATTCCCCAAATTTCAGATTTAGATAATATTTTTGAATGCCTCAAGCCATGACTTACTTCAATGGATTCTAGTTCATTTGTGTCGGGATTTTTATGTAATCGTTTGACTTTGCCAATTTTATGACCGTCAATATCAACTACTGAAATTCCTGTTCTTACTGGAGGTCTGCTAAGAAGCAAAGTTTCCTCAGAAAATTTGTCAATATAGTCTTCTGAAAGAAAATAATCCTTATTGAATCCTTGATGGATTGTCACCCCAGATACTGTAAGGGTATCTTGATGAATGTGAATGTGTTTGACTTTGCCATATTGAATTCCCTCTCTATCTATGACTTTTTTTCCAGTAAAGGAATCAGCTGTTGCAATGTTTGAAGGCATTCCTTCTAGTTTTACGGACATGATATCAAATATGCAGATTTGCTTATCATACCAGATATCAGAAATTTCTATCAATGAGGTTAAATTACTTGACAGAAAAGATTACGCATGAAGATAAAAGAGACTTTGTTCAGACCAACCCTAATCACAAAGGGAAGAAATACAGGCAAGCCACATTCAGTAATGCTTCTGGCAGTCAACCATAATGGCAAAATCTACTTTTCCAGACATATGCCAGACGGAGATTGGTTCAAAAATGCATTGGCAAACCCTGATGTCAGAATTGAGTATAATGACATGGTTATGTCAGGAAAGGCAAAATTAGTTACCGATGAAGAATTTAGTAAGAAAATTTCAGAGTTAAAATATCCAGGTGAGGAAAGAGCAAAAGAGAAGAGAGTGGCAATTGAGATTACAATTGATAGTTCATGAATTATTTTGAATTTTTTAGATATCGTATCAAATAGTAAACAGTGAGCCCACCAAAGATTATTGTAGATATTACAAATGGAATGAATAAATCAGTTCCCAAATTACCAATGTTTGAATCAAGGACAGTATCTACAATATCCAAATTTTCTTGTGCAAAGTCTGAGGGTTCAATGCTTTTTTCAAATTGCATTTGTGGCTCAGATTCTGCAGATATTGGTGCAGATGCCATAACAGATTCTACAGATTCATCCATTTCAATAGATTCAGAACTTTTTGCAGAAGAATCAGGAGAAGTCATCATATTTGTAATCTTACTTGATGGAATTTGCTTGTCTTGCAATTGGGATAATGAAAGAAATCCAGACAGTCCGGTTGCAATTCCAAGCCCTGCAACTTTGTAAATATGTCTAAAGGAGCGAACAAGTAATTTACTTTCTTTAGTTTTTTCTGAGAAACTTGGAGGAACGATAACAATACTAAATTTTGTTGCAGAGTAAATTTTCATATCTTGGGATTTTGAGTTTTTCTCAATCTTTGAAATTTTAACCACACCTAAATCCTGAAGTTTGTTTAGATGGTACTTTACTAGTTGAAGTGAAATCTCTGTCCTTTGAGCAATCTGAGTTGCAGTTAATTCTTCATTGAAAAGTAATTGAAGTATTTCACGACTAGAATCGTTAGTAAATAGCTCACCAAACATCTTTATTTTTTTGTCATCTGTGGAAAGAATTTTGATTTTTTCGGTAAAATCATCATCAGGAATTTTAGAAGGCATTAGAAGAGCACTGCAAATCCAGCATATGTAAGTTGTTTGGTGAAATCCAAATTTCACTAAACCTTTTATCCCAAACTACAAAATTATAGTAATCACTAAATGCCAGTTTTAAAAAAATCTGAACAAGTGAGAAAGAAAATGAACTCAAAAATAACAATACCAATTGCAATTGTCATTTCGGTCATAGTTACTGCAGGAATAATGTATTCGATAGAATTTGAACAACCTCAAGTGTCACAAGTATCAGAGCCAGAAATTATCTATATTGACAAATCAGTGTCAAAGTACTTTGAGGGTACACATGACATTAAGCAAATATCGTCGCAAGAGGATCTTAAAAAGATTCTAGAAGAATCGGCGTTATTTGGCGGTCAATTTTTCGATAACAGAGTATTTTCAACTCGAATGATGGTGGATGATGCAGCCATGATGGAGTCAGACGGATTTGTCAGAGCACCAGTTCCAGAAGGGGCAATGATTAAAACAGAATCTGGAGGATCGGACTATTCAACTACAAATGTTCAAGTTGAAAATGTTGATGAGCCAGATTATTTGAAAAATGATTCAAAATACGTATACATCGTATCTCGAAATACATTATCTATTATTGATGCATATCCTGCAGATTCTGCAAAATTAATTTTAAAAATTGCACTTGACATTGAATCTCAACATATTCAAAATATGTTCCTAAATGATGATAGACTGGTAATATTTTACAACGGACAAAGCAATGATGAAATCATTCCACTCTATGACTTTATTCCAAGACGCTCTTACAGTCCAGTGACTCACGCATTAGTTGTAGATGTATCAGACAAGGAGAATCCAGTTATTCTCAAAGATTATTCCATTGATGGTTACTTTAACGATGCACGAATGATTGGAAATTATGCATATTTTGTCACAAACAGCAATATAGATTATCAACATCCCAGACTTCCTGTAATTTTAGAGCGTTCAATTCCAATAATGACACCCGATGCATTTTACTTTGATAATGTGGAGCAATTTTCAAACTTTAATACATTAACTGCAATAGATATTTTTGGCGACACAATAAATTCGGAAACATTTCTTATGGGATATTCGGGATCAATTTATGTGTCTGAAGATAATTTTTACTTGACTTATCAGCAAAATATGCCATTCGGGTTTTATGACAATTCATCACGGGACAGATTTTTTGATGTCATAGTTCCATTGTTACCAAATGAAATTCAAGAAAAGATCAAGGGGATTCAAAATGATTCTTCAATCAGTTCATCTTCTCAATGGATAAAAATTTCAGAATTAATGCAAAATTCATACAATCAGATGAATAAAGAAGACAGAGAAAAATTATTTGATAAAATTAAAGACGCCTTGAATAAATATGATGCAAAAATTCAAGAAGACACAAACAAAACAATTATTCACAAAATTTCAATTGACGAGGATAAAATAGAATATGTTGCAAAGGGTTCAGTTCCAGGTAGACTGTTAAACCAATTTTCAATGGATGAAAATAAAGATAGATTCAGGGTTGCAACCACTACAGAATATTATGTTCAACATCAGGGAACTGTTCGTGCAAATGCAGTTTATGTATTGGATGAGCAGCTAAATATTGTTGGAGGATTAGACAAGATTGCCCCTGATGAGAGCATTTTCTCAGCCAGATTTATGGGTGATAGACTATACTTGGTAACATTCCAGCAAATCGATCCATTCTTTGTAATTGATTTATCAGCAGACAAACCAAAGATTTTAGGAGAATTGAAGATTCCAGGATTTTCAAACTATTTGCATCCATATGATAAAGAGCACATAATTGGAGTAGGCAGAGACACTAAAGAAATTGAAAATGGCAGGGTTCAACAATTAGGAATAAAGATTGCATTGTTTAATGTATCAGATGTGAAAAATCCAAATGTTGTAGATGATGTAGTAATCGGAGACAGTTCTACTTATTCTGAGGCGTTAAATAATCACAAAGCGTTCTTTTTTGACAAAACAAGAGATGTCCTTTCAATTCCAATTAACAGTGATGCTAATAGTTTGAAGGAAACTTCAAGTTCAAAGAGGATTGCGCCTGATTATAATCGCTGGAGTGGATTCTATGTTTTTGATTTAGATAAATCAGATGGATTTAATCTCAAAGGAACAGTGACTCACTCAGATGAGAGTTCTCGCTATTACGGAATGGGGAATGCCAGAACATTCTATATTGACGATGTATGGTATACCGCATCTGAAGAATATCTAAAGATGAATCACTTTAATAATTTAGAACAAATCAATTCAATAAAACTAGAAAACACTGGCAAGTTTATTGACTACATGGAAGATGAAATTTTCCGTTAAATCATACAAGATGAACTATAGTTGAAACGCCTCTTCGGTCAATTTCAACATTATTTTCAATTTCACAAACAGTCACAGTAAAGGAAATTACATCACGTGTCTTTGCATTTTCTGCATGAAGTTTAAGATGAATATCCAAGAGATCAGATTCTTGAGTTGGTAAATCATTCTCATCAATATATGCATCACAGGTAGATTCTATGCGGAATCTATCGTCCTTAAAATGAAATCCAAGTTTTGTTTTTCTTCCTTCTCTTCCATTGGCTTTTATATTTACATCAATAACACCAGGTCTTGTTTCAGTATAACTTGATTTTTGATTAACAAATACTCCAATTTGAAATGGTTTTCCAGCAGTTGATTCTGCCATCTTTTGTATTCCATCATTCATTACCACGTCTACTGCCTTGATGGATTGAGCAACCTTTGCTATCCATTCGTTTGTTCTAGCAATTGTGGCACGAATACCGGCACGTCTTCGTTTATCTTCATCTTCAGGCAATTTGTAATAGTCCACCCAGGCCTCATAATCATGAGATATATCTTCAATGAAATCAATGCATGTTCTTCTGTATTCATCAACGTTATCTGTTCTCTCTGATGCGTCATCAGTACGCATTCCATCAAAATCCATTGGCATTGCCATACACAGAACTAATCAAAGTTCTAAAAAAACCAATCTTGAGAAAAATTAATGGTTATAATAGGAATTTTAGTTAGCAAAAGCATGATATTTTCAGAAATTGTCACTGATCTTCAAGAGCAATTAAAAAAAGACTTGGCACAAATCAGATTTCTTTTAAAGAAAAATCCAGGGATGGGATATGCAAGAATTGTTGAAATTGGAAAAGAAGTAGGTAAAAAATACAATATCAAATTAATTGTCAATTTTCCAAAAGAGGGAACAATTGAAGAATTTGACATGTATGGAAAAAGAGATTTGAGCCTAATTGTTAACTATGATCTAAAGAGATTCCCCATAGACAGAGAAATGATTAAACAAAAAGCAAAAGAAATGCTCGGAGATGTTCAAACAGAGGATGCTTACATGTATGAAAACAAAGAAGGCGTTAGAGTATTTACAAAAAATTGGAAAATAGACATACTCCCCCATTCAGTTCATATCTGGACTGAATTTACTGAAAACGTTACAGCATTTTGTAATTGGTTATTAGAGAATGCGTATCCTATGAAAAAATAACAATTTAACAAATTAAAGATTTTCTAGTTCCTCAAGTAGTGATTTGGCCTCAGAGTTTTCAGGTTGTAATTTGAGAATACGTCTGCAACAATCAATGGCCTCATCTTTTTGCTCTAATGCCAAATGAACATTTGTTTTCAGAGTTAAATTTTCTACGTCATTATTGTCAAGTTCAAATGCTTTTTCAAAATAAGGTAATGCTTTTTTTGCATCATCTACAATAAAATAAACACTTCCCATGATGAACATAAAATCATGATCGTTAGAATATTCAGATTCCAAACTCTTTCCAAATTTTATTGCCTCATCATATTCACCATCTTTGAGAAATTTTTTCAGACGACGTTTTGGATGTTTGAAAAGACCCACCATGTTAATTCATTATTTTAACCAAATTTAGTAATTTGAATGTAGAACATTAAAAACAATTTTTAATCAAACAGCGATTCAGGCTGATAGCCAGTGGGTTTTTTGGGAGCTTGAGGCACCTTCATGATTCCTTCTTTGATTAAGAATTGTATTCCTTGAACAAAATCTGAATCACCTATAGAGCCATCAGCCCACCATCCTGCATTGTTCTTTACCCAAGAGGGAATGTTCTTTTCACTACCACCAGAGCCTTGAGTGGTTGGAGGGATCTTCATGATTTTTTCTTTGATTAAGAATTGTATTCCTTGAACAAATGACTTATCATCAATTGAGCCATCAGCCCACCATCCTGCATTGTTCTTAATCCAATCAGGTATTTTTTGCACAGGAATAGTTCCATCAGCAGCAAATATTGGAACTTCAATTTCTAAATAATCAGAAGCACCAGAAGGTGCAATTCCTTCAGGAGATAATCCATAAATCCAAATCACATAGTTTGCGGTGCCAGGTTCTTCTTTAATAATAAAATCAATAAGAGCTTGTCCGGATGGAGAATAAAGAAATTGTCTACCTTCTTCTTGGGCAATTGATCTAAGAGGAGTCAAATTTTTATCAACAGTTAGAAAATCAAATTGAACCTGATTCAGATATTCGGTATCATCGTATTTGCTTATAAAACTAATGAGCCAATCCATCTCACACCCAACAACTGGATCTTCAGGACCATAAAAGATGTGTACTTGATAATCAAAGTTCTTTGTAGGTTTTTTTATGCTAACTGTCTTTTCAAAATCAGTTTCACACCCTGCAGCTTCAAAAACATCAGCAGTTGAAACAATTCCTACAAAGGGACTAGTTTGTACATTTTCTCTATACTCTAACAATGTAAATTCGTATTCAGTGGGGGGAATTCCTTCTGATACATGTGTGTAAGTTTTAGCTTTTATTGGAAATGGAAAGTCATCTACAATCCAAACTTTACTTAAAGAACCACCAGTTTTCCAACCCATTTGAACAGTTTCCCAAGTCCCGGCAGGAACAGTAATTGTTTCTAGTGCCATTGGAAGAACTTGTTCACCACCAATGTTTCCAATTTTACCCCATGATGCAGCTTTGAATTCTTTAGGACCTTTTCCGCCAGAGCTATCATCAGATGTTGCAAATGCGGAAAGCCAAGATACTGAGGACTTGAATGCACCTCTGTAAACACCTAATTCAATACTACCACCCGTTGGTTCAGGTGCAATCTTTCCCAGTTCCATTTCACCAACAACTCGTTTATTGCCATCATAAACTACAACTTCAGCTAGCCATTTGGTTTCACTTCCTACTTGTTTATCACCTTTTATCCACATATCCATTTCAAATTTAGCACATTCTTTGTAATCAACATGACACATTGAATATGAAAAGAAATCCCCTTGTTTGAGGCCTTCACCGGCATACCATGATCCTTGCTTATCTACACCACCTGATTGGAATTGTGCAAAGGCAGACGGAAATGATAATGAACCTAACAGAATAGCAGCAAATATTGGGAGTAATAGTAATGATCCTTTCAAACCTGAAAAAAATTAGCAAAACGGATAGTTAAAGGTTATTCAAATAAGCAAATATAGAGGAAAATGTACAGAAATTCCAGAAATGTGTGAATGCTCCAAAGTACACTTGTTTGAAGTAGAATTCAAACTAGATGGTATGACAGTTGTTCCAACACACAAAAACTGTGGATTTGGATTAGATGAAAAACAAGCAGATAAGTTCCAAAAAGAATTAGTTAAATCTTGGGGCTTTGAAGAAGAAGAAGAAGGTTAATTAAAAAATAAAAAATAGATTTTAAGACACTGTCGAGTTACATTTGTCCGACAGCTTCTTTGCAAACGCTAGTTGAGCATTTACAATCGTGACTGCAAATACAATGACCTTGCATTGCACAATCGCATTCATATTCTGGATCGCCGCTATCAGCTTCGCATCCACATGCTTGATCTACCATGGTAAACCAGTAATTTTACTTATTTTAAAAGGTTAGTACAAAAGAAAGGTAAAGTTACTCCCCTTCAAAGAATTCCAAGTATGGCATTACATGATTTCTCTATAGCATATGCTTGTTGTTCGACTAGATTCATATCAGCTTCAACATCAAAGGCAATCTTTAGAATATGAATAAGATCCTGTTCTCTATTCAGGGTCTCCTTAATTTTTATGAAATTTTCTTTGTTTATCCAGCCCAAATAGAAATAACAGTCAGAAAGCATCGAATTGTTTACAAAGAAATTGTATTTTTGTTGAATTATTTGAGAATGATTGTTTTTTTCAGTTAAATCAGAAAAACCAATGGTGGATTTTAGCATTCTTTCAAGTAATGAATGAGTAGCTCTCTCAATTCCCACAGTTTGAGTAACAGTAGAGATATGTTCATTGATTTGATTTTTTTCTAACTTTCGTAGAAGGTCAAGCATGTGAGAAGGACGGATTTGCTGATAGTTTAGAGAAGAGATTGCATCTGCCAAATAAAACACGGCACATTTTTGCCAACAAGAACCAAATACATCAGAGGACTTGATTGACTCTATAGTTTTTTGACAACAAAATATTGATTCAATCAAAGAATTTTTGGCAAAATCAGAATAAAGTAACATACGTTTTTTATCAATTTTTGATAAAAACATCCTAAGATCCCAAGATTTATCTTGGATAATTTTCAGTTTATCATATTTCAATAGTTGTTTTGAGTCAGTTTCAGACAAGGATGCATGATGAATCATAATAATCTCATTTTCAAACTTTAGAATCTCTTGTCCTGAGCTATTATCAAAAACGAAAACATCATAGTCACATGAATCATCATTTATCTCAAATATTCTACAACCTCCTAAGCCAACTGGAAACATTGTCAATTCATGTTCTGCAATGAATTTCTCAATATTCATAAATTAGACACATTTGGTTTTTCTATAAAGGAATCAACTCACAAAATTTTACAAATTCATGCAAAGTCAAAACATTTCCTTTAAATTGAGATTGGGTTTGCTTTTTATCAAGCTCCTATAGTGTAGTCCGGTTAAGCATTTTGGCTTCTCAAGCCAAAGACTCGGGTTCAAATCCCGATGGGAGCATTACACTTTTGGTTTAATACCCTCCTTGTTCTATTATATACTGAATGTCAAAACAGCAGATTTCAGGTTCAAAACAGACTGCGATCAAATTATACAATTATGACAGGATTATTACTCGAACCTTTGCGTTGATACAAAAAGACTTGTCTGAAAGCAATTTTAGATTAATCAAAAAATTTGACAGGGTTTTAGTAAATGAGTCATTATCTAATGCAAGACGCTCAAAGATTTTATCAACATTACTTAGTCTTTCCAGATTGTTAAAAAAGGAATGGAATGAGATAGGCAAGGAAGACATTGAAGAATTGGTTTTTAATTTTAATAAAAAATTCAGCAGAGATGGTCAGGAGACAAACACAACTTCAGATCACAAAAAAATCCTAAAGAATTTCTATAGATGGCTAAAGTTTGATTCAAGAGACCAGAAATCAGTGGGAGATCCACTTGAAACCAAACGGAACAGAATCAAAAAACCAAGAGAGACACTTACTGCAGATATGTTGATAACTGAAGCTGAAAAAAATTCACTGCTCAAAGCATGTGGTGGAAATCTCAGAGACAGAGCCTTTGTACACGCATTTTCAGATTTAGCTTGCAGACCAGGAGAAATACTGAGTCGTCAAATTAAACATGTAAAGTTTGATGATAAAGGAGCAATCATTGTGGTTGATGGCAAGACAGGTCCAAGACCAGTCAGAGTAATAGAATGTGTACCAGACTTGGCATCATATTTTGACAAACATCCAAACAATTCTGATCCTGAAGCACCATTATGGATTGCAATGGATGAGAAAAAATTTGGAGAGTTTTGGTCATATCATGCCATGAGAAAGAGGCTTCAAAGAATTTGTGACGTTGCAGGAATTCACAAAAGAGTTTGGCCAAATCTTTTCAGACACACAGGTGCTACAAAAACGGGCATGTTTCTTACTGAATCTCTGCAAAAGAAGAGGTATGGATGGTCATCAGGCTCAAAGATGCCAGGCAGATATGAGCACATGATGAATTCAGATGTCGAAGAGGCAATCTTCAGACACTATGGGATGTCAAATTCTACACAGAAAGATTTGATTAACAAGCCTAAGATTTGCAAAATTTGTGAACTTCCTAATTCTTATGATTCAAGAATTTGTTCAAAGTGTGGAAAACCCTTGATCTAGAAACTGCTTTGGCTAGAGAAGAGAAAGAAAAAAATGAAAAAGAGTCAATACTTGAAAAGTTGTCTGAATTGGAAAAAGCATCTAAGATACAACTCGAAGAAATCAGACAACAACAGGCTGATGAGAATGCCAGACGTGATCAAGCTTTGGAATATTTAATGAAGAGGGAAAAGACCATCAAATTGTAATTACTGAATTATTCAAACTTAGAGGTAAGATGAAAGATTATGCAACTAACTTATTCAATTTAAGAAAAAATCGACAAAGATGTGATTATGATTTACCTCCTGATTTTTCAATTAATATGACAAAAGTTGAAAAAGCCAATAAAGATGCACAAACATTGATCACAAATTCTCAATATATTGTAAACAATATTCCTAAAAGTTAAGGTCATTATTTGCCATAAATCCAAATTGGAATCATTTAAAATCATGTTGAAAATTTTCATAGTGATTTGAACTGAAAGTTGAATGCAGTACCTGGATTTGAAGTCAAACCGATAATTCAACACTACGATAGAATTTAGAGACTTAAACCAAGTGGCAATTCTCCTCTAGAGTATTGGGGCGTCAAACTAAAACTGTAAATCCCTTTAATGTAACCAAACTAGAACCAAAAGCAACAGAAATATGGAAATGGTTAGAAGACTGATGGCAGTATATTTGTCTGGATATCTATCTTCTACATCTGTTAAAGAGAAAAATTAATGATTATTGAATGAGAAAGTTATTTTTTGATCAAATTATTTAAAACAAGCTTACACCAATCATCTATTTAGTGGTAAACAACATACCAGACAAACAAAGGGCACTTGTTCTGCAAGGCGGGGTAGCACTTGGCGCATACGAAGCTGGTGTATTCAAGAAGTTATACAAAGAAATCAAAGAGCAAGACCCAAACTGGGAAAAAAATATGTTTGATATTGTTGCAGGTACTTCTGCTGGTACGATAAACGCCGCAATACTTGTGAATCATTTTAAAGAAAAAAAGACTTGGAAATATTCTGACTTGAAGCTTGAAGAGTTTTGGAAACATTTGTCAACACCCACTCCGCCAATTGTAGGATCATACTGGCGTGGGTTAGGTGAGGCTGCAAGGAGATACTATTCTACCAAGCACTTTTTCTACAATGGAATAGAAAATGTATTCTCTTTTCCAATGATTATTGTAGATAACAAATTTCATGACTATCTTCCTTATTTTGAGTGGCGGTCAAATGTGCCGCTTAATACATGGCATCTTTACAGTAACGAGAGACTAAAGGAGAGTTTAGGGCATAAAGACAGTCATGATGAAGAATATGTTAAATTCCCTATTCCAATAGACACCACACACCCACGACTTCTAGTTGTCAGTGTAGATGTTGAAGACAGTTCAGTTGTAACTTTTGATAATTATACTGACAAATCAATATACGGTAGATCTCAGACACATACCATAACACATCCCGATGGCATAAAAGCCGAACATGTAATGGCAAGCGCAACATTTCCTGTATTTTTTGAATATGAGAAAATACAAGGCCGAAAATTATGGGATGGGGGCATGCTGAGCAATACTCCGTTACGAGAACTTTTGCAGGCTCACAGAAATTATTGGAAAAATGTTAGCGGCAACAAAGAGAATAAGGTTCCAGATCTAGAAGTCTACGTGATTAATGTATGGCCTTCAGAAGAGCATCAGCCTACTCCTTCGGATTACGATAGAATCAAGGATAGAAAGAACGACATCACATATGCTGACAAGACGCAATATGATCAAAAGGTGGCGTTAATCATTACAGACTATGTCGATATGGTCAAAAAATTGGAGGATTTGGTTAGACGTGCCATTGACGCAATTAGTGATCAAAATAATAAAAAACAAGAGCTTAATGAAGAGTGGAAACTCTTTCCCACTACTCTTGCAAAAAGCAAGAAACGTTCAAACAATCCTAGGACATATGATGATCTATTGCAGGGTAGATTTGATATAAAGATGATAAAAACAATAGAACGCAAAGATGATCCAAATGACATTGCTAACAAGTGGGCTGATTTTACTACAGAATCTATAAACAGGTTAATTGAGGAAGGAGAGAATTACCACAATACCGCAACAGTTACTGTGACATAAATTCAAACAATATTCAACTATGTCCATCCTTGTTTTTAGATATGCATGTATAATTTCGTTATAGTTGCATACATGTAGCGTATTTAATGATCTTTTGACATAGTTAAAATACCTGCTATTTTCTTTGTTTGATCCAACAAATGTTATATTCTATAACTCATAACTTATGATATGACTCAAAGTGTGAAGTCATCTACAAAAAAACGTCACACTCCAAAATTTTCAAAATATCTATCTAATTACGCACAACATCAATTAGGAGAGCTAAAACCATTACCTTCTTTTCTATCCACAACTGGAAAACTAAGTCTTGCAGATAGAAAAAAAATTGTTGAAAATGCATTGACACTCTTAGATGATGTTTATGTTCACCTTCCTCTCAAAAAAGCAATGCATGCAATAGATCCTGTTCAAAAACTTAAATTGTTACGTCATCGTCTATCTGAAACTAATACTAAAGATATGGATCCTGAACTTGAATTTCACAAGGAAATGCTTGACATTTTTAATTCATTAAGAGATCTTCATACAAATTATGTTTTGCCAAAACCATTTTCAGATCATGTTGCATTACTTCCTTTTGAAATTGAATCCTACATTAAAAACAATAAACGCAAATTCATTGTAACAAAAATTTTCTCTGAAACACTTCCATCTTCATTCAAACCTGGGAGTGAAATTGTTTATTGGAATGGCGTGCCAATGGAGCGTGCTGTTGAAATCAATGCTGATCGTTATGCAGGAAGTAATCTTGCTGCACGTTTTGCGCGTGGTTTGGAAACTATGACTATGAGACCCATGTCTATGATGTTGCCTCCTGATGAAGAATGGGTTACTATTGTCTACAAAACTCTCTCAGGTGATCAGTTTGAATTTGACGAAAACTGGATGGCGTATGCTCCTGATAATACAGGTACTGCAAATCACTCCAACATAGCATTAGGAAAATATTCTGATGTTTTGGGTGTTGATTTTCTTGCAGATCAAATCCATAATGTGAAAAAAATTGTATTTGCTCCAAAAAAATTCTTTGAAATAGAAAAACGTATGTCAAAAATAAAATCTGTTAAAGAAAAGGCAAAACATGCTCAAGGATTAGAAAGTATTTTTCCTAATGCTTTTTATGCAAAAAAAATTTCTGATAAGATTGGATATATTCGTATCTTTACATTTTCCATCGAAGATGGTCCGTTAGAATTTGTGGATGAATTCCTTAGATTATTAATGCAGATGCCAAAGGACGGACTTATTCTTGATGTTAGGGGAAATGGTGGGGGTTTTGTATGGGCTTCTGAGATGTTACTCCAATTTTTAACTCCTGACAATATCGTTCCACAACCATTCCAATTTGTAAGCTCTCCTGTGACATTAGAAATCTCCCGAAACTATGAATATGCAAAACCTTGGCAAGATTCCTTATCTCGTGCAGTTAGTATTGGGGCAATATTTTCCCAAGGTATTCCTCTTACTCCTCCTGAAAATACTAATTATGCTGGTCAACATTATCACGGTCCTGTAGTTTTAATCACAAATGCCTTGTGTTATAGCGCAACTGATATCTTTGCTACAAGTTTCCAAGATCACAACATAGGACCTGTGATAGGAATAGATGCAAATACTGGAGCTGGTGGTGCTAACGTTTGGAATTATGAGCAATTACGCGATGCGCTAAAAGGAACCAGATATCAATTCCAAAAATTACCTAATGGTTCAAACATGCGTGTTTCTATTCGAAGAAATGTACGTACTGGAGAAAATGCTGGAACTCCTGTAGAGGATCTTGGAGTTACCCCTGATTATCTGTATAACATGACTCGCAAAGATCTGTTGGAAGGCAATGTTGATTTGATAAAAGAATCTTCAAGAATTCTTGCAACTATGCCTAAAAGACAACTTGATGTTGTATTTTATGATCAACCTGATGCTTTAGAAATAGAATTGACAATACTCAATATTTCTCGCATTGATGTATATATTGACGGTCAACCTATGCTTTCTGAAAATGTATCTGATGGTGTAAATACTCTAAGTATTCCTGTTTTGTCTGACAGTGTAAATCTACTTGAGATTGTTGGTTTGAAAAGAAACAAGATTGTTGCCAAAAGAAAATTTAATTTGAAATAAAGTTATTTTCCCATGTTCTATGTAATAACTATTAAAAAACTCAAAGAGGAAATGAAAAAAGTAAGAGACCTGGTGAACAATTCTTTGAATACTATAATCAAACTGTTATGTAGATTGAGATAGAATAATCCGAGTCAAATTTTAAATTTAAATATCTTCTAGTAGATTGATTTGTGTGGGTCTGTTTCTTAGTGTTAATGGTGGACTTAAAAGTCCTAAACAACAAGTAGAAAGACCACCATCGAAAAAATACACTCCAATTAAAATTGGGAACCCTCTATCTATAAGTTATCTGTATTTTTACCTTAACGGAAAAGATCTAGAACGAAAAACTGACGCACTTATGATTTCACATTTTTTAAAACCAAAAAGTTCTCGTAATAAAGCACCTGAAATTGTATCATATTTTGATGAAAATTGTCCCCTAAAACAAAAATCTTATGTTAAAATTGAAAATTTTGATCCTCAAAATTATGGACATAGATTAGTTTACTATACAAAATCCTATCTTGGACAAGATATTGATTTTACTACCAAAGCAATGGATGTACACCAATTGAAGGGAGGTAAAAAAGTCGTCAAGACATTACTTGAAAATGCAATTCCTCTAGTCGCAGGAGCAGCTAATTTACCAACCTTTATCACTCCTGTAGTAAACGCAGCTAAAGACAAACATCTTGTTAGTCAAGCAGTAGAACTACTTTTTTCAGTATTTTTCAGTCCTAAGGCTATTCTTCAAAGTGAACCCGTTTCATTTGCTCTTAATCGTCCGTATAGAGATTGGATACAAAGTGGAAGGTTTGTTGTAATTCCAAAAATAAAGGAGCCATCAGAAAAAAAGCAAATTATGAAAAACTATATTCTCAGTAATGATAACAGATTAATAAAAATACAAAATCCTGATGAAGAATTTTCTAAATTCTCTTATTATGTATTTATGGTAAATGGTAAACCCTCTAAAGGATATGAGGACTTTGAATCTGTTAACGAAACTGCTGAAATATTGTCCAACATAATTAAACCCCAAAAAATAGACCTTTCTTCTATGGCTGGAGACGTTTTTGATGCAGTTAAAAATCAAAAAGATCTTGAAGCATTAAAAATAATAGTGGATGAGACTGCCTCTGAAGAAACCAAAGACGCATACCTCAAATTAGTAAGTAAAGAAACCAAAAAAATTGCAGAAAAAATTTCCATCTAAAACTTGAAATATTCATTAGAAAAAATTAATTTTGTAGGCGTATGGAAACTTTTTTAGAGACAACTTACTATCCTAGTTCGGTCGAATTCAAATCTTAGAATCCTAGATTAAAGCTTAATTTATTGAGATAAGATCATGCAGAAGCAATTTAATATTACAAAAGAGACATAGTAAAATCAAGTTCACATTGCTGCATTAATAGGATTATTGTTAATATGCCTGCAACAAGACAATCAAGATGAAGTAAATAACCTGGATAAATTATAAGATTTCACTGAAGAAATAGTAGAATCATTAATAGAGGAAGGAGAAATGATTCTTAGAATGTGGTCAAGAACAAGAGGCTCAGAGATGATTCCAAGCGGCATTAAGTCTAGATCCTACAAACAAACTAGCAACAGACCTGATTAATGAATTCATAATCCCCATTAGGATTATGAAAATTTAGCAAAATTGAAATCTATTTTTTGATGTTCTTTACTTTCTACATTTTTCACATAATGGAATCATTACACTGCCCGCTTCACTGTCTTTTATCGGAATTAGTGTCAGATTTTCCCCCGAAGTGTAACAAAAATGACACATTCCTTTCATGAATCCCCAAACATCCTACATTTCTTACACATTGGAACCATTGTAACTCCAATCTCATTTAATAGCACTTCAGTTGGGACTATCTCTGTTTGATTATTGCATTTGTGACATAATCCCATCATGAGAAATCAACTGACATGGTACAAATTTAAAAAGTCAGTATTTAGATCATACTGATGATTTCTACGTTTATCTTTTAAACAGATTTTATCATATTGCTAATGTGAATAATCATTGTAGCAATGCATCTGCAAATTCTCCAGAATGGGAAGATATCAGAGGCTTGTCTTGGATATTTTATGAAGAATAATCACATTCTTTGATTTTTTATTATTTTTTTAAAAATTAATTTTGGTTATAATTAAATTCAATATCCAATTGTAATTCTTTTGCTAATCCTTTCCACCATTTGATAATGATTTTATCTCTCACAAAAATTTTTTGATCGCTTATCTTTTAGATCTTGCTATCCATTCTCTTCTAACTCATCATACATTACTCACCTGGATCAATTAAACAATAGTAATTAGGCATAAGAATGGTTTAGGGGTCAAACCTAACCACTAATTCCTTCGCTTGGACCCACAAATTTTTCAGTTTACAAAATGAAAGCAACCCATATTAACAATAGACCTGCTAACGTTAGATATGGAGAATCTCAAGGAGATCAGCATGACTGAGTCCAAAGATTTGTTTTTAAAAGAAATCCAAGAAATCATGGATGAAAACCCAAAACTCTACAAGGCTTTTGCAAAAGAGAAATACGAATAACTAAATTCTAACTACTTTTCCAAGCAAGTATCGTTCTATCTCGAAGTATATTGTTACATCACCTTCAAATTTTTCAACAGTTCTCTCTAAGAGTTTAAAATATTCTCCCTCATCATCATCTGTAGACAATGGAAAGAAATATCCATTTTTTTGTAAAAAGTATTTTGTGATTGCAGAAGCTGTTGCCTTGTTTCCATTTTTGAATGGTTGCTCCCAGACAATTCCTGACAGCAGTGTTGCAGCTTTTTTTATCATACGTAGTTTGGGATCTGACTCACCTCCAAATCCATTAACCCTTCTAAATATATCATAAAATGCCTGGGAATCATCCAATCCAAATGGTTCGTCTCTATTTGCAACTATCTGCCTGTTAAGATCAATCACGTTCTCTATGTGCTTGTCTGAAAATATGTCTGTCACAACGAAAAACCATCTATTCTTGCTTAAAAGAATTCATTTGGATTCTGGTCTTTCACATAGACAATTTGATATCTGAGTAATGTTATAATCTTGAGATATATGGCAACCAAATCTACTGTAAAACCTAAAAAATTAAAAACCCATAAAGCAAAATCTGCTAAAAAACCAAAACCTAAGAAAACAAAATCTCTTAAAAAATCACAACCAAAAACCGAATCCTATGATGATTTGTATAAAAAAATAATTGATCTGGAATTAAAAATTGATGAGATTGAAAAAATAATGTCTCATTGATTTCTGAGTCATTTCTCGTTAGAAATCTGGATGAAATGGAAAATCAATTGAAAAAGGTAAGAAAGAAATTATCCTAAAACAGGAAACCTAGTTTATTTTTCACAATAACTTGGCAACGTAATTCCATATACTGGTATAATGGCCAAACCATCATATGATCATGGCTGAAAAAATCACAATGATGTGTTAGAACTAAGATATGACTTGCCAGGAGCAGTATGCCATCATTGCACATTGAATAGAACAATATCAAATTAAAACCGATATAATATTCTATACGGATGAACCATAGTTCTAAGATGTCTTTGTAAAATACTATCTAGTTTTAATTCTTAACCCTATCAACTAAATCAGGATGCAAGATTCAGGATCATAACGAGATCTTAACCGAACAATGTGAATCCCACAGTAAAGTTAATTTCTTAAAATAATAAAAAATATCTGCAATTATTATATCACAGTACAACACAGAAAAACATTGGATAATAATACCACCAAGGTACTATTGGCAGCAATACCCAGTGGAGCATTTGTAATTATTGTGGCACTTGTAATTTTTGGATTGTCACCTGGTGATTGTATAGAAATAGAAGCCCCTGGCGGAGGAAAGGTAACAAGATGCAAGCCTGCATCTGATTCTGTATCCATAGTATCGACAGACCAAATTAACTCTCTTGAAAGTCAAATTGAAGAATTAAAGATTCTACAAGACATACAACAACAGCAACGATTGACCAGTCTAAAACAAAGAGGCGTGATAGAAGAGATACCAAATAATTTTATAACTGCTTCATCTATTTTTGAGGAAAAACAAGATTCATTATATGAGCAACTCCAGTTTTTATCATCTAATGAAGCTGGTGTACTGTCACAAAAAATAGCATCAGATAAACTACAAATTAGTAAATTAAACACAGCAGCAGAGAATCTGATATCTGAAGGGAAAAATTTTTCATGGACAGGCCAGTGGAAAGTAACTGGAACAATTGGACTTTTTGATTTGCCTTATGACGGACAAATCATTTTCAATGATGATGGAACTTATGAATCCCATGGTAATTTGGATGGAAAATCTGTCACTGGTAACGGGACATATCTAATTAATGGACAGTTAGGAACTTGTACATTATCTCCATCTGATTTGGATCCCACACAATATTCTTTTATTGATATAGGTGACAATTCATTTACCATGTGGTCTCCACTTGATTTTGAAATACTAGAATTTAGTAAAATCATTTCATAGTATTTTGAGTAAAATATGCATTCTATAAATTAGTCCTATTGGTGACCCATCATCATAGATTTAGGAAAATCAAATAAAATCCTTAATAGAAATCAAATAGATGAGTTGCTCTCAAAGAAATCCAACAAGAGAAGATATGGAAGTAAAATCATACATGAAAAGAATTTCACATGATATTTAGCAACAGAAGTAACATAAGATTTTAGGAGATAAAGTTAAAGAAAATGTACGCGTTATTGTCAATGTGCTATGCTCGGAATGCGGTATGAAATTTGAGGATGAAAAACGTCTTAAAATACATTGCAACACTCATAAAAAAAGAGAATTAAAAGGTAAAAAACAAAAACAGAATACAACTTTACCTGACTTTGATAAACCTGATTTTTCACAGGTAATGTGAGAATAAAACAAACATGGCATCTCAAATCTATGGCTTGTGGATTAGTGGTCTGACTCTGTAAACTATCTTTTGTAGACTGGATTCTATCTCATCAGATGGTTTCTTGCCAATTTGGTTAATCACTTCTGCAAAGTCACTTATGATTACATCTTTTGTTGGCATTTTCATACATTACAGGATCACATTTTGAGCCTAAAAGTGTCACTATTGAATGAATATTATGTATTTATGAAATAATAATTCTAATGCTTTCATGCTTCTATTTATCACTAGTCTACAATTATCATCAATTTTTAAAATTATTTGATGTTCTACATTTGACATGGTAATTTGAACTGAAGGTTGAATGCAGTTATCTGGATTTGAAGTTAAATCAATAGTTTCAATACCACAATAGAATTTAGAGATTTGGATCAAAGTAACAATTCTCCTCTAGAGTTTTAGATTGTTTGTACGATGTTAGGTTAAATTATTTTCATTGTGAGTATTCAAGTGATTTAGGTAACCTCGAGGAGTATTGTATAGTTTGTTTAATTTCCTCAAATTTCAGGAACAAATTAGGCAAGATTCGAAGATTTTTAGTGATATTATAGTACTATTTGTGCACAAAATCTATTCTTAGATCAATCTTGATTATTTTGTGGTTTTTGTTTCCCAAGTATATCTTCTAATTTGGAAATAATGTTGTCTGTAACAAGTCCAACTGCGAAGCTTACAGCAGCTAAAGTAGGTAAATCATCCATTTGAACGCCACCTTGTTGAAGTAAGAAAAATGATGCAATAGCAAGCAATGGGGCCAAAAACAATAAAGAAAGATCTTTTAATGACTGACGAAGTAGTGAAATCCTTGTTTCGTAAATTTCACTGTTGTTAATTTCTAGATTTTTTACTAAGTTAGTATCTTTTTTGATTAATTTGTAGGTAGTATTAAGATATCGAATGTATCCACCTGCGATTCCAAAAATTAAAACAAATACTGGAATTTGAAGGCCTCCTTTATATCCACCAGCATAAGTTCCACCAAGATTTATCATCCACTCATTTTCAATAATATTGTTAGTTAATTCAATACTTCGTGAAGTTTCAGATTCTGAGACTTTTGGTTTGACTACTAATCCTATTGGTGCACCCTGACCTATTTCAACGTCCGTAAATACAAAAACTGCAATTGGGGTTAAAGCGATTATTGTAACACAGGTAAATCTGAGTATTTCTCGTTTAGAAGGATTAGAAGGTACTTTAATTAACAAAATCATTAAACTTGCAAAAGCGGCTAATCCAAGATAAGAAATGAATGCTGCATTAGTTGCAAAAATGTTAACTACTTCAAAAGTGGTAAAAGAAAAAGTATTGACTGAGGACATTGGTGCAGTTGCATTAATTATGTAGGTGCCAGGTTCATCTAGGTTCAATCCCTGATCTCTAAATTTTCCTTGAATTGCAAAAACAGATTGTTTGTAAACTATATTGTGTGTTTCTTGATCTTTTTGGCTTACAGTTAATGAAATTACAGTGTCGACTGGTCTAGTATTACTATCGGCAACAACTCCGTTGATATTTACTATTTGACCTGGAACGTATCTTACTCGTTCAGTTAAAATTTGTATAAACAATTCTGGCAATTTTGAGCTTACATCAGGTTCAAAGTTATCTGGCAATTTTGAGCTTACATCTGGTTCAAAGTTATCTATAAGAATAAAAGAATTGATTGTTTCGTTTATTTGATTTTCTATATCTTTTGTAAAAAGTTCTACTGTATTTATAGAATCAATAGTCCAGACATTATTGTTCATAACGAAGTTGGTTAAAATACTAATGTTGTTAAATTCGGAACCATCAGAATATGTTTGAGTCCAAAATTCTTTGATCTGGTAAGCTTCTCTTCCATTAATTTCAATAATTTTAGAATCTATTATTGAATGATTGGAACATTCAAATCCATCAAATTGAAAAGTTGCTGATTCACAAAATTCAATCAATCTATTTTTTACTTTTTCAATATATTCTACTCCCTCAGAATTAATTGCCAAAACGTCGTTCTTGATAAAAACAACTTCAATTGAATGATTCCAATTTTCACTGTCATCGGAAAGAAAAACTACACTAGCTCCTCCATCGTCGAATCCAGAAACAGGTGCCATGCTGAGAATGGTATCATCAACGTACCAATTTTCGGGGTATTCTATTGAAAACCCGTATTCATTACTTTGAAATATTTCAGCATTGACAGTTGGTGAAAAGATGATTGCGCTTATAATTATGGTTAACATGAAAAAAATTGATTTATTCAATATTAGAATAATCATGAACTTGAAGATAAATTATTTGTGAAAATCATAATTATATAAGGAATCTGGATAATTACTTTACTTGATGGATAAATATAGCATAATTAAACATACGATCTATGAAAGAAAAATTTCATGTTTTTTTGATTTTTTTGTCAATAGTTGTGTTAATTGTTAATTTTGATTCAATTAATGGAGAAGAAGAATCAATTCCTAATTGGATTAAAAACATATTTGTCTGGTATGGTCAGGATTTAGTTTCTGAATCTGAACTTATTAACGCGCTACAATTTTTGATAAAACAAAACATCATAGTGTTTGACTATTTTGAAACAAGTGAAATCTTAGATAGTGACTACATAGTAATACCTGAGGGATGTAACACAGAAGAATATTATGATGTAATATACCAATTATGCTTACCATCGTGTACGTTAGAATATAATGAATGTCAAATACTTGAAGAACAAACATCAGAAAAATCCAATTCAATATGGGAGAGAGAATCAACTAAAGAGTTTTCAGAAGAGCATCCAGATGAACTGCAAATTATTGCTATATATGCAGTCAAAGACAACAATTTAACCAAACTTCCTGATCCACTTGTATATGACGATTTGAAAACTTGGCAGAATGATTCTGACAAACATAAAGAAGTGTGGGAATTTTTTGTTAATCTATTTCCTAAACATTACATAGAAGATGTAGTATTGTACACAGTCTATACCGATGGAATTGACAATGAATTAGCTGCAGTTCAGCGTTATTTGTATAATTCACAAAAATCAGAACTTATGATGGATATTCCGGATTTTTATAATTCAGATAAATTAGATGAAAGTGAACTTTCCTTTTTCTTAATACATGAATTTGGTCATCTCATTACTATGGGAACTTCTCAAATGGAAATCGATGATGAGCTTCTTTATGGATTTACCTACCTTTCTCATGAAGAATATTCAGAGCTTTTTTCCAAAAAATATGATGCGTGTTACCCACAATATTTGACACTTGATGGTTGCACTAATGCAGAGTCATACCTCAATATCTTCTTTCAAAGATTTTGGAATGATACCTATGACGAGTATCTCTCAATTCAATCTATTGAAGATGATGATGAATATTACGATGCAATAGAACGCTTTTATGAAAAATACATAGATTGGTTTGTTACAGATTATGCATTAACAAATCCTGATGAAGACATTGCAGAATCCTGGTTAGCATTTGTTCTCAATGACAAACCTGATGGGAACTCTGTTGCAGAAGAAAAGATTCTTTTTTTCTATGATTATCCAGAATTAATAAAATTACGAGATTATATTAGAAACAGATTATGAGTTTATAACTTGCTTAATTAGTTTTATAGATTTACAAAAATAATTCAATATGTCTTTAGATTTTTTTTGAAAAATCAAGATCTGTTTATAAACAAAAGTAGTGGGTGTTTAACCAATTTGACAAATCCCGATGGGAGCATTACACTTTTGGGGATATAGTTAGCGTTGTAAATAAAGGACCCACGTGGAAAAAGAACTCTCGGATGAATTAATTTGGATAGAGAATGGTTAAGTGTCAAAAGCGGCAGAAGTAAAGGTTGTAGAGATTGGATAAACCATAGACGTAT
>Ga0224507_10000046_pt1 | contig 44497 bp, 61 predicted proteins | sample SF_Jan12_sed_USG_3_FD_170159 | JGI IMG/M metagenome (GOLD analysis project Ga0224507, IMG submission 170159) | Sediment microbial communities from San Francisco Bay, California, United States - SF_Jan12_sed_USGS_13 | ecosystem: Environmental > Aquatic > Marine > Sediment | place: USA... | reverse complement strand
ACCTTTTTTTTTTTTTAAAAATTTTTTTTAAAAAATTTATATTTTATTTTTTTTTTTATTTTTTTAATAAAAAAAAAAAAAAAAAAAAAAAAAAAAGAGAGAAGAAAAACAAGGAAAAGCAACCCTTTGGTTAAAATATTTCCATAGGAAGGAATTAACCTTTGGTTTCAACATTTATGGGGGGCACATGGGGGTGGGTTACAACCATTACAACCGTTACAACCATTACAACGATTACAACCACCACTGTATCATCCCACCACTACTTGACATTCCCGCCAGTGCGGGTTATAATAACGCTGTTATTGATGTACCACAACGGGGGCCGCAACCAGTGGCCACCAAAACTCAAAGAGGCCAGCAACATGGAATACAAAGTTCATTGGCTAAGCACGAAGCAATGTGACTTCTGCAAAAAGGACCTGACCGAAGAAAAGCTTCTCTACGACGCTCGGACAATCTACGGCCCCTGGGCTACGATGTGTAATGAGTGTTTCCGGTACAGGGGAATCGGACACCTGGGAACCGGCTTAGGGCAGAAGTATCAATTACAATCTGATGGCCAGCATTTGAAGGTTGAGGGTTAAATAACTAGGGCTATGTGGGAAACTGCATAGCCCCTTATAAGGAGAAAACTATGCTTAAATGTATATGTGGTGGAAAGTTTATTAGTTCAGATTTTCCCCGCGATTCTGGCTTAAGGAACTACGGACATATAGTTTACGATACCGTAAGAATTAATCCTGGTTTCGCCACTAGAACTTGTGACAAATGTGGAAAAATCCGGAAACAAAAACTTAGAACTAAAAAGGAGAGGGTTAATGAGTAAGCGTTACGAGCTGCAAGAGGATGGACAACACCTTAAGGTTGAAGGCTGAACACCTGAGCGTTTAACAGTTATGATAAAGCACTTGAGCAACCACTTAACCATTCAAGTGCTTTTTCATAACCATTAAGCACCACTTAACCATAACAACAGCAGGAGGTAACTAAGCAATGAAAACTACAGTTCATTACCAAAAGAGAAGCAAACTTAGTCAACAAAAGGCAGCAGCGGATATGGAAAGTTTCATACTGCCACAGCACAGTGATGACTTGGCATACTATACCATGGTCGACGGGGCCACACTTCAAGTAATCCGCTTGCTCAGCACCTTTGCGGGTGTTACTGGTTTTCCTGTCAAGTGCTGGTGGGAAGAAGTTAAGGAACTTTACGCAGCCTGGTAAGGAGGAAGTTATGAGAACATACTTTTCAACTCTCTGTCCAGAGCAAACCTGTACGTTTGCCCATAGGATTTTCAAGCCAACCAGCAAAAAAGCCTTTGAGTGGCAATCTCAGCGGGCAAAAGAGCTGCTTAAACTTCAAAAAGCTAAGGAGGGAAGCAAATGAACTTGAAGCACAGACCGATTAGAAACACTATAACTGTTAAGGATTCTGCTAAAATCTATGCAGAAATAGCTGAGATGCAACTTAAGCAATTAAACGAGCTTAGGGAAGCACTTCAAATAAGAGACAACGTGCTACCTGCGCTTATTGAAGCTGGCCGCACCTGGTCTGGATGGCGCACTCAGAATAACAAGTACAGCCGAGCCTTCAGCACTTTCCTTTATGGCGACGATGCGGATTTGCATTACTACTGCAGCCCCTCAGACGGCATCAAGGACTTCATCCCCATCATTGAGCACATAGAGGCTCTGGGACTAAAATATGCCCGATGTGTGGATCAGCCAGTTAATCACACACGGAATTTTCACTTCTATAAAAATACCTTCAGACTTGAACTAAGCATCCACTTTATAAGTAGCAGGAGCTGTCAAGTAGTGGAGAAAGTCATAGTTAAGGAAATAAAAGAGCAAAAAATAGTTTGCAACTAACCTGGAGTAACCTCCCTTGAAGAAGCTAAAACTGAAGCTAAAACTGTATGTTAAATTCCCTGCTGACCTTCGTGCCAGCTTAGCCATGAAACTTGAAGATGCCAGCCGTTATCATAAGTGGACAGCCTTCGTAAACAACAAAGGTACGCTAGTCCACATAGTTTGCCCCGAAGGTGAGTTTTTAATCAGGATGGCCTTCCGCACTCGTTTGAACAGATTCGACTCCAGTTGGATTGAGCTAATTATCAGAAAACGCCTTCAAGGCCTACTGGAGCTTTAACCTATTAAGATTCCTTAGGGCACCCAATTAACTTTGGGTGCCTTATAGGACTCTTAAACTTAGGCCCTTAACCAACTTAACGCAGTATAACTTAACAAAAGGAGAAACATCATGCCAAGAAAAGTAATTCAAGTAAGGTTCCCAATAAGTGTTAGTATCTCTAGTGCGAGAAATTCTGAGTTTGATACTTCCACCAAATCATACTCCTATTGGACTGATGATGACAGTATCCAAGTCAATGACTCTGTGCTGGTAGCCACCGGCGTACCTCCTCGGGTATTTCCTAAAGTAGCAACTGTTTGCAAAGTCTCTGGACTTTCAAAAGATGCTATCAACCGGGCTAGTAAGTGGATAGTTGGGAAAATAGACCTTAATGACTACCTCGAGCGAATGAAGCGTGAGTCAGCTATTGCAGACATTAGGGCCAGCCTCAGACAGAGGATGGAAGAGATGGAGGATATAAAGTTTATGCTCCTCCTGAGTAAAACCGATCCTGTTACTCGTCAGTTGTTGGACGAACTGCGAGTTATTGATCCTGAGGCTGTTCCTCAACTTCCATCAGAACATGCTGGTGAGGACATTATTATCACTGACAATGACCTTGCTAAGGCTAAAAAGAAATAATCAAACTGGTGGTGGTGGGTCACTAGCTGGCCCACCACATGAGCGGGAGTTTTATTATGACTATTGATATTGAGCAAATTAAAAGTAAGGTTGCCTTCAAGGAGCTTTTTAACTTGGAGAAACTTAACTAATGCGTAAAAAGAAAAACTTTGTTGAGGACATCTGCTCCTTCTTATGGCCAGTAGCAATTTTCATGCTTGCATTATTGCTTATCAAAGAACTTTTTTAAGGGAGGGAATTACTAAACATGAAACTTAATAAAAGTGCCGCAGTTGAACTAACTGCCTCCCTGTGGTTGGAGATGTATAGGAAAAAAACCCTTGCAAAGCATGAGGTTTTAAAAAGTTTTGGCTTTACTAATTTTGATATCTTTTTATATTGCCCCTGCTGCCAATATGTCAGTAATACCTTTGATACATTTCCTGGAACTGATGATAATTTCGCAGCTTGTGCGAAGCACTGCCCACTTCAAAAACTTTGGCCAAACGGCTGCTTAAGGTATCCAAGTTTTTACTTAGATTATATTCTAGAGGCTGACTTCGATATTGTGCTAACTATAGCAAAAGTCGCTGCGAAAAAAGCAGGTACGTGGAGGAAGTTTGATGAAAACTACTAACTCATTTGTTACCAGTGTAAGGCTTGACCTAAGGACTGTGGCCACCCTTGTCTTGTGGCTCAGAAAGAATAACATCGAGCCTGGAAGTCGTAATAACTTAATAACCATCAGCCTTGAGGCACTTAAGGAAAACCTCCTTAAACAAGACTCAAGCTTATCAGTAACATCCACCACCAAGGCGCTTGAAATCCTCAAGCAATTCGACCTTATGCCAAAAGCTAAGAAGCAGAGAAACTTGAAAACCCTTACTAATCAACTAGCCATTGAGTCACTTAATGCTAAAAGTGATACCGGCCCCAGTTTTGAAGCCCTCTCCGCACCATCCCTTGATGATGCCATGAGTGAGGCACAACAACTCCTTGAGCAAAATCTTTCAGCAGGTAAGCGAACTAAGGATGAGCATGATGGCTTGAGAAGCTTTCCTAATAAAAAGGACTAATGTTATGATTAATAAAAGTGGTTTAGCTGAACTAAGGTTACAAGAAGAGGACTTGAAAGCTCAGCTTACTGAGGTGTTGTTCGAGCTAAAACATTACTCCAACATTTATCAAAAACTTCAAAACCTCCGAGGGGCGCTTCAAAAGGACTACATTGACTTGCAGCTCCTCAGGTTTGAAGCAGAGAAAATGATAACTAAGGTTCCACCTCGCGTAGCAAAAGCCGCGAAGGATAAACGACAAGGCTTTGAAAAACTTCTAAAGCTTCTAAAGTCTGACCCAGGACTGCTTCAAGAACTGAGGGATCAAATAGATTGAAACTTTCCTATGGAAATATTTTTTCCAAAGGAATCACCATAAAAATGTCGCTATGGGACTGAAAAAGCTATTGCCTGCTTGACAATTCCATCAATCAATGGTATGATGTAACATCATTCAAATGGTGCTTATGCACCACAAACCAAAGGGCACTTGATGCCACTAACAAAAGGAGTAAAGTATCATGACTGAAATCACCGCAAAGAAGATCATCAATGACGAACCCCATGTCGCTACCATCGCCTATGACTTTGGAGAAAACCTGGACGCTGCCGTGGAAAAGTTCGGCGCCGAAGTCGTTTTCAGCAACTTCAAACAGAGCGCCAAGATCACCGCCCAGGCTGCAATGCGCCGGATGCTTGAAGACGGTAAGGATCAGGATGCCGTTGCCGCTCGCATGGCTGACTGGAAGCCCGGCCAGACTCTTGAACGTGTTATTGATCCAGTTGCCACCCTGAAGGCTCAGCTCAAGAACATGGACCCGGCAGAGGCAAAGGCCCTGTTGAAGGACCTGGCTGCATCGGCCAAAGGTTAATAAGGCCAGCGAAAAACTATCATCTGTTAAGATTAAATCCAGACTCGGAACCAAACTTTATTAGAACCTCCTGTCTGATAACCTCCGAGTCTGGATTTTTTTATTCCTAATGGATGTATTTGACATTTTTAAAACCAGTTAAGGAGAACTCTAATGCCAATACCTCTCATTGAAGTAGTCTGTTCTGTAACAGAACATGTAGAAAACAGTACACGTGAAGTACTTAAAGTCAGTAACCATTCAAAGCATCCTGACCTCGTTTACTTAGACCTCGGACATGGGGCATGTGTTTTTAAGCGTGAGGCTGTTATAGCAGCACTCGAAGCCACCAGGGAAGCCTTTGACTACGAGGACTGAAGGTGATTTTAAATCCTGAAGCTTTGATCCACTTTATTGATGAAGAAACAGGAATCATCCTGCTCAAGAAGATCTCATTGTTTATCCCCTCACTAGGTAGCGGGGTTAGACTTGGTGGACTTGGTGATGGAAAGTTTTACAGGATTGAGAGGATTATTTGGAACTATGATGAACCAGATTGTCCTTTCACTCGTGTAAATATAGGAGTTAAAGAAGCCTAACTTAGGAGAAACTAACTTATGGATAAAGAAATTGCATATATTCTTAGCCAATCAGTCTGTGCTTTGATAGAAGCTATGGGAATGGCCGCTGAGAATAAGCAGCGAGAAATTCAAGGAGATTCCCCAGCCTTTTCCAAAGAACATTTTGACAACTTAATTAACCAGTACGGCATCCATCACAGTGGAGTTGTTAGTACTTTAAATCACTATTAAGGGAAATAACTGGGGACTAATAATGTCAGAATACCGAAAACGCACAGGAATCCTCCTAGCCCAACCGTTCGAGGAAAAGCGCCTTATGGGTTCAAGCAGAATGGCTTGGAACTCTTGGCCCGTTATCATGCATCCTAAACTTGATGGTGAACGCAGCAGGCGGTTAGAACTTCCCAATCATAATAACATCCTGATTTCCTCAACAGAGGATATAATCTTCTTCATGGAGCACATTCAGGATGAGTTCCTCAGGCTTTCAAAAGTTGCCAACCTTGAGTATGATGGTGAACTTTACCGTCACGGCTGGACTTTTGAGCAGATTCATTCAGTGGTAAGTCGCACAGTTAATCGTCACCCTGATTCTCACCTCATGCAATTCCACATTTTTGACTACTGTGATGAATCAACACATCAAATCAAACGTACAATTAACCTAGCCAAAATAGCTCAGGAGTTTAAGTCTGACATCATTAAGTTTGTCCCATACTACTTAGCCTACTCATTTGAGGAAGTCATGCGGTACTATGAATTATTCCTCTCACAAGGTTATGAGGGAATGATAATCCGGCACATTGAGGCTCCTTATGTCAGAAAACGCTCGACCTTTATGATGAAGTTTAAGCCCAAGAAAAAGGATCGTTACCGAATTATAGGTTGGAGAGAAGAGGTTTCTAATGAGGGCATTCCTAAGGGACGCATCGGCACTTTGATTTGCTGCTCTGATGATGGCCAGTCCTTCGGCGTCTCCGCAGGGCTTAATGATGAACTTCGTGACGAGCTTTGGCGCATCCGTAACACCAACTTAATCAATCGTGAATGTATAGTTCACTACCAAGCACTGACCAGTGCAAAGAAAGTTCCCAAGTTCTGTTCAAAAATAGAAATACTTTAACCCAAGTAGCTTATTAATCCCTATGGTTAAAAATTTTCCATAGGACAAACTCAGAAGGAGGAACCAGACTTTAAATGACTAAGCTTAAACCCACCACGCAACAAGAATTAGAGGACTTCAAGAACTACTTAAGAACTCCTGAAGGTATGCGTTTTTACGACAAGAAAGCCCAGGAAAGTATGACTGAGGAGGAGTATATAGACTGGAATATCCAGTGCTTTGAGGCAAGTCTGATAATAAGAGACTTCACTCAATCCAAAAACTCCACTGGAAAAGAACTTGCTGAGTTCATCCTTGAAAACATGGAACTCTCCTCAGCTACTATATGTGCCATTTGGGGCACCGCAAGGACTGAAGCTATGGAGCAAATGAAGTATGAACAACTTAGGGTCTTGAAAGACCTTGAAGAAGTTCTTAGGGCGCCAAAAGGATCGGCACAGATATCTCCAACAGTCCACTAATAACGACAAACTCAAGCTAAGGAGAACTAACCCATGCATCAAATCGTTAAACAACCTGATGGAAAGTTTGCAATCTTTTCTAAACTCGGCAACTGCTTTATTGCTGAGGATATGACCCCAGAGGAGATTGTCAACATGGACTTTAAAGTGTTCAAATTGACTACCTTGAAGGCGATTAAAAACATCTGTATTAAGCTGGATAAAGGTGAAAAGGTTTACCTCAGTCCAGTTTCTTACGAAACAGCCAGGGCGCACTCAGCCGTGGAAGCTGCTGAAGATGAAACCGAAGAGACTTTGGAGGACTTAATTAACGATGAGCTTCCTTAACTACGAACTTCCTATTCTGCCAACACATACTCATGAAATTCTGGATTCTTCGAAGTTGGGTTCTTTTCTCGAATGTCCTAGAAAGTTCTTCTATGAGTACATGCTTGGCTGGCGAAGTGACAGGCCTAATAATCATTTAGTGTTCGGTTCGGCCTGGCATGATGCGATGGAGCATATTCTTTTGAATGGCTACAGTGAGGATTCCCTCTATGATGCCTTCTTGCTCTTTCAAAGAACCTACAGGGAAACCTTTAATGACCCTGATATGGATGATCTTTACTCGCCCAAAACTCCATTAAGGGCTTTTGAGGCCTTGGCAAAGTATGCTGGTAAGTATAGTGCTGATGAGGAGAATTTCGAAGTCCTTCATACTGAGATTGCCGGTACTGTTCCGGTTGGCCCTAATGGTCGTGTCATGCACTTTCGTCTTGACTCGATCATAAAGGACCGGACAGCTGACAAAATTTTCTCTATGGAGCACAAAACTGGCTCCTCATTCACCAGAACCTGGCAGGATCAATGGGAGCTTGACCACCAACCACTGCTTTATACTCATGCGTTGTACTGTAACTATGACCCCTCGAAAGTTCGGGGAGTAGTCATGAATGGGACCTTTTTCAAAAAGGTCAAGGACAACTCAAGGGTTGAAAAGTATGAGTTCGCTCGAGTTCCAGTTAACAAGTCTTTTAATCAGATAAGGACTTGGAACGTCCATCTTAATAGGTGGATTGATCTGCTTGAGCAAAACTATGAGTTGCTTTCAACTGAGAGTGATTCAGAGGATGTCATGAAGTCTTTCCCATGCAATCCTAAGAACTGCACAAAGTTCTTCGGTTGTGTTTATCATGACCTTTGTAATGCCTGGCCAAATCCGTTAAGAAAGGCATTTCAAGCTCCTTTAGGTTTCAAAGTGGAGCATTGGGATCCTAGCGAAAGGCCGTCCAAAGCAGTATGGAATCTGGACTTAAAGTAAGGTTTCCTTGCACCAAACACTCCTCAGGGCAGTGGCGGAACTGGTAGACGCTTTTGGCGGCTAGGGTACTACAGATAGGGAAAGTATTCTGCGGTGAACGGCATAAATAAGCGGATGTTCAGAACCTTGAGTAAAGCTGTCGTAAGGTGGATTATGCCCCACTAAAACAGACCCTTGCAGGTTCGAATCCTGCCTGCCCCACAATTTATTAGGAGAAATTGATGATAGCAAAAGTAGCAAAACGAATAAGAAAAGAAGTCTAATGAAAACTCTCCAGCCACTATTCTATACTTCTCACGAGGGGGCGATGTATTCCAAGTGGAACTCTGGCCCTATTAACCTTGATGAACTTCAAACTGGGCAGGATTTGCTGGAGCTTAATGGAGTTTCTTTCCACTCCCTCATCTTCTGGCCTGACCCTAAGGAGGAAGAGTTTCCTCGGTGGGATACTGTTAATGGCTGGACTGATCCAATAAAAATTTTATAAGGAGAATTAAAAAATGTCAGAACGTAAAGAACTGGGAGTTGCTCATATGACCGGGATGGCCGAAACGATTGGATCAATAGAGGAATTTGCAAGTAGATTCAGTATCTTTGCCGACCACATGGATACGAAACTGGATAGATTCTGCCTTCCAGCATGTCCCACTCATCCCCCAGAAACTTCAGAAAACCGAAACGTGGCTCCAGTCTTTGATGCATTACTCTCAACAATTTCTTCATGTTATCGGACTCTTGAGGAAGTAGAAGATATCCTTAACCGTTGTGATGTTTAGCCGGAAGGGGGTTAATTAACTATGTCAAACTGTAAAACTTTCATCACCTTCGGCTATGACCATGTTCATAGGATAGACAACCAAGTTTTTGACCGTGACTGTGTGGCCATCATAAATGGCCCCAGCTATGCTGAAAATCGTGAGAAAGCATTTGAACTTTTTGGCTCCAAGTTCTGCTTTGAATATCCGGAAACTCACTGGAAAGAGGATCAGTTAAAACACTTTCCAAGAGGCTGTATAGAAGTTGAACTGGAGGATGAATCTCGCGGAACTCCCCTCAGTGAAGTCACAGATGTTAAGCAACTTCAACTTATTTGTGAACAACTCTGGCAAGCCTTAGATGAAATTGACACTGCTGAGGATATCTGCCGAGCAAATGATAATTGTTTTAGAACCGTAGCAAGGGTTCAAATCAACAAACGTTGGAAGCTTCTTACTTCTGACGGATACAAACTATACTTACCTAAGGAGGAGCAATGACAGAAAGAGTAAAAGCTGATGAAACTAATGAGGCTAAAAAACTTATCATTAAGAAGGAGTTTGAAGCCATCCAGAAGATTTATCAAGAGGACCCCAAGAGCAATTCATTCAATGCCCTGGTTCTCGGCGAGTCTGGCTCCGGCAAAAGTTTTATGCTTCATACTTGCCGAGGCCCTGTCCATGTTGACAGTTTTGATCCTGGTGGCAGCAAGGGGCTTAAGAAACACATCGAACAAGGCCTTGTGATGGTGGACTCCAGGTTTGAAAATGAAGACCCAATGAAACCTACAGCCTTCACATTGTGGGAAAAGGAGATGGAACGCCGGCTTAGGATGGGCTACTTTGACTACATCGGAACCTACGTACTTGACTCTTCAACTACCTGGGCCGATTCAATTATGAACGCCTTGTTAAAACGTGCAGGGATTCCTGGTGCTGCACCCAGATTCACCAAGGACTACACCCCACAGAAAACTACCATCAGGAATTGGCTCAAGAAAATCCTCTCCTTCCCTTGTGACGTAATCGTTACTGGTCACTTGGAAGCCAAGGAGGATAAGGAATCTGGCCGCATGGTCTACCGCTACATGACGACGGGTCAGGGAACAACTACCATTCCACTCTTGTTTGATGAAATCTATGTGATGGATCCTAAGGATGGCTCTAAGGGAATCAACTATCGTCTGCTTACCGCCTCTACGGGGACTAATCTTGCTCGTAGCCGCCTAGCTCAGGATGGTCTGCTGGATAAGTACGAGGAGCCAAACATTAAGAAGATTCTCAAAAAGGCCGGGTACTCAACAGATGATAAACCGAAGCTGAGGTAAATCATCTAAGCAAATAATCATAACTTATGGAGGCTCCCTGTGAAGAAAATAACTTAAAACCTGAAACCTGAAACGTGAAACATGAAACTTACTTTAATCAAATTAAAAAAACCGAGGTATAATTATTATGTCTGATTCAATGCTTGATATCGCTGCGGGTGACTTGGACGACGCTCAGGAACTGAAGCCGGTACGGTCTAATGAAGAAGTAAAACTTCAAGTAATCGACGTTCGTTGTGATCGGGATAAGAATGACAATCCCTATATCATGCCAACCTTTGAAATCCTGGATTTTCCCACGGCCAAGAACTTTACGAAGTATCTGGCCCTGCCTACTGATGAGATGGATGCGAAGAAGAAAAACAACGCCGCTCTGGCATTGCGTAAGTTCTTCAAAGCCTTCGAGATTGATTACTCGGGTGGTCAGCTCAATATTGAGGAGATCATTGGCGCCACCGGCTGGGCTATTCTTGGAGTTGATGAGAATGAAGATTCCGAGTACGGCCCGCAGAACTATGTAAAACGCTTCCTGTAATCAGCCCTATGGTTAAATTTTAACCATAGCAACCATTAAAACTGAGCGCCCTAGGCAACAACATAGTTGTGCCGCTTACTGGCATTAGCGGTCTCCTCCTAGGGCGCTTTTTTAGGAGGATAAATGAGAATAGTAACACCCCACACTATAATCCTTGGTGAGTGTCCAGCTCCTGGCATTAAAACCTTAGAGTGGATCGAGAGTGCAGCACGAACTTGTTATAAAAGTGAGGAACGCATCACTGAAAATTCTGCCAGGGAGATGGTAAAGACCTTGCTTAACAAAGAACACCTTGCTATGCTGGAGCACTCCAACGTGGTGTTCAGGGTTTGCACAACTACTACCAACCCCAGAGGTCTTGAGACCTCCTTGCGAAGAATCTTTCGTGAGCGGACTGCTTATCATAAGTTCTACATTCATGATGGAGTTCTTCACATTAGTGGAAACCTTCGGGCCTGGATTGAAAGTCTTACAAATCCCCTTGGAATGCTGACTGATTTCAGCATTATCCAGGAATTGCGTTACTTGATTTGGGAAAACTTTTCAACTCTCGTTCCGCCGGTTGAGCCGCCTCCTTTTAAAACTTTCGAAACGGTCATGAACCCAGAGGAAATTCCTATGGCCTTGAAGCGGATAACTGTCAAGTTCATCTGTGACCGGGGAGTCAGTCATGCAATTGTCCGGCACCGCCCCTGTTCATTTGCCCAGGAATCAACTCGCTTCTGTAATTATAGTCAGGAAAAGTTCGGAAACGAATGCTCATTCATCGAACCTCCAGGCCTTTCTCCAAAACAACGTGCTCATTGGTTAAGCCTTTGTATGTTTGCTGAAGAAAAATATCTGGCAATGCTGGATGAAGGTTGTTCTCCGCAGATCGCCCGATCAGTCCTGCCCAACTGCACCAAAACTGAGATTGTTGTAACTGCCGATGTTGATGAGTGGAACATCATCTCAAAACTGCGCTGCTCCCCAGCTGCTCATCCGCAGTTTCGTGAACTTATGCTCCCACTCAATGAGGCACTTGCAAAACGCTTTAACGGAGTGTTAAAAATCACCAAGTAAGGACAGCAAGAATGAAAAAAATAAGAATTGGTTTTACTGGTTCTGGAGGTTCTGGTAAGACTACTATGTTAAAAGTGGTCAGTGAGAAACTGAAAATCCCTACTATTCCAGAGGGAATAAGAAGTTACTTAAAGGCAAATGGTATTTCTCATCTTAGAGAACTGGGTGATGAAGGTACTATCAAGCTTCAGGAAGAAGTCCTAAGCCGTAAAATAAAGGCTGAGTCGAAGTTTGATGCTTTTATCACTGATCGAACAACCCTTGACAATGCTGCCTACGCTTTAAGGTGGCTTTCAAGATGTCAGGAATGTCAGGAATGGCTTAATGATTATATTAACAAATGCCTGACTTATGCCAGGAACTACTACGACATCATCTTCTTCTTCCCTTGCGGGATGTTTGAACTTGAGGATGATGGAATAAGGTCTGGCAAGTTCTGGTACCAATATGAGATTGACCTTTTATTAAAAGGTCTTATGTTTAACACCTTCTACCAACAGTCACATTATCCAGCCATTTACGTGCTGGAAACTATCTCTATTCAAGAACGTCTTGAGGAGATAGAAGAAATTATCAAGGAGCACTTAGATGGGAGGCAGGGAACCATACCGAATCCGTTTATCTGTTGACATTACAAGAGAACAGCGGGATAAGCTTAATCAGTTTCTTCCGTGGGGAACGCAGAATACTTTCTTCTCTTGTATCATTGACGACATTACTAAAACCTTTTCCGAGCATCCTAATCCTCAAATGCTCGTTGCTATGGTGTTAGATCGCAAACTTAAGCTAAATGACCTTTCAAAAACAATCAGTGGGAGTTCATGATGGCGACTATAGATTCACTAAAGCCTAGCATCACTCAACTTCCTCACGAGGAAGCATTTGAGTTAATTAAAAATCTCAGAACTTCTAGGAGAACTTCTAAGAAGTCTCTTACAAAAAGTGTCAAGACTAAGGGGAGTAAGAAACGCAGTAGCAAACTTTCTCCTCTGCAACTATTCTCAATGCTTGATGATTCAATGAAGCAACAACTTCTTCAAGAACTTACAGGAAAGTTATGAAAAACATAGATCTGATACAAATAAGTCCCACCGTCTACATTAACCCCCAGAAAGTCGAGGCAGTTGTTAATGACTCACCTAAGGGAATGGTCAGAGTAATCACTGACTCTGGTCAGGTATTTCACCTTACCGTTAGTGAGGACATAAGCATCTGCAATGTTATTGAGACACTTAAATCAGGGGGATGCTCATGCAGCTGAAAATTCTCAACATTGATGAAGTATTTGAGGGAGAGCGGAGAAGGGTTGACTATGGGGATATCAGTGAACTTGCCCTATCAATAAAGGAAAAGGGGTTAATAAATCCTATAGCTGTAGGCCTTACAAAAAACTATATAGAGTCAGACAAGGAGTATATTCTTATCGCCGGAGGCCGCCGTTTTAGAGCCTGCCAACAGATTGGTATGAAGGATATTCCTGTTCGTATTTATGACCGCCAACTAAATGACCTCGAGCTACGTTCAATTGAGTTGGAGGAGAATGTCAGGCGGAAGTCTCTTTCGTGGGAGGAGAAGATATTCCTCGAGGATGAAATCAATCAACTTCAAATCTCCATTCATGGAGAAAAAATCTCAAAAGCTCCAGGTGCTTCCGGACACTCTATCCGCGACACGGCAAAACTTCTGGGCAAGTCTCATTCAACAGTTGTTCAAGACCTAAAACTTGTCAAGGCTATAAAGGACTTTCCCGAAATGCCTTGGAAAAAGTGCAAAAATAAAAATGACGCTAACAAGCTACTGAAAAAAGTTACTGCCATTGTCGAGCGTTCGGTTCTTTCTACCGATGCTAAGGCGGCTATTTCCACTAATGGTGGTCAGCAGAAACATATGTCAGAAGCTTATATTATAAATGACGTTTTCGAAGCTCTTCCAAAACTCCAGTCTGGGATGTTTGACTTAGTAGAGATTGATCCACCTTATGGAATCGACCTCGAACATACCAAACAAAACTACTCATACGAGGACTATAATGAGGTTGAGAAGAAGGATTACAAAGTCTTTCTTGAGAAACTTATGTCTGAAGTCTATCGTGTGATGGCTCCTAGTTCATGGTTAGTTTTCTGGTTCGCTCCTGAACCTTGGTTCGAAGACGTTTACCAGGCCATTAAGAAAACTGGCCTTGTTATTACTCGCATGTGTGGAATTTGGAATAAGTCTTATGGTCAGACTAACTCCCCCACAACTCGACTTGGTAACTCTTATGAAATGTTTTTCTATGCTCGAAAGGGACAAGCTACCCTTGCTAAACCCGGCAGTATTAATGGTTTTGAGTTTAGCCCTGTAAGCCCGGATAATAAGAAACATCCTACTGAACGACCAGTCCCATTAATGCAGGAAATCCTTACCACCTTTGCAAAACCAAATGCTAAGGTCCTTGTCCCCTTTGCCGGCAGCGGAGCTACGCTTATTGCAGCAGGTCTTGAAGATATGATTCCCATAGGTTACGACCTCTCCGAGTCTTATCAGCAGGATTATTTAATCAAAGTTAAAAATCAATTCTAATAACTCGCGCTATGGAAAAAATTTTTCCAAAGGAATAAAATCATGACCACAAATATCCTCTTCATTGATACTGAAACCACTGGCCTCTACAAACACTCTGCCCCGGTTGATGATCCTAAGCAGCCCTATGTCGTTCAACTCGGCTTGATGCTTACTCAAAGGAACTCAAAAAAATTCTATGGCTTCCAACCCCTCCAAAGTTTCGGAGCCATTATAAGGGTTCCAGTAGGAACTACTATAAACCCTTTCGCTCTTGAGGTTCATGGAATCAGTGTTGAATTGTGTAATGAGTACGGAATCCCCGGCCATGTAGCCACCTCAGTATTAGATGATCTCTTACACGAGGCTGATCTTCTTGTTGCTCACAATGTTCAGTTTGACAAAGCAGTAATTAACACCTTCCTCACTCGTCATAACATTGATACTAAATTCTTCGATCAGCTCCCTACTTATTGCACCATGAAGGAATCAACTGAGTTCTGCGGCCTAACTACCAAGAACGGAAGACCTAAGTGGCCTAAGTTGACTGAACTTCACCAAGTATTATTTGAAGAAGGTTTTGCTGGAACTCATGACGCCCTCGATGATGTCAATGCTACTGCTCGCTGCTACTACGAACTTACCAAATAAGGCCAGAACCTATGAACGAACTTAATCCCAATAATGCAAGAACCTTTGTGCTGCCTGAGGGGATACACTCATCCTGCAAGTTGATTATTGTAGGTGAGCAGCCAGGGTTCCAGGAAATCAAAATCGGAAACCTTTTATAGGTCCGGCGGGAAGAGTTCTACAGGATTGCTTAAGTGCTGCGAACATCATCCGAGGTGAGTGTTATCTGACTACTGTAATTAAGGACCTTGACCACCGACTTCCTTACTACTATGACTCAAACAGAAATCGCTCAATCTTTACCAAACCTGGGCAGGATTATGTTGAAGTTCTGAAAAAAGAACTTGAAGCAATTCCTTGTAATTACATAATCGCTGTTGGAAATGTAGCTCTTCAAGCACTCTGCTCACGAACAGGGATTACTAAGTGGCGTGGCTCAGTAATGAAGTCAACACTTGTTCCTGATAAGTGGGTTATTCCCATAATCCATCCAGCCACAGTGATTCCACCTAAGAATGTTTTCCTTAACAAACATCTAATAATCAATGACCTTCTCAAAGCCGCAAGGATTTGTGAGAAGGAATCTTATGAACCCTATTCTTATGAGGTGATAACCAGGCCCAGCTTTTTCCAGATAATGGAGTTCCTTAATGATATTGAAGAAGGTAAGACCATTACCGCCTTTGATATTGAAGTCAGTAATGAAGAAGTCTCTTGTATCTCCTTCTCCGTTGAGCGGCGGGTTTCTATGAGCATTGCCTTTGTTGACGATCAGGGAGATATTTTTACTATCGAACAGGAGTTGGAAATCTGGTTAAAAATCGCCAAGATTCTTGAAGATAGTTCCATCAGAAAGCTTGGGCAAAACCTAGCTTTTGATGCTCACTTCCTACTTCGCCGTTACGGGATCAAGGTGAGACCGATTCATGATACTATGGTCGCTCAGCAAATTATCATGCCAGATTATCCTAAGGGCTTAGACTTCATAACTAGCATCCACACCGACCTTCCTTACTACAAGGATGAGGGGAAACGCTGGTTTAAGGTCGGCGGCAGTTGGGGACAACTGTGGCATTATAATGGACTTGACTCCTTGACTCCTTCGATATCTTTTCCGAAGCAACTTAAAGAACTTCAAAACCAGGGAAACATTGATACTTATAACCGCCAACGAGCCATTATTGAACCACTAGTTTACATAATGGAACATGGCACTAATGTTGATATTGAAGGTATTAAAAACCTTTATGAGTCCTTGATGAAAGAAGTTGAGGAACTTCAAGATAAGTTAAACCAGCTGGCTGGTGGAGAACTTAATCCCAACTCTCCAGCACAACTTAAGAATTACTTCTATGTCAAGAAGGGGCTGAAGCCTTATAAGAAACGAGGCACAGGTTCCATAGCTGTTGACAATGACGCTCTTAAGCGGCTGGCTAGGAAGGGTATGAAGGAAGCCAAACTTATCCAACGAATTAGGAAGAATAAGAAACTAGCTTCGACCTACTTAAACTCAGATAAGATTGATCCTGACAACCGTATCCGCTGTTCGTACAATCCTGTTGGCACTAGGTATTCGAGAATAAGTTCAAGCTCAAACATCTTCGGCACCGGCATGAACATGCAGAACTGGCCTCATGCCATGCTGAAATTTTTAATGGCTGATGATGGTTATGTGGGGTATGCGTTCGACCTGTCACAAGCGGAAAACCGGATTGTGGCGTATGTGGGCAACGTACAGGCCATGATTGATGCGTTTGAGCATGAAAAGGACGTTCATTCATTAACGGCATCATTGATTTTTCAAAAGCCGATAACGGAAATAACTACCGAGGATAATACCTGCGACCTAGGTGATGGAACACACTCAGAAAGGTTCTGGGGTAAGAAGGCAAACCACGGATTGAATTATGACTTAGGCTATCGTACTTTCAGTTTTTATTACGAAATCCCGGAGCGTGAAGGTAAGTTCATAGTTTCCCGTTACCACCTTGCTTACCCAGGCGTAAGGAATGTGTTTCATAAAAAGATTCGTGACCAACTCTTTACCTCAAGGGTTGTTACAAACCTTATGGGTCGTAAGACTCCTTTCCTCGGGCGACTCGATGATGCTACGTTTAAAGAATCTTATGCATGTATTCCTCAAGGAACTGTCGGAGATGTGATCAATGAGCGGGGGATGAACTATATCTATTACAACCCTGAGAAGTTTGAACCTATTGAACTTCTCGGCCAGGTTCATGATGAGATTATTTTTCAAATTCCCCTGTCAGTTCCTTGGGAAGAACATGCTAGGATGATCAATGATATAAGATCAAAACTTGAGATACCTTTGAAAACTAATGGTCGCGAGTTTGTTATTCCCGCCGACCTGACTATTTTTAAAAGGTTTAAGAAGGGAACGGAGTTAAAAGGTAAAAAATTCTCAAGAGATTTAAAAGTCCTTTCTGAACAACTTGCATCAGCGTGGAATGAACACAAAGATGACTGAAACTCCTATGGAAATATTTTTTCCATAGGGTTTATTATACTAGGAATAACACCAACATGTCAAAAAGAATTCTTGAGGACTGGCTTAATAGTTATTTAGAATTAACAACATTCACTGAACCTCCTGAAATGTTTCGAACCTGGGTAGCTGTTTCCGTAATGGCTGCAGCAATGCAGAGAAAATGCAGACTTCGTTGGGGAAGTTTAACCTTCTACCCTAATATGTATACTGTTCTCGTAGGCCCTCCTGGAAAGGCTCGTAAGGGAACTGCCATGAAAGTTGGAAGAGACTTTTTAATGGACCTAGGAGTTAAAATGGCTGCTGAGAGCATTACTCGAGAAGCATTAGTTCGAGAACTTCAGGAATGTTCTGATTCGTTAATCTACTCTGACAAGGGCATAATGGAAACACACAGTTCTCTCACAGTTTATTCTGAGGAATTGATTGTGTTTCTTGGACATCAAAACTATCAACTTATGGCGGACCTTACTGACTGGTACGACTGTGCTAATCAGTGGATTTACCGGACTAAAGGTTCTGGAACTGATAACATAATTGGGGTATGGGTGAATATGTTAGGGGCTACAACCCCTGACTTAATAAGAACGGCCCTACCCCTTGATGCAATTGGTGGCGGCTTAACAAGTCGAATGATCTTTGTTTTTGAGCCACGAAAGGGGCATCTTGAACCATTCCCTCAGTGGGGAAGAGAACAAATAGTTTTAAGAAAGAAACTCATGGATGATCTTGAGCGAATCTACTCACTCAAAGGAGAGTTTAAAATTCATAAGGAATTCATCGACCCTTGGACTGAGTGGTACTATCAACAAGATCGACACCCTCCGTTCGAAGACACCCGCTTCGCAGGCTATATTGAACGAAGGCCGACACATTTATTAAAACTTTGCATGATCCTTAGCGCTTCCAGATCAGATTCTATGGAGATTTCTCCAGAAGATTTTGAAAGAGCTTTGGCATTACTTGAACGAACTGAGATAAAAATGCCGCAGGCATTTACAGGGGTTGGGAAGAATACTCAGAGTGATATTCTTACTAAGGTCTGGACTGACTTAGCTCTTAGTAAGGATATGACTTTTGGGCAAATTCTAAGCAAATATCATGTTGATGCAGATCAGAGAACTTTGGAGGCTATTATTAAAACCTTAAGCGAAATGAAGATAATTAGAATATCCTACCAAGGAAAAACTACGCACTTAACGTATGTTGGAAATGCAGACAATCCACTTGATAGGGCAATCTCTGCGTCTGTAGCGGAGGAGACAAAATGAAGCAACTAGCAGCACTACTTCATACGCTGCGCTGTAGAGAGAAGCATTTGGAGACTATGGAGCAACTTAAGACTGATACTCATTTTTGTCACTACTACCTAGAGCAGGTAATAGTTGATGAATGGGAACTTCCAAGCCACCTAAAATGGTTGGAGGAGGCTGAAGAGTTTATGAATGAGATAGGAGCTGAATCTCCTAGCCAAGCCCTGAGCGCACTTAACAGAGTAGTCCTTATCAGGCGCGAGGCTGAGGAGATTCTTGAAAAATTTCCTGCCCTTAGGAAACTTCTTATTGAGTTGCTTGCTTAAGTTTGTAAAGCTTCTGAATTTCATCGGCTGAGTATTGACCAGTTTCGATTGCATTCTGAATCATCTGTTCTTTCTCAGCCGGTGTTTTTCTTGGGTCAATCATAGTTTTAAAAACATCCATACCAGCGTCCTTAGTCTTACTCCTAATGATCCCCACCCTTGATTGTAACGATGCATCAGTGTCAAGCCTTCGAATCTTCGGCCCAAAGAGACCAAGCATAGTCTCAGCTAGGCTAACATCATGACCTGTCCAGTCCTTACCTGTCCAGCCAAGTTCATTACCAACGTCCTTGCTAATAGTCCCATTAGCTACTAGGGCATTACCAAGGTTGTTGGTAGAATAACTATAAGGGTTGATGAACGGTAGGTTTGGTGCCCACTGATTGGCTAAATAATTAACCAACGACTTAGCATTCAAACTCTTTTGTTCACTGGTAACAGGGTTATCATAAGGATAAAGTTCCCTCTTAAAACTTGCAGTCTTCCCACTAGCCAGCGTAAAAACTGTAGCTATTAAGGGGTGAAAACCGAAGGGAAAACCATTAGCCATATCCTGAAAAAGATCAGCACCGGGCAGGAACCTTGAAGCATCTAGGAACCTAGCCTGGCCATCATCAGCATTAGCAAGCCTAACTGATGTTGAAGGTCCTAATCCATAAAAGGATTTCTTCTGCCAGTCTGGCATAAGCGAATGCTCATAGGCTCTTTGAGCTTCGGCTTTGTCCTTATACTCATGCTCATAGTGATAATCCCCAAGTGCCTTATACCCTGCTATCAAGGCTAGAATTCTATGAGGATTATCAACCATAGTGTTTGCAATCACTGGAATGATTTTATATGTCCAACTAACAAAAGGCACAAGGCCGGTTCTTCTAAGGAACTGAATACCTCTGGGAACATCCGAATAATCAAAGAACAACTTATTCGCAGCCTCCAGAGCTTCCTGAGGTTCAGCACCTTTCTCACGCTCTGAAATATAAACTCCCATTTTAAAGATCTGATCCTCCTTCTCATAAAGCTTCATAGCTCCACGAGCAGGCTTAGTAAATAAGTTCCCAAAGGCCTTGAGCAAGCCTCCGGGGTTTTCCTGATCCTTGATCTTCTTAGCAGTATTAATAAAACTATTAATATCCCAGTCTGCTTGCATTATTCCTGAGTCAATAAGACCTTCATTAATAGCCTCCTGGAACCACTTATCATTATTCCTAATACTCTGAGCTCCTCTAATGGCCAAACTAGTTGGCTCCCTCCCATCCATAACTGAAATGTGAAAGTTGGTAAGCACATTAATCCCGTGAGTAGCAGGACTGAAAGCTGTTTTTCCAATTTTCCAAGGCTTAAGCAGTGCCTGGTTGAGTTTGTCAAGCCCAGCTAACACATCATTCTGAAGCCGGCCACTAGTCATACTTCCAAGGACTTTCATAACATCAGGGTGCACATAATGACCGGAGAGGGCTCCGTACTTCTTAATGCCTTTATGAGTTTCTGTTAATGGAACTTTAACCCATCCCCAAGCCTGCATCCTTTTCTCAAGAGCTCTAAGTGATTCATTTTTGGCTAACACATCAGACTTAACAGTCCAGCCAGGATTCTCCTTAATATTTTGAAACATCCTTCCAAGAGCAATATCATGACTAGCCTCCCGATTCAGCACTGCCATTCTTAAGGCCACATCCCGTGACTCACCCATAGCCTCACGTTCAGTTCTGGTATAATCCCTACGAAGCTTCAACACTCCATTCTCAGTACTCTCAACTCGCCAGTCAAAAGGTTCAAATTCACCACCCATACTGAGTTCTCTTATCTTACCTCTATCAACTGCTAGGGCAAACCGACGCCATCTTAAGTCACTATCGCGAAAACTGACAACCTTATCATCTTTAGCAAGCTGGTCAAGATTAATCCCAAGTTCCTTAAACTGCTCTGGCTTCAAGGACCTTACAATTCCACGATTCTTTAAGTACTTCACACTGATCGCTTTTATCTTAGCCCTTAGGTATTGGTAAGGTCTTTTATTCATCCTTGGAGCATAGACCCGATGAAGGTACTTATCCCCCAACTTGTTAACCTCCTCCTCTGCCAGACCTGAATCAATCAGCATTTGCCTAATCTGTTTGTGAAAGCCGACTATCTCATCAGCCTGAGCAAACAAGTGCTTTGAAGCCTTCTCCCAATCACCCTCCTGCTCAATGATATCACTTATAAGTGCACGCTCTTCAGGAGAAAACTTCGTTGCCACATCCATTGCAAACTTATCTGCGGCCCTTCGAATATTAGCTTTCTGCCTGTAGAACTGACGCTTAAGTGCATAGGCTTCCTTGACGGCACGTTCAGTAGGGTGAAATGACTCAGCAATTTTACGGGCACTGGTTTTAATAACTTGACCAGTTTCAGTTCTGGCAGGTTCACTTAAGGCCTTCCAGAAACGCTCTGAAAAATTTGAACCTACTTTTCTTATCTGATCAGCTGCCCCTATTTTCCTATAAAAGTGCCGACCAATAGTTAATGCTGACAGTGCTGCTCCACCACGATGAACCCAGTTTTCAAATTTCCACCTAGGAACTCCGTTCTCATCAACATCAAAACCTGTTAAGGCTCCAATAGAGTTAATGCCAAGATCCTTCATAATAACTGGGCTTATGTAACCACCCTGAGACTTCAACCCCTTAAAGGCCTTTTCACTTTCAGTCATACCACTGATATTCAACCCCTCCATTACGCGACTGAGGAAGTCTTTATCAGGGTTTAACAGCATCCTTTTATACGTTCCAGTTTTAAGTCCATCAAGGACATTATTAACATCCTCTGAGCTTAATACCCTACGGTCCTTAAGGTCCTCAAGGGTAATCTCCAAGTCCCCAAAGATCATAGAATCAAGTTCCTTAGGCTTGATTGAAGGATCTTTTTGCATCCTCAGGTAGTCCTCACTAAGGCTCTGAAACTCCTCATGAACGGTGTTGAGTTTCTTAGTGTACTTCCCACTAAGGCTTTTCTGAGAGCCTTCAGTAAAGGTATTATCAATCCCTTTGGAAATATTTTTTCCATAGGACTCAACCGGCTCAACCATTACTGGACCTGCCGAACCTGCCCACGGCTCTATCACCATGGGATCAGGAGTAGTAACCTCCGCAGCAACTTCAGGAGTAACTTCAGGAGTAACTTCCCCTACTGCTTTGGCTGCTTTGGCTTCCTTAACCTCTGGCTCAAAATAAGCTTTCTGCAAGTCCTCATGAATACTTTTCTCAGCTGAACTCGCAGTTAAGTAGTTAGCATTAAAATCCTTTTGAGGCATCACTGCTGGACTGCTCGACTTGGCTGCTTCAACTACTTTGCCTTCTGGTGTAATAGCTTTGACATGCTCACCTAAGTTCGGAGGCTTAACCACATCACTATTAACTAGTATGTCTGCTGCAGCCTTGTCCCCACCATCTGCCAATTTTGCTAAACCAGCCAAGTGGTGATACTCCTCATCTCGCATAGGTACATAACTAACCATCTCAGCCAAGGCTCTTGAGAAGGGATTAAGCTCAGTACCTGTACGCGCTGCTATAGCCAAACCTTCTTGGAAACCTTTCTTGAATGGAAAAACTATTGATGCTGGATCACCTAGGAAACCAAGAAGAGTTGAGGCCGTAGGTTTTAACTGCTCCGGCATGTTGGGGAAGTAGTTTTCAACAACCTGCCCCTCATAATCTGGACGCTCACTGGAGGGGAGTAAGTCCGCCTTAGCCGCCTTTGCCCCCACTGCCAAAGCTTCCCAAAGTTGTCCTGATGCATCCTGAGCCTTATACTGATGAGCTATCGGAGCTGTTGCAAAACTGGCTGCAGCAGAAAGAGGTCTCATACCAGTCGCAAGACCCCCAGCCAGCATTGTAGTGTCAGAAACTAACGGTTGGTCAGGTGCTCCAGTATAAAGCTCCTCTGGACTTTTGGCAGCCATTGGAACCCCACCTGCATTATTCCAAGTATCAAGGTCCTTATAACCCAGACCCTTAGCTACTGTATCATCCAAGGTTGCTCTAAGCCTTCCTAAAGCCTGACGCCTAGTCTGATCATCTAACTGCTGAATCTTAGGATGGTCAACAATTCGGCTTTCAAAAAACCTATCAACCACCTTATGCTGAACCTCAGGAGCGAGCCCTTTAAATCGATCTGATTGCAATAACTCATCAGCAAAAGCCATTGGTTACTCCTTATTTTTTGACACTCTTCAGTGTGGCATCAATCAGTGAATCAATATCAGTCTTGGGTTCTTCACTAGGTTTTGGTTTAGGTTTTGGCGCTGGTGCTGCTTGTTGATTAATGATAGCATCTGTAAGGTTCCCAATAGCCGTATTAAACTGAGTAATATAAGCAGGATCGCCGCCCATAAGTTTAGGCATAATAGTAAATGCCCCAAAACCACTAAGCATACTTTTAGCCAACCCTGCCGCAATTTTATCCCTGCTATCAGTTTCCTTAATCGACCTCAGGTACTGAACCATAGGAGTCTTAGTAATATCATCAAGACCCAGGTTCTTAAGCTGCTGCTGAGCCAGATAGAATTGCTGAACACTTGCAGGAACCGTCTTACCACGCTGAAGCTCAGCTGCTACACCTGGAGCAACTCTGATAAGCGCAGCCATACGCTTCATAGGATTAGTCTCTTTCTCAAGAACATCATAGGCATCCTGGTTAGTTTTAAAATCCTTAACCTTCAGCCCTGTTAAAATCGTCTGATTCTTCAAGCCTGCTGCGTTAAGAGCATTTTGAATACCTGCCTGACGTTCCTCAAACTGACGTTGCGCAGTGGACCCTTCAAGCCTTTTAACGGCCACATCTTGATTCATCAAACCCATAATCTGATTTGGCTCTAGCCCTGATAGGTCTGCCCCATCAGAGCCTGATAAAAAGGGCTGAAGGCCTGACCGCCGGCAGGCTGCTTTTGCTCAGGGTTTCCAGCCTCTAGAGTGCCAAGCCCACTTTTGGGCAAATCACCTGTTATATTATACCCGTCAGAGTTAACCTTAACCTCGGAAGGTCCAGGAACTCCTTTTGGAGTAATTGGATGTCCGGCAAGTAACTGTAACATCTGCTGACGCTGGTCATTAAGCTGGGCACTCTGGCCACGTTGAGCAGCTAAGTCTCCAACCTTGCCCATAATACTATTAGGACCACTAATGGTGCTTCCTACATTCCCGGCTAGGATAGCAAAAGCATTAGGATCCATTCCCCGAATTGTTCCAGGTTTTCCAGCACCTTGTACAAAGTCATTAATGCCAGTTTTAGCTTTGTCCAGTAATTGTGAAAAATCAAACATGTTAACTCCTTATTAGGTTAAAAGACCTGCACCAATACCAAGAAAAGCACCAGCAGCCGCCCCAGGGGGTCCACCAACTTGAGCACCAATAGCAGCGCCGCTCAAAGCTCCACCAAGAGCACTTTGAAGAGCACTGGGTTGCTTAGCTCCAGCGGTGCCTACAGAACCACCACCAACTCCGGCAAACATATTAGCCACATGCTGGAAGAGTTCAATATCCCACCGAGCATCTGCTTCATCGTAGGCGATGTTCTGATCACTCTCTTCTTTGTTCGCTACAATGCTAATTCGATTAGCTTCAATGATCACTGCTGCGGCTGCTTTTTCTAACTCAGCCCGAGTTAGTTGGAACTTCTGAATACCCTCAACCCCCAGCATAATCATCTCATTACGCTGGTATTGAAGTTTTGTTCGTAACTCAGTTCCATACTTGCTGACATCCCTCACCTTCTTAGCCATGATGTCAGCCTTACCCATGACAAATGCAGAAGTGTTAACTGCATTGATGTCTCTCATTCCAGACTCAAAGGCCGGAATGATGTTATCATTCAGCTCATCATCAAGTAGGTCACTATAGGCAGCAATATCTGCATTGATGTAGGTATAGTCAATCAGGGCATCAATTGCAGTTGAAGCAGTGGTAACTGCTGTCTGCCAATCAGTAATGTGATTAAGAGCACTGACAAATGTATCAAAAGCAGTAGCAGCATTAAGTATATTACCCACCTCTGTAGAGGGATCAAACGCACTTGCTGCAGTGAAAGGAGAACTACTTATGGCTGAGTTAAGAGCTTGAATAATTGACACAGTAGGACTATCAGTACCACCATGATCCAAAACCCTTCCATGAGCAGTCTCAATGTAGGCAGGATAACTAACGGCACCACTTGAACCACCACCACCGCCACCACCCTTCGCCAAAGCCACTGGACCAGCATAGTTAAAACTATCCTCTTCCAGAACTTCTCCGGTGGCAATACTTAGAACAACCCTATTATAAATCTTCATTTAGCTACTCCTAAAGGCATTGAAACTAGAGTATACCTAGCCTCTCCTCCAAGTCGTTCAGCAAGCTTAATCATGTTGACATTATCAGTATAGCCAACAATCCTTGAGCAACCCTTACTAATTGCATACTTCCTTAAAGTTTCAAAACTGCTGATCCAAACACTTTCCTCAGTTCCGCTGGCATAGATTGAATATACCAAGAGAGACTTTGTCAGACTTGAATCATCATAGAGAATTTTGGTAGTAACCACGGCAACGTATTTATTATCCTTGGTAGCTACCCAACATTGCATAGTCTTATTGAGAAGACTCATAAGGATATTATTCATCTTCTCCTCGGACTCTCCAACAACTGGGGCCAAGGAGTATTCAATAGTTTCCTTAATAACAGGCCAACCACCACTTACTTGCTCTGGAGTAAGTTTAATTAACACTTGCAAACCCCCTTATATTCCTGTAATCTGTTAGTTTAATCCGAACCTTGATATTGTCAATAGTGAAAAAAGCATCTCGGTACTCATCAGCCTTAAGCTGAAGTCGAAATTCATTAGCCTGGAGTCGAACCCTTCCAATCCCCAGATTATTAACCACACTCCAAGCTGCCTGTCGAAAGTCTGTCTGACGGGCCTGGTTAGTAGTTTTAAACTTACTGGAGACCTTAAGCGTCCGGTTATCACCACTGCTATCAACACTGTAATAATCAGCACTAGGCTCAATACCCTCAAGGGTCTTAAGCCCACGCTGATTAAAGTCTAATGTGTCAGAAGTTATCCTAATTTCATAATCTCCTGAATCAGCAAAGAAACCACAAAAAACTCTTCCGTGATAAATACCTACGCTGGTCACAAGTTGGTTACAAGTGTAAAGCCCACCATCTTTAAACACATAGCCGATAGTGCCATCACTGATAAAGAAACGCCTTTTCAGTGGCTCATAACTGACTTTGGTAATGCTTAGGTCAAGGTCCTCAAGCCACTCCTTGTAACCAAGGTTAGTTTCCTTAAGCTCAGAGTCAAGAAGAATGAACTCATGCTCAGTACTGATAAACCCATGAATAGTCTCATCACCGGCCCAGTGATTAGGATTTGCAATCCCAGGACCTGAAAGTTTCTGGACTCCATAAGTTGAAACAGGACTACTATGAGGCACCAATGCCATCCTACCACCATCACCATAAACCATGACTACAGAACCAAGCTTATGAACCTTAAAGACCCACCCATGAGACTCCTCACCCCAAGGAACCTGAGCTGAACCTGCAGTCTTATCCTCAACATAGCGGAAGTTAAAACTACCAATCCCACTCCACAACACAGTGCCAGAGTTCGCATACTCCCAACTTGCATCAGTGTTACCAACAACTCCACCAATGATTGCTTGACCATTGAAGTTACAACCAGTTACGAAGTTTGGGCAGTTGCTGGTAGGCAACGTAGTGTGAGTTTCTCCCAACGTGTCAGTTCTGGGATTTCGAGTGTAGTTGTCAACAGTCTTGTCAGGCCTAAGAACATTAACACTGTAGAATAAGTTAAAGTCCATAATGTCAATGCTAGTAATATCACTAGCCGAACCAAGGTCTAACCATGCCTGAGCATTCCAAGTATCACTTGAATTATAAAGTTCAAATAACACAACTGTGTCGACACCACTAGCCGCCTGCCCAGTAGCCAGACCATAGTCAGCTAAGGCAAATACTAACACATACTGAGTGGTGAAGACTACCTGTGGCCAAGGCCACGTAACAGTAAAGGTGCCATCAAGTGCTTGAATCGTCATTAGCTTTACCTATCTGCTCCCGAAGTTTTTCATTCTTCCTGCGCTCATTCGACAGTTCTTGAATCAAGTTGAGAATTGTAACATCTCGTTCAGCTATTATATGTGTAAGAGTTTGTTCCCGTTGAATGTTCTTGATATTAAGTTCAGGCATAATTTTTTCCTTTGGTTAAATTTTTTCCATAGCAATTAATCATAAAGTGCGCCATCAATTATTGGAAGTACTAACGTACCCGTGTGCCGGAGATCACTTGAAGTATAACCAGACAAAACTCTTACCATTTTAGACAGATAGATTCTCCTGTCTGATGTATTAAAATAAGCACCGAGCACATACATATCAGCATAAGAAGCATTATGGATTGATGGATAAACAATCTGTACCCAAGGAGGACGCAGAAGTATGCAGGGTTTTGTTATACGAGAATCAATAACATCAGAATACCCACCATCAGCAATGTTAATACTGACGAATTGCCTTACATATAAAAACTTCTGACCATTATCAAAAATCAAATTACTACTAGCATCAAACAACCGTAGCCCATAATTCTCTGAACCTGCAGTAGCAAAAACTTCGCCCCTGAACCAGTAAACTTCAGGCATGACATTTGTAAGCGCGTAAAAAATATGCATAAAATGAAGTTTATTATTACCGTCAAGATATTCAGCATCAGTCTCATCTATATAAAAACGATTCGAAGAACTGGTTGGCAGCGCATAGAAACCAACATCAGGCTTTGACATATCAATCTCAGAATATGTGCCGGTATCCTCTCGCGTTACCACTGGACAATAGAGATCAGTAGTCCAGTATGTCCAGTAGCCTTGGTAGTCCGTTGAGTACTGTGTTTTAAGCCCACCTTTCCCGAGAAAAACTGCTAACTGTTGTTCAGCAGAAAGTATAACGCTTCCATCAGCACTACTATTGAACAGTACTCCGTAACTCACAAATGACTCCTACTTAATGAAAATCATAATCCAGCCAGTTAAACTAACTGTGTTATTATCATCCCTGGTCCAATAAACTGTATAACCATTAACCGTCACAGTGTATGCATACTTGTTTACCATCGAGGTCCGCCGGACAAACCATACTCGAAATTCTCTACCATCATACTCAGGATAAGCTTGCGAACCATCAGCTACATTAGCCAGATAAATAGTATCAACCCACCAGTAGCCCATATCATCTGAGCTGACCTCCAGATTGCCGTTGGCATCATATATCTTAAAACCATAACTCATGACAGTAACCCTAACTGAACCCTTAGGGTGCCAGTAGAATCATAGACCTTAAGGGAGTTGTTCGAGAGCTCCATGCGCTCACCAGTGGATGCAGACCTGACATACAAACTACTGTCCGGATGAATCTTTGATGCATCCACATAGGACGTGTCGCCCGAGTATTCCCACCCAGAGTTGTCTGTGGCATTATCAGCAGGCAGTGTAGTCCAAGATGCGCCATTCTTAATATTATCCGCAGTTAGCTTTTCATTACTCGCAGCCACCAGGCGGTTAACCGCGAGTTGAAGTTTGTCGTAATAATCCTCGACATACAAGATTAACTGATCAGATGGGCTAATGGCGGTGTCGGTTGGTGTCACAGCCCATATATCATGGGTTGTGTTTAGGTAGTTGTATAGCGTGTTCCGACTGCTCACCACGTCGGTAAATACCGTTTCCGCCTGAATGCCCCAGGCCGTAGCCTGAGCAATCACATTGGTATAGTTTGCGTCCATGCCCGGCCACTGCACACGCCAGGTCGCCTTTTCCTGTACCGAAAACATGCCATCAGCGCTCATATTTGTTGCTGCAGTCATGGCGCTGGATGCATTACTCTCAATTAAGGATAAGGCCGAGCCGGTGCCGTCGAGCTGGACAGAAGAGGGGATAGAGGTTGAATTATCCGTTGCGTTGTCAGCAGGCTTACCAGTACCAGATACTTGTGTGGCCCAGTCTGCTGAATTGATTGTGGCTAGGGAACCTTGACCAGTAATTCCGGCGGCGGTATTGATGGCGGTCACATCAGCACCATCTGCAACATTAAGTTGTGTTCTGATATTACTGGGACTATTGAACACAACAGTCATGTCATTAAACTCAGCAGTTCCAGCCACTGCATCAAGTTTATAACCGCTAGTACTTGCAACATAATTCTCGCTTTGAAGATTCATAGTGAAAATCTCTTCAGAATTTATACTCTCAGCAAGAATACTTCCTGCAACCACCAAATTCCCATTAACTCCAACAATAGGACTGCCATCAAGTCGACCGATTATTAGTGGGCTAACAGGTGTTTGATTATCAACATCAAAGACAGACCAGTTAGAGTTTATGTCTGGAGCATCCTGGCCAGCACTTATATAAACATCTGCCGAGTAAATAACTGAAGAATATATAACAAGTTCCCCGGCCTCATAAGTATCAAGATCACTCCAAGCAGTATACTCACCACTCGTGCTAGTAGGAAAAGTTATTCTAAACTTGTCTACATAAAAAACAGCCTCGGTGTAGTCCTCCTGCCCAACAATTCCGAAACCACTAATATACCCATTAACATCGAACTTTACAAAGTACTCAGCTGAGAGGTAACCAAGGGTTTCATCATGAGTAGTGAGCAGTGTCTGAGCATTTACAATATCAGTTTCATTAGTCTCTATCTGATCAATACGAGAATTGAATAAGGTGGTGAAATAATTCTCGTCCAAATTACCTTCAAGAGCCGTGAGAATTGAATCAATGATTATTGGAGTAATACCATAGTTTCGAATAACTCCAGTAACAGTATTACTACATGAATCAGTTATTTCAAGAGTAACATCACCACCCTCAGCATCAAGTGCCGCATTTAAAGTGTTCCATGGATCTGTTGTCTGAGCATTGTCGAAGGAATAACCAGGCTTGGAGTCCTTAATTACCCAGTCATATGGTGGGCATCCACCTTGAACATAGACTATAACACTTCCATCAGGAACAATAACATCAGTGTTAAAGCCAAAATAGAAATTATATCCTGCAGAGTCACAACAGGCAACACTGGGATCAAGTTCGAAGAAAACTGGGATACCATTCTCGGGGCGTTGAATAGGAAGTTCGATAGTATCTGTAGCAGTAATTGGAGGAGCCTGCTCAACAGTTTTCATATAAACCTGGAAGTTCTGATAAGGAACTGGTGGGAAACTTGATCCAGGTTGCTTTATACGAAAAGTATACTTATCGTTAGCCATTTACACTACCACAAAGTAATCATTAAGAAGATCATCAGCATCAGAATCTAGGTATCCAGCTAAGGTAATTCTTATAGAATGTCCCCCAAGCTCAATTCCAGTAATGTTAACCTCACCATTTGAGTCTGCAACTCCTTCATCAACTCCATCAACATACACATGAGCATCAGGAAGTTCTGCCTCAGTGACATAGTCCTTAACCACAATAGTAATATCTCGAGTGGTGGAAGGTTGATCTTCCAATCCCTCGCCACCCCAAGTAATACCATCAGCATTTAGGTCAGTCAGTGGCTCATGCAACTCTGGACCACCCTTTCCGGGGCCTACATTATGACATTCTACAAGGGCTTTATTGTTTCGAGGATTATTACTAAAGTTCCTCAAGCCCTTGTTCAGACCCTCAAGGCTAAAGTCATACTCAAATTCACGCATTGGAATCACTATCAAAAGATTTTTCAAGTTCTGAGATCAAGAACTGCTTAGTCTCCTGCTCTGACGGCTCAATAATTAAGGCAATCCCAACCCAGACATCTTTCACAGCCTTAGGATCATCCACCTTAATAACAAGCCTACTCATGGCAGGAATGTTGAAGTCAAAACTAAGGACTTGAGATTGCTTCTTGGTTACTAACTTCATACCATTTCTGGCATCAGGACTAATGACATTACAGTAAAAAGTTACTAACTGATTAGTGCTATAAGAATCTACATAAAGTCCTCCACCAGCAAGCTTGCCGCCAATAGGAATAAACGCCCTGAAAACAGTCCCATCTTCATCAGGTTCATGAGCGAACCCTTGAATAATTGTAGGAGGAATTACACCTATAATGGTTTTAGATAACCTCCGACTAAATCTTTGAAGAGTTTGCTCAACCTTGCCAAACTTTTCCTCAGTTGTTTTCCCAACGACAAAGACATTCTTCCTAGCCATATTATCCCTCAAGTGCATCAACTTCTGCATTTTGTTCAAGAACACTATCCATATCAATCCCAAGAAAGTCAGCATTAATAGCCGCTTCCCAATCCTTAACTCCCTGAGTATTTCGATTATAAACTTCAATCTCCATCAAAGCAGCTTTAAGCAAAAGCCCCGGATAACGAGCTGACCAAAAGTTCACTGAAGAATTAGCAGTCAGTTTTGGAGAATAAAAGTTTCCGACAATCTCAAGTTGAACTGCCTCATCCGGTGGAGGAGTGATCAACACTGCGTTATAGTCAACTGAGTCACTAACAACTACATCAGCAAAAGCAGAAGCCAGTTTTTCACTGACAGTCTGATCATCATAGTTAGGTTCAAATCTTAAGTGCACAAGGGCATAATAAGCTGGAGTGCCCTTATCCAGATCAGAAATTTTCTCACCATAATAAGCTTTAAGCTCACTATAATCAGCCTTGACAAGCCGAGTAACTCCTGTATCAGTATGAATCCACACCTCCAATACTGATCGACAGTTTTCAAAAATTGTATAATAGGAACCTATAGCCAAAGTTTTAAAAACTGATGTTCGAGAATTACCCAGAAGGTCAGAAGATTTCTGATCTAGATAACGACTTCCCTCATTAATGTAGAAGTTACCACCATTATCAAGACCATCTTCATCCTCTAAATCAGGAATTCCGCTAAGCTTTATTAATTGTGTTCTAACTTCTTTCAGGTTCATACTACTTCCTATGGTTAAAATTTTTCCAAAGGGCTTAAAGGAGGCCTTAATAGGCCTCCTCTGTCAGCCATTAACTAATTAACTCTGAGGCGGAGCAGTTCCAAAGCCGTTCAAGTAACCCCATCCAATAGGATGATGATACTCAAGGCCGGCCTCAGTCAGGAACTCCTCGTTATAACCATCAGTACGACCAGCACCTGTATTCTGTTTCTCGGCCTCCCCAAAGAACGTGGTATCGTCAATGTAACGATAGTTCAAGTTCTGTGGCTCAAACACGACCATGGAGTTACGGTTAGTAACCTCGTAACTCATCAGCGGATGAGTCATCATGTTGATGATGCCGAAAGGAGTTTCCCACTGAACCACCGCATAACCGTAGATTTTCTCCCGGTTAAAGGTGTAGTTCGCACCGTTCCGAACAAGCTGCTGAATGGCCAGCAAAGTTCCAGAACCTACAAAGGCCAGCTTCTCAGAGTTCCCATACCGGAACATGATTTCAAGCTGTTCGTTAAGCCAGTTCTCACCACTGGTCAACCAAGTGCCACCGGAATCCACATCAGCATCAACTGAATGATCACTTACAGTACCGGAAGTTTTGACAGCACTAAGCAAGCCTCCAGTAGTTCGCTCAGGCATACCGTTGGAGCCGACACCCTCAGTCCTAATACCCCAGAGGAAAGCCTTCTCCATTTCCATAGAGTGGATTTCCAATGCCTCACGTTTGGCATTCTTTCTGGCATCCTTGGTTCGCAACCTGGTTTTGGCAGCAGTACGGGTGATGCTCAGAGGAGTCCGGAAAATCTGAGTGTAGTTGTTCCACTTGGTCGGATCGTAACTGATAGCTGACGGCATGGTCGCGCCCTCAGCGTTGATGTTACCAATTACCAAACAGGTATCACAATCACTCAGATCACCCAGAGATGAGTTATCATCATCTTCAAGTAAGGTGACGGTCAGGTAGCTACTGGCACCGTTCTTGGTGGACGCGGTAACCTTAGCATTCACATCAACAGTGTAGTCACTGGCATCACGCAGCAGGATTTGATGCCCTACCCGGAACTGTTTGGCATCATCCTCAGACATCTTAATATAAAGGGTGTCACCAGCAGAAGCGCCACTCACATAAGCAGTTGACAGGACGTCAGTGTAAACACCAGTAACCGTTGCGCGCTGATCAGCCAGAGCCTGAGTCCACCAGTTGAAATCCGGATCATCGGTTGACTCAGAACGCATCTTGCTGAGCAGAGCAGTCAGTGGTGCCCGACCGTTAGGGTAGAGAAACAGAATGGTCTCGCGATAATTCTTGGGACGTTCATCAGTGGACCAAGACCCAGTTCCACGCATCCCGACAAATGCAATACTCATAATAAAGTCCTTTCAGTTTTAAGAATTAATGACCTTAAAGAATAAGATCATTAATATCAGATTGAAGTTTACTTAACTGAGGCTTTGGTTTACCCTTAGTCCCCGTCTTAGTTTTCGCAAACGATGGGGTTTTAGTACTGGCAGAAGCAGAATTCTCCGCACTAGCCATAGCAGCCTCACGCATCCCCAGAAGCTTTCTCGTCCGAACCCCAGCCTCATGAAAAACCTTGCCTAATTCCCATCCAGGATTCTCGGCATAGACCTCGTTTGCTACAAGTGCTACTGTTTGCTTGACAGTGGTCAAGTCTTGATTCTCCTCATAAAAAACATCTACTAATTGTTTGGTAGTCATTGTCTGCCGAACATTTTTCGATACTATTTGAGGGATTTGCTCAAGAACCCTTTCAACTGCTCGTTCCTGAGCCCTAACAACTACAGCATTGAGGACAGTTTCAAAGTTGTCCTTATCCCCAATAACATCATTAATATCATCAACACCAAGTTCTTCAAGAATCCCCTTAACCTCCTTAGAAGATTCCTTACCAGCTGGAGCCGCCGCAGCTTCCGCAGAAGAAGAACTTTCACTACCAGCAGAAGTTCCTGAGAGTTTTTCAATTCTTTCAAGAAGTAGTTTATTTTGCTCTCTCAGAGAAGTTAAAGACTCCTCAGCTTCTCCAGAGTTTTCTGCCGCTCCCTCTTGATTTTCCGAAGCTTTAGGACCACCTGTTTCCTCTTCTTCTGCTGATTCTTGATCCTCCGCTCCTTCTTGGTCATTTTCAGCCTCCTCAGAACCTTCGTCAGCAGAATGGTTAGAAGCATTTTCAGTCTCAGGATTGTCAGAATTCTGGTCCTCCTGATTCTCCTCTGCCTCATCACTTTCAGGCCAACCATCACCAAGTAGTTCTTCAAAACTCTCATTTCCTACCATCATCATCACCCTCTTCGTATTGCTCCAAATTCTCACTCATGATCAAAGGAGCTCTTCTCACCTTTCTCAAGGCGCTAATACTTCCGCGAAGTGCAGAAGTCTCCACAATATTTAAGTCAGGGTCTTCATTGGCCATGTGTATATCATCAATCCAGAGGTCAAGTTCATCTTTAATTGCTTTCCAGATTTCAGAATTTTCATAAAAATCCTTAAGCTGCTGCGCTGATACCATTCTCGGAACCCTCCCTAGGTACTGGCTGTACTTGATTATTAGCCATCATGGTTCTAACCTGCTCATCAGGAACAACCCTCACCTCAAACTCATCAACATTCTTGGCATTTAGGTTTCTGGCAATATGCTTGAAGATTCGTGCAATGTCAAACTTTTGACGAAGCTCCTCATCACCTGCAATAATTCTGAACAACTCAAGCCAGTGACTAGAAAAGTTGCTCCCAGGAATTGACCCATCTCTTACAAGCACATCATAATCAACAAGCAGGTCAAAGGGAGTAACCTTATGACGATCCTCAGACTCAGCACCGAATTCTTTTAAAATTCTATCTTGAGTCTCCCCAACAGTTTTTACATAAACTTCCTGGCTCATCAACTGCTGAGTATGGCTAGCGAACAAGTATCCTATATCCTGCATGGCTTGAAAACTTATAAGCATAGCAATTCTTTGAAGTCGATTGGAAGCTCCTTGCATAGCTCCCTGAGCTTCCGCACTTGGGAGACGTTCTGGACCACCCTGACGAACACTCCCCATAATAGAATCATCAGAAGCACCAATCTTCTGCATCCAATTAACAATGAAGGAAGTATCAGAAATATTCGCACGTGTGATGTCAGTTACTGGCAACTGTGCCATGACATCCTTAACACCCTTGCCCCAAATAGGCCGACGAGTTCTGATAAGTTTCCCTTCACTAGGATTCTTAACATCATTAATGTTGACCGAGTAGGGATCAATTAAAAACATATCGTTGATAGACTTCCTCACATTCGCAATGTGAGAGTTGAAAAGCCAGTCAAGAACACCCTGGAGGCCGCTGAGAATTTCCAACCGACTAATGGGAATACTTGAATAACCATCAGTATCAGGAGCCGCAACAACAACTGGAAACATACCATGATCAAGACTTGTTGGAGAAGCCTTGATTATAACAGCGTCACCAGCAAGTGCGAATACCCACTTCTCAGGTTCCTCACCAACACCCAGCCCCCATTCCTTAGGAATAAGATCAACATACATGTGAATAACATCAACAGGGTTAGTAGTATTTGAGCCATCACTGAGGGGGCTGACCCTACTTTTCTTATTCCTACCGCTATCATCTGAATTATAAATGGAGGTTCGGCGGCCTTTGACAGCTTTCAAATACTCAACATTGAAGGTATCTGAATCAGTAGCTTCATCAGCCCTGAGTCGTTGTAAGTTTGTCTCCTCAACCCAACCAACATACTCCCCATTCTGAACCTCATGAATAGGAACATTAGTATCGGGAAGGTATTTATAAGGATCAATGTTGTCAAGAGCATTACCTTCAAACAAGATAGCTTTTTCCGTAGCCTTTTCAAACTTCCCAGTATCCCTTAAAGCTGACAACAGTTTGCTAAACCTTGTCTGAGCCCTTCGAATAGTTTTCTTACCCGTTTTGACTCGCCATACAGGGGCACAAATTCCCACCCCGTAAATGAAGGAATCACGAAAAAAGGTGTGAAGATTAACAGGGACTTTGGACTTAATCACATGAGTATTAACTACCTTCTCAAGCATTATAGCCCCGATGGTATCATCAGGACCATTCCCCTCATAGCGAAAGATAGGTTCTTGAAAAAAGGCGGCAACCATGTAAGCTAGGATAGTCTCCATAATAGCATAGGAGTAAGGAAACACTATTGAAACTGGTTTTCGAGGGTCCGCATCCTTAACATTCTTCTCTTCATCATCAAGCTCGATGAAAGTAGTCATGATCTCATCCATCTTCCGCCAAGTATGAAAACGCTGACTCATCATAGTAGCACTTTCAGAAGCCCTTTGAAGGATTTCCTTAACCAATTTCTTATGAAGTTTTGACCCAGGTTTTAGGCGCAAGTTGTTAGGATACTCATACTTCAAGTCCTCATTAAAAATAGGCGCCTGGCCCGAAGTATTTCCCTGTAAGATATTAGGCATTTGATTTCCTTTGGTTAAAATATTTCCATAGGATTAATTATGTAGAAATCCAATCCGACTCAGTTCCAAGGGTTCCTTGAAAAGTCAAGTCACGAGTTTTATACTCAATCGTTCCAGCATTATCTTGAATTGCTGTTATGACAGTTTGCGTCACAGTCTTGAATAAGTTATTATACTTGCCTGCCACAGCAACCCAAAAGCCACTATCAGCTCCTGTTACTATGTACGGAGTATTAGCGGAATCAATATTAGCATCCCAACAATAAAGTGTGAATGGGTCTGCAGCATTAGCAATTGATTCATAAGCTACGAGCAAAACTCCTATTTGAAGCCCTGAAATACTGGCCAACTCAGCAGAGGGATCATCAAGATCAGTAACTGCTATTGCAGGTAAGGTTACTATATCAATCTCCTGCTTTCGAGCAACTTCTTCAGACTGAACTGGGGCTTGTTGTATGACTATTTGGCCATTAGAGAGCACCGCACTCTGAGTCTGCCCACCAAAATCTCCATCAGGATCATTCGGAAGGTCAGTATCATCATAATAAAAAGGTCCAAGTGAGCCTAAGAACATTTTCCTAACAGCCATTATACAAGACTCCTTAGTGAAAGTGCTCGATCATTTTGAAGCTCATCATAACAATCTTCATCATCATCCATATTAGGCGGATCAAAGAAATCAGACTCAAGTTCCATTAGCTCAATTATATAAGCTAAAGCATCCATAACATCCCAAAGTTTGCTCCGAGGGAAGCTAAGGAGCTGAGTTTCAAGCTTGGTACAAACTGCAGGATTGTGGTAAATGTAACCCTGGCGGTAGTAAGGTGCTAGTTGAGCAATTCGATCTTCTTTCTTCCCCTTAGCATTAAGCTCGACATATCTTATAAAAAGCCCTCGCTTTCTTATTTCATTCTTAATGGGCTGGCTAATGAACTCATGTAGTGAGGTAACCTCAACTCCAAGCACATTTGCATTAAGCCTAGCAACCATGTCAAAGGATTCATTATAAAGTTCATCAGGATAAAGCTTACCTGAAACAATATCTCGAACATATATGGCCGGCTTAGCACGGTTAATCCCTACCCCAACAACTGCTGAGTCAGCACTATGAAGTTTTACAGTCTTCGCGGGATCAACAATTACTACGTTCTTAAGTGAAGGAAGCTTATTACCACCCTCCTTTAAGTCCTTAGCTTGTCGATCAAGACTTCGAAGTTCTGATCTCGGTCTCTTCATAAGGTTTAAAATACTCCGGTCTGAAAACTGCATCTTCAAAACTTATGGGCTTTCCCATGTATTCACGGAAGAAAAGGTCAAGCTGACCGCGAGCCTCATGAGCAAGTTTAAGCTTCATAATGTCATCATCTGACATAAAGTCTGGCCAGTTTGACTTATAGTCATCAGAACAAAGACTAAGCTCAACTGAGTACCATTCAGGGTCTTCCAATAAGTTTACTAAAAGAGCATCCTCATGAAGAACTGTTCCGATAACAACGATCTTCCAATCATTACTAGCGCGATTAACAGAGTTACATAAATCACTAAAAAACCAATCCTTAAGTTTAGCTCGCTGTTCTTCAGAAGCCACACCTTCAGAAGTCTCCAGGTCGTCAACAACGATAAGGTCAGGCCTGTGACGGTCATAAAGAAGTCCTCGAATCTGCTGACCAGCCCCACGAGGCATGACCATAGTTCCTGTTGAAGTAACCCACATGTCCTTAGCAAACTTATCAGTTTTCAGTGAGCCGAAAAGTTCCTTGACACGATAGTTAGTACTTAACTCATTCTTCAGGTTCTCACCCTGAAGGATTGCACTAGTGGCGGTAGCACTTACAGGCACTATAAATTTTTTCTCTCGGAAGAGAATCTTCTTAGCAGGATAACCAATAGTGCAGTTACTTGTCTTACCCCAACCACGAGGAGCAGTTATAACTGCCTGTTGGATACTGTCATCATCCAAAACCTTGAAAATCTCCCGATGAAGGGCGCAGTAAGGAAGACTAAAACGCTCAGGGAATAAGGTTTTATTACTCACCTCGGTAGAGAGATAACATTGAGCAAGGACATCCTTAACTTCATCAGACCTGGCTAAGCTAACTTCTTCGTCCTTTGGAAATAAATTTTCCATAGGAATTAACTCCTCATGGTAATGAGAATGTCTTCCTCAAAAACATTATCTACATCAGTCCCACAACGGATAGAGAGGATGTACTCCTTATCATCCAAACTCCCACCCTTTATCTGCACCTTCAACTTGGTAGTATCCATAGTGGCCAGAGTGCCAGAACTAATCATAGTTGTTGACATATCCTGATCATCAGACTTTCTAATCATCAACGCCGAACAATTACCTATAACGATGGCCTCACCACTGGCAATGTGCTCAGCGAAGTCAACATCAATGAAGAAAACCTCAGCTTCCTGCTTTTCAACTTCATAAGTTCCTTGAAACTTAGCCATATCAGTTCCTTATGTCGGATCAGAGATCTCATCATCCCAACTGTCAAAAGTCATAGTATTGCCTTGAGTAAGTGCTTGAGAAGTACAAGTAGTTACCAGAAGCAACTCTGTGTTGCTCTCATACAGTAAGGCAATATAAACACCCGTGCCAGTCGTGTCAACTGTGACACCAGCTTTTTGGGCCACCGTTATTTTACGACCACTTACGTCCCCATCAGCAATAGTAAAGTCAGTACTGGTCATGGCGACATCTGCCAAGGCATAAGTTGTCAGCGCCTCAGTGTAAGTGGTTGGCTGTTGAGAGCAGATTGTCATTTTTGAACAGTTGTTCTTTATGTAGTCAAGTGCTGCATCTAGAACATTGTCACTTACTAACTTAGCCATTAAAAACCTCCGAGTTATTGAAGCTTAGAAGTAAAAGACCTTTTCTCAAATAGAGAACTAAAACTCCTAAGTGGCGCTTCTGAAGCAAGAGAAGTAGTTTGTTCAGATGCATTAAAAGATCTTTTTTGATACTTAGAAGAAAAACTTATTAAACTATCTACAACAGCAACTATAAAAACATACACATTGTCGAGAATATGGTCAAAATCTATATCATCCACCACAACAACATGGTTTTGAGAAATCGTCACATTGTCTGCCAACAAACTGTGAAGAGCATCAATTACTGCAACAACATGGTTTTGACTAATGGTTACATTATCAACAGTCAGACTATGAAGAGCATCCTGAATAAGTAGTACATGGTTCTGACTGATTAAAACGTTATCAAAACCTACAGAATGATTAGCATCCTGGATAACTATTTCATGATTCTGACTAATGGTTACATTGTCAAAGCTTACAGAATGCACAGCATCCTGAATAACAACCTCAATATCTCCGCCGCCGCTTATAAGGGTATCTAAAAAACTACCATAAACACCCCAAGAAGCATCAAGTGAAGATGCCTCTTTTACTAAAACACTTCCGTTTTGTGAGAAGGTGCCGTTAATAGCCATATCAGTTCAACTGGTTATCCACGTAATAAACGCCGCCGGAGATATAAACGCCGCAGAAGACCTTGTAGTGAACCTTGCCGACTTGAGCCGGAGTAAAATTAACTGCAAAGGCCGTGTAAGTGTCATCGACACTTATTACAGCAGTACTCTTAACCGTTGTCCTGGATGAGCCTGTTGCAGCATCAAGGTACTCGGCCTGAAGCCAAAGTTGGGTAGCGGTCGGGAAGGTTGAGGACAGGCCTTTCGATTTGATATAGACCGTCCGAGTTTGGGCAGCTGCCGCTACAGCCTCCTCAACCCAATCAAGTAGTTTATACTCAAGCCCCGGCCACAAACTACCAGCAGGAGAAGCCTTTACACAAGAGGAGGCACCTCCGGCTCTGACCTCGACAGTATCTTTTTCAACAGCCCCTCGCTCAGAGTGCTTATAAAAATACGCATCCTCAACCTGATTGTGATTATAGCTGGATATCGACATATTGTCATAAGCCGATTCAAATCCAATCTTTGATGAATCCCACTTACAATTAAACAGTTCTGCCGTAACGGAACTGTTAGACATATAAAAATCAAAATTAAGGGCAGAAACCTGTCCGATCTCTACATCCCTTAAAAATATTTTGACGCCTAGGTCGGCCCACACACCGTAAACGGCACTAGAGCCCTCGATACTGCCCCCCTCCATAATACATCGGCCTCCGTTATAGAGACTTATTCCTTTGTTGGACAATCCTGTGAAATTGCAGTTTTTAAAATATGTATGTCCGTCATAAGTATAAGTTCCTATGTAGCAGTCTGTAAAATCACAATCTTCAAAAAGCAAAGAGCCACTACCGGTGTTAACAATGGCTCCTGATGAGTCTTGACTGTTCTTGTTTGTGAAGTTTTTAAATATTAGATAATCCCGTCCATTACAATAAATGCCGTGACTAGTTGAGTCAAAATCCAACACATAGGGCGTTGAATTTGACAACCCTTTCCAGTCATCCGAAATATATGTAATCGGAGCAACGGCGGTGCCGCTCTCGTCAAACACCCAATCTACATTATGTAAGACCAGGGTCTGGCCGTTCTGGAAATGAACTATATCTCCAGCCGTCCTAATATTATCAGTGGATGCCTGTCGAGGATGTGCCCAAGGAGTTCCGCTACTCCCATCCCCGGCATTTTTTAGACTTCCATCGGTCGTGTCAGTAATTGTTGCCTGGCCAAAAAGAGCAAACAAAACGATATTATTATCATCAGTAATACCATTGACCTTATACCACTGCGATCCGTTGCTCACCCGAACGTAGTTTCCCACAGCCAACTCAGTCGTGGCCGCGCCATCGGAATTAGCGGAAACCCCGGCAGACCCATTCGTGAAGGTCCACGTGCCAGTGATTGTTGAACCGGCGGTGAAGTCTATGTAATAGTCAGCCATTAGCTTATCCTTGCCTCAACTGCGGCGAGCTTACTGACCAGCCTGTCCCGCATTTCCGTAAGCGTCTGCTTGCTGTTTTCATCCTCTTCCTGGGCGATAGCCGTCTCAAGAATAGGGATGTTGTCATTATACTGCTGCTGCAGCTCCAGCAGTTGCTCCTGGGTTAACCGCCCAACTCCGTACATACTCACCTCCTTGTCGCAGTCGGCCTGGTAGTATACCAGTAGCCAACGGAAATACCTGTCAGGTTTAGAATGGTATTAATGACACTCGTGAAAATCCCAATAAGCTCGGCTACTGTAAGTACTTTAAGACCACCTATAATACCCTGAACTTTCCAAAAGATAACGGATGTCAGAATAACAAGTGCGACTGTGAGGACTTGCCGAATCATCTTCCCGCTGAAAGTGGCAAAGCCGAACATCAAGGCAACAAAAGATTGCACTCTTTGTGAAGATTTCTCAAGCGCAGGAGCCATGGCCTTGATTTCAGCATCCTGCCCACGCACCGACTCGCCAAGGTTATTCAGATCAAGTTTCTCAACCTCATATTGTGCCTCAAGCTTAGAGCGAAACATCTCCTTGTCAGCCATCGCGAGGTCGTGTTCATTCTGGATTTTCAGAGTTTCACGCTTTTGCTGGGCCATAACCTGTTCGTGCTTATACTGAATCCAGCACTTTCCAAGACCCATGATGCCACCAATAGCGCCGCCACTGGCAAAATTAGAAACAGCTCCAATAATACTGCTAATATCCATTCTTGACCTCCAAGAGGTACTGCTCAAGTCCGAGATTATGAAGGGCGCGAAGGGCGGGCTTGCTAACCATTACTGCCCTTTGCCTGCGACCATTATAAGTGAGAAAACCCATATACTTACCAAGCAAGATGCAACCCTCACTGTGAGTGTGCCAACCTTGTTTGACATCCCCCGCAACGTTACCTGAATGCGTCAGAATCCATGTGCGGCCATCAACCCCTGTGACATGCCAAACATCACCAAACTTGCGTGAATGGTAAGGCTTAACTACATAAAGCCCTTCAGGAATGCAAGAAAAGTTTGGTTCATTATCATGCCAAGGAAGTTCACAAGTCCTAAGCAAAAGGTCAGGATGGCAGAAAAAGCCGAACGTTCCTTGAGCACTAGAAACTGTTCGGAGAAGTAAGATGCGTGGACTATCCATGATGTAAGTATTCTATAACTAAGTGCCACACAGAAACTATGATGGCAAACCCCCCAGTTAAATAACCAGCCCACCGACCAGCCCTAATGGCCATCTGTTTACTGGCCGCATCCCGACCATCCTGATTATCCTTAAAACTTTCAAGAACCTTAGTCCGTTTTTCTAAATCCTTAACAGAAACTTCAATATCCTGATTACGCTGATTATAAAAGCTGAGTTCCTTGGTAATCACAGCTAGCTTAGTAGTAGCCTTCTCAACTTTTGCTGTAAAGGGTTCAAGCTCTGAACGAATAATCTGTTCGAAGTCAGTTCTGATTTTCATAAGAAAAAATTGATCAGGAGGATCACTACTCATTAACTAATTTCTCCTGACAATCAATGACAATTCCAGAAGCTATTGAAGCATTTCTTGCCCGCTGCTTGATATCATTAATGTCGTCCCCATTCAGGTGAACTACAGCACCCTTAAGCTGTACCTGTTTGGGCGCCGCATAGCCACCACGATCAAGGATATCAATAGCACACTTGGCCCGAATAGCATCATTTTCCGAGTGCTGCATAAGTTCTTCAAGAACCTTAAGAGCCTCAGGAGTCTTAGCAGCTATTTCTTTATGAATATTCACTACATTATCATCTGCAGCTTTATTCATCTCAGCAAGTTGCTGCCTAACAATGTCAGAGTTCCGAACATTAGAAACTGTTTGAGGAGTGCAGCCAAGTTCTTGAGCAATCACTACATTCTTCTGTCCAAGGAAAATCCTACGACGGATTTCATGGTGGAGTTCCCACTGGTCAGTAACTTGCCAGGACTTTTTCTCACCGGGTGCGCAGAAACGCTTATCAGTTTTAACTGGTGAAGCTGAGGCCAGTGTGGTAGTCATGGTTTGGTGTCCTGTTTGTTGAGCAAAAAATAATTCTTTATAGTTAAATTATGACTGGTTTTAAGCGCAATGTCAATGACATTTTATGGAGGCAATTGAGGCAGGCATTAGTTTAGTATGTTAAAAAATGTCAAATGGAGCCATTAGTATTTGAAAATTTAGAAATTATAGATCACTACCACACCGCGCAATATATGAACTTGTTTCCCCCATCGGAAATCATCCCTTCCATGCAAACATTTTCAGAATGTGGTATGATGTATTTGCATTACAAGTTTGGCTTCAAAAGTTCTTTGACAATCGAAACACACGAACTACATGGGGTAACATGTCGTTACCACATGAACAAAGGCCACTAATGGCCGCAAACATGGAGAAAAATCATGAAAACCACCACTACACAAACAATCACTGTTAAAACCAGCAAGGACGCGGAAAGCCACAAAATTACCGTAACTTTTGACTGGACTGACACACCCAGTGACGAACTTCAAAACTGGGCACAGCAGCAACGGGTGATTGCATTGCAAGCACAACTTCGTAAGCTTACTGATGAATCATTGATAGAGCTTACTGAATCCGGCTACAATGTGCATGTCATTCATGCCGGAAGTAAGATCATGACTAAAGCCGAAGCACGGGAACAAGCCAAGGCTGCATGGGCAGGGATGCCAGAAGATTTGAAAGCGGAACTTTTAGCAAAATACAACGCGAATGTTTAATGAAAAGGGAATGGCAACCGACGGGTTGTCGTTCCCGTTTTTCGCCCGAAGTTGTACCGCCCTATGGTTAAATTTTTTCCATAGGAATTAACCCAACTTTTGATTAAACCTGGTTTTTTGTAATTGTTGTAATTGTTGTAACCCACGTAACCATTGTAACGGGTGTAGCCCAACCCCTATTGTTCTTTTGAAATGTTGTTTCCATAGGGTTTCATGTTAGTTTTCTTGTTAGTGTTTCTCTTAAAAAAAAAAAAAAAAAAAAAAAAAAAAAAGGGGAGAAAAAAAAAGGGAAAAAAAACAAATTAAAAAAAAAAAAAAAA
>Ga0224507_10000044_pt1 | contig 46471 bp, 49 predicted proteins | sample SF_Jan12_sed_USG_3_FD_170159 | JGI IMG/M metagenome (GOLD analysis project Ga0224507, IMG submission 170159) | Sediment microbial communities from San Francisco Bay, California, United States - SF_Jan12_sed_USGS_13 | ecosystem: Environmental > Aquatic > Marine > Sediment | place: USA... | reverse complement strand
CCAGTCATGAGGCGAGCCATTATGAACCCGAGGGGGACAATGTCCGATGCCTTCTGTGCCCCCATCGTTGTTCGATATCCGACGGCATGCATGGGCTCTGCGGTGTACGCGAGAACCACGGTGGAAGACTCTACTCGATGATTTACGGTCTCGCATCGTCAATTCACCCAGACCCGATCGAGAAGAAACCGCTATTCCACTTCATGCCCGGAACAACTTCACTCTCGTTCGGATCGGTTGGCTGCAATCTCAAGTGCAAACACTGCCAAAACTACTCAATTTCGAGAGCCTCGCCATCAGCCATCCAGTTGACACCGGTTACGCCAGAGGATGTAGTCAAGCGTGCGCGTGATGCGGGCGCGAAATCAGTCTCATGGACTTACAACGAGCCAACCATATGGCACGAATTCACCACCGCGGCATCCGCCGTCGCCCATGACGCCGGTCTCAAGACAAGCTATGTCACCAATGGCTACATCTCAGAGAAACCACTGTTGGAGCTGAAGGGCATCATCGATGCGATGAACGTCGATGTCAAGGCCTTCAGGAAGGAGTTCTACAAGGATGTGTGCGGCGCCAAGCTGGCTCCAGTACTACGCACTTGCGAAGCCGCTGTCGATTTTGGCATCCACGTTGAATTGACGTACTTGGTCATCCCAGGCTACAACGACTCGGAGGAAGAGATCAAAGATTTCTCGGTGTGGGTCCGCGAAAGCCTGAACCCTTCCGTTCCGGTTCATTTCTCGGCCTTCCACCCTGATTTCAGGCTCACGAATGTGGAGAGAACCCCAATGAGCGTCATGAACCGTGCATACGAAACCGCATCAAGAGAGGGCTTGGCCTTCGTGTACATAGGCAATGTGTACGCTGGAGAAAAGGACGATACCTTCTGTCCGAGATGTGGTTCCTTAGCCATAAAAAGAGAGGGATTCGCCGTTGAGCGCATGGCTTTGGATGGCAGCAATTGCGGAAAATGCGGGGAATCCTTGAATTTGATAGTATAGGATAGTCTGAAGGGGTTTGCGTGAAAGCTCCTACAATATCTGATGTATGTCGTTGTCTAGAGGTGGAGTATGGCGACCCCGGCTGGTGGCCAGCGGAGACGCCATTTGAGGTCGCCGTCGGGGCTATTCTGACACAGAGAGCTTCATGGAGGAATGTGGAACTTGCTATTGAATCTCTGAGGAATGCAGGCTCTCTAACTCCAGCCGGGCTGTTGAGAGCACGAAGGGAAGAGCTGGAGCAACTCATCAGACCCGTTGGTTTCTACAGACAGAAGACCCGGTACCTTCTGGAATTCGCCTCGTTCATCGATCGTGACCATGACGGCAACATCACGAGCTTGTCAAGAATGACGGCCAGCGAGGTTCGCAAGGAGCTCCTGCGATTGCCGGGTATAGGTCCCGAAACCGCTGATTCAATACTTCTTTACGCTCTTGGATTTCCAACTTTTGTCGTGGACGCGTACACAATGAGACTCCTCGAAAGGATGGGCATAGACGCCGGTGAAGGCTACGAATCCGTGAAGAAGAGCTTCGAGGATTCTCTTGACGGAGATTGTTCAATGATGGCCAGGGCCCATGCTCTGATTGTTGTTCACTGCAAGAGCAGGTGTAAGTCCACCCCGGTGTGCAATGGCTGTCCATTCATTGAATCCTGCATTTCAGAAGCTGAAAAACAGAAATAGGAGATTGCCTACTATCGTGGCAAGGAATAGGCCTGCCAGCATGGGCACGATGAACGGTATCTTTGGAGTGACCCAGGCTCTTGAGACACCGATCTCCCTGAGCCTGTCGAGTTCTACTCTGAGATCCTCCTCCATCTTCGGCCTTGTGTAGAATACGTGGCTGCCGTCAACGGCTCTTTCCATCAGCCAAACGTGTTGATTCGCTATGCTTTCGATCGACATTCGATAGCCGACGAAGACTTGAGGGAATTTCGTGTCTCCTCTTACCAGGTTCGTCACCAAGAATGCCAACGGAAGGAAGACCACAAGTATAGCTGCATTCACAAGCACGGAAAGGGAGAATGGGAACAAGGTCTGCAGCGTCTCATTTCCCAATATAAGAGGAATCTCAGCTATGACTGGATAGAATGGAAACAGAACTGCGAGCGCAATCAGGGCTTTGGCGTCAGCCCCTCCCCGAATCAAGTCCAACATATAAAGAACGACGATTACGATCATTACTATTGGAATGGCCAGTAGATGCCTGAAGTACTCGTTGTCCGCCCAGGCCATGGCGAGGGCAACAGTTGCGATTAGGGCCACGCCGTATTTCAGCAAAGGCGTGTATCTGGACAATGAGCTATCATCATTGGCATCCCAGAAGACATCTGAGAGGATTGCGAGGATGGGAATCAGGATTAAGAGGTACTCTGCTGGCGCATCGTCTACAACAATTCTCATCGGAAGAAGCACCACTCCGAGCATGGAGAGCACGATCCAAGATGCATTTGACACTCGTCGAGTTCTCAAATCAAGTATCGAAGCGTGGCCTAGGATCGCAATTGCCACTGCCAATTGGAGGACTGCTAGTCCCTCCTGCGGATTCACGCGGAATGATTAAAATTGGTGTACTTAATGAATTCGAGAGCCCCTCAATCACAGAGATCGAGACCCAAGTCATGCGCAATTTCTATGGCGGACTCGAATTCAAGCGGACTTAGCGGACGCGATAATTCAGGGAATTGGCGTGCGATGTGAGCAGGCCCGTACTGCCCCATGACATTGACCTTCACTCCCTTGAGATTCTCCGCTATCCATGTAAGGACTGGGCGGGTGCAGCATTCGATGTGTGAGGGCAGAACGAGGTGGCGCACAATCATTTCCGTTTGTCTTCGCGCGATTATGTGATTTCGCTTCAAAATGGCCACATACCTGTCCACATTGGAGAGCCTCCTGGCACAGTCATCGTTGCCATATTTGAAATCGGTGAGATATACATCGATCACACCATCTAGGATTTGCATCGCGTGTTTCGTAAGATACATGTTCGAGTTCCATATCTGAGGTAGATTGGCTTCGCATTTTGAGAGGGTATCCAGTATGAATGACAGATTGGGTGTTGGGTCCCCGCCTACCCAGTTGATGTTGATGGAACGTATGGAAGTCCGTGTGAGGCTCAAGCCCTTATCTCTTGTGTATGCTCTTTCTTCTATCCTTCTTGAGAGTAGTTCAGGAGAAACGATCGTGCCAGCTTCTGGGTTGGAGGATATGTCATGATTCTGGCAGTATACACAGTCGAAGGTGCAACCCGAGAAGAAGATTGTGTGGGAGGGTATGAGCTCCGGCTCTTCGCCCATGTGCAGGAATTCGCTCGAGATCCTGGGTTCCAACACTCCGCAATGGCCTGCCATGCCTGAAGCTCTTTTTGCGTGGCAAGCCCTCTCGCAGAGGGCGCAATCGTCAAGCATCCGCTTGGATAGCTCTTTCTTCAGATCCAACAGAGGAGTCTTCCCGGTTGAGCTTCCATCTAGCATCACGCTATCGTGCATTCGCCGCAATGTCTCCGTATCCATTCCCAAGTCGACATCGACCATCCTGCGTTTTGCCAGTAGGTATTTTGCCTCAGCTTCGCCTGCGCGTATCCGCCAATATCGGAGGAGAGGGTCTGCCGTCATGCAGTCAGTACTTGCGTCTGCGCACATTTAATACTTGCACAGATGCTGACGATTGACAATGGCTCACGAGTCGATTGAGGACCTTCCGGACATGTGGAAGGAAACATACGATCTCGTCGCTCAGGTGCCCCGCGGCATGGTGACCACCTTTGGTGAAATCGCGAAGGCGCTAGGCGACCCAATCGCGGCGAGATTCGTCGGATTGGCCGTGAGTAGGAATATGAACACCCAGAGAACTGCATGCAGGAGGGTCGTCAGGTCCGATGGAGGGATTGGCGGCCATTCGAGCCCTGACGGAACCAACGACGATGTCGCTCTGCTAAGGAAGGAAGGCATTAGCATTCGCAATGGTCGTGTTCAAGACTTCGAAGAACACCTCTTTACGGACTTTCGCTCGCCCAGGCCATTGAAGGCTCTGAGGAAGAGACAAGAATCCCTGCGAAGATCTATCAGGGTTCCATCGTCTGACATCAATATCTCGAGTGTTGCTGGTGTCGACGTATCATACGCCGAAAATCGAGCGTACGCGTCCGTGGTGGTGTTCGACGCGGAGACCAAAGGGGTCCGGGAGAGTTTGCTTGCGGCTTCCGAGGCGAGATTTCCTTACATTCCGACCTTCCTCGCATTTCGAGAGTTGCCAATCGTTGCTCAGTTGATGAATTTGCTGGATGATGGCACAACCCTAATCTTCGATGGCCATGGGATTCTTCATCCGGAGCGCTTCGGCATCGCCAGCCACGCGGGAGTGGCCTTCGATTTGCCCACAATTGGCGTGGCGAAGAGCCTCCTTTGTGGCACAGCCGTGGGTTCAGCCCACAGGGGCGCGCGTGCGCTCGCGATCGGGGGAAGGGTTTGCGGGTACTCTTTCTCGAACAGTGGGACGAAACCCATATACGTATCGCCGGGACACGGCATTTCGCAAAGGCAAGCGCTCTTGACGGTGCGAAGGTTCACCAGATATCGCATTCCCGAGCCTACGCGAATCGCGCATGTGCACGCCAATGTCGAGCGTCGTTCGGCAACCAACAAATAGCCCAAGATCATGGTTGTATTGGTGCAATGAGAATCTGTGTGTTCGGTGCAGGATCGATTGGCAGCGCAGTCGGTGGAATACTGGCTGGAGACCACGAGGTCGTATTGATTGGCAGGAAGGCGAATGTCGATTGCGTGCGCGGTGACGGGCTGCGTATTAAAGGAGTGGTCGGGAAGAAGGTGAGAATTGATGCCAGGGAGAGCGTGTCAGGCCTCGCCCCTCCGGACCTGCTTCTCGTCACCACCAAAGCATACTCGACTCAGTCCGTTATCGATGCGTGCCGAGGCTGGGTATCTGAGGACACAGTCGTGCTGACGCTTCAGAACGGGCTGGGGAACCTTGAGAAGTTGCGTGACTGGAGGGGGGCACAGGTGATTGGGGGTACAACCACGATGGGCGCATTGTTGACTGAGCCTGGCGTGGTCGAATTGGCTAGCCTGGGCAACACATTCGTCGGCGCGGACGCGAACCCCGGTGCCGCAGAATCCTTGGCCTCGATGCTATCCTCGGCAGGACTGCCAACGGAGACTACGGCAGATATAAAAGCGGAGCTGTGGGCGAAGGCAATCGTCAATGCCTGCGTCAATCCCCTGACCGCCATTCTGAGGGTCGCCAACGGTGAGATCGTCAGAGTTAGGGCCCTGTCTATGCTTGTTCATGACATCAGCAAGGAATGCGAGGCCGTCGCGGATGCAAGTGGAATAAGGCTCCCTTACGATTCCATGTGTGAGCGGGCGATGACCGTCGCCAAGAAGACGGCTTTGAATAGATCGAGCATGTTGCGTGATATCGAGCTCGGCCGCAGAACAGAGATAGAGAGTATCAACGGATATATCTGTAAAGCAGGGCTTGCCACGCGGGTTCCGACTCCACTCAACAGAGCGTTGGTGGCCATGGTCGAATCGCTGGAGAATCACAGGGCGGAGAAAGGTTAATATCGTAACATTGTACTCTTCGAGGCTGGTGAAGAGATGGTAGATGTGAAAGAACTGGCTGCGAATGCCAAGATTTTGAGAAAGAAGGGGTTGAGCGTCCGCGAGGTCGCGGATGAGCTGCATCTTTCTGTTGACACTGTAAATTATCTTGTGGAGTACGGTCCTGAAGGACTTCCCCCATCAGATGTCAAGATAGGATGGCGTTCAGTCGGTGTGTCTGGATATAGAGTAGGTCTCATGGCGGAATTGATGGCTGACATAGCCCTTGAGGAGCTGGGCAAGCAGGATCAAGACGCAGAGGTCGTTCTTGGTGTATCGATAAACGGGATCCCGTTCTCCGCTAAGCTGTCTGAGATACTCGGGATCGATTTTGGAGTGTACCGTCCCCACGCGGAGAGTCAGAGCGGTGGGGCCTTCAGCTCCAACTACGCCTCCGTGGGCAATGGAAAGAAGATCATAATCGTTGACGATGTCCTGAGCACCGGAGCGACGATAAAGGGCGCCATAACAGATATAAAGGAGGCCGGAGGCGTCCCCGTGCTGACCCTCGTCCTTGTGAACAAGAGCAGTCTCAACGAGATAGACGGCGTGCCCTTGAGAGGGCTCGTCAGGGCGAGGTCATTGGGCGGGACGATCCTCGGCGGAGGAGGGAAGAAGAGCTTCCCTTATGGATAGACTCTCTTCGCAGAGGCTCTAAGCGCCTCGACAACTGGCATGGACTTGCCCAGAATCATGCGCTCTAGTGCGCCTCCGCCAGTACTTATGTACGAGAACTTGTCGGTCATGCCCAGCTTGTTGGCAGCTGCTCCGGAGTGCCCTCCACCTATCACGGAGAACGCGTCGGCAGATGCGATTGCCTCGTAGACTTCTCGGGTTCCCTTGGAGAAGTCCTCGAGTTCGTATACTCCTGGAGGGCCAGAGAGGAGTATGGTCTTGGACCGCAGTATGATCTCTCTGAAGGTGGAGATGGTCTTTGACCCAATATCCATTATCGCGGCGTCATCTGGCATGTTGTCCAATGTATACTCCTTTCGGTTCCCGTTAGCAGTCACGGCACCGTCGAGCGGCAGTATAATCTTCCTGCCGTACCTGCCTACAAGATCCTTCGCCGCATCCCGCGTGCTCACAGAAAGGTCTCTTTGGGCGATCTGCTCAGTTCCAGAGCCGACTTTCTTCCCTAAGATCATTTGACACGCGAATCCCGCAAGTCCTGCAATGAGTATGTTATCCACATGATCGGACTCTGCTAGCTTTCTCACTACAGGTAGTGCGTCGACGAACTTGGTACCGCCGAAAATAAAGGTCGAAGGCCTCACTGGGTTCTGAACGACCTCTGACATTGCTCTCATTTCTTTCTCCATGAGCCTTCCGGCCGCCGAAGGGAGCGCGGCGGCGAATCCGACCAAGGATGCGTGCGACCGGTGGGACGATGCAAAAGCATCGTTGACGAACAGGTCGAAATGAGGTGCAAGGGTGGAGACCATCTCTGACAAAGCGTGCTCGTCGGGAGACTTCTTGAGCTGCTCTCCGGAGTAGTTTCGGACGTTCTGCATGAGGATGCACTCTCCGTCTCCGAGCGCATCTATCGAAGTGATTGCGCGGTCGCCGAAGATATCGTTCACGTACCGAATCTTCCTGCCCGTATATTCGCTGAGATAATCCGCGTGTTCATTGAGCGTGATGAAATCGAAGTCCCCTGGCCTTCCCTGGTGAGCTAGAATCGACAGGCGTCCCCCCCTGTCAATAATCTCTCGGACGGTAGGCACCGCAGAAGCTATCTTGGAGCCGTCTTCGATTCGGAGGGTGTCTTCGTCAATCGGCGAATTAATGTCCACTCTGAGTAGCACTCTTCGTCCCCTGATGTCGAAGTCGTCCAATGTAAGAAATCCGAGTGACGATCTGGACGACGAAGAGTCTCCATCGTTGTCGCCTGAATCACTACGGTCATTAGCACTCTCCGGTCTGCTATTCGTCATCCCAGCCCCCAATTCAGCGGTTTCAGTGGATTGCGGCATCAAAATGCCGACAACTACCGGATTGAGAATAGCATATAAATCATTGACGAAGCCGGCCGGAGTTCGCCAGGTAAGCAAAGTATTTAGAAGAAGTAGCGTGATTGGTGCTTACGAGCATGAACAAGCAGGTCTGTTTCTCAAGCTACTGTCTGCCAGGATGTGTTTGAATTGAAGGCCACTGAGATAAGTAGGCTGCTCGTGAAGGACGTCATGGGCACCCCAAGAATGACCGTCAGCAAGGGAGAGACAGTCTCCGATGTCATCTCAAAGATGAAGAAGGGGCGCGTAAGGGAGATACCAGTTCTTGATAACGACAAGCCGCTCGGTCTTGTAAGCTACTACTCGCTGTTGTCTAGGAGAAATCTCCCGCTCTCGGCCAAAGTGGAGCACATAATGGTTCCATGCCCAAGGCTCGAGGAGGATATGACGATAATCAACGCCGCAGAGGAGCTGATGTCGACTGGCGTCAGAGGCGCTCCAGTCGTCAGGAACAATAAGCTCGTTGGCTTCGTATCGAGGACCGACATCATCCGTGTTCTCTCTGGCATGGACGAGCTCAAGGGAAAGAAAGTCGACTCCCTAATGAGCAAGGCTCCGGTTTCGGTAACCAAGGAAGAGCCAGTCAGGAAAGCTCAGATCTTGATGAAGGGGCTAAACGAGAAGACTCTCCCCGTTATCGAGGAGGACGCGAAGCTCATCGGAGCGATTGGGATGACAGAGATCATGGACGTTATCTGGTCTCCACGAGCGTCGAAGCCTCCAAATGAAGTCAGAGGGGACAGAGAGCCCGCTGATGTCAGAGTAGGGAGCGTCATGAACAAGAGCCCTGTGAACGTGGCTCCGAATGATCCTTTGAACAAGGCAATATCGATTATGCTGTCCAAGAACCTATCGACCGTCTTCGTTGCGGACGGTGGCAAGCTCGTCGGCGTGGTTTCACAGACGGATATAATGGAGCATGTTATCAGTCTCAGGCCACAGGAGGGAGTCTATGTGCAGATAACAGGACTCGACGTGGAAGACCCTGAAGTGTACGAAACGATGTACGAGCTGATTGGCAAGTCGATGAAGCGTATCGATAAGATCCAATCTCCGAAGGTATTCTCAGTGCATGTGACAGCATACCACCAGGACGGTCTGAAGAACAAGTACAGTCTGGGCGCCAGGTTGACGACCGACAAAGGCATGTACTACTCCAAGGGAATCGACTGGCATCTTTACAGGTCCTTGGATTCCGTACTCGACATGATGGAGAAGAACATAAGGAAGGACCACGAAAAACAGCGTGCTGCCAGGAAGAGGAAGCCGGATCTATAGATCCCAGTATTCGGACGCGTTCCTGGTGCACCTGTCAATCGCACCTCTGCCGAGACAGCTGTTGTCTATGATGTCAGTGTACTCCAGGGGAACATCGACTCCATTGATTGCACCTACGATGGCCGCAACCACCTCGGAGAGAGCGGGCACATCGTAGCCGCCTTCCAGGAAGAATGTCAGGCGTTTCCCGCATTGCATGGAGAACTTCAGCAGTTCTTTGGCAACTCTCAGGTGTGCATCCGATGAAAGGCTGAGCGATGCCAGCGGATCTCTGTAGTGTCCATCAACGCCGAAGGATATGAGTATGGCCTCAGGTTTGAATTGTCTTAGAATGGGAATGACGACCTCAGAATACGCGACGTCATAAGTGGAATCACCGCATCCAGATGCGAATGGCAGGTTTATTGTGAACCCTTCGCCGTTGCCTGTTCCGAGAAAATCCACGCTCCCAGTCCCGGGGAATATGCCGGATTGGTGGGTCGAAACATAAAGGACTTCAGCGCGGTCCTTGAATGCGTGTTCGGTGCCATTTCCGTGATGGACGTCCAAGTCCACTATCGCAATCTTCTCATCTCCCTCATTCAGGAGATGCTCTGCGGCAATCGCAATGTTGTTGAAGTAGCAGAATCCCATGCCATAGTCTGGCCCAGCATGATGGCCCGGCGGCCTGGTCAGCGCAAAGGTCGCAACGCCCTTATCTCTCGAGTGAATTGCGGCGTCGATGCCACACTCAGCGGAGAGGGCGGCAATTTCGAAGGTATCTGGATGAATGGCAGTCTCCATTGTGAGGCCGCCTTCGTCGCAATTCTTTATGAGTTCTATGTAGTTCTCTTCGTGGACCAATCTCAAGTGGCTGGGGTCACCGATCTCTGATGCGACTACGTTCCTCCATAGATTATGATGTCTGAGCATTTTGACTATTCCTCTCAAACGTTCCGGAGACTCCGGATGGAACGGTGTTTGTATGTGATCGTAGAATCGTTCGTTGAAGAATATCGTCACATCTACTTGAACTGGCTGGGCGTAGATAAGCGTTTTCCACTTCGGGCACATCCCAGTCGCAAGATTTTTATTCAACATATGGCTTTTTTATGCCGGAGAATGGCATGTCCGTTGCAGAGATTACCTACTTCGATAGACCTGGGAAGAAGAATACCGAGAAGCTGATGGATGTGGTGTCGCTATGTCTGAAGAGGACGGGGATAAAGACGATTGTCGTTGCCAGCAACTCAGGGGAAACTGCATTGAAGGCGATAGACCGATGGTCGAACTCATGTTCAAACCTGATCGTAGTGACATCGCACGCGGGTTTCTCGGGCGAGGGCGCGTTGGACATGGACCGCAGCATCGAGACGAAGATCGAACGCTCCAGCGCCAAGTTGGTCAGGGCATCGCATGTTCTATCTGGAGTTGAGAGATCATTTACCAAGAAATTTGGCGGAATATCCAGAGTTGAAGTGGTTTCGCAAACCCTTCGTACTCTTTTCGGACATGGAATGAAAGTCTGCGTCGAGGTCTCTGTGATGGCCGCTGACAGTGGTGCGCTTAAGTGCGGGGACGAGGAGATAATTGTGATTGGAGGCACCGGGGAGGGGGCTGATACCGCTTGTGTTGTCAGACCTGCACACGCAAACGATTTCTTCAAATTTGAGATAAGGGAGATACTCGCGATGCCTCGGAAGAAGCGTGCCTGAGGATAAGAATAAGACAATGATAGGCTATGGTGTTACAATGGATGCTACCGATATCCTTCTTCTGTGCGTCACGATTCTCATAGTGATTGTGGTGTTCTACATGAGCGCGGCTCTTGTTGCCCAAGATTGGTCGATGACCCCTCCATATTTCTTGCGAATCCTTGTAGTATCATTGGTTTTCGTTTTCGTGGTGCCTCTAGTGAGTGATTTGGGAAGGGACCACGACCTCTCAGGGCTGATGCTGTTAATTTCGTTCGTATTCCTGATAGCGGTTGTGCGGTTCGTGATGGTTGAGGAACTGGCGGTTCCAGATGATTGGCTCGCATCTATCTTCATATCGCTGATCGGTGTGTCTCTGATATTCGTGATTCAAGCTCTCTCCGACCACTTCTTCGAACTTGGACTGCCTTCGGTTGTCTAGATGCTGCGTAGCTCTTTTGGACATGATGTCAAGACACGGCAGCCACTCTTAGTTACGAGTACATCGTCTTCTATCCGGACTCCGCCGTAGCCCTTGATGTATACCCCAGGTTCGACCGTTAGAACCATCCCTTCCAAGAGAGTCATATCGTTCGCAGACGATATCGACCCAGGATCGTGGACAGATATGCCAATACCGTGGCCGGTGCTGTGAATGAACAGCCCTCTGAACTCACTGGAGTCAATCACCTTCCTTGCGGCGTCATCTACAGTCGCTCCGCTCACGCCGTCAACGATTGAGTCGATTGCGGCTTCCTGGGCTCTTAGGACTGTCTCGTGCATCTCCCGCTGGCGTTTCGTGGACGAATGGCATATGAAAGTCCTCGTGATGTCTGAGACATATCGTTTGTACGATGCTCCAAAGTCGAATAGGGCAAATTGCCCCTTCTTCAGTCGCCTCGTCGGTGAAGGAAAGTAATGGGGCTCCGCGCTCTTGGCTCCGAATGCAACATTCGAGTCAAATGCGGTTGCGTTGGCCCCCAACCTCATCATCCGGTAATTCAACTCTGCAGCCACTTCCGTTTCCGTCATGCCCTCATTGACCATCTCAGGTATCGCGACACATGTTTTCGAGGCGATGGCGCAAGCCTTCCTAATTCTAGCAAGCTCGTCTGGTTGTTTGATCATTCGAGCTCTGTACAGATCCTGTGAGACGTCAATGAGTTTTGCTCCCTTCGAAGCCTTCCTAATCTTCCTGTGATTGGCTACTGTGAGTTCTCTGGCGTTTATCCCAATCTTGGAGAATCGTGAGAGCTTCTTGGCCATCAGCCTCATGGATTCTTGGCCGTTCTCGAACACGGTTGTCTTGACCCCTGCCTCAGAGGCACTGAGAGCTTCCAGTTCCGAAGTGAGCACCTCCGTCCTCCTCGGCTCTAGTATGGCTACGCAGCCCTCGAAGAGCCCAGTTACAAGCCCAGTTGCGTAGAAGAAGCATGAGTCCATGCTTGGCTCAACGGCATTCATGAGGACTACCGCGTCGACCTCCTTCCTCATGCTCGAAAATATCGTTTTCTCCCTGGTTACCAAGAAATCACGCGCTCGAAATGACACTGACCGTATAAAGAAATGATGCGTGTCAAGCGCCTATCCAAAAGGATCCCGTAATCTTCTTTATTGCAGAGATCGCTGACATCGCCGCGAGGTAGCTCGTTTTCGGGTTCCTCGGGGAAGGCACGTTTCTAGTTACAACGTCAAGCTCACCGAACCTGCCTCTTGCCTGAAGGTGATGCTCGTTTGTTTTGACCTGGGGGTCGCAGACTATTCGTATCTTGGTTTTATCGAAGCCTATTCCAGCGAGTGCAATTGTCGCGGCTACATTGATGTTCTGTGGGAAGTGTTTCACCGCCTCACGCGCCGATCCTTCGAACAGCTCCGTCCTCACACGAATCTCAGACGGGACGACTCCTTTCGAGGCCAAGTACTGATTCTTGCCGAAGGCCGATGGAGGCTTGGTCGTGGTGAGCAGAACTTCGTCCATTTCGTCCAGCCTTGCTGCGGATAGTGCGTCGATTCCGCCCACTGCTCCACTGGGTACATGCACTTTCGCGCCCTTGCGCTTAGCGAGCCTATGAGTATCCGCCTGGAATTCCTCGTCATGCAAGACGCCCACGCTCATGATGAGCACATCGACTCCGGCGGATAGGGCTAACGGCACATAGTAGCGCGCCGCGTCTTGGCTGGCGGCCTCCACAACGAGCCCTATGTCGTTCAATATCGGCACGATATCGGGAACGTAGCTAACCTTTGCCAGCTTTTGCTGCAATCTTGTTGCACACTCTTGAGACCGGTCGGTGAGGTATACAGTGTCAATATTCGAGAGGTGTTCCATCTCCCTCGCGATTGCCGCACCAATCGCACCGCACCCAATGACGCAGATTTTCACGGTGAATTGATTGTAAGGCGCAATATAAACCCTTGCTTTCGTATTTGTCGTTGCCTGTGATATGAGCCATCATTCTTACCCACTGTCCGCATGCTTTTTGTGTGGGGGCGCACATGTTCTTTTCGCTGGAATGACCTTGGTGAAAGGTAGGCCACTCGGGAGCAATGAGAGGAAGGCGGAAGAGGTCGAGTCTCTGTTGACATCCGTCTACGGACGCAAGAAGAGGGCCAGAAATGAAGACCCAGTGGACACGCTTGTGGAGACAATATTGTCGCAGAACACAACTGACATTAACTCGGGCAGAGCGTTCTCTGCTCTCAAGCGCAGATACCCTGACTGGGAGGAGATGCTCGATGAACCTCCTGAAACCTTAGCGGAGATAATACGCTCTGGCGGCCTCGCTGAAATCAAGGCGAAGAGAATCATCGGAGCATTGAGATTGCTGAAAGCTGAGCGCGGGGAGATCACTTTGGACTTTCTCGCTGACATGACTCCAAAGGAGGCTGAGACCTGGCTCGCATCCATTGATGGCGTGGGTCCAAAGACAGCCGCTATCGTCCTCCTATTCTCGTTTGGAATGCCCGCATTTCCTGTGGACACTCACATATTCAGGGTTTCCAAACGCCTAGGCCTGATTGGAGGAAGAGCCTCCAGGGAGAGTGCCCAGAGCGAGCTCGGCCGCCTGATCCCTCCGAAGGAGTACTACAGCATGCACCTCAACCTGATTGAACATGGCAGGCGGACATGCAGGCCCAGGAATCCACGATGTAATGAGTGCTTCATTTCCGGATTGTGCGCGTTTCATCGCAATGATCCGAAGGCATAGCCTTGATATACCGACAACGGTTTTGTGAGGTCGATGAGGTATCGCTTGCTGGACCACACCGCTGATGCATTGATTGAGTCGTACGGAGAAACGCTCTCAGAGCGGTTCGCGAACGCCGCCTATGCGATGTTCGACCAGATAACCGATGCGAGCACCGTGCAATCGGTCGGCGAAATCACGATTTCCATCAGTGCAGATAACAATGAGCGGCTGTTGGTCGACTTCCTTCAAGAGCTCCTCTATCTTCACGACACCCAGAATCTCGTCTTCGGTGAATTCAAAGTACATATCCAAGGTAAAACGCTTGAGGCTATAGCTAGGGGAGAGGAGTTCGACGAGACTCGTCATCAGAAGAGAGCTGTGGTGAAGGGCGTAACATACCATGATCTGAAGATTGATGATGACCAACGCAGGATAGTCGTGTTGCTGGATGTTTGAGGTGAATCTCTGTGAAATCTTCGGCGAAATCGCATCCGATTCAGGGCCTCGTGAAGTATCACGGGCTGAAGGACGAGAAACTAAGAATACCATTTCACGACTCGATATCAGTGGCCACTGCGCCCACTGAAACACACACGACAATCGAGTTCGGAGATTTCGAGGATGACACGGCCTCCGTCGATGGATCTACGATGTCCGGGGCGGGGCTCGAGAGGATCTTGGCGGTCGTGGACGAAATCCGGACGAGAAGCGGGATCGATAGAAGATTCAGGATGGAGTCGAGAAACAACTTCCCATCGAACATCGGCCTGGGTGCATCAGCATCGGGTTTTGCAGCGCTCGCGGTTGCTGCATGCGACGCAGCGCCCCTCAAAATGTCTCACGAGCAGATATCAGTAATAGCCAGAAGAGGCGCGGGCTCGGCCGCGAGGTCGGTGACAGGCGCGTTCTCGCTTTGGAAGACAGGCCATGACGACGAGGATTCATTCTCTCATCAGATTGCATCGGAGGACTTCCAGATGGGCATAGTAGTTGCGCTGATTCCCGCCTACAAATCTACGGATGACGCCCATCGAGATGTGCTCGGATCCCCGTTCTTCCACTCCCGCCTGGCATACATCCACGGCGCCATCGCCGAGATGAAAAGTGCCATAAAGCACAGGAACATTTCGCGGATAGGAGAGATAGCGGAGAAGGACTCTCTCATACTTCACGGTATCACTATGACTGGCACAGATGAACTGATACTGTGGCGTCCGGAGACAGTGAAGGTCATACTGGAAGTCAAGAGGATGAGATCGGAAGGGATACTAGCGCACTTCTCGATAGACACGGGCGCCACCGTCTATGTCAATACTGATCCGGCCAATGTGGACGTGGTCGAGGAAAGGATCAAGTCATTGGGCATCGGGACAATGAGGTGCGGTGTTGGAGGAGCTGCGAGACTAACGGACGAGCATCTGTTCTAGCGATTACCCTGTCTCGCTTCTTGTTGCATCTTTATGGCTTCGTCCATAGAGATTTCCCCTGACGCGACCCTCGCAGCAAGCTCCTTCGATACGGTGAGCCGTCCTTCGCTATGTACGCGGCTTAGCCTCTGAATGTTCCGAATCTCTCCCGGTCCAGGCGAGACCTTCTGCCTCTTCTGAGGCAGGTATCCAGGTGTTAGCGCTATCTCGACCGCGGCGTCCTCGTCAGGCGTCTTCGACCTCTTGGTCGTATTGCTTTCGTCGACGAATTCGCCTACGTATCCGATGTCCCACAAGGCATTGAATATCCTATTGCGGTTTGTGCGGTCCCCGTTGCCGAGCCTTATGGTTACGCACGATGGCGAGTATCGGCCAATCAGCTCCTGGACAATGGTTCTAACGGCCTCAGGGGTCGGGGCCAAGGTCCTCGTTAACACCATTCCGTTTGAGAGTAGGGCAATCCCTGGTCTGTTGCCAGGGTCTATTCCGATTGTCAAATCAGAGACGACTCTCTCGCCTGCCAACACGCTCTTGACCTTGGTGACTACAACGTCCGGATCCGCGTCGGTTATGACATTGTCGAATGGCACCAGATGCCTCTCCCTCTCCGATGTTATGACAACGGATATGTTCGAAGGGAGGGGTTCGAAGAAATCCAGCGAGATCGGCCTCAGCCCTTCCTCACGGAGAGCTGTCAGCATCTCATAATAGGTACGTGGATCCTCAGTCATTATGCCGACGACTTTCATCACTTGGCAATCCGTATCATGCGAGATAAAATCTCTCCAGTCATCTCTTGCGTTTGAATCCCCCGAAACGGACCTTCTTCCGGTCGGTCTTGCCGTACTTGCCAACTGAATCAGTGAACTCTTTAATGAGGTTCTTTTGGTCCGAGGTCAACTTAGTTGGGGTGACGAGCTGAACGCTCACGAACTCGTCCCCGTCGCCATATCCTCGGAGGTCAGGCATGCCTTTGCCCTTCAGTCGGAATACGGTCCCAGTCTGCGTTCCTGGCGGTATCTTGACCAGGGCAGTCCCGTTGAGCGTAGGCACCTCTATCTCAGCGCCTAACGCTGCCTCTCCGAATGAGATTGGCACCTCAATGTGCAGATTTCTTCCATCTCGATCGAACAGGTCATGGGGCGCAATGTGGACAATGATGTACAGGTCTCCGGGTGTTCCACCGGTGGGGCTCGCCTCACCAGCACCCCTTATCCTGAGTTTCATGCCTTCTTCCGCGCCTTTGGGAACGGAGACCTTCATCTTGCTGGTGACGCTCTTTTGGCCCGCACCTCCGCAGGTGGTACACGGCTTGGCGATTTGCCTCCCCGCACCTCTGCATGTAGGACAATTAGAGATCGAGACGAAGCTGGTGTACCCCCGTTTCTGCCCCCTCTGCACCTGCCCTGAGCCCTTGCACGTCGGACAGGTCTTGAGATCCTCCGCCTTCGCGCCCTGACCCTTGCATGTCTTGCATTGGACACTGTGCGGGATTGTCAACTCTCTCTCAATGCCTTTGGATGCCTCCTCGAGCGATATCTCAATATCGTATCGAAGCGACCGTCCTTCTTGGGGTCCAGCTCTCTGTCTGCCGCCGAAGAACTGGTCGAATATGCTGCCCCCGAAACCGAAGCCTGAGAACCCACCGAATATGTCGCTTATGTCCTCGAAGTGTGTGAAATCCGACCAATCGAACCCTCCCTGCCTGAAGGTGCTCTCCACACCGGCGTGGCCGTACTGGTCATAGCGCACGCGCTTCTCCTGGTCAGCGAGTACTTCATAGGCCTCGGAGAGCTCCTTAAACTTCTCCTCAGCCTCCTTGGGCTGATTCTTGTTCTTGTCAGGATGATACTTCATCGCGAGCTTTCTGTAAGCTTTCTTGATTTCCTCGGCGCTAGCATCCTTTGAGACACCGAGGGTCTCGTAGTAATCTCGCTTTGAAGGCATCTTAAGACCTCATGGCCGGCTGCCAGCTGATACCGCTAGCTTCAGCCCAGGAAGACAGGAAGATGATGAAAGAGGTTTTGGTGGAGAAGGTCTATTTCTCGCCTTCATCGTCGTCCATGATCTTGTACTCGGCGTCCACGTATCCCTTGTCAGAATCCGATGGTTGTCCAGGGCCTTCATCTGGCGCTTGCTGTGCTTGCTGAGCTTGTCCCTGGCTAGCCGCGGACGCCTCATAGATCTTCTTGCCGATCTCCAGCAAGACCTTGTCGAGTTCGTCCGACTTCTGCTTTATTGCAGATACGTCGCCCGATGAAAGAGCTGTCTTCAGCTCCTCTGCGAGTGCCGTCACCTTCTCCTTGAGCTCCTGGGGGATCTTGTCTCCCATCTCCTCGAGGAGATGATCGACCTCGTAGACCTTCGCTTCGGCTCGGTTCTTCATGTCAACCTCTTCCTTGCGCTTACGGTCTTCGTCGGCGTAGGTTTCGGCGTCTTTGACCATACGCTCGATCTCACCATCATCGAGCTTAGTGGTTGCGGTTATGGTTATCTTCTGTTCTTTGCCAGTCCCGAGGTCCTTCGCTTTGACATCGATTATTCCGTTCGCATCTATGTCGAAGGTCACTTCGACCTGTGGGACGCCTCTCGGTGCGGGTGGTATCCCCATTAGGTGGAAGCGGCCGAGGCTGACATTGTCTACTGACATGGGCCTCTCTCCTTGAAGGACATGGATTTCGACACTTGTCTGGCCGTCGGCGGCCGTCGAGAACACCTCACTCTTCCGTGTCGGGATCGTGCTGTTCCTCTCGATCAGTTTGTGGAACACTCCTCCGAGGGTCTCCACTCCGAGGGAGAGTGGAGTGACGTCGAGCAGCAGAATGTCCTTAACGGTTCCTTCGATGACCCCTCCCTGGATAGCTGCCCCCATCGCAACACACTCCATGGGGTCCACACCTCGTTCAATCTTCTTGCCGACGACTTCCTCAACGAATCTCTGCACTATTGGCATCCGTGTTGGTCCTCCGACCAGTATGACTTTGTCTATCTGGTCCGGGCTGAGTTTCGCGTCCTCCAAAGCCTGTTTCAAGGGAGCTCTGCATCGTTCCACCGTAGGTTTCACAAGGTCCTCGAGCTTCGCTCTTGACAGTTTTATGGCAAGGTGTCTCGGTCCAGATGCGTCCGCGGTCAGGTATGGCAGGTTCAATTCCGTTTCCATCGTGGACGACAGCTCGATCTTGGCCTTCTCCGCGGCTTCCCGGATCCGCTGCACTGCCATCTTGTCCTTGGACACGTCTATCCCATGCTCGGAGTTGAATTCCTTCGCTATAAATTGCACCAGGGATTCATCCATGTCCGTGCCGCCCAGTTGCGTATCCCCGTTTGTCGATACGACTTCGAAGACTCCGTCGCCGAATTCCATGATTGTGACATCCAGCGTCCCTCCGCCAAGGTCGAAAACCATTATCTTCTGCTCCTTCTCAGACTTATCGAGGCCGTAAGCCAGCGCCGCGGCCGTCGGCTCGTTGATGATCCTCACAACCTCCAATCCCGCTATCGTTCCAGCATCCTTCGTCGCCTGTCTTTGGTTGTCGTTGAAGTACGCCGGTACTGTTATCACGGCCTTCTTCACGGGTGTTCCAAGATGAGTTTCAGTGTCTCGCTTGATCTTCTGAAGTATGAACGCTGAGATTTGTTGAGGGGAGTACTCCTTATCCCTGATCCTCACCATGTGGTCGGTCCCCATCTTTCGCTTGATCGCGAAAATGGTATTCTCAGGGTTCGAAACCGCCTGTCTTCTAGCCGGCTCCCCTACGAGCATCTGTCCATCCTTTGTGAACGCTACGTACGAAGGGAACGCTTTGCCCCCGAGGCTCGTCCCCTCCGCGCTTGGTATGATCACCGCTCTCCCGCCTTCGATCACGGCAGCGGCCGAGTTGCTCGTGCCGAGGTCGATGCCTACGATTTTCTCGCTAGATTCTGCCATATGCAATCTCACTCCTGCTATTGTCAAACTCCTTCATGATCGTCATTGTTCTGCAGTATCTCGTCTTCGTTCGAACCTCCACGCGAGACGTCTGTCGCGTGGTCCGATGGACCCACAGATACCTTCACCCTCGCGGCTCGTATTACTTTTTGGCCTAGCATGTAGCCCTTCTGAAACACTTCGAGGACCTGTCCGTCCTTCCCCTCGGCCGTTTCCTCTCTCATCAACGCCTCGTGTAGGAATGGATCGAACTGCCCCTCAGTGTCTATTTCCTTCAGCCCAGCACGTTGTAGGATGTGCATCAACTGCCTCCGCACGCCCTCCAGCCCCGTCTCCTCATTCCTCGGGTTCGCGCTGATCTGGCTGCTCTCGATGGCCTTGTCCAAGGTGTCAAGGACTGCAAGCAGGTCTACAATTACGCGCTCCCCAGCGAGTCTGGATTTCTCAGACCATTCGCGTTCGACGCGTTTCTTGTAGTTCTCGAACTCAGCCTGAGTCCTTTTCACCATGTCTGTCAGTTCCTCAACTCTCTTGTCCTTGACAGTAGGGGTCTCTCGCTCCTCTCTGTCATGAACCTCTTCGTTGGGCGCCTGCTCTGTTTCGTCTGAGGATAGGGTCTCCTCGGCCTTGTCAGGCATTACTCGTCACCTCCAGCCCGGCCACCACACATCGCGCTCGAGTCAGTATACGTCATGTTTGAAAGGAAATAAAGGGTTTGGGCTGTCAGGGTCTCTAATCGAACCCGCCGTCACCCATGTCCGGCATCTTGGGTCCGCCCTTGCCTCCTGAGTCTCCCCTAGATGCGATTACGTCATCGATTCTCAGGATCATGACTGCGGCGTCAGTGGCGGAGCTTATGCCTTGCTTGCTGACCCGGAGTGGTTCCAGCACCTTCTCCTTCTTCATGTCGGTTATCTTGCCGGTGAAGACGTTGACTCCTGCATTCTTCTTTCCCGCCTTATGAGCCTTCCTCAGCTCGATGAGCACATCGATTGGGTCGAGACCAGCGTTCTCAGCGAGGGCAGTCGGAACTACTTCAAGGGCGCTGGCGAACGCGTCAATCGCAATCTGTTCCCTTCCGCCTATCGATGCGGCGTAATCCCTGAGCTTGAGTGCCAGTTCCGTAGCTGTCGAACCACCACCAGTAACCAGCTTGCCGTCCTCGACTGCCACCGAAACGACGCTAATCGCGTCGTTGAGTGACCTGTCGGTCTCGTCAATCACGTGTTCGGTGCCACCTCTTATCAGTATGGACACTGCCTTGGGGTTCTTACAGCCTGTTACGAAGGTCATTCTGTCCTCGGCAATCTTCTGCTCCTCGACAAGGCTTGCTATCCCCAGGTCACCTGCTTTGAGATCGTCCAGCTTCGTTACGAGGTTCGCGCCAGTTGCCTTAGAGAGTTTCTCCATGTCGCTCTTCTTGACCCTTCTGACGGCGTACACTCCGGCCTTGGCCAGGTAGTGCTGAGCTAAGTCGTCGATGCCCTTCTGGCAGAACAGGACGTTCGCTCCGGACTTCTTGACAATCTCGACCATCTTCTTGAGCATGTTCTCTTCTTCATCGAGGAAGGCGTGCAGCTGGCTCGGATCGGTTATTTCAATCTTCGCGTCGATCTCGGTCTTCTTGACCTCCATAGCCGAATCGATGAGGGCGATCTTCGCCTTCTCCACACGCTTTGGCATGCCAGTATGGACCGCTTCCTTGTCCACTATTATGCCTGAAATCATCTGAGTGTCATCCATCGAACCGCCCTGCTTCTTGACGATCTGGATGTTGTCGTCGTCTACAACCCATGTCCCGTCGTCCTTCTTCTCGGCAACCGCACTCACGGCGTCTACTGCGACTTTCGCCAACATGTTCCTGGATGCGGACACACTCTTTGATATCATCGCGGTTTTCGCGATGTCCATCAGTACGTCCTTCTTATCAGGCGAGACTGGTATGGCGACGTCCTCGAGCAGGTCGCGCGCCCTCTGCGCAGCCATCCTGAAACCTCCAGATATGACAGTAGGGTGGACGTTCATCTCGATGAGCGCCTCCGCCTTCTTCAACAGCTCGCCTGCGAGTATGACTGCGGTGGTTGTGCCATCGCCGCATTCGTCATCCTGGGTCTTCGCAACCTCGACCAACATCTTGGCAGCGGGATGCTCGACGTCAATCTCCTTCAAGATTGTCACGCCGTCGTTCGTTATCACAACATCGCCCATGCTGTCCACCAACATCTTGTCCATACCCCTCGGTCCAAGGGTGCTTCGGACAGAATCAGCAATCGCCCTCGCAGCTGATATGTTGTTGAATTGGGCGCCTTTTCCTCTCTCTCTCTTCGTACCTTCTTTCAGTATGAGAATTGGTGTCTGACCTATCATGTCATGCCTCCATTCCAACCATTACGCGAACCCTGTTCCAGACATCGTCCTTCCCAGGGCTCCACGCCTGTATATGCCAGAACTTCTATATAAGTATTGTGCATATGGACTCGGTCCAGTTTACTGGCGAAATCCTCACTCAGGGCATTCATCGTCACGTCGACGTGCATAGATCCAGAAATGGCTTAGAACTGCTAGGCACTAGATGAGTGACCACGATATTTATATGCGATATCACTTTGCGCCAGAAGCCGATATGAAAATGGTTCCTTATCTGGTCATCGATTCCTGGATTCCTTTCCAGCACGGAGCGCAGAAGCGCGCGATGTCCGCCATAGTCTCAGAGCTGTCCAAGCGTTTTGACCGTGTCTACGTCGCCGATCACGATGGGATATTCAAGAACAAGCCGCAGCTGAACCTAGTCCAACACATCTGCGACGAGATGCCTACCATGTACGAAGGCGGTGTTCGATACTCGACCAACGTAATCGATATGCTGATAACAGGCGCAGAGAAGGCCGTCATCGGCACAGGGACTCTAGTCGATCTCTCCGAGCTTGGAGGAGCATTTAAGTTGTCCGAGAACATTACCTTCAAAGTAGACTTCCGGGATGGGATAGTGAGTTCTGACCCCGCAATATCGGGCAGGGCCATCTCCGACCTGTTTCGGGATGTCTCTGAGATTGGCATCGATGATATGGTCGTTCCCAGAGCGCTGGCGGAGGAAGCGTCATCGGCGAAGTCCAGACATGGGTTCACACTGGGTGTGATTGCGCCGGCATCAGAGCAGGCGAGTCTGGAAGCGCTCGGCATCGACTACATCGTATCGGAAGATTACAGGAGCCTGGTACAAGATGAGTGACCTACAGAGGAGCATCGCGGTGCTTTACAGGAGAAAGGGGAAAGAGACCCTGACCGAAAGGGAATTCGTCTTCTCGGCGTCGATGGACCTCAGATGGTTCTCTCCAAAGGATGCACAGAAACTACTGGACGCAGGCATAGCAGGCGGATACCTGAGGAAGATCGAGGGCAACCTCCTGCCGACATTCGACTTCGGTGAGATCGAGGTCCCCATCGATTACAGACCCACCCCTGAGATGCTCAAGGAGACTATCAGACGGCCTCAGAAGGATCTGTTCTCGGAGATCATCGACACGATCTCCAGGTCGAAGTCGGTTTCCAAACGAGAGGTCGTGTCCAGGGTCAACAAGAAGCAGGAGATGCTGGGCATCGACGTTGAACCCGCTGCATTGCTGGTTGCCTGTGATTATGGCATCGATGTGGATGGAGCCTATATCGACAGGGCAGCGAGCGAGGTCCTGAGCAGGGAATTCCACGGCTGCTGAAGCGAAGTTGCTCATTCCTTCTTCGACTTGATTAGATCTGCCAGCGTCAGAGCCCCTGATGTTGAGGATGTTGAGCGAGCCGCTATCTCTCCTGGTGCTCTTTCTTTGAGCACGATTTTCAACTCCTTCTGGAGCTTCTTGATCAGCTTTTCGTCCGGCCTCATAGTGCCAGACTCGACTTTGCTGATGATGGTCTGCTTCTCGTTGAGCTTCATCGCAAGTTCCTTCTGAGTCATCCCGATGCGTGATCTCGCATTCCTCACTCGCGCGGCATAGTCCTCGACGAGTTCCTCGGCGCCCCCCTCGGAGTAAACGTCCTTCGGCTTGGACCTCTTCTCGCGCCGCTCGAGCCGCTGCTCAATGATCGGTTTGGGACCCGGAATCGCCGTTTTCCCTTTTTCGGCCTCAGTGCCGAATTTTGCGCATTCGGTGCAAACTTCAAGAAGGACGCCTTCAATAATCACCTTCCTGCAGAAGGTGACGTTCTTACCGCACATCTCGCAGACCATTAAAACCACACTTTTGAACAGAGTCAGCAAAGGATAAATAGAGTATTTAACCTTATATCATTATAAATCTGGACGCGCCGAAATAAAACTGAGTAATGGGGTGCACCAAGGTGGAAACTGAACAACCCTCAGAGCTTTACGAGGAAATACAGAGACGGTTATCGGTTCTCGAGGAACGCAACCTTGAGCTCGTCGAGGAGGCTCGACGGGTGGAGGGCGAGAAGAGGTTCGTCGAGGGGGAACTGATACGGCTTCAGAAGGAGCTCAAACGCTTGAAGGCAGAGCTGGAGCGACTAAAGGCTCCTCCGCTGATTATAGGCCAGATCAAAGATGTTCTCGCTGATGGCCGCGTCGTCGTGAAGAGTTCGACTGGTCCCGACTTCGTGGTGAACACATCGGACTACGTGTCGCCTGAACTTCTAGAGGCGGGCGCACGAGTAGCTCTGAACAAGCAGACGCTAGCCGTGATGGGCGTGCTGCCTCCATCGCTGGACCCGATAGTCGTCGGTGCTGAGATAATCGCGAAACCAGAGACCGCGTACGAGGACATTGGCGGCTTGCAGGAGCAGATTGTGGAGATAAGAGAAGCCGTCGAGGATCCCCTGCTGAGACCAGAGCTGTACAAGCGGGTTGGCATAGATCCGCCCAAGGGTGTGTTGCTGGTAGGCCCGCCCGGAACAGGGAAGACACTCCTTGCTAAGGCCGTTGCCAAGCAGACCAACGCCACCTTCATACGTTTCGTAGGTTCGGAGCTGGTTCAGAAGTACATCGGAGAGGGTGCGAGGCTGGTGAGGGAACTGTTCGATCTCGCCCGACAGAAGGCACCATCGATAGTGTTCATCGATGAGCTCGACAGCGTGGGTGCCAAGAGGCTCGAGTTGGCCACATCTGGTGACCGTGAGGTTCAGCGTACGCTGATGCAGATACTTGCCGAGTTGGACGGCTTCAACCCATTGGGAGACGTCAAGATCATCGGAGCCACGAACAGGCCAGACATACTCGACGAGGCGCTTCTTAGACCAGGCAGATTCGACAGGATAATCGAGATACCGATACCCAGTTTCGAAGCCAGGGTGGAGATCTTTGGAATCCACTCAAGGCGTATGAACCTCGACGAGTCGGTGAACATAGACGACCTAGCCAGTAAGGCAGATGGTGCAACGGGAGCTGACATCAAGGCTATTTGCACGGAGGCAGGCATGTTCGCTATTCGCGAGAACAGGGACATCGTCGCGATGTCCGACCTGGAGAGGGCTATATCGAAGGTCCTGGATGATGGTGACCAGAGGGCTCTGGAATCAGGGCCGATGTTCGCCTGATTGCCCGTTGGCATGTCGAAGATGGACAAAACCCCTTCACGATTCTTCTTCGAGGTCCTTCTCGATTACAAACGCGCCGATGTAACTGCATTTCTTGCAGTGGTATTTATAGCCAGTAATCAGTGCCGCCTCGTAGTATAGGTCCGCGGAACCACACTGGGGGCAGACAAGCACTGAACGTTTGACGTTCTTGCGGCGCATGGGAGCACGTATGCCATTTTGCCTAATCCAATCTTCTGCAGCGAGGTCTTCAATACTTAGACATGTCCGCCTTCATGAACTCTCTAAGGAGACAAGTTGCGTAGCATCCCTTGTTGAGCATGAACCTGAACGCGACTGCTTGGTCGTCGAACTCGATGGCTAAGTCTTTCATCGGAGCCAGCAGCTCCCTTCGAGTGCCCTTTGATGACGCCTCTCTCAAACCGACAATCTGGAAATCAGAGGATGAGACCCCCTCGCTCTCTATGACTTTGCGCTCGATCTCCCCCATCTCTCCGCTGGCCAGCACCGATTGGGTGCCAAACAACGACCCGCTGACGAACGCCTTGCCCTCCGCGGCGTTCTTCGAAGCCTTGGCGATGTTGTGCTCGGTGACCTCTATGGGGTTGTCGTGATCTGGAACGCCGTTCTTGGTGAGCGGCAACACCAAATCTCCTTCTAAGGGTTCGTGTATGGGCAGCCCGCGACGTATCCTCTCGCTGAGAATCTTGTTGAACATGTACGACTGGTACGCGTGGACGAACATCATCAGGAGGTTCCTCGGCAGTCTCCTCAGAGCGCCGATGTAGTCATCGGGATTCTCTACTAGGTGGGAGATCATCACCCTCTCGAAGGTGAACTTGGTCGGGAACTCCGTCATCGCCTTCCTGAAATCCATTGATTGCTGGAGGGCCGATCTAGCATCATCTCCTTCCGAGTCGTTCTGCATCGGGTTTGCGACGTACCTCATGACAGCTCCTTCGGGGTCTCCCCTCGATAGGTCCTTGCCTATGAGGTGGGTTATTGGCCTTACTGACCCGAATCTCTGCACTCCGAAGTAATTGGGGAATCCACCTATGCCTTCAAGCCTCTCGCGCACGGCCTCGCACACCCCGCGTGTCTCAACGTCCTGGCCGACTTCGTTGACAACCACCGAGAACCTGTTACCTATGAGGTCGCCTATGGAGATGGACCGGTTCGACGTGTAGGCATCGAGGATCTTAACATCTGGTATCTCGAGCCCATTCACCGTCTCGATCTTCGCTCTGAAGGACATGAGCTGCGTCGCCACAGATCTCCCGTCCTTCGTGCCGGCGAAACCCACGCTCGTCCTGCCGATACGGAGGTTGTTGCCCAACCTCCTCAAGAGCCTATTCGCCTCCCAGTTCCTGTGCCAGACTATCGCAATGACGTACTTCCCATCAGGGTTCTCTGCTGGTCTGACGGATATCTCATCGACCGCGAAATCCTCTGGCGATACCCTGAGCTTCCCGCCGATGCCTGGTATGCCTTCGCTGTAGAAACACTCTAATCCGAGGTCCGCCTCGTTCATGGTCACATCAGCAGAATCTTCCGAGGACAGTAATACCTTTCGGACGCACCCTAACCAAGCTGCTTCTCTATGAGCTGCCTGGCCTCCAAGAACTGGTTGGCCAGCGATTTGGCTGCCTTCTTTAGGGCTGCCTGTGGCTTGCCGTCCTTCACAACGACCGTTAGGACTGCCTTGTCCAGCTGTGGGTGCCCGGTGGAATATCTGGCGTCCTTGACATTCTTATCCTGCAGCAGCTCGTGGATAAGTGGGTATATGAGGGTCTCATCAGAGTCCTCTATCTCTATCTTGATGAGGTCCTTCTTCTTCTCGACCAACTTGAACTCCATGGTGCTCGGACTTCTCGTATGGACAATTGGTTCATAAAGCTTGCTGCCAATGCCAACCTGCTCCCCGGGAGGGGCTGTCACGTTCTAACGTGGTCGTGCTCGTCCGAATCGTCACTCCTTGGGCTTATCGCACTTCTCCGCGTCCTTGTCTCTCGGATACATCGTGCCACAAGCAGAGCATACATCGACCTCTTCTTTGTCAGCGCTCTCGGTCATGATGACCTTAAGGATGCACGTGCCGTCGCACATGGGGCACTTCCTATCTGGCATTCTGAGCTTCCCCCTTCTCGAATCTCAGCCGTATCACAGTATGAATCCCATCGGCAATAACCCTTCCCACACCCTCGACCTCCATCAGCTGCTCCGGCGATGCGTCAGCTATCCCTTTCACGCTGCCGAAGCGTTCCAGAAGCCTCTGGGCAAGAGTGGCGGACACATTCGGCAGCCCCTGGACGAGGAACAGCTGCCGGCTTTCGGGGTCAAGGGTCGATTGGAATGCCTTGGGACCGCCGGCCCTTTCAATCTCCTGTTTGTGTAGGGCTATGAGAGCCGACACGGTTTCGGCCGCACTGATGGTGGAGAGCACGGGCATTCTAAACTCCGAAAGCAGCGACCCGAGCGCGTCGTATACCGCGGCGTTTCCCGCTTCCGCGCCCTTGCCCTCTGGAGGGCCTTGGACGATTAGTATCGGATGGAGGAACTGATGCTTCATCTTCGCCAGCGCAGTGAAGAGCCCCCCGTCCGATATCTCCTCAATGAATTCCCGGACGCTTCTCACCGTCACGCCAATCCTGTCAGATATAAGCAAATCTGCGCACTCCATTTCCTCGATTCTGACGGAGAACCCCGCTTCAAGAAGACCTTCATGCAATGGGCTCCCCTCCAATCTCCGCGAAATCGTCAATGCCGAGCGGGTCACGTCGCCGTTCTTGCCGTACTCGGAGAGGGATTTCTGACCATTGACATCGGCTGTTCTGCGAGACAGCTGCTCCCTCCCCGTCAATTCCTCGGGGGTCATGAGTTCTGATATCTCATTCCTCCCCATCGCACCACTCCGAGCGGGGCTTGCGGGCAGGCCCCTGCGCGCCCTCAACTTCTTCCTGAGGTTCTCGAGCTCGCGTTTCATCTGGAGTTCTTTCTTGCGGGATGACCAGAAGTACGCTTCGTCCTTGGTGTCACGGGTCATCATTATTACGACTCTCCCAGCCTGTCTCCTTCCCGTTCGGCCTCTCCTCTGGATGGTTCTGATTTCGGAAGGTACCGGTTCATAGAATACAACCAGGTCGGTCGCGGGTATGTCCAGTCCCTCCTCAGCTATGGATGTGGCGACCAGAACGTTGTGCTCCCCGCTCTGGAACCTCTCAATGACTTCCCGTTGCTCCTTCTGCTTGAGGCCTATGTCCTCACCCTTGCTAGACTGGCCCACGAACCGGGCTGGACGCAGGCCTTCGATGACTCCCAGGCGGTTGGTGATCAGATCGCACGTATCACGATAGTGCGTGAAGACAATCGCCCGGGATTCGGGCTTGGAAAGGAATTGAGACTTCAGTATCGGTATCAGCTTGTCCAATTTGGGGTGGTCGTTGGTCATCTTGTACAGTTGAGTTCTGGCCTCCTGGAATCGTGCGTCCTTAACGAGGCTCCTGACTGCCTTCGACCGTTTGTTCTCCTCAGCCTGTTTGACTTGCTTCTCAAAGTAGCTCTCGAGGGCGCCCCTGCCCTGCGTCTCCGCGAGCTCGATGCCGTGGTTGATCTTCATGGCAAGAGCCTGTACGCTGGCTATGCTGAACAGATTGAAGGACTTCTTGCCGGAGTTGAGCTGCGCCCTGATAGTCGCCCCTGCAGTGAGCAGGTCCCGCGTGGTGACCGGCTTCTTGGGGTCGATGAATCCCGCGGCTCGGAGCTTCACCACCTGTTCGTCCAATATCTGCTTCAGCAGCGCGACAATCCTTGCCATTCCCTCCTGTATGGGAACTCCGATGAACTCGGTCTTCACATCTTGGGTGTAGTCAACGACGTCGTCATCTAGCTCGGATCGAATCTCAACCCAAGTGATTCCAAGATTCTCACACACGTTGGCTATCTTAGACACATCCGAGCCCGGTGAGGCGGTCATGCCCAATATGAGGCAATCGTGCTCTAGCAGCGCCTTCCCGATGGGGACATAGGCGTAATCGCCCACGGCTCTGTGTGCTTCGTCGAACACGACCAGGTCGAATACGGAGATATCGACGATGTTCGAATCTATGTCGTTCGCCACCACTTGAGGGGTGGATACGACCAACCTCGAGCTCGACCAGCCGTCCTTCCTGTCCTCGGGCGGAACCTCCCCTGTGAAAACTAACGGGTCGAAGCCAACGAGATGCTCTCTCAGGAACTTCGCGTGCTGTTCCACCAGAGGTTTCGTGGGCGCCATAAAGAGTATGGCGCCCTTCTTGGTCTTGAGGACCTCCGCGATAACGGACAATGCTATGACCGTCTTGCCCATGCCTGTGGGCAGCACCACCAGAGTGGGCTCCTCCAAGGCAGCATGAGCAATGTTGGCTTGGTACTCCCTCAGCTCGATGCTAAATGGCTTGATTAGGTCGTGCTCCAGGAACACGGACCTTTGACAGCAGCTCCGGCATATCTAACTTTGCCGGATGGATCGATGAATCTAGTGGCATCCAGCGCAGGCACCGCCGCATGACGGTTCAGAAGGCTTCACCCTTACGACCACTCCCGGTCCCTGAGGCGTGTCTACAGAATCGATCGTCGCATCCTTCAGATTCTCCTCGAGCGACTTGTCATAAATCAAGGTAATGCCATCCTCTTTTAGCTCAACGTCCTCGTCCTTCTTCTTGTCAAAAGCCATCATGAAGGCGGGGCCGGAACACGAGTATCCAGCAAAAACTATCCTTATGGGATCGCCTTTCTTCTCTTCGGCCACTATCGATTTGATTGTCTCGCATGCCTTCGGCGTAATTGTCACCATGGTCTCTCGCCTCAGGTAGTTGTGAGGCAAGGACAATATTTAAGAGTTTTCGCCTAACAGGCCTATGTCCAGCCTGATGGCTAGTGTGGCTCTATCCTGTCAAAACCCGCGCATCCTACGGGTTTGGTGGCGTCGAGACCCAATTTCGCTGTCGTCTTGTCCGCACTCGGATCGAGGCTGCTGCCCCTGGCGTTCTTGACCAAGACCAAATCCCTGTCTCCCTGGAATCTGGTTGCGAGGGCCCATTCCACAGCTTTGTCATCGTAAACGTCTATGTCTTCGTCAACGACCGTGACCAACTTCATGGAAGTGTGTGATCCGAGGGCCGCGAGTATGGCGTTCACCGCGTCGCCGTCCTTCTGCTTTGTAATGGACACGACGCCGTGCAGCCAGCAGCAGCCTCCCTCGGTGAGCCGGACAGCGTGAACTTCGGGGACGGCCACGCTCACCGCCTTCTTAATGACAGGTTCCCTGGGCATCCCCATCATGAGATAATGTTCGTGCGATGCCGGCAGAATTATCTGGAATATCGCCTCGTCTCTGTAGTATATCCTGTCGACCTCAAGGACAGGTTGCTTCCTGACCGGGTCCTGAGTGCCTGTTATGTCAACGAATGGTCCCTCATCCGCCAACTGGTCGGTCAGTCTTCCTTCGAAGATGTATTCGGCATAAGCCGGGACAAGGAGGCCGCTCACGATTTTTCGAACTGCCACGGGCTCCCCCAGGCAGAGTTGCCTGAGAGTGTTGGCGATCCCCAATTCGTCCGTTCCCAGCTCCACGGTCATCGCAGCCGACAGCAGGATGGAGGGGCATAGTCCGATCGCCACCGCGACCTTGAGCTCCTCCCCTTTCGCTTTGGCTTTGCGGTGCAATGCGTGCAGGTGTCTAGGCACGACCCTGATCGCCAGGCGATTCTCGCCGATGAGCATCATTCTGTGAAAGGACATGTTCTTCTTGCCCTCGAACTCGGTGATGATCACTCCCGCCGTTATGTACCGTCCACCATCTCCATCGAAGAATCTGGGAATCGCCGACTCATTGAGGTCGAATTCCGTCAGCACATTTTGCTCGAACGGGGCCTTGTCAATCTCCTGCGGAGGTGTTGGGGACCCCATTGCTTCCAGCATGCGCAAGGAGAGCTGCTCAGAGGATGATCGGAGTGCGTGCTCTATCCTCTTCCGACTCGCCCAGAGGTTGCCGACAGCTCGGTGCCCGTCTAAGTTCTCGAAAAGAACGGGCGCATCACCCGCCTTCGCCAAGTATTTGGTGGCCTCGAGGTCGCGGGAAACCCTACCCTTAACAGTCACCGTTTCCTCATACTGGTCCAGTAGCGACCTGATGGACAGTGCATCACCTGACTCTGGATGACCGAGAGCGTATATCTATCCTTTTGTGGTCGAGCTGGCCTTTCTCCGTGCCTCTATTGCCCCTTCTGGCCAGTCATCAGCGCTGGTCCCGCTCATTGCCGATTCGTTCGGTACCATGCCGGCCGGCACTCTCTCAGGGACACCCAGGGCCGCGCTGGCCATTTTGCGCATCAACTGGTCCTGCCTTCCACCTCTGCAGCAGATCCTTATGAATCCTGTGATTACGAGGGGCTTTCCCTCGTCCCTCCAACGTGATATCAACAAGCTGCAACATTCCGTGGTCGCGCAATCGCTCATGGAAACTTCAGAATGAGGGTGTGCACGAAGTGAGATGACCCTTGTGGCTCGATGCGAACACGGCCTCATACCTTTTTTATAGATACCCATCCATCGAGAGGTCGTGGACCTCGAAAACCTCGTTAGGAAATATGCGCTTCAGAACGCGGTCGTCTACGAAGGAAAGGCAAGCATGGGTGCCGTCTTGGGCAAGGTCATGGCGGAGAATCCTGACCTCAGGGCGAGGGCCAAGGAGATTAGTCTCGTCGCGAAGGCAATCGTATCCGAGGTGAATGGCCTGCCTCTGGACGAACAGAGGCAGAGGCTGGAGGCGGTCGCGCCAGAGCTTCTAGTAAAGGAATCGAAGCCGAAGGACTTCGGGCTTCCTGATCTCGTCAACGTGACGGGGCAGGTAAGGATGCGCATAGCGCCGAACCCTTCCGGCCCTCTCCACATAGGTCACAGCCGGATGGCGATTCTGAACGACGAATTTGTCGAGCGATACGGCGGTGTCTGCTACAACAGGTTCGAGGACACCGACCCTGCGAGGATCGACCCCTCGGGGTACGACACGATCCCAGCCGATCTCGACTGGCTCGGTGTGAAGATACATGAGACAATCGTGCAGAGCGATCGATTCGAGTTGTACTACGATGCGTCGAAACGCCTCCTTCAACTGGGAAAGGCGTATGTTTGCACATGCAAGCCAGAAGACTGGCGCGAACTCAAGAGAGGAAAGAAAGCATGTCCTCACCGAGAGCATGAACTCGTAGAGCAGATGGGCCGATGGGACAAGATGTTCGATGGCACATTCGCTCAGGAGGAGGCGTCGCTGGTCGTCAAGACCGACCTGTCACACCCTAACCCGGCCCTAAGAGACTTCGTCGCTCTCAGGATAGACGAGACGCCGCATCCGAGGACCGGAACGAAATACCGCGTATATCCGCTAATGAACCTGGCGGTCGCCGTCGATGACCATGAGCTGGAATTGACGCACGTTCTGAGAGGTAAAGACCATCTCAACAACACTTACAGGCAACAATACATCTTCGACTACATGGGCTGGACCAAGCCAACTTACATCCATTATGGTCGCGTCTCGATGAAGGAGGTCCAGCTGTCGACATCCAATATGTCCGTCGGGATAGCAGAGGGACGATACACCGGCTGGGACGACCCTCAGCTCGGCACGTTGGCCGCACTCAGGCGACGCGGCATCAAACCGGAGTCGATTCGACGTTACTGGGTCGAGACAGGGTTGAAGGAAGTTGACATAGAGTTCTCTTGGAAGACGCTCTATTCCTTCAACAAGGAAATTGTGGACGACGGCGCGGGGAGATACTTCTTCGTAGACGATCCGGTGAGATTCCCTCTCAGGGCTGAGTCAGCTCTAAAGGGCAATGCCCCAGTGCACCCCGACCACCCCGAGCGCGGAGTGAGGCACCTCGAGGTTCCGTCCGGAGGGGCCGTGTACCTGAGCAGGTCAGACGTGCCTATCGAGGGCACGAGGGTACGCCTCAAAGATCTCTGCAACGTAGTCTATCGCAGCGGTTCGCTCGTTTACGAGGGCAATGACCTATCGGTACTGAAGAGCGGAGTTCGTATCGTTCACTGGGTCCCAGAGAAGGCTGTGGACGCAGAGGTTCTGATGACAGATGGGGGCGTGAGAAGCGGACTTGCGGAACCGGGATTGTCCAATGCGAAGGGTGATGTCGTCCAGCTTGAGAGATTCGGTTTTGTTAGAGTCGAGGAAACCTCCCCGAGAATCAGGTGCGTTTTCGCCCACCGATGATGCCCTCAAACGTCCCAGAAGGGTACGATGTCGCACGACAGGCAAGCGTGACACATGGTCTTGAACATCAATGGCGTCAGGCCGTATTGTCCCAAGATCTTCTTCTGACTACGAGCCAGGGCAAGCATCCTTTCCGGAGTGACTGGTGTTAGAGTTCCTAACGCCGCTTCCAGGGCTGAGGAGTTGTCGTTGCTCACCCTTAATCCCCTGAGTGTTGCGACCGCCCCCATGTTGGCGAGCACTTTGGCGCCATCTAAGACGTTGTCGTCCGTCTCACCAAGGCCGAAGATGATGTTCGAGCACACTCGATTCCTGCCAAATACCCCACCAGCGTGATTGATCGCGTGCAGGATCGCACCATAGTCTCTGCTGGGACACACTTTGTCGAATATCTCGGGGTCGAAGGATTCGATATTGATCTTGATTTCCGTGGCTCCGGCAGCCTTCATGGCATCAATTTGCCTCGGATGGGTAACGTACGGTTCGACGCCTATCGGCGCCTCGGGTAAGGCGGCTCGGATCCTGCTGATAAGCCCGACTATCCTGTCTGTGGTTTCCTCTTGAGACGTCGGAACCCCACTCGTTAACGCTACGCCCTGGAACCCCTCCGTCGAGGCAGCTTCAATAACCATCGTCAGGATCTTGTCGTCCGTCAAATTCTTGGTGACATTGCGCTCGAGACGATGGGAGTTGCAGAACGCACAGTTGAGCGAGCAGCTGCAGTCGACGTTGATGAATGCCTGAAATGGTGCATGGAAGAGGGTCGGCACCAGGTCGACACCGTCGACTATCACCTCGGTTCCTCGTGCCACTCCGAATCCCCTGGTTCCGTGAGTCAGTTCGAACTCGCCTTCGGTCCGGGATATGGCTTTCTTCGCCCTCGTCCCACCGAAAGACAGAACGATCTCTGCCAGCCCCGCTCCGGGTCCCGCAGTCGACCTGCTGGGGGAGAAGGGCAGTCTGAAATGCTCAGGGATTCTGATCGCGCCGCCGGCTAGCAGCTCGGCCTTCGCCTTGGCGGTGTCCGGGCTCACTTTCGCTTCCATACGGCACCATCTGGGGTGTCTTGTATTTCGATTCCGCGTTTCGCAAGTTCATCTCGGATCATGTCGGCCTTGGCGAAGTCTCTTGCTCTTCGCGCCTCTGCCCGCGCCAACAAGAGCCTACCTACCTCTCCATCTGTCAAAGGTGCGCTCTTGGATAACAGCGAATCGGTCTCGTCGGAGCTTGGAGCGTCAGCATCCCCCCGTACGATCTTCGTCTCCTTCGGCTCAGTGAGCACATCGAATATGTCGTTGAACCTCTCGAAAACCGCTGCGATGTTCTCGACGCCCTTCGCGCTGAGTTTCGCCTCTCCTCTCAGTCTATTGGCTTCGCGGGCCAAATCGTACATCACGGCAATGGCTTCGCGGGAGTTGAAGTCGTCGTCCATCTTTTCCTCGAACCTCCGCAAATGACTTTGGCAGATCTCAGATGCGTCCTCATCGCCCGCAGCTTTGCCAGCATTCGCCAAGAGTTCGTCGTATGCGTTCTGCAGTTTATCCAGGGCCTTCCTCGAGTCGTCCAGCGATTGTTCGTTGTACTCCAGGGGCTGTCGGTAGATTGCGTTGAGTATGAAGAACCTGACGACTTCGGGGGAGTATTTCTCCAGCACTTCACTGATGAGAAAGAAGTTCTTCATGGACTTCGACATCTTCTCCTCTTCGACGGTCAGCATGCCGTTGTGCATCCAGTAATTCGCAAACGGCGCGTCGTTGTACGCTTCGGATTGCAGGATTTCGTTCTCGTGATGGGGGAATATCAGGTCCGTTCCGCCCCCGTGTATGTCGATAGTCTTTCCCAGATGCTTCAAGCACATGGCCGAGCATTCGATGTGCCAGCCTGGCCTTCCCTTGCCCCAGGGGCTGTCCCAGGAGATCTCCCCAGGTTTGGCCGCCTTCCACAATGCGAAGTCCATCGGGTCTCGCTTGTCCTCTCCTGGCTCCTTGCGCGTGCCGGTGATCATCTGGTCCAGTGTCTGGCCAGAGAGTTTTCCATACTCCTTGACGTTCCGTACTATGAAGTACACAGAACCTGCGGATTCGTAAGCCATCCCTTTGTCGACAAGCCCTTTCACCATCGCAATGATATCAGGTATCGACTCGCTAGCCTTCGGGTACGCACCCGCCCTCCGTATCTTGAGCCTGTCCATCACGGAGAAGTACTCTTCTATCATCTGTTTAGACAGGTTGAGGGGGTCAATGTCGAGTTCATGCGCCCGTGCGATCAGCTTGTCGTCTACATCCGTGAAGTTCGTGATGTGGTCGACTTCGTAGCCCTTGTGTCGGAGGAAGCGAACCACGACATCGAAGTTGATCGCGGACCTAGCGTGACCCAGGTGGCTCTTGTCGTAGACTGTTACCCCACAGACATAGATGCTCACCCTGCCCTTCCGCAGCGGTTCGAACGGCTGCTTCTTCCTCGTCAGAGTGCTGTAAATGACCAGCGTCATCGCAGGCTCCGCCTCCTATCTCCCGAAAGGCTATTAATGATTCTCCTTGGTCGGACAACTCATGTCGGAAGACTTCTCGCTCGGCTTCGTTGGAGATATCCTCTTTGGAGCCTCTATCCCGAGCTTGCCCTCTATCGTTTCCAGCCGGTATTCCATCTCCGACAGACTGTGGCACAGGTCCACAAAAGCATTGACCACAGGATCTGGTAGTTCGTCGTGATGAAGGTCGATCGTCGTGGTTCCCACACGCTTGACTATCTTCGCGGGAATCCCTACAACAGTGGAGTTCGGTGGAACGGACTTCACGACGACAGAGCCAGCACCTACACGGACATTGTCGCCGATGGTTATCGGTCCGAGTATGGTGGCACCCGCTCCGACAACTACGTCGTTGCCTATCGTCGGGTGACGCTTCTTCTTCTCCGTGCTCACGCCTCCGAGCGTGACGCCCTGGTAGATCGACACATTGTTGCCGATTTCCGAAGTCTCTCCTATCACAACTCCAGTCGCATGATCTATGAAGAAGTCATCACCTATTTTCGCCCCCGGGTGGATGTCTGCACCCGTCAGCACACGCGAGGCGTAGTTGACCGCCCTCGCAGTTTTGAAGCGCCGCTTCTCATAAAGCCTGTGGGCCAGCCTGTGGAATCGAATGGCGTGGAAACCGGGACTGAACAGCGCGGCCTCCGACCTGCTCTTGACCGCCGGATCGCGGTCTATTACTGTCTGAACGTCGTCCTTGTGAGACTCAGTCATGGGATTTCCCCTCAAACAGGTCAGTGCTCAAATATCTTTCCCCAGTGTCTGGCAAGATGACGAGAACTGATTTTCCTTGCCCCAGGTCTCCGGCGACTATCAATGCGGCATGTGTCGCCGCCCCTGACGATATCCCGGCCAAAATGCCTTCTTGCTTCGCTAGCGCGCGCGTTGCGGTCAAAGCCTCTTCATAGGTCACTCTGATTATCGAATCGTAAACAGTCGAATCCAGCGTTTCTGGGATGAACCCCGCGCCAATCCCTTGGATGCGGTGGCTGCCAGGCTCTCTGCCTGAGAGCACCGCGGACTCCTCCGGCTCCACCGCGACGACAGATATCCCAGGAAATTCGCGCTTGAGGACTCTCCCGACTCCCGTTATCGTGCCTCCGGTGCCGACGCCCGCCACGAATGCGTCCAGGGAATCGAATTCGTTGACGATCTCAACAGCAGTTGTGCGCTCGTGGGTCTCTGGATTCGCAGGATTCTTGAACTGTTGCAACATGACTGAATTCGACGTCGATCTCGCAATCTCCTCAGCCTTGCTAACTGCGCCCTTCATGCCGAGTGTCCCCGGCGTGAGGACCAACTCCGCTCCCAACGCTTCCAGCAACATCCTTCGCTCCGCGCTCATGGTGTCGGGCATCGTCAGGATCAACCTGTAACCTTTGACTGCGCACACCATAGCCAGACCAACGCCAGTGTTGCCAGATGTCGGCTCAATCAGAACCGCACCTTCCCCTATCAGACCGCGTTTCTCGCCGTCCTCAATCATGCCTTTTGCGATCCTGTCTTTGACTGAGCCCATTGGGTTGAACGACTCCACCTTCGCATAGACCGCAGCAGCACCTTCAGGAACCATTCTCCTAAGGCGGACAATCGGCGTGCTGCCTATGGTGTCGAGGATGTCGAAGGTGGTTCTATCAGTGTTCATGGGCAGACCTTGACAGTGCAATAACAAGTCGTTATATATGTTCGTTGCTATTAAAAAGTACATTCTGAAGAAATCATACAGCAATCGCTTCTCAAGATCACCTCTTCCGCGTCAAGCACAATTCTACTGATATTGCACTTCTGACGGTCGGTGTCGGATGCCGGTTCTAAAGACGTACCAAAACCCTAATCTAAAAGCCCCTAGCTATATTCGGCCCACGGCTTCGGATGGGAGGTCAGTACGCAGCTCGACACCCCCATCGGACCTGGTAGGAGGGGGAGAAATGAAAGCAGCAAAGATGTGTGTGTCGGCGGTAGCTATGACCTTGATGGTCTTCTCCGTGCTGTCCGTTTCGGTCATCGCGGGAGAGAATGGCAACCAGAAAGACAAGCCCGACGTGATGGGGTTCGAGCTGAACCAGAATATCGCGTTTGGGGAGGTGGTCGACGGCGTCTCTGGAATATACCCAACCGGAGAGCTGTTTGACTTAGGGCCGTTTGCGAACGAGACGACTGGCAAGGAACTGATGGCTTACGGTGAACCTGTGGATGTGGTCGCCAACTGGTCAGACGACTTGGTCCTGCACCAGTTCAAGGCTGGTTCGAAGATACGGACAGAAGTGATCTTGTGGGACCCCGCTCGCGACGCGGCAGCGTACACCATACGCGCGCACTTCGCCATTCAGGAGATCGACCCTGTCTCGAAGGCTGTGGTCAGGAATGTGTGGGACGGTACCGTGGCAGAGGGACTCTGGGCTGACGGTCTCACCGACGCATACTCTGCGGAGGTCAACCAGCTCGGGATGCTATTGTATGGCTACAACTGGGACACGAGGGCGCTGAACTGTCATGAGGGGATGTACAGGCTTACCTTCACGATTGACGCAGCCCTGCCCGACAATGTCCCCTATCCGAACACCGAGGCCCAGGACCTGACGATCACGGGCGTGGACGATGTCTCGACTGATTTCACGAATGTGTTCTCCAGCTCGACATCAACCTGGATCGAGATGACGCTTCTGCCGCCTGGTGGGAGATAGGCCGCCGGTCTGCCTGAGTCTGAAACACAATCAGGTGGCTGGTTCGTTCATGGGCCAGTCGCCCTTAAAACCATTTTACAGTATTCTGACGCAAATCGCATATCAGCGCTTGCCGCATATCTTGCAGCCGCCGACGTTTGCCGCTATCTTGTGCATCTTGCAGAACTCGTCATCTTCACGTATGTCCTCGCATGCTATGCACAGAACGCTATACCATTGATCTTTGTTCTCCCCTGCCACAATCCTGTTGGAGATCTCCTCAGCGTAAGTCAGGATCTTTGGGAGCCGTTCGACTAACCTAGGGTCACCTGCCCGGGTCGAGCTCAGGTATTGACTTACCGAAGCCTGTGTAATTCCCAACTTCCTGGCAATCTCAGATTGCTTCATTCCGTGCTTCTTGGAGAGTTCCTTCACCACCGATGCCCTCAGCGATGGAAGGATTTTGCCAACCACTAGTTCACATGGTGTTTTCATTTTTCACACCGGAGTCAAATGTTTAGAGAGGCTGCCTCTGGGTTGAATTAGATGCCCCCTGCGAGTGCGAACGACAGCCCTCTCTATAAAGCTTTCAATCAAAAATGATAATCTGGGGCCGGGAAGGAGATTTGAACTCCTGTCTGCGGATCTGCAGTCCGCCACATGGCCTCTCTGTCACCCCGGCACATGTACGCATCAATCACGGATGCCGTATTTATGGTTTTCAGCAATGCCACGGTTCACGGCCCACTGGAGACAATCAAGCCTCAGCCAGAGGTTGTGCGGCCGCAAGAACATGCTATATACTCCGCTGCAGATTGCTCACCCCGTGAACCTCGACCCCATGAGCATGTTCAACGCGGTGACCGAACTTAGGCTACCTGAGAAGGTTACGGTCTACGACAGCACCCTCAGAGATGGAGAACAGATGCCGGGGGTGCGTTTCGACACAGAGCAGAAGATCGCAATCGCGCGCAAGCTGGACGAGATCGGAGTACACCAGATAGAAGCGGGGTTCCCTGCGGTATCGCAATCCGAATCTGAGTCGGTGAGAGCTGTCACATCTCTCGGATTGGATGCTGATATTCTATGCCTAGCCAGGACGATGGATGGGGACATTGACGCAGCTGCCAGATGCGACGTAGACTTGGTGCTGCTTTTCATCGCGACTAGCGAACTGCACCTTCGATACAAACTCAGGTCGACTCGTGAACAGGTCTTGGAGAAAGCCGTTCGTGCAACTGAGTACGCCAAGGCTCACGGGCTCAAAGTCAGCATGAGCACTGAGGACAGCACGCGGTCGGACCTGGGTTTCATGTTGGAAATCTACAGACAGTGCGAGGCTGCAGGGGCTGTGAGGATTGGCATGACCGATACCCTTGGCTGCGCTTCCCCCGAAGGTGTGTCACACCTCGTCAAAGGGATTAGGGCCGGGACATCCGCGCCGATATCGGCCCATCTTCACAACGATTTCGGGCTCGCGGTGGCGAATTCGATAGCCGCCCTGTCATCAGGAGCAGAGGCCGTCGCGACCACGGTGGGCGGGATTGGCGAGAGGGCAGGCAATGTATCCTTGGAGCAGTTGGTGATGGCCCTGAGAAATCTGTACAATAGGGACATCGGCATATCGATGGAGGGATTGACTGAGCTTGGCGAGCTGGTCTTCGGCTTCGCTGGAATCAAGATGCCGTTGAACCAGCCTTGGATTGGGCCGAACGCATTCTCCCACGAGTCTGGAATCCATGTTGCAGCCGTCCTCAACTGTCCGATGACTTATGAGTGCGTGTCGCCAGAAACCGTCGGCAATCGTCGTCGTCTCGTCCTTGGGAAGCACTCGGGAACGGCGATCGTACTGAATCGGCTGGCAGAGCGTGGGGTATCAGCTTCGCAGGAACAGATTTGCGATATCGTCCGCGAGATAAAGCGAATGGGCGAACGACAGGGCAGAGTCTCCGACGAAGAGTTCTGGAGCATCGTCGACAAGACTCTGTCCAAGAATCGGGATGCTCACGGCTGCCAAGAGTAATCGATACGTAATCACATCGGTCTTGAAATGCGAGGTCAGTCCAAAGGCACCCTTCTTCCTGAGATGCTCAAACGCGTCCGTCCCAGGTCCGTCAGGGATGCGAGCACTTCTCTCGAAAACACAGGGCCATCAACGCACACGTGTTTGCCGTCGATCGCGCAGGAGTCGCATACGCCTATTCCACACTTCATGTATCTCTCGAGAGAGGCCTGAAGCGGGAGCCCGCGTTTCTGAGCCAGGTCAAGTACGCCGGTGGTCATCCTCTCCGGTCCACACGCGCAGACGCTGTCGAAATCTCCGCCATCCAATACCTTCGCAGCTATGTCAGTCGCGAGGCCTTTCATTCCCGCGCTGCCATCATCAGTCGACACGTGGACTTTGGCCCCCGCCTCCTCGCATCGGCCTCTCATGATTAGTTCGGGTGCGGTCTTGGCTCCGAGCGCCAAGTCTACTTCAACGCCACTTTCGACAGCCTTCTCGACCAATGGTGCTATCGAGGCCATGCCCGTCCCTCCTGCAATAGCGAGCATTCGACGCCCAGTGATCTCAAATCCTCGTCCGTACGGACCACGTATCCCGATCTTGTCCCCGGGGTTCATCGCTGAGAGCGAACGCGTGCCGTTTCCGACGATCCTATAAGTCACACCGAAGTTGTCGCCAATATACGAAACGGACATCGGGAATTCATCTCTGCCAGGCACCCAAACCATCACGAACTGCCCTGGCTGCGCGTCCATTGCGCCATCGAGTCTCACCGTCCGGCAATCCGGCGCTTCGTCCGTCTGTCCCGTTATCGCGAGTATCCTATGTGTCGGCAACGTGCGCGACCCCCACCATGTCTGAGACTGATTTGTAGCCGTTCTCGCTCATGAAGTCGGATAATCCTACACAGACATCGGCGAAGACTGCCGTGCCCTGGGAGCGGATGGCAGTGCCAATCTGAACAGCTTGGGCACCAGCCATGATGTACTCTAGAGCGTCTCTTGCGGTCGATATGCCGCCAACGCCAATGACCGGGATGTTCACCGCCTCGAAGATCTCGAAGACGCATCTGACACCCACGCTCCTGATAGCAGGTCCCGATAGTCCCCCAATGCGGTTGGAGAGGACGGGCATCTTCAACTCCGGGCATATAGTCATCCCTTTCAAGGTGTTGATTGCGACGATGCCGTCCGCACCCCCTTCCTCAGCCGCGGAGGCCAGAGAGGCAATCGACGAAGTATTGGGCGTCAGCTTCGCGAATACCGGTATGTCTATCATTGATTTGACTCCGCCACAGACTTCTCGGACCTTTTCGGGGCTCGAGCCTATCTCAACGCCGTACCCCTTTGCGTGAGGACAGCTCAGGTTCAATTCGACTGCGTCCACGCCTGCGGCACTCAGGGCAACGGCAACCTCTGCGATCTCTTCGGGACTGCCTCCGATGGCACTCCCGAAGACCGGCACACCGCCGGCCTTTGCCTCCTTGATGTCATCGGCATACGCCTTCACGCCTGGATTCGGCAATCCCATCGCGTTCAGAAGGCCGCATTCAATCTCTGCGATGCACGGGTTCGGATGCCCAGATCTTTCGGCGATGCCCAAGGACTTCGTCACAATGGCGCCAGCTCCTGCTCTGGCAACTTCGAGCATGCTCTTGCCAGTCTCGTTCAAAATTCCTGAGGCGAGCATCGTCGGATTGCGAAGTCGGAGTCCGACAATGTCTACTTCCAAACTGGTCATTTGCCCCGAGCTTGATTGGACCTGCGCCTACTATAACTTTTCTTGGGTAGACGCCGCTCGTTCCATTCAGCTCTTGTGCTTGGCCTCGTAATCCTTTATGGCCTCGATCAGGGCGTCTGCGGCGAGGTTCGAACAGTGCATCTTCACTGGCGGAAGTCCGTCCAGTGCTTCCGCCACATCCCCTCTGGATATCTTCTTTGCCTCCTCGAGTGTCTTCCCCTTGGCGATTTCAGTTATCATGGAGCTCGTAGCTATCGCAGCCCCGCATCCGAAAGTCTTGAACTTGATGTCCGTTATAATGTCGTCCTTAACCTTGATGTACAGCCACATGACGTCTCCGCACTGTGGGTTCCCTACCTTTCCTATGCCATCGGCGTCCGGGATCTCCCCCACGTTCCGCGGGTTCGTGAAGTGATCCATCACCTTGTCACTGTACACAACTCTCACCATTGCCGCCCTGCATGGGCCTTTTGCTGTTGAAAGGAGAAATCTCCCTTAGCCTAGAGACCACTCCGGGAAGCACGTCTAGGAAATAGCTAACCTCTTCTTGATTGTTTTCCCGACCTAGGGTGATTCTGAGGCTGCCATGGGCCTGCTCATGCTTGAGCCCCATCGCCAGAAGCACATGGGATGGCTCCAGCGATCCAGTCGAGCACGCGGACCCTGTCGAAGCAGCGATACCAAGCATGTCAAGACCAAGCACCAGTCCCTCGCCCTCTATGAAATCGAACCTGAAGTGGGCGTTGCTCGCTAGCCTCCTCGTAGGGTGGCCGTTCAGGTAAGAGTCGGGGACGGTCTTCAGCACCGCCTCGAACATCCTGTCCCTTAGCCTCCTCATGGACTCGTTGGACTCCTTCATGTCTGCCATGGCTATCTCAGAAGCCTTGCCGAGACCGATTATGCCAGGGACGTTCTCGGTTGATGATCTGAGCCCCCTCTCGTGCCCGCCCCCGTGGATAATCGGCTCTATCTGGACGCCCTCTCTCACGAAGAGTGCGCCCACCCCCTTCGGACCATGGAATTTGTGTGAAGAGAGTGAAAGCAGGTCGATATTGCCCCTCTTGACATCCACTGGTACCTTGCCGATTGCCTGGACCGCGTCAGTGTGGAACGGTATGCCTTCCGCTCGGGCGATGGCGCCGATATCCTTTGTTGGCTGGATCGTGCCAATCTCGCTGTTGGCCATCATGACGCTTATCAGTACCGTATCTTTCCTGATGGCGGCCTCCACCAATCTCGGTTCAACGAAGCCATCGGGCGTGATCGGTAGTTCCGTGACTTCGAAACCGGCCCTTCTCAAGAACGCGCAGGGCTCCAGCACAGCATGGTGCTCCATCTTGCTGGTTATGATGTGCCCTCTGGATCGGCCCTCGTGCGTGGCGATTCCCTTGATCGCTAGGTTGTCGGACTCGGTCCCGCCGGATGTGAATATCACCTCGGAGGGTTCGGCATTGATCAACTTCGCCACGTATACCCTTGCCCTTTCAATCGCCCTTTTTGCCTCTCTTCCGAAGGAGTGAATGCTGGAAGCATTGCCGCACTGCTCGATGAAGTACGGGCGCATCGCCTCGACGACCTCAGGCAGCATGGGTGTTGTTGCGCTGTGGTCGAAGTAGATCCGGCTCATAGGCTTCTTTGACATGACGATTCAGGGTGATGCTTGGGGGGCGTTTTAAAGCTTTGCGGCTCGGCCAGTGCCTCTGGACCGACCAGCCGCGCTCACCTGGGCGCCTCGAAAAGTGAGAAATACACCCAATTGATATGGCTGCCTGTTCCATGGACGCCGATAATGTGAGAGAGGACTTCCCGCTGCTGGAAGAGCGGGAGGGGGCAAATCCGCCTATCTACTTCGATAGCGCATGCCAGACCCTTCGGCCGAAGTGCGTCATGGACGCGATGGCAGAGTACTACGACTTGTTCCCAGCGTGTGCGGGCAGGAGCGCACACAGACTCGCCACTGAAGTGTCGATCAGGTGCGACGATGCCCGGTCCAGGGCCGCATCGTTCTTCGGGGCGGACGAACCGTCGGAAATCGCCTTCCTAAAGAATGCGACGGAGGGACTGAACACCGTCATATTCGGATCTGGGTTGGGCCGTGACGACGAGGTCATAACCACCGATTACGAGCACAATTCCGTCCACATTCCCCTTATGCGGGTCTCGGAGGATCTCGGAGTCAAAAGGAAGGTTGTCCCGTCCCTGTCTGAAGGCACGTTCGACCTTGAGAGGTTCGAGGAGATGATGACCAGTAAGGTCAAGCTGGTGGCGATGTGTCTAACATCCAACGTGACGGGTTACACTCTCCCAGCGAAGGAGGTCGTCGACATCGCTCACGCCAACGGGGCGAAGGTGTTGTTCGACGCTGCCCAGGCGGCTCCAAGTATACGCCTGCGCTTGGGAGAACTGGGCGTCGACTATGCAGTTGTATCTGCTCACAAGATGCTCGGCCCTTCGGGCGTTGGCATCATGTACGCTTCCGGCGAGTCTGTGAGCGGCTTGAGGCCGCTTTCGTACGGTGGCCATGGCGTCACCGGTGCGACTTTGGACTCCTATGAACTGTTGCCGCCTCCGGAGCGGTTCGAGGCGGGACTGCAGAACTACTCTGGGATTATCGGCGTGGGAGCAGCGATAGACTACCTTGACCGTGTTGGTTTTGACGATCTCAGGGAGCACGAGATCTCGCTGAACAAGCGCATGACCAGAAGGTTGATGGACATCCCCAGCGTCGCGATCCTGGAGCCGCTCGATCCGAATCTCAGAGGTGGAATACTGGCATTCAACGTGAAGGACATCATGCATCACGATGTGGCCATCATACTCGATCACTCGCGCAACATAATGCTGCGCGCGGGAATGCTATGCTGTCACTCCTTGTTCCAGTCACGCCGCTTGGACGGATGCGTGCGCGCATCGGTGTATCTGTACAACACGGCCGCCGAGGCTGACGCTTTTTCCCAGGCAATAGACGACATTGCCGAAAGGCTGTGAGGGCGTAGTATCACTCTGCAATGCTGATGAATACCATAGTGGTAGCGACGCTTTGGACAAGCGCGGTTCGCATCTCAATCCTCAGGCGGTCTCCTGATTCTGACTCCAATTGGCTACAAACGCGGTCCAGCTCATCCACAATGCTCAGATTCAAGTCGGAGCCGTTCCAGTCCCAAAGATGCAGCGGATAACACGTCTCAGCGCAAGCAAGCGCGTTGTCAGAGCCGGCAATGATGCCACCAGGGCGGAAGGTCATGGCAATCGCAGAGCCACCTGGAAGATAAGGCACATGGTACAGATGATCAACCTCGCCTCCTACTTCAGCACAGGTGCGAAGGAGGTCATCGAACCGCTCGATGATACTATCCAGAGCGTCTCGATCGCTGCTCGATTCCGGTCCGTACAGCGATTGTCCGAGCACAGACATGACAAGGAGGGCGCAGATGGACAACCCCACCTTCGATATCACGAAGTCCATGGCCCGACCTCACATATTACTACGGTAACCAATCCCTGCAAACCAACGGTCAACCGCAAGGAGAACGCTTGGCTGCTGACGCTCAACCCCTCGAGGTCCGCAGATGTGATCCACACAGCGGGTTCCGTGGCAGTCCGTATCATCCTCCACCCGGATGTGAACTCTAGAACCGCGCTCGTCATGCGCGGCTCCGCCCATCCGTCGCCTATCGTGATGCTCGCCATCCGCAACCGCCCCTCCGACCTGAAATCCAGAGGGATGGTTCTGGCTGCCCCGCATCCCTCCATCGCCACCATTTGGCAGGTCCCGATGATTATGTCGAGCTGGACTTCGCATCTCTGGAGGAAGCTGCGGTCTCTGAGCGACTCCAGTGCCTCCGCTGCGGGGATGACAGATAGCCCGGCAGCGACAGCGATGACCAGCAGCCTCAAAGGCAGCGCCTCCAGGGCGCGATTGTCGTGTCTGAGCGCCAAGCACATCAGCTCGGGATTATGGGTATCTCGAAGCTGGAGTCTATTCCATAATCCCCCTTGGCGACAGTCACGGTGATCGTGGCCAGGGTCGGTCCGTAATGCTCCACTACGAGGTCGGTGAACATAGCACGTCCTCTGGAATCGGTCACGCCTCTGACGAGTTCGTCCTCGAAAGTCCTAATATTCGAACCTTCCAGGAGCACCGTGGCACCTTCCAACCGGTCTCCGCTCTGATCGGTCACTACCACTGTCAGAGTGAACCCTTCCCTGGTGAATATGCCGTCGCCGTCCGTGTCGAACACGACTATCTCGCCGGGGTCGACGAACACCTCGCCTATTGACCGCGGAGCAGATATCGAAGCCATCCACCCCATTATGATCGTCAGGCCCAGACCAGCCACAACCACCATGATCAATAGCTGGAGGGGCAGACCTTCGATCCCCCCGCGACAGTCGCCTGCCAATCTCGCAGTCCTTATCATGTCAACAGCTCCTCTCGAGCTTCCTTAGCTCCCGCTTACAGCTCGACGACCCCACGTCCCCATTACGCGTACCGCTGCATGTAGGCTACCGGGGAGTTGCCGCAGTCAGTATGGTTCAGATCCGTTATCATGCATGATTCTCAGATTGACATGTTCATATAC
>Ga0224507_10000043_pt1 | contig 46751 bp, 42 predicted proteins | sample SF_Jan12_sed_USG_3_FD_170159 | JGI IMG/M metagenome (GOLD analysis project Ga0224507, IMG submission 170159) | Sediment microbial communities from San Francisco Bay, California, United States - SF_Jan12_sed_USGS_13 | ecosystem: Environmental > Aquatic > Marine > Sediment | place: USA... | reverse complement strand
CCCGGATGTTTGATAGCGCGCCTGCATCTGTGCCCGGTTCCCAGCAGCCCATGAGCTTGCTCCTTGGTCGTGGCCAGGCGAGCCAGGGCGTTCCCGGGGGAAGTTCCTCGGTGCGTGAACAGATACGGGCCTATGCAAATCTTCATCCCTCAGCCCAGGGCCCGGAGGTGTCTGCCCCCCCGGAGGAGTCCGAGTATCCGCTTGGATTCGCGGTGGCCCAGTTGCACGGCGTCTATATCCTGGCGCAAAACCAGGCAGGTCTTGTGGTGGTGGATATGCACGCGGCCCATGAGCGCATCACCTATGAACGGCTCAAGCGATCCATGGCCGAGGGGGCGATCAAGGCTCAGCCCATGCTGGTGCCATTGACCATGGCAGTCTCGGAACGCGAGGCGGACCTGGCGGAGCAGCGCGGCGAATGGTTTGCAGAGCTGGGTTTCGAGGTAGGCAGGACAGGTCCGTCCAGCATCACAATCCGACAGGTACCATCGCTGCTGCGCGATGTGGATGTCGATCAATTGGTCCGGGATGTGCTGGCAGATTTGACTGAGCACGGTGAAACCAGGCGCCTTGAAGAGGCGAGTAACGAACTGTTATCCACCATGGCATGCCATGGCTCGGTCAGGGCCAATCGTCGTCTCAGCCTGGACGAGATGAATGCGCTGTTGAGAGAAATGGAGAAGACTGACCGGGCCGATCAGTGCAATCACGGTCGGCCAACCTGGACTCAGATCAACATGGCCGACATGGACAAGTTGTTCCTGCGCGGGCGATAGGCATGGGTGATGCGCGACCGACGGTGATTTTTCTTATGGGAGCAACCGCCTCGGGCAAGACCAGCCTGGCGGTGGACCTTGCGGAGAAGCACGACTGCGAGCTGATTAGCGTGGATTCGGCCCTGGTTTACCGGGGCATGGATATCGGTACCGCTAAGCCTGATGCCGACACCCTGGCTCGCGCCCCCCATCGCCTGATTGATATCCGGGACCCGGAGCAAAGCTATTCCGCGGGCGAATTTCGACGGGACGCCCTGCAGGCAATAGACGAAATACACGAGGCCGGGAAAGTGCCCGTGCTGGTGGGCGGAACCATGCTGTACTACCGGGTACTGGAACAAGGTATCGCCCCCTTGCCCCAGGCCGATCCTGCCTACCGGCGGCATCTGGATGAACGGGCTGCCAGCCTGGGCTGGGAAGCCCTGCATGCGGAGTTGGCCGAGGTTGACCCCGAGTCGGCCCAAAGGATTCAGACTGCGGACTCCCAGCGTATCCAGCGAGCCCTGGAAGTTCATCACCTCAGTGGCGAGAGTCTGACGGACTTGCATGCAAGGGCCGAATCCCGGGCGCTGCCCTACACGGTCAAAAAATTTGCCCTGTGGATGGAGGACAGGAAGCTGTTGCACCGGCTGATTGCCCAGCGATTTGAACAGATGATGGAGCAGGGGTTTCTCGAGGAAGTGCGGGGGCTGGCCGCCCGTCCCGGGTTCTCGCCAGAGCTTCCGTCCATGCGGGCGGTGGGCTACCGGCAGCTGCTGGAGTATTTGAGTGGTGGCAAGAGTCTGGATGCTGCCTGTGCCAGCGCATTGGCGGCCACTCGGCAGCTGGCCAAGCGGCAATATACCTGGATGCGATCCCAGCAGAACCTGGTTTGCCTGGACGCATTGGATCCGGCCGCTCGTGAGCAGATTTACCGGGCAGTGGAAATGGCTTGAAAAGCCATATAAAGGACATATTAGTAGATGGTGATGTCCAAGCCTGTGATACACTTCCCAGCGGGTCGGCGGAACGTAATGTCCGACCGTTATTAATGAGCTCAGCTACCCCGGGGATACTGAGTATGTTAACTACAAAGGAGACAACGATGGCCAAGGGTCAATCGCTGCAAGATCCTTTTTTGAACGCCCTGCGTAAAGAAAAAGTTCCAGTTTCAATTTACCTTGTTAACGGCATAAAGCTGCAGGGCCAAGTCGAATCATTTGATCAGTTCGTGGTGTTGCTGCGTAACTCGGTTAGCCAGATGGTCTACAAGCACGCTATATCTACCGTCGTTCCCGCCCGGAATGTTCGCGTTCCTATGGGGGACGAAGAAATTGGCGAGGCTGACTAGGGGCTTCCTGCCCCGGGAGAGCCGATTTGTTTGAACGTCCTCGTAGTGGCGAGCGCGCATTGCTCGTTCACCTTGGGCTGGGTGGGGCGGTTCCGCAGGATGTTCAGGAGGAGTTCGAAGAACTCGCCCGTTCAGCTGGCGCCGATCCCCTTGAAACCATCGCCTGCGTCAGGCACCGCCCTGATTCCCGCTTTTTTGTTGGTACTGGAAAGGCCGATGAAATTCGGGCTGCCGTGAAGCAGCTTGGCGCCGAACTGGTGCTGGTTAACCATTCCCTGTCTCCCAGCCAGGAACGAAACCTGGAACGTCACCTGGAATGCCGGGTGCTGGATCGGTCCGGATTGATTCTGGATATCTTTGCCCAGCGTGCGCGGTCTCACGAAGGCAAGCTGCAGGTTGAATTGGCCCAGTTGCGCCATCTGTCCACCCGGCTGGTTCGGGGCTGGACTCACCTCGAACGGCAAAAAGGCGGTATAGGATTGCGGGGACCGGGTGAGACCCAGCTGGAAACCGACAGGCGATTGCTGGGGAATCGTATCCGCACTCTCAGGCAGCGCCTGGAGCAGGTGGACAAGCAAAGAGAACAGGGTCGGCGCACCCGCAGGAAAGCCGAGGTGCCAACCTTATCCCTGGTTGGCTATACCAATGCCGGGAAGTCCACCTTGTTTAACGCCTTGACCAATTCAGAGGTTTACGCGGCCGACAAGCTGTTTGCCACCCTGGATCCCACCCTGCGCAAGCTGGAACTGGCTCCGGGACTGGAAACCGTGCTGGTGGATACGGTGGGTTTTGTCCGGGATTTGCCTCATGAGTTGGTCGCGGCGTTCAAGTCCACCCTGGTTGAGACCCGTGACGCGACTTTGTTGTTGCATGTGGTGGATGCCCATGATCCCGAGCGCAGAGAGAGAATCGACCAGGTGGACGAAGTGCTGGAGGATATCGGTGCAGAGAGCGTGGATCAGCTCCTGGTGTTTAACAAGATCGACCTGTCCGGCGATGAACCGCGCCTTGAACGGGATGGCCAGGGACAGGTGCGCAGCGTATTTGTCTCGGCCGTGACGGGTGAGGGCCTGGATCTGCTTCTCCAGGCGCTGCATGAGCGCCTGGGGGGAGAATTGCTCAGGGGAAATTTGCGCCTGGAGTCGGGAGAGGGTCGAATTCGGGCCCTGCTGTATGACTTGTCGGCCGTCCAGAGTGAAACCGAACTGGAAGAGGGTGGTTGGTCGCTGCAAGTGGTGCTTCCGAGGCGCAAACTGGCCCGTCTTGCTAGCAAGGAGGGCCTGGATCCCCAGCGATTTGAACTTGCGCCTTGTACCGCGGACCCCAGCTTCCTACAATCAGAGGTTCAGACAGGCAGCGCCTGAACCAGTCCCCATAACAATCAGTGAAAGAAGATTACTTATGTCTTGGAATGAACCGGGAAAAGATGAGAATCCGTGGGGCAAGCCCCGTGGCCAGGAAGGCCCACCCGACCTGGATGCAATCGTCCGTAATCTCCAGAAGCGCTTCGGCGCCATCTTTGGCGGTGGTGGATCAGGCTCCGGAGACGGAAAGAAGGGCGGTGGTGGCAAGGGCGTGATTGTCATCCTAGCCCTGTTGTTGGCCGCCTGGTTCATGGGCGGATTCTACAAGCTGGATGCATCAGAGCGGGGCGTTGTACTGCGCTTCGGTGCGGCAAATCGCACTTCAATGCCCGGACTTCACTGGCGACCATGGCCTTTCGAAACCGTTGAAAAGGTCAATGTGTCCAGCATCCAGCGCTTTGACTACAAGACCCAGATGCTGACCGCGGACGAAAATATCGTGGATATTGCCATGAGTGTGCAGTTCCGCTATGCGGACATTGAGAAAGTCTTGTTCAATATTCGTAATCCGAGCCAGACACTCCAGGATGTGAGCGAAAGCGCCATCAGGGAAGTGGTGGGTAAGGCTAATGCGGAACTGGTGTTGGGTGAAGGTCGTGAGGAACTTGTCGTCAAGGCCAAGGACCTGCTTCAGTTGACGCTGGATGAGTATGGTTCAGGTATCGAAGTCACCTCTTTGAACTTGATTGACGCCAAGCCGCCTCAGCAGGTGCTGGCTGCGGTGGATGATGCCACCAAGGCTCGTGAGGATCGAGACCGCTTGCGTCTGGAAGCAGAAGGTTATTCGAACGACATACTGCCCAGGGCGCGAGGCGCGGCACAACGGCAATTGGAAGAGGCACAGGCCTACAAGGAAGAGATGATCGCCGAGGCCGAAGGTAACGCCCATCGATTCCTGGCGGTGCTGACCGAGTACCAGAAGGCCCCCGCGGTCACCCGCGAGCGTCTTTACCTGGAAACCATAGAAGAAGTATTGGGTAATGCATCCAAGGTCATCGTCGATACCGATGGCAGCGGGAACCTGATTTACCTGCCTGTGGACAAGTTGTTGGAATCACGAGGCCGTAGCATCGGCGGAGTGACTAACAACTCAGAGGCCGCGGAAGCGATTCCCGAAAATCCCGGGATACGAAGTGGAAGTGATCGTCGCAGCAGGGGGACAAGATAATGCAAGCACGTTTATACGGATTGCTGGCCCTGCTGGCCGCATTGTTCCTGGTATTGAGCATGTCGGTGTTCGTGGTTCACGAGCGCGAGCAGGCTATCAAGTTCCGCTTTGGTGAAATCATCAATGCGGACTTCGAGCCGGGACTGCATTTCAAGGTTCCGTTTGTTAATAACATCATCAAGTTTTCTGACCAGATCCTGACCCTGGATAATCGCCCCGAGCGATACCTGACCAGTGAGCGCAAGTTCGTTCTGGTGGACTTCTTCGTCAAGTGGCGTATCAGTGATGTAACCGGTTTTTACATCTCCACTGCAGGCGATGAGTTGATGGCCTCCCAGCGTTTGTTCGCGATCATCACCGACAGTCTTCGCAAGGAATTTGCCAAGCGCACCATCCAGGAAGTCGTGGCGGGTGAGCGCGGCGAATTGATGGATGAAATGATGGCCCGGGCCCGGTCGGTTGCGTCCGAGTTGGGCATCACCATCGTGGACATACGGGTCAAGCGTATCGATCTTCCTGACGAAGTCAGTGGCTCGGTGTTTGAACGTATGCGCCAGGAGCGTGTTCGTATTGCCAAGCAGTTCCGTGCCGAGGGTGCGGAGATGAGCGTGAAGATTCGCGCCGAAGCGGATCGTCTGCGTACCGTGATGTTGGCGGAAGCCTACCGTGACGCTCAGCGGATTCGTGGCGAGGGTGATGGGCTTGCAGCGGCTATTTATGCCGAGGCATACAAGAAGGACGAGGATTTCTATTCCTTCTACCGCAGCCTCCAGGCATATCGTCATTCAGTGGGAACGGAGCAGGACCTGTTGCTGATCAAGCCGGACAGCGACTTTTTCCGCTTCCTGAAGTCTGCGGACGGTAAATAACTCACAGGATACTGCCGGCCAGGGAGACCCCTGAAGCCGGCTAACCCTGTGCGTGTGAATGTATGAATTGGTCGGATTTGTTTTCTGCGTTGGCCCTGGTACTGGTGATCGAGGGATTGCTGCCGTTCGCGGCGCCCGGGCATTTGAAGAAGACACTGGCCATGATGCTCGCGCTGGAAGACGGGGCATTACGATTGATGGGTCTTGGCAGTATGTTGCTGGGCCTGCTTATTTTATATTTCGTGAGGGGCTGAAACGGCGTGCGTTATACGTCGGAGGCATCAAATTAGAATGGCTAAGAACGTAGTTGTAGTTGGCGCCCAATGGGGCGATGAGGGCAAGGGGAAGATCGTAGACCTGCTCACCGATCGTGCGGATGCCGTGGTTCGGTTCCAGGGCGGTCACAATGCTGGTCACACCCTTGTCATAGCGGGAAAGAAAACGGTCCTGCACCTGATTCCCTCGGGAATTCTTCGGGATGGCGTTCGCTGCCTGATTGCCAACGGCGTAGTCCTGGCTCTGGACGCGTTGTTTGACGAGATTGACGCTCTTGAAGCCAACGGTGTGCCCGTCAGGGACAGGCTGGGCGTATCACCGTCCTGCCCATTAATTCTGCCTTCCCATGTTGCCCTGGACCAGGCGCGTGAGCGTGCTCGTGGTGCCCGCGCCATTGGTACGACGGGGCGCGGTATTGGTCCGGCATACGAGGACAAGGTGGCCAGGCGTGCAGTGCGTGTTGATGACCTCATGCACCCCAATCGTTTTGCCGCAAAGCTTCGGGAAATTCTCGAGTATCACAATTTCCTGTTAGTGAATTATTTCGAAACCGACGCGATTGACTATGAGGAGACCCTGGCGGCGATGACCGCGTTGGGCGAGCGTCTGCGGCCGCTGGTTGCGGATGTAACCGGCGAACTGGGTAGCAAGTGCGCTGATGATCGCAGTATTTTGTTTGAAGGGGCCCAGGGGACCTGGCTGGACGTTGATCATGGCACCTATCCCTATGTCACCTCATCCAATACTGTTGCAGGTGGTGCCGCCACGGGCAGTGGCCTGGGCCCGGGATACCTGACCTACATACTGGGTATCGCCAAGGCTTACACCACGCGGGTGGGAGCAGGTCCTTTTCCCACCGAGTTGTTTGATTCACAAGGCGAGCATCTGGCCCGTGTGGGTCATGAATTCGGTGCTACCACCGGTCGCCCCAGGCGCTGTGGCTGGTTCGACGCAGTGGCGATGCGCAGGGCTGTGTTGAACAACAGCCTGACCGGCATTTGCGTGACCAAGCTGGATGTCATGGATGGCATGGAGACGATTCGTATTGCCGTGGGATACAAGGTTGGCGACAAGACCCTGGATTGTCCCCCGGCATCCGCTGAGGATTTGGCCGAATGCGTTCCGATTTATGAGGAAATGGCCGGTTGGACGGGTACAACCAGCGGCGTCACCAACTACGATGACCTGCCGGAAGAGGCAAAGGCCTATTTGACTCGTATCCAGAAGCTGGTTGGTGCGCCCATAGATATTATTTCCACAGGCGCCGATCGAGCTGAAACGATCGTATTGCGTGATCCTTTCAAATAAGACGCAGTGCCTGGGCCTGCTATGACAACCCTGACGCGTAAGGAAATTCTGTCCCGCCTGAAGGATTTGGCAGGCCCCGGCGGCTATCTTGAGGATCGGGTTGACGTCGAGCCCTTCGAGGTTGATTTCCGTAAGCTCTATAAAGGGGCAACACCGTTGGTGCTGCGTCCGGATAGTACAGAGCGAATTTCAAAGATCATGAAGTTCTGCTTTGAAACCGGCACGGCCGTCGTGCCGGCTGGCGGAAATACCGGATATTGCGGCGGGGCGACCCCGGATGAGTCGGGGGAGCAGATTGTCCTGAGCCTTGCGCGTCTGAACAAGATTCGCAGCGTTGATCCGATGAACTACACCTTGACAGCCGATGCCGGCTGCACGCTGGTGCAGGTGCAGGAAGCGGCCGAACAGGTGCAGCGCCTCTTTCCCCTGAGCCTTGGGGCAGAGGGCTCCTGTCACCTGGGTGGCAACTTGTCCACCAACGCCGGCGGCACCGCTGTACTACGCTACGGCAATACCCGCGACCTGGTGCTGGGTATCGAGGCGGTGCTGCCTGATGGCCGCATTGTTGAAAACCTCAAGGGTTTGCGTAAGGACAACACAGGTTACGACTGGAAGAACCTGTTTATTGGCGCTGAGGGGACCCTCGGGATTATTACCGGGGCCGTGTTGAAGCTGTTTCCGACCCCGCGCTCCTACGGCACGGCGATGGTTGCTCTTCGGGACCTGGATGCTTCTGTGGAACTGCTGTCCATGTTGCGGGAGCGCAGTGGTGATGCAGTAACAACCTTTGAACTGATACCTCGCCTGGCCATGGAATTGGCCTGCCGTCACATCGACGGGGTGAAGGATCCCCTGGACCAGCCCTACGACTGGTATGCCTTGATGGAATTATCCTGCGCCACGGATGAGGTCCAGACGCAGGAGTTGCTGGAGACGCTGCTGGGTGAGGCCTTCGAATCTGAGGTGATCCAGGATGCCGCATTGGCCAATAGCGGCGCCCAGCGTGAGGCCATGTGGCGGATGCGGGAGAATATTCCCGAGGCCCAGAGCCATGAAGGGCCGAGTATCAAGCATGATGTCTCCGTGCAGGTGAGTCGTATGCCGGCCTTCATTCGCGAGGCCACGACCCTGGTCAAGAAACTCGTTCCCGGATGCCGTGTTGTCTCCTATGGGCACCTGGGTGATGGCAATGTGCATTTCAACCTGAGCCCTTCGGAAGGTGATCGCGATCCGATATTTCTGGAGCAGGCCAAGCGCGTAAATCACGCGGTTCATGAGTTGATTGCCCAGTACGGCGGCAGCATTTCTGCCGAGCATGGTATTGGTCGTCTCAAGCGTGACGAGTTGGCTGTGTACAAGAGTGAAGCGGAGATCCAGTTGATGAGGGCTATCAAGGCTGCCCTGGATCCCACGGGAATTATGAATCCCGGCAAGGTACTTTGAGGCCGGTTCGGTATTCATCGTCTCGACGCGCACCTGTTGAGCGGTTCAATTTTTCGCATATAGCATATTCGCCCACGCGTTCCTTTTTGGGTGGTCATTGGTTATGCTCTGGAAAAGTCGTTCCTTTTGTAGATACGGTTACTAGTATGTAGCTGGAAGGAACCTGGCGTCCAAGTGGGCCTGACAACAAATGTGGAAGTTGGTGTAGATGCACAAATTGATGGCCTGTTTGTTACTGGCGCTTTGGAGCTTCGGTTTGCCTCAAGCGGCCCATGCCCGCGAACCTGTTCTCGGGAAGGTCCTGGAAACCGGTCGGATTACCTTTGGCTATGTTGAGGATGCACTGCCTTTCTCGTTTTTGGATCGGAACGGCAATCCTTCCGGTTACTCGGTGGATCTTTGTCGCGCAATTGCCGAGGAGGTTCGCAAGGAACTCAAACTCCCGAAGCTGGAGATAGAGTTTGTAAAAGTAGAGAGCAGTGAGCGCGTCAATGCCCTGGTGCATTCAAGGGTTGATATGGATTGCAGCACTACAACCCAGACACTAGGTCGAATGGAGAAGGTCGACTTTACCTTCATGACCTTTGTTACCGGCGCATCGATGGTGTCTCTTCGGGAAAAGGGCTCAGCCGAGCCGTCTCAGATACAGGGAAAGCGGATTGCCGTTATTTCGGGCACTACGACCGAAGTGGCCGTCGCCCAGTACCTGGTTGAAGAAAACCTGACAGCAGAAATTATTCCCGTGACCAATTTCGCTGGAGGCATGGGCTTGGTGGAGGACGGATCGGTGGACGGGTTCTTCTCGGATCGGGTCCTGCTCATGGGGCAAATAATGACCTCACCGATGCGAGAAAAGTTGCAGCTTTCCGAAGAGCTGATTTCTTACGAGCCCTACGCATTAATGCTGCCCAGGGATGATGCGGATTTCCGCCTGGTCGCAAATCGTACCCTGGCAAATATATACAGCGGAAACCAGATCGGGGTTCTGTACCGGAAGTGGTTCGGCCTTATTGATCCTCGGCCGTCCACGCTGCTGGTATCCCTGTTTCGCCTGCAGGCGCTGTCCGAATAGATCCAATCCTTCGCTCCCTTGTTCTGAGCTGTGCGCCACCCGTTTTCGGTGTTGCAGTGCGGTCACAGGGTATCCATTTTGTGACTCCTGCCAGCCTATATTGTGGCCGTCCGTGATATACATTTAAGTATTCCTCGGGGACAATAGTCCTCATCGTGTTAATCGCCCGGCGGGAACGGGACGGGCCAGGAACCAGGAAATATCTGAATGACTTTGCGGGAACAAGTTGAGCAGCGTCTGCCTAACTGGAGGAGTTGGTACCCCAGTATATTTGATGCGGCCGAGGACCTGGGGCTGATCAGGGCCGTGGTCTGTGATCCCGCATCGCTAAATCTTAATAACCGCCATACCGCCATTCGCCAGCAGGCCGAGCAGGCCCATCGGGATCAGTGGGGAGGCGGGCCGGCGGAACCTGAAGACTGACGTGACCCATACCGGCAGAGCCGGTAGCACGCCCAGGTGACAGTCAGTGGTGACGGCATCAGGCGCATGGTATTTGGCCAGCACAGGCTTGTAATAGCTGCCCGGTTGCCAGACGATAATAGGCAGCGCGAGCCCGGGTCAGTATTACGCTCACTGACACAGGACCTATGGGAAGCCTCGCGCCGCTTCGCCTTGCCCGGGCCGGTTGGGCGTGCCCCCGGCGGACGGAATCAACAACGGGACTTACTATGACGGGGAAGAACCAGCAGCACTGGTCGGCAATCAGAATATCGTTGACGTACGTCGCAGTGGGCGTGGTGCTGAATTTGTCTCTGGACAAGTTTGCTGCGCGATTCATCAGCGACCCGAGCCTGTTGGTCAGCATCGAATCTATAAAGGTCTGGGGGTTTCTCGCGGTGACGGCGGCCTTGTTGTATTGGTTGCTGACTCGCCGCTGGAATCGTCAAAGTAGCAGCGACATCTACAACAGGATTCTATTCGAGGAATCCACGATTGGCCTGGCGTTGGCCAGCAAGAAAGGGGACTTGGTAGATGTAAACGCAGCCTACGCCAACATTATCGGGCGCAGCATCGAGGAAGTTCTAGCTCTCAGCTACTGGGAGATAACACCCGTCGAATACTATGACAAAGAGCGCGAGATGCTCGATAGCCTGGAGCGTACCGGGCGATATGGGCCGTTTGAAAAGCAGTACATCCACAAGGACGGGCACCTTGTGGATGTGCGCCTGCAGGGAATGTTTCTCGAGCTCAATGGCGAAAAGATGATCTGGTCCAGCGTGGAGGATATTTCCGCAATAAGAAACGAGCAACGAAGCCGGGAGGAACTGTTGGTGTTCCAGGACGCCGTGCTGGACTGCGTTGCCGATGGCCTGATTGCCTGCGATCGGGATGCGAAGATCACGTATGTCAATCAGGCCTTCCGAAAGATTCACGGTATCCCCGGACGGCTCACCGAAGTGAGTCAATGGAAGAACTGCTACGACATGTACGAAGCCGATGGTGTTACGCCTCTGCCAGAAGAGCTTGCGCCACTGCTTCGAGCCCTGGAGGGAGATGAGGTCCAGGACAGAGAAATGGTCATTACACCAAAATCGCAACCAAGCGTGGTCCTCCAAGCGACAGGGCGAAGGCTGGTGAGTTCCTCCGGAGAAGTCCTTGGTGCAGTCGCGTCCCTGAGAGATGTCACGGAGCAGAAAACCCTTCTGCGGGAAGAGCGCGAAAGGCAGGAGCAGGTCACCCGTTACAACGAGGTGTTGGCAAAACTTATCAAGAACAAATGTTTCGTCAGCTCGGATTTCCCCGGGTTTTTGGATTACCTGACGGAGGAAATCAGTCAGTTACTGCAGGTTACGCGAGTGGGTGTATGGATTCTTGAGAAGGATGCGCTGTCTATTCGATGCGAGAATCTCTGGAATTCTGAATTGAGATCCCATTCAACTGGAATGGTTTTGCTGGCCAAGGATTTTCCCTCGTATTTTGAATCTGTACTCAGCGATAGAGTTCTGTCTTTTGATGATGTGTATGCCGAGCCGAACACAAGGGAATTCACCGCTGAATACTTCCCCACCAATGGCATAACCTCGATGCTTGATGCGCCGTTTCATTTTTCAGGTGAGATGGCCGGTGTTGTGTGCCTGGAGCATACCGGGCCGAAACGTGTATGGAAGGTCGAAGAGAAGGCGTTCATTATTTCCATCGCCGACTTGTTGAGCGTGGTGTTTGACTCATCCCGTCGCTTGTTGCTGGAAGCGACGCTTGAACGCAGCAAGAAGATGGATGCGCTGGGCAAGCTAAGTGGCGGAATCGCTCACGACTACAACAACATGCTTGGGGTTATCCTGGGCTATGCGGACATTCTGGAGAACGAATTACGCGACCAGCAAAAGCTGGCGGGGTATGCAAGTGCTATCCGACATGCCGGGGAGCGTGGTGCAAGGCTAACCGCGAAACTTCTGACCTTCGCCCGCAAATCTGCCGCAGACGAAGAAGTGGTGAATCTCAATTCGTTCCTGCTGGAACAAAAGCACATGCTGGAGACGACGCTAACAGCGCGCATCAGCTTGTCTGTGAATCCAGCGCCAGGCTTGTGGCCCGTCGTGTTAAACACCAGTGACCTGGAAAATGCGATCCTGAATCTCAGTATTAATGCCATGCATGCCATGCCGGGCACTGGTTGCCTGACTATATCGACAGACAATGTTGTTTTGAGTAAATCGGAGGCAGAAGTTCTCCAGGTAGAGGCTGGCGATTATGTCAGGTTGAGCTTCCAGGACACGGGGTGTGGCATGGAGCAATCTGAGCTGGAGCTGATTTTCGATCCCTTCTATACCACTAAAGGTGAAATGGGAACCGGCCTGGGGCTTGCCCAGGTTTATGGGTTTGCCAAGCAGTGCGGCGGTGGCATCAGTGTCGAATCTACCCTTGGAGAGGGTAGTCAGTTCTCTTTCTTTTTCCCAAGGATCTCTCACGTCGCCGCCCAGGTAAGATCGGCTGAGGAGAAAACCCCAGCCATTGATGTCGGCGGCAATGAAACCATCCTGGTTGTTGATGACGAGCCTGCGCTACTCCAGTTGTCCGAGCAGCTGCTGACGGCAAAAGGTTACACGGTTATTTGTGCGGCTGACGGACCGGGGGCAATCGAGGTGCTTGAGAACCAGCATGTCGATTTGCTTCTGACTGACGCGATCATGGGCGAAATAGACGGTTATGAGCTTTCGAGCATCGTCCAGGACAGGTGGCCGACTGTAAAAATCCAGATTGTTACCGGTTATTCCGAGAACGTGGATTCCGGAAAGGCGGACAGGAAGCTGGTTGAGAACCGACTAACCAAGCCCTTTGACCTGCCCAAGTATTTTGCGCGTATCAGGGAGCTGCTGGACGGATAATCTGAAGCGGGGAGGCGGAGCGCGAACAATAACGAGTTTACACTGGCATTGCGTTCTAAAGATGTGGCAATGGTAAAACGCTCGGTCTGATTGTCATGACTCTCGGCCAGGTTTGTGTTCAATGTGCTGCAACTGCGGCTACAATGGCTCACAGGCAGCCAGCCAAAGAGAGGGATCGGTGCATGAGTAACACGAAATTTCCACAGCTCGCGTCGGCAGAAACTCCTTCAAATGGCCAGCGGCTGTTCCTGCGCTACTTCACCGCCATCCTCATTGACCTGGTGGTACTGAACCTGTTTGTAGAGTACTGGGACAAGGTGGTGATCAATTCCTTCACCATTTCCCTGCTGGCAGCGGTACTGCTACAGGTGTTGCTCAAGTTGACCCTGGTGCTGGAGCACAAGGTGGCGGATTTCTTTAACGCCAGGTCCGGGGCCATGGCGAAGTTCATGCGCTATTTCACCGCCTGGCTGATCCTGTTTCTCTCCAAGTTTATTATTCTCGAGGCCATCGACCTGGCCTTCGGTGACGAGGTGCAGTTCCTTGGCGCTTTCCACGGCATCGTCGCCTTTATCGTCGTGGTCATGGTGATGCTCGCAGCCGAGGAGGCTATCGTTCGCTTTTACCGGCGGCTGGCCTGACGGGCCGATTCTCGGCCCCGGAAGCGGCGATTTGCTTCCGGTCCAGTCGCTCATGCGCGGATTTCGAAGTTGCCCGGGGAGGGTGGCGGCCGGGTCGCTGCCCATGGTGTAGAACCAGTCGAATTCCCGTCACTATTCGCTAGCGGATCGAGAGTGAAAGTCGGTCGGTGGCAGGGCTTGCGCAATTGCGGAATCCGGAAATGAAAACGCCCCTGAAAAGGGGCGGGATCATGGTGCCCAGGAGAGGACTTGAACCTCCACTACCTTGCGATAACTAGCACCTGAAGCTAGCGCGTCTACCAATTCCGCCACCTGGGCATAGGCTGGATCCGGGAACCGGACCCTGGCTGGAGGGCGAACTTTACGTAGACGTTGTATGCTTGTCAACCTTGATTCTTTTTCCAGGACATACTTTTTGAGCAACACAAACAACAAGCCGGGGCGTTCGGGTTCAGGCCCGCGTAGCCAGGCGGATTATGCGTTCACGATCCCGGGCCGGGACGAGGTCCTGGCATTGCTGGAGGCCGAGGGAAGACCCCTGGCTGCCCGGGAAATTTTCTCTGCCCTGAAGCTTAAAGGCGAGCCCCAGCGCCAGGCCATGCGCAAGCGCCTGGGGGCCATGGGCCGGGACGGGCAGCTGATTATCAATCGCAAGGGCGAGTACTGCCTGACCGCGCGGATTCACCTGGTGACGGGTGTCGTCCAGGGCCATCGGGACGGGTTCGGCTTCTTGATACCCGAAGATGGCTCCGACGACGTGTTCCTGTCTGCCCGCCAGATGCGGGAAGTGATGCACGGTGACCGCATTGCCGTGCGTATCAAGTCCTACGATCGCAAGGGCCGTCCCGAGGGGGCGGTGGCCGAGGTCTTCGAGCGAGCCAACACCCAGGTGGTGGGCCGCTACGTCGCCCAAGGCGGCATAGGGTTCGTGGTACCGGATAATCCCCGGATTACCCACGAGATTCTGATCGGCCCCAAGCACCGGGGAGGCGCCCAGCCAGGCCAGATTGTTATTGCCGAAATTACCGCGCCGCCGGGACAGACTACCTACCCGGTAGGGCGAATCAGTCGCGTGCTGGGGGAAGAAAACGATCCGGGCATGGAAACCGAGATTGCCGTCCACGCCCACAACCTGCCATTCCTGTGGCCGGATGAGGTGGCGCAGGAGATGGTGGCCTTTGGCGAGGCCGTGCCCGAGAGCGCCAAGCAGGGCCGGGAGGATCTGCGCAAGCTGCCGCTGGTCACTATCGATGGTGCTGATGCCAGGGACTTTGATGACGCGGTGTATTGCGAGCCCGATGGCAGCGGCTGGAAATTGCTGGTGGCCATTGCGGACGTATCCCACTACGTCGTGCATGGCACGGCCCTGGATGCCGAGGCCCGGAACCGGGGCACGTCGGTATATTTCCCCAACCGGGTGATTCCCATGCTTCCCGAGGCCCTGTCCAACGGGCTGTGCTCCTTGAAACCGGATGTGGACCGGCTGTGCCTGGTGTGTGAGATGCGCATCGACAAGCAGGGCAAGGTGACCCGTTCCCGGTTCTTCCGGGGCGTGATGCGTTCGGCCCAGCGCTTCACCTACGAGCAGGTGGCGGGAATCATCCAGCATGGCGATGAACGGCTGCGGGAACGCTTCCAGGCCCGGGTTGAGGGTCTGGAGACCCTGTATTCCCTATACAAGGCGCTGCTGGGCGCTCGCAAGAAACGCGGCGCGATAGATTTCGAGATTCCCGAGAATACCCTGGAATTTGACGAACGGGGCAGGGTGGCTGCAATCCACGAGCGGGTGCGCAGCGATGCCCACAAGTTGATCGAGGAATGCATGATCGCCGCCAACGTGGAGGCCGCAAGGTTCCTGCGCAAGGCGCGCATTCCCTCCCTGTATAGGGTGCATGCCGGACCCGACGAGGACCGCCTGGAAGAGCTGAAGCTGTTCCTGGCCGCCGTGGGAGTTCCGTTTAATCCCGGTTCCACCTTCAAGCCGGAAATGTTGAGCAAGGTCATCGAGCTGGTCCAGGACCGGCCCGACGCCGCCTTGATCGAGACCGTGATGCTGCGCTCCCTGGCCCAGGCCGTGTACAAGCCGGGCAGTGGTGGGCACTTCGGCCTGGCCCTGGGCGAATACGCCCATTTTACCTCGCCAATCAGGCGTTACCCCGACTTGCTGGTGCATCGGGCCATCGGGCACTTGCTGGACGGTGGCAAGCCCGGCGCCTACACCTATTCGCTGGTGGAAATGGAAGGTCTGGGTGATCACTGCTCGCGTTGCGAACGGCGTGCTGATGACGCCACCCGGGAAGCCATGGGCTGGCTGAAGACTGAATTCATGCAGGACAAGCTGGGCCAGGAGTTCCAGGGCACGATCAGCGGCGTGACCCAGTTCGGGGTGTTCGTGCAGCTGGATACCCTGCAAATTGATGGCCTGGTGCACGTGAGCGCCCTGGGCAGCGAATACTTCGACCTGGACAGGCCTCGCTATCGGCTCATAGGCAGCCGAAGCGGACGTATCTTCCAGTTGGGAGACAGGCTGCAGGTCAGGGTGGCCCGCGCCAGCCTTGAGGACCGCAAGATCGATTTCGATCTGGTCAGCAAGGAAGGCGACGTGAGCCGTCACAAAGATGAGGGCGGTACCGAAAGGCGGAAAAAGGGCGGCGGGATTCGGAAAAAAGGTGGAAATCCCAAGAAAAAGCAAGGAAATACAGCGAAAAAGTCGGCAACTCCAGAAAAAAGGCGAAAAAGCGTAACGAATAAAGGTAAATCGTGAGCGAAGGAAGTTTGATTTTCGGGCACCACGCGGTGCGAGCCATGGTGGCGCGTTCGGCGTCCCGGGTGATCGAAGTTCTGCTGGTGGATGAACGCCAGGACAAGCGCATGAACGAGACTCGCCAGTTGGTAGAGCAGGCCGGATTGCCGGTGAAGCGCCTGGGTCGCAAGGACCTCAACCACCTGCTGCCGGATGCCTCCCACCAGGGTGTGGCGGCGCGCCTGCGTGTGCCCCGCCAGTGGAACGAGCCGGAATTGCCTGACCTGGTGGCCGGCGCCGGCCCCAGACCGCTGGTGCTGATACTGGACGGTGTGCAGGACCCCCATAACCTGGGTGCCTGTATGAGAACTGCGGATGCGGTGGGGGCTTGCGCAGTTGTCGTGCCCAAGGACCGGGCAGCCAGCCTGACCCCCGCGGCCAGGAAGGTTGCCTCCGGGGCCGCGGAGACCGTGCCCCTGATCCGGGTGACCAACCTGAGCCGGACCATGCTGCTACTCAAGGAACTGGGCCTGACCCTGGTGGGGGCCGATGAGCATGGCCCCGCCATGTACCACCAGACGGACCTGAGTGGCCCGCTGGCGCTGGTTATGGGCGCAGAGGGCAGGGGTCTGAGGCGCCTTACTTCAGAGCGGTGTGATGTCCTGGTGCGACTGCCCATGGAGGGTATTGTCGAGAGCCTGAACGTGTCGGTGGCCCTGGGGGTCATGGCCTACGAGGCGGTTCGCCAGCGCTCGCTGTAGGATTTTCGGGTTTCAGGTTGTTTCCCGCCTTGCTCAAGCTATTGAAAGAACTTGGATTGGCTTGTTTTTAGCCGGGTCCTTGGGTACCATTGCCCGCCCTTGGACAGGTCTATGCCTGCCAGGGGTTTGAATTTCTCTCTGCCTCACCACTAATTGGGAGGCCCAAAGCCCGAAGGGAGCTACAATGAGACATTACGAAGTGGTCTTTCTGGTCCACCCGGATCAGAGCGAGCAGGTGCCTGCCATGCTCGAACGTTATAAAGGTATGATCCAGACCGGCGGTGGTGTCATCCACCGTGAGGAAGATTGGGGCCGTCGCCAGTTGGCATACCCGATCAACAAGATTCACAAGGCCCATTACCTGATGCTGAATATTGAGTGCGGCCAGGAAAGCCTTGATGAGCTGACGACCCTGTTCAAGTTCAATGATGCAATCATTCGACACATGGTCCTTGGCCGCGAAGAAGCCGTCACCGAACCCTCACACATGGCCAAGTCCGTGGAAGAGGAGCGTCGTCGCGAAAGCGAGCGCGCAGAACGTGATGCCGCACGTGCCCCTCGTGCCACCGAAGGTGGTGATGAGGAAGCCAGTGCTGATGATGACGATGCTCCTGCCGAAGAATCTGAAGACGATTTCTCGGAAGAAGAGTAAGTCACCGTATCTTTGCTGAATTGAATTCGATAGAGGATTAAGCCATGTCACGTTATTTTCGTCGCCGCAGGTTCTGCCGCTTCACTGCTGATGGTGTTAAAGAGATTGATTACAAGGATCTCAACACCCTGAAGAATTACATCACCGAGACCGGGAAGATCGTTCCCAGTCGTATTACCGGTACCAAGGCAAATTATCAGCGTCAGCTGGCCACCGCTGTAAAGCGTGCCCGCTTCCTGGCGCTGCTGCCTTACACCGATAGCCACTAGGGCTATGGTCGCTGCCTCGCATCGGTTGTGTGGGGCAGTGATTTTTGAATACTGATGAACGGTATCCTGCGTTGGATTATGCAGAGGCAGCACCGCCAGGTCACACTGGTTGCTGCGTTGTCTTTGCTTCCGTTTCTTGGAGTGCTTAGCAGCGGTTTGCTCGCCCTGGTTGCTCTGCAACGAGGAGTCAAACAGTCGCTGATGACCGCCGCGCTCGCCATGGTCTTACTGGCCGGTGTGGCCCTGGTATCCGGGGGTGACCCCGTGCCCATGCTGGAAGTGACCGGCGTGATGTGGGGCCCGGTACTACTGCTGGCTGGATTGCTGCAGGGGTACCGATCGCTAAATCTGGTTTTCCAGGTGGCGGCGATCCTTGGGGTGGTAGCTGTTTCTTTGGTGTTGGTCCTGTTGCCGGACCCGGCAAGTGTGTTGGGCGAAGTAATGGGACCGGTGAAGGAACAGTTCAGTGCTGCTGGGCAGGAATTGTCCGAGGAAAGCTGGAACTCGATTTTTCGGGTAATGCCGGGAGTCATGACCGGGCTTGTTACACTGGTTTGCCTGGCCGGCCTGTTTGTAGGACGGGTGTGGCAGGACGGGTTGGAAGAGCTTGCGGGACGTTTTGGAGCTGAATTCCGGCAGATGAAGTTGGGAACAGTTCTGACCGCGGTGTCCACACTGGTCGTTGTGACTGCCATGCTGGTCGGCGGTCTCTGGGTTGAGAACGTGATGTGGGTTTTCGTTGTCTTGCTGATGTTGCAGGGCCTGTCGTTAGCTCACTTCCTGGTCTCCGAGGGCGGTTGGCCGATGGCAATGCTGATAGTGGTTTACGCAATGCTGGTGCTGCTTTTGCAGGTGGCGCTTCCACTGCTGGCAATGTTCGGATATTTGGATAACTGGTTCGGCTTGCGCCAAAAACTGGCGCGGCGTGGATAATTTTTAGGATAGATGGCCCGCTTAGGGCTTGATAAAACGGGTGAGATGATGGAAGTCATACTTCTGGAAAAAGTTGAAAACCTGGGTTCCATGGGCGACCGCGTAAAGGTACGTTCAGGTTATGGTCGTAATTTCCTTCTGCCCCAGGGCAAGGCAACGCTGGCAACTGCTGCGAACATTGAGAAGTTCGAGGCGATCCGTGCGGAGCTTGAGGCCAAGTCAGCCGAATTGCTGACTCGCGCCCAGGGTCGTGCCAAGCTGCTGGACGGCGTGGTTGTGAAACTGACCGCCAAGGCCGGTAACGAAGGCAAGCTGTTTGGCTCCATCGGCAACGCCGATATCGCCGCTGCTCTGACCGCACAGGGTGTGGAAATTGAGCGTCGCGAAGTCCATATGGCCGAAGGTCCGATCCGCCAGCTTGGCGATCATACCGTCGAAGTAGTCCTGCACAGCGAACTTAGCGTTACTGTGCCGGTCGAGGTTACCGGCGAAGAATAAGATCGCCCCGCATCCCGGGGTCCACCCCCGGGGCGCGGTGTGCTATCTTGATCTGCCCTTGATTAACCTGGCGGTAATGGTCGATGGCAACTCCAATGGGTGATGATCGCTTTGACGCGATGAGCGGCACGGAAACACTCCGTGTGCCGCCTCACTCTGTTGATGCGGAAAGAGCCGTTCTCGGCGGCCTCATGCTGGATAACAAGGCCTGGGATCGCATCGCCGATGTGGTCACCGCAGAAGATTTCTACCGCCACGACCACCGCCTGATTTTCAATGCCATCGGTGAGCTGGCCGAGCGCAATCAGCCGCTTGATGCCGTCACCGTCTCGGAATACCTGGCCCGTAACGACCAGCTAGACGAAATGGGTGGCCTGGCCTTCCTGGGTCAATTGGCCAAAGACACTCCCAGCGCGGCGAATATCCAGGCTTACGGCCAAATCGTTCGTGAGCGGGCGCTGCTGCGTAACCTGATCGACGTCGGTGTCGCAATCGCCGATAGCGCCTATACCTCTGACGGTCGGGATGCTTCGGAACTGGTGGATGACGCAGAACGTTCGGTATTCCAGATTGCCGAGCGGGGAAAGCGGCGGGGATCTGGATTCCAGGCCCTGAGAAAGATTCTTCCCGCCACTATCGACCGACTTGACTACCTCAGCCATACCGAAGGCGATGTCACGGGTTTATCTACCGGATTTAACAGCCTGGATGACATCACCGCAGGGCTGCAGCGCGGTGACCTGGTCATCATCGCCGGTCGCCCGTCCATGGGTAAGACCACCCTGGCGATGAATATCGCCGAGAACGCGGCAATTGGATCGGGCCAGGCCGTGGCAATTTTCAGTATGGAAATGTCGGCCGAGCAGATCAGCTTCCGAATGATTGGTTCCATAGGCCGGGTTGACCAGTCGAATTTGCGCCGGGGGAATTTCAACGACGAGGACTGGAACCGTATTAATTCCGCCGTCGCGATCATGTCTGAGGCAAAGATCTACATTGACGACACGCCGTCATTGAGTCCTACCGAGGTGCGCGCCCGCGCTCGCCGCCTGGCCCGTGAGAACGGCGGCCTGGGCCTGATCGTGCTGGATTACCTCCAATTGATGCAGGTCCAGGGTAACAAGGAGAACCGGGCCACGGAAATTTCCGAGATTTCCCGATCGCTGAAAGCCCTGGCCAAGGAACTGGATTGCCCGGTCATTGCACTGTCCCAGCTCAATCGAAGCGTGGAGCAGCGCACCGACAGGCGGCCCGTGATGTCCGATCTGCGTGAGTCCGGTGCTATCGAGCAGGATGCCGATGTGATTTGCTTCATTTATCGAGAAGAAGTCTACGATAAGGAAACCACCCGCAAGGGCATCGCCGACATCATCATTGCCAAGCAGCGTAATGGTCCGGTGGGTGAAGTGCACCTGACCTTCCTTGGTCAGTACACCAAGTTCGAAAATCTGATGGCTGAAAGCTACGTGGATGAGGCCTTTCAGTGACAGCACTGTGTCGGGCCACAGTAGATACCCTTGCCCTCAATCACAATCTCAGACGTATAAGAGAGCTTAGCGAGGGGGCCAAGGTCCTGGCGGTCATCAAGGCCAATGCCTACGGCCACGGCCTGGTTCCGGTGGCCAAGGCGCTTTGCGATGCGGATGCCCTGGCGGTAGCCCGAATTGAGGAGGCGGTTGCGCTGCGCGCGGCCGGCGTCGGCCAGAGGCTTGTGCTGCTCGAGGGTGTGTTTAATCAAAGTCAACTTGAGCTGGCGGCAGCAAATGCCTGTGACCTTGTTGTTCATTCCCATGAACAGCTGGAGTTGTTGGAGTCCTTCGGCCGCAACAGCCGTTTCACCGTCTGGTTAAAGGTCGATACGGGTATGAACCGCCTGGGGTTCAGACCGGAGGAGTTTTCCAGGGTCCTGGCGCGACTGCGAAATCTGCACGCTGTGCGAGAACAGCTCGTGTTGATGACCCACCTGGCCAACGCGGATATGCTCTCAAGCGATGCCACCAGTCAGCAGTTGGCGCTTTTCGAAGAGACCACCCGGGGAGTCGAGGCAGAGCGCAGCATCGCCAATTCTGCCGGTTTACTGGCCTGGCCCGAGAGTCGCGCCCAGTGGGTGAGGCCGGGTCTCGCCTTGTTTGGTGTGTCGCCTATCGTAGGCAAGACCGGAGAGGAATTGGGACTTAAGCCGGTTATGCGCCTGGGAACTGAGCTCATTGCCATTCGCAAGGTCGCCGCCGGTGAGTCCGTCGGTTATGGATCGGCCTGGACTGCTACGAGGGATTGTCGAATAGGGGTGGCGGCGATTGGTTATGGGGATGGTTACCCCAGGCACCTGGGTAATGGCACGCCGGTGCTTCTGGGGGACAGTCGTATCCCACTGGTTGGGCGGGTCTCGATGGACATGATCACGGTAGACCTGACTGACCACCCGGAAGCCCGGGTGGGGGACAGCCTTACACTGTGGGGTGACGGCCTCCCGGTTGAGGAATTGGCTCAGCTGGCCGGGACTATTCCCTACGAGATGTTGTGCGGGGTCACCCAGAGGGTGGCCGTGCAATACCTCAAGTAAGGAAGAAGCCCATCTTCACACCGGCGATCTCGATCACGTCGCTATCTTCAAGCCTACGCGCCTTGGCGCCAGTGGATTCGCCGTTGAGTATCGGGTGACGATTATCTTTGCCACCGTCCACGTGCACCACGAAATATCCCTCGGCACGCCGGGTAATGGCTGCAACCTGCAGTCCGGGACGGCCAAGAGTGGTCAGGGCCTTTTTCAGCTCCAGCTCACGACCGGCAAAGGTACCGCTTAGTACCTGTAGCTTGGCCGTGGCCACCATGCCTGCTCCGCGGGTAGAGAGGGCGGCAACACTGGGCTGGGCCGCAGCTTCTTCAACCTGCGCGCGCACACGGTCGATCTTGTCCTGGCTTTGGCTGCTGGGATTGATGACCATGGTCTTTTCAAACTCGTCGTCATCGTCTGCGCCTTCATCACTATCAACGAATCTCAGCTGATGGTGCCCGATGGTAATCACATCGCTGTTCTGAAGCGCATGTTTCTTGATGAGCTTGCCATTGACGTAAGTGCCATTGGTGCTGTTCAAATCTTCCAGAAAGGAGTCATTGAGGATGTTTATGATAAGTGAATGATGACCGCTGACTGCTGCGTTATCGATACGCACGTCGTTATCAGGAAGGCGGCCGATAGTGTACCGCTCCTTGGTCATGTTGTATTCAGCCATTAATTGACCGTCCAGGCTGAGAATTAAACGCGCCATGCCAAGCCCTCACTGGGTTTATCTAAGCTTTCTCGCAAGCTTCTTAAGCAGTCCTTTACGCACCCCGAAAGACTGGGCTGCGTAACCGATAATTATGGAAATATTGTCTTTCCCACCATGGTCATTTGACAGCTTGATTAATTGTTGACCAGCAATATCAAGATTATCATGAAACGTACTGATCGTTAAATGAATATCCTCATCTTCGACCATATCAGTCAAACCGTCTGAGCACAGCAAAAAATAATCGCCAGGCTTCACATCGTACTCGTTAATCTCTACATCCACGGCCTTTTCCACCCCGAGCGCCCTGGTGACGTAATTGCGGTTGGTGGAGCGTTGAGCCTCTTCCTGGGAATAGAAGCCTCTATCTACCAGCTCCTGGAGCAAGGAGTGGTCCAGCGTGAGTTGCTCGAACCGCCCGTCTCGCAGCCGGTACATACGCGAGTCGCCTACGTGGGCGATTGAGACGTGGTTGTTATAAAACAGGCAGGAGACAAGTGTAGTGCCCATGCCTTCGCACTCAGGCCTGATCTGGGCCTGGTTGTGAATCAGTTTGTTAGCCCTGGCCACGGCGTCCCGCAGAATCACGCTCTGCCGCCACAATCCGGTCTGGGGCTCTACTTCGTCCCGGTCCTCGCCAAGCCGTTCCAGGGACTCCTCAACTTGCTTGAGAATGGTTTTGACCGCGATGGAGGAGGCGACTTCGCCGGCGTTGTAGCCTCCCATCCCATCGGCTAACACCAGCAGCCCGATATCTCTCTCGCTACCGATTGCATCTTCATTGTGGTCACGGATCTTTCCTGTGTCCGTAAGTTCAACAACTTTGATTTTATTGCGAAGGCTCATGTGCGTTTGGGACTAGCGCCCCTTTCTTCTCTCATTCTGTTCAAACAATTCCGGATGACGTGAGCCATCTCGGCGCCAGAGTTAAATCGGTCCAAAGGCTTTTTCGCCAGTGCCTTGCCAATTAGTTGTTCTATGCAGTCCGGCAGGTCGTCCCGCATCATATGCACTGCCATATGCGGTTCATTGGCAATTTTGTACATCAATTTGGCCAGTGAATCAGCGCGGAACGGCAAATACCCCGTAAGTAGCTGATATAGAGTAACACCTAAGGAAAACAAGTCCGAGGCTCCCGTCACATTTTCTCCCTCAATTTGCTCGGGAGACATATAGGAGGGAGTGCCCAGGACCAGTCCGGTTCGGGTCCGGTTGCTTTCGTCAAAACGGGCGACGCCAAAATCGGCGATTTTGAGTTGGTTTGTCTCCGCGTTGTACAGCAAGTTGGAGGGTTTGATGTCTCTGTGTACTACGCCCCGGGCATGGGCGTAGTGAAGTGCGTCGGCAACCGTCGCTCCCAGTTCCAATATGGTTTCGTCTGCCAATCGGTTAGTGTTAACCGTGAATTCGCTTAGCCTGCGTCCTTCCATGTATTCCATGGCGATGTAGGCCAGGTCATTGTCTTCTCCCGCATCGTAAACGCCTACGATATTGGGATGGTCTAAACGCCCCGCGGCTTCCGCCTCGCGGAAAAATCGCTTTTTCACGTCCTCCAGCACTCCCTCGTCGAACTCTTCGGCCAGGGGGATGGCCTTCAGGGCCACCTTGCGGTTGAGGCTGGGGTCTACAGCCAGGTAGACAACACCCATTGCGCCTTTGCCGATTTCTTCCTCCACTATGTACCGGCCAAGTCGCGGCTTGTTCTGGCCGCCCCCGGTTAGCCAGACCGGCACTCGTCCGGTAGCGCCCGGGACCCCGAGGGTGATGGTGTCTTCCAGATTTTGCGCCATTTGCATGCGCTGTTGGAGGTCACGATAGTCTGCATCGTAACTGGCCATATGGTCATAGACCTGGCGCGAGCGGCTGAGCTTGCGTTTGGCTTCATAGGCCAGGGCCAACTCGTAGAGAATTGCCATCATGGCGTCATCAAGGGGCAATATCCTGAATTTATCCCAAGCCAGGTCCAATTGGCCTTGTTGCTGAAATGCGAGCCCCAGCATCCGGTCGCTTTCCACTTGCTCGTCCGGAGGTCCCTTGCGGATCCGGCTAAACAAATTCAGCCCTTTGATGGTCATCAGCAGATGACCTAGCAGCAGCATCAAAATCGGGCCCAGTGGCTGAAACCATACTTCCCTGGAGACATAAACAGCCATGCTGGCGACCAGCAGGATTGCCACGCTACCCAGGGTGATCAACCCGGAAATTCGGGGCCTGAGTCGGGTCAGGATAAAGGCCAGGTAAATCGCAACCAGCAACCAGGTCATGCGCTCGGCCTGGACAACCCAGCCTGGCCTGGCGGTGAAATGCTGGTTAATGAGAGTAGAAACCTGGTGGGCCAGGGCGAAAATCTCTGGGGTGTCTTCCCCCAGGGGCGTGCTAAGTTGACGGGCAATGCGCTTGTCGGTAGGCCCAAGCAGAACCACCTTGTTGCGGAATTTATCCGCCGGGGTATTGCCCGCGAACACGTCCCAGAATGAGTCTACCGGGAAGGCGGGCTTGCCACCTCGCTTGGGGTACCAGTAGGTGATGGCAGCAAGGGATTCATCAACAGGAATTACCAGGTTGTTAAGTTGCAGTTTTCCCTGATCGTTCAGGTTGGCGGTGATTGTCTTGTCCTGGTTGACGCCACTGGCCAGCAGAGCGGCCAGGGAGGGGTAGAGCTTGCCCTGGGAGTAAACCAGTAGATTGAATCGACGTATTACATCATCGCTGTCGCCGGGCATGTACAGATGACCATTGCCGGCAGCGACGGCGGCAAACTCCGGCAGGGACTGCAGCGCGAATCCCGCCCTGGGAGCCTGGGCAGGCCGGCTACCGGCTGACCACTGGATCGGACTTTCCGGCGATACGCTGTCCGCGTGGCCGCTACTGGGGAAATCCATGGGAAGATATACATTGCCGGCTGCGGCGATGGTTTCAGCCAGACCCCTATCGGTATTCAGCTCGTTCAGCGCCAGCTCAAGGTAATCCTGAGATTGACTCAGGCTCTGTCTGTTTGCGTCGCTGGATTGCAGGCGCTCGCGTATTTGCTCCAGGTGATATCGCCCAAGTTCGTTTTGCGGGGTATCCAGCCTCACCGTTGTGGCAATGGCCCTGGCTCCACTGTCTGCGAGCCTTGCAATCACCTGTGCCAGTATACTGCGCTGCCATGGCCAGGGGCCCACGTTGTCCAGGCTTTTCTGATCGATTGAGATAATCGCCAGCTCGCCGGAGGGTGTCTTGCTGGTCCAGTTCATGGCCTGGGTTAACAGGTCTGACTCGGCGTTTTGTAGCGAATTATGGAACGGAAATGCGGCCAGGAGGGTAAAGAGAACGCAGTAAGCTGCCGCGATCAGCCAGTTTGAGCTCCAGATGTTAGACGTACCCAGGCCCATAGTGCCCTCGAAAGTTAACTAGCTCTGAAGTCTATTCCATAATGCGTTGTTAGTTCTAGGTTTTTTCACACTATTTTGAGCCGGGGGGCGGGCAGAATCGGCTCCCGTGGCGGCCGGAATTATTCCCGGTGGCTTGAGGAGGTTGGCCTCAAGGATTCCAGAGCCCAGTCCAAAGCCTCTTGCAGGCTGTGTACGGGTATCAGTTTCAAGCCCGGGATTGAGCCTTTTGGAGCGTTGGCCGCAGGGACAATGGCGGTTTTGAAACCGTGCTTGGCTGCTTCGCGTATGCGTTCCTGCCCGTTCGCGCAGGGCCGTACCTCGCCTGAAAGTCCTATTTCGCCAAAGGCAAATATGTCCGGGGGAATTGCCCGGTCGCGGAGGCTGCTGAGTACGCTGAGTAAAATGGCCAGGTCCGCGCTTGGCTCGCTGACCCGTATTCCACCAACCACATTTACATATACGTCCTGGTCGTGGACGGCGATGCCGCCGTGCCGATTCAGTACCGCCAGCAACATGGCCACCCGGGTATTGTCTATTCCCACGGTTACGCGGCGAGGGTTGCCCAGGGCGCTCTGGTCAACCAGGGCCTGCAATTCCACCAGCAGGGGGCGACTGCCTTCCCATAGCACGGTGATGATGCTGCCGGGTAGTTCCTTGTTGGACTTGCTAAGGAAAATGGCGGAAGGGTTGCGAACCTCTTTCATGCCGGCGCCGGTCATTGCGAATACGCCGATTTCCGCAACCGAACCGAACCGGTTCTTGTCAGAGCGCACGATGCGATAGCGAGCGTCGTCGGTGCTCGACAGCATCATCGTTGCGTCCACCAGGTGATTAAGGGTCATCGGGCCGGCCAGGTTTTCACTCTTGGTTATGTGGCCGACCATGATGACGGCGCTGTTCAGGCGCTTGGCGAATCGGCTGAGCAAGTTGGCGCACTCGCGAACTTGCGTGGTGTTGCCGGCCAGTGAGTCAATATCCGGATGGTGCATGACCTGGATGGAATCGACGATCACTACCGCGGGCCGATCCCGTTCCATGATTGCGGTGATTGCCGAGATATCTGTTTCGGCCAGTACCTGGAGTTTGTCCGTCTGCAACTGCAAGCGGTGCGCACGATCTGCAATCTGTTCCAGGGATTCTTCGCCCGACACATAGAGCACCGGGTTGGTTTCGGCAATCTTGCAGGCGCTTTGCAGGAGAAGCGTGGATTTACCGGCACCCGGGAACCCGCCCAGGACCAGGGTGCTGCCGGGAACCAGTCCACCGCCAAGAACCCGGTCGAATTCCACCAGGCCGGTCGATAAGCGGGCGATCCGCTTCGTGCTGACCTTGTCCAGGGTGGTGACCTTGCTGTTCCCAATGCCGGCAGGAGTATTGCGAGATGGCGCCACACTGACTTGTTGTTCCAGTGTGTTCCACGCGCCACATCCGGAGCACTGGCCTGACCACTTGTTGTGATCTGTATCGCAATCGCTACAGCGAAATACTGTTTTGGGTTTCTTTGCGCCGGTGGCCATATCTGCTTTTCTTGTGGTGGTGATTGAATCGTTAGTTCGTAGCTGCCAAGTTGCGGTACCAGCCTAACTCGACAGCAGGTTTCGGGTCGACCGTCACAACCGGGACGATCGCCGGGTAATGGCCTGCCGGGCGTCTCTAGGAGGCCTTCCGCAACTGGATGCGCACGGTTTTCACCGCGTTTTCCGCAGTCTGGAGCACGGTTAAATCAAATTCCCTTATGCCGAGCTGAATTCCCGGTTCCGGGATATCTCCCAGGGCCTCCACCACAAGGCCATTCAGGGTCTTGGGTCCATCGGTGGGCAGGTCCCAGCTCATTGACCGATTAAGATCCCGGAGGTTAGCGGAACCGGCGACCACGAAACTTCCGTCTGGCTCCGCGTGTACGTCCGGATTAATGGCTCCCGGTGCGGAAGTGAATTCGCCGACAATTTCTTCAAGAATATCTGCCAGGGTGACCAGTCCCTGGATGTCGCCATACTCATCTACCACAACGCCAAATCGTCTGCTCTGGCGCTGGAAGTTCAACAACTGCGTGTTCAGCGGCGTGCCTTCTGGAACAAAATAGGGGTCCCGGGCGGCATTTTCCAGGGCCTCAGGTGTGAGTCTCTGGTGAGCCAGATCGCTGATAACCTTTCGCAGGTGAATGATGCCCAGGATGTTGTCCAGGCTGTCGCGATAAAGGGGGAGCCGTGTGTGCTGGCTGGTCTGAATTTGACGCAGAACCTCATCCCACTCGTCATTCAGGTCGATACCCTGGATGTCGGAGCGAGGCACCATCACGTCATCCACGGTGATGTTTTCCAGGTCCAGGATGCTCAGCAGCATGCGCTGGTGTTTCCTGGGAATCAAAGAGCCCGCCTCGGCCACGACTGTTCGAAGTTCTTCCCTGCTCAGGGCATCGCTTGAGGAACTTCTTGCCGAAAGCCCCAGCATGTAGAGCAACATGTGAGTGACGCTGTTAAGCAGCCAGACCACGGGGCCGAGTATTTTGAGGAGGGGGTAGTAAACGTATGATGAGGGAAAGGCGATGCTCTCGGGGTGCAGGGCCGCGATGGTCTTGGGCGTGACCTCGGCAAAAATTAGCAGCACAACCGTCAGTATCAGGGCGCCTGCCGCAATGCCTGAGTCACCGGCGATGCGCATGCTTATTATTGTGGTCAACGATGCCGCGAGAATGTTAACCAGGTTATTGCCCAGCAGTATCAGCCCGATCAGCTTGTCCGGTCTGCGTAGCAATTGGTCGGCAATTTTTGCTCCGCGATGTCCCGCCCTGGCCTTATGTCTCAGCCGATAGCGGTTCAGGCTCATCAAGGCAGTTTCCGAGCTTGAAAAGAAAGCGGAAAGCAGCAGCAGCAGGAAAAGAATGCCGAAAAGCAGTGAGGTCGAAGGGCTATCGTCCAATGGGGTTTACGTCATTCCGTGGCAGAAGTTATTGAAAATACTGAAGGTGCCTTAGAAACCTGTCAAGGCTCCGGCCAGCTGCCATTGGCGCTCCAGCAGGGTTTCCAGCACTAATTTGGTGCCGAAATACGCCATGGCCAGGAAGACAAAACCAGCCAATGCCATGTAAACCGCTTTCTTGCCTCGCCAGCCCCGGCGCCAGCGACCAACCAGCAAGATCGCGAAAATCAGCCAGGCGATTGCGGACAGAATCGTCTTGTGGGCCAGGTGCTGGGCCAACATGTTGTCGACGAAAACCAGTCCACTGAACAGGCTCAGGGTGAGCAGGGCGAAGCCCACAGTCAGGATAGAGAACAGAATCTGTTCCATACCTTCCAGGGATGGCAGCATGAGCAACCAGCCGCTGGGTTTGCGATTACGCAGGCGAGCGTCTTGCAAGGCGATAGCGGCGGCCATCAGGGCGCCGATGCCCAGCAGGGAGTAGGCGGCAATGGAAATCAGAATATGGCCGGTTAATTGCCAGCTCAGATCGGTGGTGACCGGTTCAGCCAATGGCAGGTAGCTGGCTGCGATGCCAAGGATGGTGATGCTCAGCAACATGCTGGCCAGGCCGACCATTCGAACCCGTGGGCTCAGGAACAACGCGATCCAGGCGGTTAGCCAGCCAAGCATTGAAGTCACGTTGGTGACCCCCAGGGCGAGGCCTCCCTCAACGTGTATTGCTTGGTAAAGCCAGTATCCTTGACCGGCGACGCCCAAGGCCAAAAGCACGGATCCGAGACGGTGTTGCGCCGTTCCGGTCGTACTGGTCAGGGCCGACTTTCCGAGCAGGAGCATCGCTCCTACGTAGAGCAAAAGAACTGTGATTCGTAACACAGAAATGGTTTCCGCTATGACTTAGCTTGATTCTCGAAATCTTCGCACATGGCGAGGCATAAGAGAAGTCCGCGAATACACGGATACAAATGGTGCTTATAGCGGGCTTGATATTGGGGAAACCAAGGTTCAATGCAGGTACGAATTCTCGGATGCAGTGGGGGCATAGGCGCAGGCCTTAAAACCACCTCATTTTTGTTGGACGACGATGTACTCATCGACGCCGGAACTGGCGTGGGTGACTTGTCCCTGGAAGAGTTACGCCGGTTGCGTCACGTGTTCCTGACCCATTCTCACCTGGACCATGTTGTTGGCCTGCCGTTATTTATAGACGCGGCGTTCGAGGCCTATCTGGAAAATCCCCTCCAGGTTCATGGCTCCTCTGACACCATCAAGGCTTTGCAAACCCACCTTTTTAATGACGTGATGTGGCCCGACTTCTCGGTTTTGCCCAATGCCCAGGAAGCGGTTATGCGCTTCAAGCCCTTGTCGGCGGGTGATGTGCTGGACCTGGGGTCGCGAAAAATGACCGCCGTGGAAGTGAAGCATTCCGTACCCACCCTGGGATTTTGCGTGGAATCGGAAGGGAAGGTGCTGGCATTCAGCGCGGATACCACGAACAACCAGACTTTGTGGCCGGTTCTGAATCGGTATAAAAATATCGATGTGCTGGTTATCGAAGTGTCGTTTCCGAACCGCCAGGCCGAACTTGCGCAAAAATCAGGACATTACTGTCCACGTACCTTCGCCCAGGACATGGCCAAGCTCGATCATAATCCTGCCATTTGGCTTACCGCCATGAAGCCGGGCGAGGAAGAGTTGATCATGGAAGAAGTGCGCGCGGAGCTACCTGATCGACAGGTGCACCGGCTCGAATCCGGGGTGGTATTCTACCTATAGCCCGGCGTTTCCAATCCAGGGCGGGAAGTCTTTTCGATAACCTTGGTTTTCCCTGGACCCCGGGTCTGACTTTGCCCTGTGCGTACGGTCTACCTTAAGATGCGCCCTTCCCGGGTACGGCATGCAGCAGCAAGTATTAACCAGATATGTTTGATCAATTAACAGAGCGACTCTCTTCGGCGGTAGGCGCCTTGCGCGGCAAGGGCCGAATTTCCGAGGACAATATCAAGGACGCCCTGCGCCAGGTGCGGATGGCGCTGCTTGAGGCTGACGTTGCCTTGCCTGTGGTGAAAGCCTTTATAGAGCAGGTTCGTGAGAAGGCAGTAGGCGAAGAAGTTCTGCGCAGCCTTACCCCCGGCCAGGCGCTGATCAAGATTGTTCATGCTGAATTGGTCGCCCTTATGGGTGGGGGTGATAGCGAGTTGAATCTCCGCTCACAGCCGCCGGTAGTCATTATGCTGGCCGGTTTGCAGGGCGCGGGTAAAACAACCAGTGCAGCCAAGCTCGCGCGCTTTTTGATTGAGCGGGACAAGAAAAAGGTCCTGCTGGCAAGCGCCGACGTTTATCGGCCAGCGGCTATCCTGCAGTTGCAGCGACTTGCCGAGCAGGTCGGCGCGGGATTTATGGCCAGCGAGGCAAGCGAGGATCCTAGGCTTATTGCCGCCCGCGCCCTGGAAGAGGGGCGCCGGTCTTTGGCTGATGTGGTGATCCTGGATACCGCCGGCCGCCTGCACGTTGATGAGGAAATGATGGGGGAGATTAAACTCCTTCACCAGACAGTCTCGCCAACCGAAACCTTGTTTGTCGTGGACAGCATGGCTGGCCAGGACGCGGTCAACGCGGCCAGGGCATTTTCAGAGGCCTTGCCCCTTACCGGCGTGATCCTGACCAAGACCGATGGCGACGCCCGAGGTGGCGCGGCCCTCTCGGTGCGCCACATCTCCGGGGCGCCGATCAAGTTCCTGGGCGTGGGTGAGAAGACTGATGCGCTGGAGCGCTTTCACGCGGACCGTGTGGCCTCGCGGATCCTCGGCATGGGTGACGTGCTCACCCTGGTGGAAGAGGTTGAGCGAAATGTTGACCGGGATCAGGCCGAAAAACTGGCTCGCAAGGTCCAGAAGGGCAAGGGCCTGGATCTTACTGACCTGCGCGAGCAGCTTCAGCAGATGATCAATATGGGTGGATTGGCAGCGCTGATGGATAAGCTGCCCATGGGTGGAAAACTGCCCCAGGGCGTCTCCCAACAGGCTGGAGACCAGCAACTTGCCCGACAGATTGCGATTATCAATTCCATGACGCCCCAAGAAAGAAAGCTTCCTGCGGTCATCAATGGATCCCGCAAGCGCCGGATCGCGGTCGGGTCGGGGGTGCAGATCCAGGATGTAAATCGTTTGCTTAAACAGTACAAGCAGATGCAAAAGATGATGAAAAACAAGAAGTTATTCAGGCAGTTGTCATCCATGGGCAAGGGTGGCTTCAGGGGCAGGCCCTGAATCTCGTTTTTGCCGGGGATTTGGCGGATTTATGCCCCGGACCTTGCCAGGGCCGGGTTACACTGGCCCAGATCGCAGAATCGCCAGTATCCGGTAAAGTCGCGGTTTCTGCGGGGTCTCAGGGAGGTTTTGAGGTTCAAAGTGCAGGGCAAGTCGGACTGAGTCTGATTTTCTTGCCGACAAGCCTCGGAAAAGCCTTCCAATTTTCTCTAAAAGCTTTAAAATGCTCGGTTTACTGCGGCCCCCCGCCGGAAAGCGGAGGGCCGGTTTATTTCAGCTGAAGCATTTCAAAAGCTCAATAGCGGGTATACAAACAGATGGTAAGTATTCGTCTTTCGCGCGGTGGTGCGAAAAAGCGGCCTTTCTACCACTTCGTGGTAACAGACAGCCGTAATCGCCGTGACGGCCGTTACATCGAAAAAATTGGTTATTTCAATCCGGTTGCCAAGGGCAAAGAAATTCGCCTGCACATGGAAATAGATCGGTTCGAGCACTGGGTCGGCCAGGGCGCACAGCCCAGCGATCGCGTAGCTGCTCTGATCAAGGAATTCCGCAAGCAGGCTGCTGCCTGATAACTGTGGACGGAAATGACTGGGTGCAGCTGGGAAAGATTACCGGGCTGTACGGAGTCAAGGGTTGGGTAAAGGTTTTTTCCTATACCGACCCCAGGGATAACATCCTCCACTATCGGCGCTGGTTCCTGGTGTTAAACGGGAAGCGCACCGAAGTTAAGCTGGATTCAGGGCGGGTACACGGTAAGGGTATCGTCGTGCTGATACAGGCTGCGGAAGACCGTGATGACGCCGCGAAATGGCTTGGTGCGGAAATTGAAATTCCGCGATCAGACATGCCGCCAAGTGAAGACGGAAGCTGGTACTGGAGGGATTTGATCGGCTTGCAGGTTGTAAATCTGCAGGGCGTGGTCCTCGGCGAGGTTTCCAGTCTTATGGAGACCGGCGCCAACGATGTCTTGATCATCAAGGGGGACCGGGAGAGGCTGGTTCCGTTTGTACTGGATCAGTACGTTAAACGGGTCGACCTGGAAGCCAAGGTGATTGAGGTGGATTGGGACCCGGAGTTTTGACGCGGGTGCCATGCACATAGAAGTTGTTTCATTGTTCCCCGAGCTGGTCGAGGCTGGCGTGAGTTACGGGGTGATTGGTCGGGCGATGCAGCGCGGCCTCACATCGATGGGTACAGTGAATCCGAGAGAATTTGCCGATGACCGGCACCGCACCGTGGACGACCGTCCATATGGAGGCGGGCCGGGCATGGTGATGAAGGTAGAACCGCTGCGCCGGGCCATAGCCCGGGCGCGTGAGAAAGCTCCCGATGGAGCCCCGGTTATCTACCTGAGCGCCCAGGGTGAGGTGTTTAACCAGGCCCGGGCAGAAGAATTGGCCAGCTTGCCGGGGTTGATCCTGGTGGCCGGTCGCTACGAGGGCGTTGATGAACGCGTCATCGAGCAGGAGATGGATGAGGAATTGTCCATAGGTGATTTCGTTCTCAGTGGGGGCGAGTTGCCGGCTCTGGTGGTGATTGATTCGGTAATTCGGCTGTTGCCGGGTGTACTGGGCGACGAGGACTCGGCGGCCCAGGATTCCTTCAGCACCGGCTTGCTGGATTGTCCGCATTACACGCGGCCTGAGGAGGTTGATGGAGTGCGGGTGCCCGAGGTGCTGCTTGGCGGCAACCACGAGCAAATCAGGCGGTGGAGGCTCAAGCAGTCGCTTGGGCGGACATGGCTGAGACGGCCTGAGCTGCTGGCTGTCTTGAAGTTAGATGATGAGCAGCAGGAATTATTGAGTGAGTTTATCGCCGAAAGAGGCGGGGAACTTTAGTTTTGGTTTGAGACCGGCGTGAGCGGGATGTCGACATGAGCAACATAATCGAGCAACTTGAAAAAGAACAGATGGATCGTGAGATCCCTGAATTTGGACCCGGCGATACCGTCGTGGTGCAGGTTAAAGTGGTAGAAGGTACCCGTGAACGTCTGCAGGCATACGAAGGCGTGGTCATTGCCAAGCGTAACCGTGGCCTGAATAGCGCCTTCACAGTGCGAAAGATGTCCCATGGTGAGGGTGTGGAGCGTGTGTTCCAGACTTACAGCAAGGTCATTGAATCGATCACCGTGAAGCGTCGTGGTGACGTCCGTCGTGCCAAGCTTTACTACTTGCGCGAGCGCACTGGTAAGGCCGCCAGGATTAAAGAGAAAATCTAACACGGGTGAGAATCCGGGTTACTGGAAACGGCAAGTGCGGGTGCTAACCCATGCGCACTTGCCTTTTTCGTTTGGGCGCTTCGCTTTTTTCCTGAATTGAGTGAACCTTCTTCCCCGAATGCACTCAAATTATTTCGCCTCCCTGGTTGGCTGATTCAGAGTAAAATCGGATGCGCATGAAAAGAACTATCTCCATATTTCCTTTGCCAGCTCTTTTGGCCTTGCTGGTCCTGCAATCTGGCTGCGCAATCGTGATGGACAGGGTGACCGGCAAATTGGCTGGTAATCTTTCCAGTGCAATCCTGAACCAGGAAGACCCCGAGACAGTGCGCGATGGCGCGCCAGCCTATCTGTTGTTGATGGACAGCATGATCGAGGGCAATCCAGAAAGCGCGTCCGCGCTGGGTTCCGCTGCCAATCTTTATGCTGCTTACGGCGCCGTTTTTGTCGAAGACCCGGAGCGTGCCAAGCGCCTCACTCGCCGGGGCCGTGAGTACGGTCTCAGGGCCATGTGCGTGGTGCATGAGCCGGCGTGTGGCTGGGCTGGAATGGATTTCGCCAGTTTCGATGCGGATTTGGCGACGCTAACGGCTGATGAGTTGCCGGAATTGTACAGTTTTACTGTCAGTAGCCTGGCCTACACCCGGGCCAATAGCGACGACTGGGGCGTGCTGGCAGAGCTTCCCAAGGTGGAGTCTGCGTTGAATCGCCTTTATCAACTTGATTCGGATTACCAAAGCGGTGCAATCCACCTTTACCTGGGAATTCTTAACACTATCCGCCCGCCCGCCCTGGGCGGTAAACCGGAAGTAGGAAGAGAGCACTTCGAGAAGGCGATAGAGTTGTCCGGTGGCAAGGACCTGTCGGTGAAAGTGGAATTCGCACGCAGTTACGCCCGCCTGGTATACGACCGCGAACTCCATGACAGCCTGCTCAAAGACGTGATTGAGTCAGACCCTGTACAACCGGGGCTAACCCTGTTCAATACGCTTGCCCAGAGGCAGGCCGAGACACTACTGGAGACTGCGGATGATTATTTCTAGGACCCGAAGCGGGATTTTGTCGATGGTGTCTGCCATTGTACTGGCCCTGCTCGTCGCGCCTTCTGCCCAGGCTCTGGATATCAAGATTGCCACCATCGCTCCCGAGGGCACTGCCTGGATGAAGCAGATGCGTGATGGCAGCAAAGAGATAAAGGAAAGAACCGAAGGCCGCGTGAACTTCAAGTTCTTCGGCGGCGGCGTCATGGGCAATGACAAAAAAGTGATGCGCAAGATTCGTATTGGTCAGTTGCATGGCGGCATGTTTACGCCTACCTCGGTAGCAGACGTTTATCCGAACATGCAGCTATTCGGCATGCCCCTGGTATTCAGGTCTATGGGTGAAGTCGAGTACGTCCGGGAACGCATGGATAGCGTGCTGATGGCGGGCCTTGAGGAGGCCGGGCTGGTGAGCTTCGGCTTCTCGGACGGTGGATTTGCACGGGTGCTGTCTAACACGCCGATCACCTCGGTTGAGTCTCTGAAGGGGCGCAAGGTCTGGGTTCCCGAGGGTGACCTGATTACTTACAACACCATGTCGGCACTGGGGTTGTCGCCGGTAACCCTCTCGGTAACCGACGTGATGACGGGCCTGCAGACCGGGCTGGTTGATATTGTGGCGTCCTCGCCGGTGGGCGCAGTGGTGATGCAGTGGCACACCAAGGTCAAGTACATGACCGATTTTCCGTTAGCCTACCTGATGGGATACATGGTGGTTGACAAGAAGTACTTCGACAAGCTTTCCGACGCCGATCAGCAGGTCGTCCGAGAGGTCTTCGGCAAGGTTTACGCTGAATTTGATCGTCAGAACAAGCTGGATGACAGCGCGGCCTTCAAGGCCCTGGTGGATTCGGGAATTGAGATTGTCCGTCCTGACGAACAACAAATCGAAAACTGGCGTGCCCTGGTTGGCGCAAGCAATCTTGAAATGGCGGATCGAGGTGTGATCTCCAGGGAACTTCTGGACAAGATGCTGGGTTACATTGACGAATATCGTCAGAGCCAGGCGGGGGCAAACTAGGCGGTGGCTGAGCAACAGTCAGGTATCATCGCCCGACTGGATCGCCTTGGGCGACTGGTTGAAAACAGCATGTTGGTGCTATTGCTTACCAGCATGATCTTGCTTGCGTCCTCGCAAATTATTCTGCGCAATTTCTTTGATAGCGGCTTCGTCTGGGCAGACGAGGTGTTACGTATCTTGTTGCTGTGGACGGCAATGTTTGGTGCGGTCGCTGCCAGCCGGCAAAATCGCCAGATTGCCATTGATGTGTTGTCACGATTCCTCCCGGGTCGCTGGAACAGTCTCGCCATGACCCTCGTGCAGTTTTTTACCGCGGGCGTGTCTGGCCTGATCGCCTGGCATTCCTATCGCTTTGTGAATGATTCCCGGATTTACGAAGACCTGTTGATGGGTGATTGGCCTGCCTGGATATTCCAGTCGGTCATCCCCCTGGGCTTTGCCCTGATCGCTTATCGCTACCTGGTGTTCGGATTGGGCAGCGCATCCAGAGTGATTCGTGGGGAAGGGGCGAGAGCATGATTGTCGTCAGCCTGCTACTGGTCTTGCTGGCGCTGCTGGGAGCGCCGTTGTTCGCGGTGATAGCCGCCAGCGCCATGTGGGGCTTCGCCAATGCCGATGTGGACTTGTCGGTCATGGGTATAGAGATTTTCGGCCTTGCAGAAGTCCCGATCCTGTTGGCTATTCCGTTATTCACCTTTGCTGGTTACCTGATCAGCGAAAGCGGTGCCCCGCGGCGCCTGGTACGCATTTCCAACGCGTTGCTTGGCTGGCTTCCCGGCGGTCTGGCCATGATCTCCCTGGCGGCCTGCGCGTTGTTTACCGCATTCACCGGTGCCTCTGGCGTGACGATCATTGCGCTGGGTGCTCTGCTGTATCCGGCCCTTAAAGAGGCGGGCTACAAGGAGTCGTTTAACCTGGGGCTGGTCACTTCCGCTGGTAGCCTCGGTCTGCTGTTCGCGCCGTCCTTGCCCCTGATTCTTTATGGCGTGGTCGCCGAAGTGTCGATCGACAGCTTGTTTCTAGGGGGCATATTGCCGGGCACTCTCATGGTGGTGATGCTGGCCGCCTACAGTTTCTGGGTGAACCGTCACAACCGGGCCGAGCCAGGCAAGTTTTCCTGGACCGAGGTACGCGATTCCCTGTGGGAGGCCAAGTGGGAACTGCCCCTGCCGGTGGTGGTTCTGGGTGGCATCTACGGTGGTGTCTTCGCCGTATCCGAGGCGGCCGCGGTCACAGCCTTGTATGTTCTGATCATTGATGTATTGATCATGCGGGAGGTTTCCCTGAGGCAGTTGCCGAGGATCATGCAGGAGTCCATGGTCCTCGTAGGCGGGATCCTGATTATTCTCGCGGTCTCCCTGGCCTCGACCAACTACATGATTGATTCCGGAGTGCCGGACAAGTTGTTTGCCATGGTCGAGGCGCTGGTCGATACCCGTTTCGGATTCATGGTGGCGCTGCTGATTTTCCTGCTGGTGCTGGGTGCCATCCTGGATATTTTCTCTGCCATCGTGCTGGTGGTGCCGTTGATTCTTCCGGTGGCCCAGGGCTTTGGTATGAACCCGGTTCACCTGGGCATCGTTTTCCTGGCTGCCATGCAGCTTGGATACCTGACGCCGCCAGTTGGGCTGAACCTGTTTATTGCGAGTTTCAGGTTCGAGAAATCCATTACCAGTATTTACATGGCCACCTTGCCGTTCCTGCTGATTCTGGCGGTGTCCGTGGTTATTATCGCTTTCTGGCCAGAGTTGACCCTGTATTTCCTGCGAGATTAAGGCATGGCCTGATTCTTGGCAGATTAATCCGGTGATCGTAGATGACAAACTTTATGGGAAAATTCTTTGTTGTTGGGCTGTTCATGCTGTTTTTCAGTGCATGTGGCGACACGGCGGCTCGGGTTCCTGAATTGATTGTGCCCAGTGGCTTTTTGGCAGAGGTCTACGTGGAGAACATTCCCAACGCCCGTTCTATGGTGATGGGCGACAAGGGGATTTTGTTCGTTGCGAGCAAGAATGAGGGCAAGGTTTACGCGGTCACGGGTGTGGGTAGCGACACGCGAACGGTAGTGGAAATTGCCCGCGGACTAAATTTGCCTAATGGCGTGGCATTTCGTGACGGCAATCTCTATGTTGCGGCGGTAAGCCAGGTGATGCGCTATCCCGGTATTGAAGACTCCCTGGCGTCGCCTCCCGAGCCGGTGATGGTGGCGAATGATTTCCCCAGTGACAGACATCATGGCTGGCGATACATCGCCTTTGGTCCGGATGGCAAACTGTATGTATCCATTGGCGCGCCATGTAACGTGTGCGATGAAAAAGGCTATGCGGTCATAATGCGTATGAATCCTGACGGCAGCGATCGGGAGATTGTTGCCCGGGGTGTGCGTAATACATTGGGTTTTACCTGGCACCCCCAAAGCGGAGACTTGTGGTTCACCGATAACGGTCGTGACTGGATGGGTGATGACATGCCGCCCTGTGAGCTTAACCATGTAACCGGTCCGGACATGCACTTTGGTTTCCCTTACTGCCACGGTAACGGCATCAGTGATCCGGATTTCGGCGAGGGCCATGATTGCAGTAATTACACACCGCCGGCACAGGCCCTGGGCGCCCATGTCGCCCCGCTGGGCGTAAAGTTTTATACCGGCAATATGTTCCCCGAGGAATATCGCATGCAGGCCTTTATCGCAGAGCACGGGTCGTGGAATCGCAGCGAGAAAAGTGGCTACCGGGTGAGTATGGTGCGTATGCAAAACGGTCAGCCCGTGGGCTATCAACCTTTTATTGAAGGCTGGCTAAAAGACGGCGCCGTCAGCGGCAGGCCGGTGGACTTACTTGTTCTGAAGGATGGCTCCATGCTCGTCAGCGATGACCAGGCGGGCAGAATCTGGCGTATTAGTTACACGGCAGAGTAAGTTGGAGGTAAACGGGCCTGCACGATTGGGCCTTGCTGATTTTATGGATGATAGAAACTATGCGTAGAAAATCAATTTTCGCCAAGGTCTTTATGGTTTTCTGGAATACCCTGGACGGGGCCAGGAAAATAATGCATCTGCTGCTTCTGTCAGCCTTTTTCCTGATCCTGCTGGCCGGCCTGGCACCCAAGGTATACCAGGTGCCGGATGGGGTGGCCCTGGTCCTTGCGCCTGCCGGGGCCCTGGTGGAGCAGATAGAAGGTGATCCGCTGGACCGGGCGCTGGAGGAGGCCACGGGAGGCGCCTCAGTGCAGACCCAGATGCGTGACCTGGTGACGGCGATAAAGCGCGCCAAGGACGATTCCCGAATTGAAGCGATGGTTCTGGACCTGGATGGTATGGGCGGAGCCGGATTGTCCAAGTTGCAGGAATTGGGACAGGTTATAGACGAGTTCAAGACCAGCGGTAAGCCGGTCGTGGCCATGGCGAGCGCCTACGGCAAGGAGAGCTACTACCTTGCGGCCCATGCGGACGACGTCTATTTGCATCCCATGGGAATGGTGATTCTTGATGGCTATGCGCGTTACCGGATGTTCTACAAGGACGCCCTGGACAAGCTCTCTATCGACTGGAATGTTTTCCGTGCAGGCGCCTACAAGTCCTTTGCCGAGCCTTTCATGCGCAATGACATGTCAGATGAAGACCGGGCATCCAGCAAGGAATGGCTGGACAGTCTTTGGGGGTCCTACCGCCAGGGTGTGGTCGAAGCACGCGGTATCAGCATGGAAGAACTTGATGGTTACGTGAACGACTATGTTCCGAGACTTACCGCGGTCAAGGGAGACACTGCCAAGGTGGCGCTCGAGGGCAAGATCGTAGATGGGCTGATGTCCCGCATCGAGTTTTCCGATCACATGAAAGAGATTGTCGGCGTCAATGATGAAGACGAAAGCTTCAAACAAATTCACTTCCTTGATTACCTGGACGCGTTGAATGGCACAGAGAAGGTTGGTCACGGCAAAGACCAGGTCGCGGTCATTGTCGCCAGTGGCAGCATCGTTGGTGGCGAGCAGCCTCCAGGCACTATCGGATCTGATTCCACATCGCGATTGATTCGCCGCGCAGCCGAGGACGAGAAGGTCAAGGCCGTAGTGTTACGCGTGGATAGCGGTGGCGGAAGCGCCCTGGCTTCGGAGTTTATCAGGGAAGAACTCCTGCGTTTGCAAGAGACGGGCAAGCCGCTGGTGGTTTCCATGGGCAGCGTTGCTGCCTCGGGTGGCTACTGGATATCCATGTCGGCGGATGAGATCTGGGCCAGCCCCAACACCATTACCGGATCCATAGGCGTCATCGCGATGTTCCCGTCGGTCCCGCGTGCGCTGGCAAGGCTCGGACTGAACGTTGACGGCGTGGGAACAGCTCCTCTAAGCGGTAATTTCCGTATAGACCGTCCCCTGTCTGATGATGTGAAGGCGATTATCCAGGCTATCGTGGACAGTGGCTATGAGGACTTCATTACCAAGGTTGCCGAAGCCAGGGAAATGGAGGTCAGTGAAGTCGACCGCGTTGGCGAGGGAAGGGTCTGGATAGGGGCCAGGGCCCACGAGCTGGGCCTGGTTGATAAACTGGGTGGGCTGCAAGAGGCTGTAGAGTCCGCCGCCTCTCTGGCCGAGTTGGGTGACTACAGGGTTCGCTACATCGAGCAGGAACTGGATCCCACAGATAAATTGCTGATCAGCATGCTCCGGGATGCAGGCTTTCTGGGGCGGGCGCAACAACGCTCAGCCGCCTGGTCGGCGTTTAGCGTCGAGGGTGTGCTAGACAAGCTCAAGCATGAACTGCAATCACTGTCGCAATTCAATGACCCCCGCGGCGTGTATATGCACTGCTTCTGCGGAGATCAATAAACGAACGGGCTGCCTAGGCAGCCCAGTTCAGAATTACTTTGCCGGACTGGCCAGAATTCATGATATCGAAGCCCTTCTGGAATTCATCAATACCGAAGTGATGGGTAATGATGGGTGAGACGTCCAGCCCGCTTTGAATCATGCTGGACATCTTGTACCAGGTCTCGAACATTTCACGACCATAGACGCCTTTTAGCACCAGGCCCTTGAAAATTACCTGGTTCCAGTCGATGGAGGTGTCGCCGGGAGGAATCCCCAGCAGCGCCACCTTGCCACCGTGATGCATGGCCGCCAGCAGGTCCCGAAGAGCCTGCGGGTTACCGGACATTTCCATACCCACGTCGAAGCCCTCCTGCATGCCCAGTTCCTGCATCACTTGTTGCAGATTGTCCCGCGTGGCGTTGACGGTGGCGGTGGCGCCCATTTTTTTAGCCAGGTCCAGGCGGAAATCATTTACATCGGTGATGACCACGTGACGGGCGCCCACGAAGCGTGCGATAGCCACGGCCATGATTCCGATCGGGCCTGCTCCGGTAATCAGCACATCCTCACCCACCAGGTCGAAGGACAAGGCCGTGTGTGTGGCGTTGCCCAGCGGGTCCAGGATTGAGGCGATGTCATCACTGATCGCATCGGAGAGCTTGAAAGCGTTGAAAGCGGGAATGCTCAGGTATTCAGCGAAACAGCCCGAGCGGTTTACGCCAACACCAGTGGTATTGCGGCAAAGGTGCCGCTTTCCAGCACGGCAGTTGCGGCAGAATCCACAGGTGATGTGTCCCTCCCCGGATACCCGGTCGCCAGGCTCGAAGCCCCTGACTTCGCTACCTATCTCCACGACTTCGCCCACGAATTCGTGGCCAACCGTCATGGGTACCGGAATGGTTTTTCTGGCCCATTCATCCCAGTTGTAAATGTGGATGTCGGTGCCGCAAATAGCGGTTTTTTTGATCTTGATGAGAATGTCGTTGTGGCCCACGGGGGGCTTGCTCACATCGTCCATCCAGATTCCGGGCTCGGCATGTTTTTTCACCAGTGCTTTCACAATGTCTCTTCCTGATGGGTGTTCTAGATGACGCCGAGATTCTTGCCCACGAGGGTGAACGCAGCGATGGCCTTGTCCAGGTGCTCGCGGGTATGACCGGCGGACATCTGGGTACGAATCCTGGCCTTGCCCTGGGGCACGACGGGGAATGAAAATCCAATGACGTAAATGCCGTGTTCCAGCAGTTGTTCAGCCATGGCGCTGGCCAGCTTTGCGTCACCCAGCATTACCGGGATGATGGGGTGCTCACCGGGAACCAGGGTAAAGCCTGCCTCTTCCATACCCTTGCGGAAATAGCGGCTGTTTTCGTGCAAGCGGGTTCGCAGGTCGTCACTGGACTGGAGTAAATCCAGTACCTTGATGGACGTGGCGGCAATCACCGGTGCGACGGTGTTCGAGAACAGGTAGGGGCGGGAACGCTGGCGCAGCCAGTCGACGATTTCTTTCCTGCCGCTGGCATAGCCGCCTGAGGCGCCGCCCAGGGCCTTGCCCAGGGTGCCGGTCAATACGTCTATTCGGCCCACCACGTCACGGTACTCGTGGGAACCGCGTCCGTTGGCGCCCATGAAGCCGGTGGCGTGACAATCGTCCACCATCACCATCGCACCGTGCTTGTCGGCAAGGTCACAAATCTGGTCCAGGCTGGCAATGGTGCCGTCCATGGAAAATACGCCATCAGTTGCGATCAGTTTCGCCCTGGCGCCGCGTGCTTCGACTAGCTTGCTTTCCAGGTCTGCCATGTCGTTGTTGGCGTAGCGCAAGCGCTGGGCCTTGGACAGGCGGATACCGTCGATAATGCTCGCGTGGTTCAGGGCATCGCTGATCACGGCATCCTGCTCGGTCAGGATGGTTTCGAACAAACCGCCGTTGGCGTCAAAGGCCGAGGGATACAGGATGGTGTCTTCGGTTCCCAGGAACTGGGAAATGCGCTCTTCCAGTTCCTTGTGAACGGTCTGGGTGCCGCAGATGAAGCGCACCGAGGCCATGCCGTAGCCATATTTGTCCAGCGCCTCGTGAGCGGCCTGGATCAGGGCGGGGTGGTTTGCCAGGCCCAGGTAGTTGTTGGCGCAGAAATTAATGACTTGCTGGCCATTTTGCACGCCAATGACTGCCTGTTGAGCCGTGGTGATCACCCGTTCTGGCTTGAACAGTCCAGTCTCGCGCAGGGTCTGCAGTTCCTGCTTCAGGTTGTTCAGAAATTCCGCATCCATTTTTCTTTATCTTCGTTGGCAAAGGAGGCTGATTATAGCAGCAGATAAGCGATTTCGTAGGCCTTCGAGATAGCTGCGCCCTGTGACTGGCTGGGGTAGACTGAATTGGGCTAGCTGCGGTCGGAATACCCAAGCAGATGGAAGGTTTACGCGTAGACAAGTGGCTGTGGGCCACCCGATTCTATAAAACCCGGTCCCTGGCCGCGAAAGCCGTGGGTGGGGGGCTGGTTCATGTGAACGAACAACGGGTCAAACCGGCGCGGACGCTGCAGGAAGGTGACCTGCTAAGGGTGGGAAGTCAGCCCGATACCAGGGAAATCCGGGTGCTGGGTATGCCCCGAAGGCGTGGGCCTGCCACCGAGGCGGCCACTTTTTATGAGGAAACCGAGCAGAGCATCGCCCGGAGAGAGGCGAGCAGGGAGCAAAGGCAACTGGACCGTTTGTCTGAGCCCAAGCCCGAAGTTCGACCGGACAAACGATCCCGTCGCCAACTCAACCAGTTGAGAGGCCGATAGCCATGTCCCGCCCACAGACCCCGGCATTGACCGTGGATGCAATTATTGCCATGCGGGATCGTCCCGGGGCCCCCATTGTCCTGATTGAGCGCCGTTACGAGCCACTGGGATGGGCGTTACCGGGTGGATTTGTGGACCTGGGAGAAACCGTGGAGCAGGCGGCGGTGCGAGAGGCGCGGGAGGAAACCGGCCTGGATATCGTGCTGGGCCCCATGCTTGGGGTTTATTCTGATCCGCAACGGGATTCCCGGGGACATACGGTGAGCGTGGTGTTTACCGGTGCGGCGGCGGGACAGCCCGTGGCCGCCGACGATGCAAGGGCGGTTGGCATTTACAGCCTGGATGCGTTGCCCCCGTTGGCCTTTGATCACGCCAGGATTCTGGGTGATTACCGGCGCTGGCTAGAGCGCTGCAAGAATAGTTCCTGAGGAGCATGTTTCGGCTTGTATTTGGGCTGATTTGCTATCAAGATTTGCGTCCTCCCAATAATTTTACGCTGTATCCGATGCTTTTCCGCCGGCCAGCGAATTCAAACGGTTCTGGAGATCTGCCCAGTGCATCCTACGCAAATCGCTTCGGTGGACGCCGGAGAAATTATTTTTTCCTCATCCACGCCCTTACAAGCTGACAGCCAGCTTCCGATCCAGGAAAAATACCTGGAGGATGAAACACTGTGCATGAGAAGGCTGCTGGAAATCGCACGCCTGCCCGAAGCTCAGTCGCAGCAGGTCCAGGAGACAGCGGCCGCCCTGGTATCTGCGGTGCGCAACAATCGCAAGCGCAAGGGCGGTTTGGATGCTTTCCTGAAGAAGTATGACCTGTCCTCCCAGGAAGGCGTGGTGCTAATGTGCCTGGCCGAGGCCCTGTTGCGGGTACCGGATGCCGAGACAGCGGACAAGCTGATTGCCGACAAGCTCTCTACCGGCAACTGGCAGGAGCACGTGGGTACCAGCGACTCCATGTTCGTGAACGCCTCGACCTGGGGGCTGATGCTTACCGGGAAACTCGTCCGGCCCGAAGAAGTGGCCATGGAAAACCCGGCAAATTTCCTCTCCCGGCTCATGTCTCGCATGGGCGAGCCGGTGGTGCGGGCATCATTGCGACAGGCGATGAAGATCATGGGGCACCAGTTTGTCATGGGCCGCAATATCACCGAGGCCATGAAGCGCTCCCAGAAAGAGGACAACCGGATATTTCGTTACTCTTTTGACATGCTCGGGGAGGCTGCCCTGACCTCGGCGGACGCCCGGCGTTATCTGCAGGCATACTCGGACGCCATCACCACCCTTGGGGGAATGATTGACAAGTCCGCCTCTATTGAGGCCCTGCCCAGTATTTCGGTGAAGCTCTCGGCCCTGTTTCCGCGCTACGAGCTTGCCCAGCGCGGACGGGTGCTGGAAGAGTTGTCGCCGCGTCTGAAGGACTTGGCGCTACAGGCCCGGGATGCCGGCATTGCCCTGACCGTGGATGCCGAGGAAGCAGATCGTCTTCAGTTGTCCCTGGAAGTGATCGAGCGGGTTTACCGTGATCCGGAACTGGCCGACTGGAACGGCTTCGGACTTGCCGTGCAGGCCTACCAGAAACGCTCCCTGGAAGTGGTGCGCTGGTTGTGCCGCCTGAGCTCTGAAGTCGGTCGAACCATTTGCGTGCGCCTGGTCAAGGGCGCTTACTGGGATACCGAGATCAAGCGTTCACAGGAGCAGGGCCTGGCGTCCTATCCGGTGTTTACCCGCAAGCCCAATACCGATGTGGCCTACCTGGCCTGCGCCCGGGTATTGCTGGAGGAGGGGGACAAGATTTATCCCCAGTTCGCTACTCATAACGCGCACACCGTGGCCAGCATACTGAGCATGGCAGGGGAGCGTGTGTTCGAATTCCAGCGCCTGCATGGCATGGGCGAAGAGCTCTATGACGAGGTAGTGCCTGCGGAGCGTTTGAACATTCCGTGCAGGGTGTACGCGCCGGTTGGCAAGCATGAAGACTTGCTGCCCTACCTGGTGCGGCGCTTACTGGAGAACGGTGCGAATACCTCCTTTGTGCATCGGATTGTTGACGAAAACGCTCCCATCGCCGATTTGGTGGCGGACCCGGTGGCCCAGGTAGAGGCCTTTGACCAGATACCCCATCCTCAGATTCGACTGCCTGCTGAAATGTTTGCTCCCCAGAGAGCTAATTCAGCGGGCCTGAACCTTGCGGACCCGTTAGAGTTACAGAGGCTGTCAGTGGCCATCCAGAATGCCCTGGCCACCCAGAGGGAGGTCGGACCGGTGGTGAATGGCGCCACGCCCAAAGCCACGGCTCATGCGATTTATGATCCGTCGGATCGTCGACGCCAGGTAGGCTCGGTGGTGGATGCCACGCCCGAGCTCGTTGACCAGGCGATTACCGCAGCCTGCGCTGCCCAGCCGGGCTGGAACAAGACACCGGCGGCTCGTCGTGCCGAAATTCTGGAAAAGACTGCAGACCTGTTCCAGGAGCACATGCCGGAACTGATGGCGCTGTGCATTCGTGAGGCGGGCAAGTCCCTGCCGGATACGGTATCGGAATGGCGTGAAGCGGTGGATTTTCTGCGCTACTACGCGGCGCGGTGCCGGGCTGAGCTTTCAGGCGA
>Ga0224507_10000042_pt1 | contig 46943 bp, 42 predicted proteins | sample SF_Jan12_sed_USG_3_FD_170159 | JGI IMG/M metagenome (GOLD analysis project Ga0224507, IMG submission 170159) | Sediment microbial communities from San Francisco Bay, California, United States - SF_Jan12_sed_USGS_13 | ecosystem: Environmental > Aquatic > Marine > Sediment | place: USA... | reverse complement strand
GTGAGAATCTTGAGGGCAGGATCAGGGTGATGCTGGCCCTCTAGTTTCCGGGTCGGAAGCGTGGTTACAGACGCAGACCGACATTTACCGCGATGTAGCGGCAACAGATGTGATCATTCCAGGGTATGGCCAATCTCCCCGGGCCCTCCTATTAGGATCGGAGGGGCGTGAACGACGCTGTTCTCTCGCATTCCAATCCCAATTACCCGGCCCTGACAGGCGGGTTTGAGGTCAGGAAAATTGCTGCGGTTTAGCCTCCTGGGCGAAAAGCCTATTAGCTACATGGGATTGCGGGCCAGGGCCCGATTCAGGATGGTTGCGGGGCCGGGGCATGCCCTTCAAAAGTGACTGTCTTTGGTTCATAGTTCGGGATTATTCGGGGGCTTGTCCGCCGAAAAACGATCGAAATTGTGAGTTGGAGTCAGCATGACGGCGGATAAAAAGCCTGCGGCAAAGTTCGGTACGGTGTTTTGCAAGCAGATGGCTATTGCCAACAGTAGCAATGGTCAGTGGGGAGAGATTAATTTACAGCCGGTCCAGCCTCTGTCGCTGCACCCGGCAGCTCACGTACTACACTATTCCAGCACGATTTTTGAGGGTATGAAGGCCTACCGCTGGGCCGATGGCCAGGTGCGTATTTTCCGCCTGGATCGTCACCTGGAGCGTATGCGTCAGAGCGCTGAAGCCATGTGCCTGCCCTTCCCCGGAGTAGAGATGGTTCGCAAGGCCATTTTCAAAGTGGTGGATGCGGTGCGCGACGAAATTCCGGGCCTGCCCGAATCGCTTTATATCCGACCCTGCCTGATGGGCACTTCGCCGGATATCGGTGCAGCGGCACTGCCCAGCACCGATGCCTGCCTGTTTGTGCTGGTGTCGCCGGTAGGTGATTACTTTGCCGGCGGCCTGCGTCCGCTACGACTGCTGGTTGCCGACAAGACCATGCGTACCACTACCCAAATGGGCCGCGTGAAGACTGGTGGGAATTATGCGGCAGCCCTGCGGGTGACCATGGAGGCGCGCAGGGAACACGGCGTGGACCAGGTCCTGTTTTGCCCGGACGGTGATGTGCAGGAAACCGGCGCCGCTAATTTTCTGTTGATCGATGACAAGCGAATCCTGACCAAGGCACTGGATCCGACTTTCCTGCACGGTGTGACCCGGGACAGTCTTCTGACCCTGGCCCGAGACATGGGTTACCAGGTGGAAGAGCGCCCATTCACCGTGGACGAGTTGCTTGAGCGCTCAGCCTCCAGCGAGGCTGCATTGTCAGGCACGGCGGCTGTCCTGTCGCCGGTGGGTGAACTGGTTTGCCACGGCAAGACCTACAAGATGGGTAATGGTGAGGTCGGGCCCAACGCGATGAAATTGCGCAAGGCCCTGACGGACGTGCAGGGCGGTCTGGCGGAAGATCGTCACGGCTGGTTAACCAGGATCTGAGGAAGAAAGGCCCGGGTTACCGGGTTTTTTTGGTTTGTTCAAGCCTCGTCCAGTGGCCACTGATGCAGGGGATTGCCTTCCCTGGCCAAGGCCTGATATTCCCGCAGCATGCCCTGAAGTGCCTCGTCCCGCGAGGCGCCTGTTTCCAGTTGCCTGACCCTGGTGCTTTGCCAGCGGGCCCCGTTAATGCCGCGCTCGCAACGCTGTTGGATGATGTCCAGCAACCGCCGGCTTTCCGATGAATTGACCCCCATCATGTCCAGGCCTTCCTGGGCGATGGGCAGGTTCTCCAGGATCAGCTCTGTTACAGGACGTTCCCGTGGGGAGACGGGTTCCCGGGTCGGCCACAACAATTGTGCGTTCAGCCCGGCCTGGGCGGCACGGTAGAAATTGTATTCTGCGTACTGGAAAGGGAAGCCCGGCAGCATGGATTGCATGCGGCTGGCCCACCCGACAGTTGCACCGAGCAGGAAGGCGGAGTTAGCGGTCATGTCCACAGGTGTCGGCCCCGAGGGCAGGGCGCGAAGCTCCAATCTGAAGTGCCCGCCAAGGGCCGGATCGAAGATCGCCCGGTTCCATTGCCAGATGGTGCTTTGATGTATGGCGAGTTCGGACAGTGCCGGCACCCGACCGGCGGCCACTTCATCTCGTGGATCCCGGTCAGAGCATATCGGCAGTATGGGCTCGAATAGCAAGACCGACTCGGCAAACTGCTCCAGTACGCTGTTGCGCACCCAGCCATAGCCGAATGGAACTCTTGCAGCGCGACGCCAGGCAACCGGGGCGGTGCTTCGGCTGTCCACTGACTGTTTGAATAGTGCGATCCGGGTTTCATCCCAGAGTCGGCAACCGAGGAAGTAGGGTGAATTGCCGGAGATCGCCAGGGCGAGGGGAGTGACCATCTGGGCTGCGTTAAAGGTGGCCGCAAATTCATCCGGTGCCACGCGCAGGTGAAGTTGTAGCGACGTGTTGCTGCCTTCGAGCACCACGGAATTGGATGTGGCGAGCAACTGTTCCTCGCCGTTGATATTTATCTGGAATGACGCCTGTCGTCTGCTGCGCAAGGTCTTTGACAGCAGGTTATAGCGGGGCAGGTTGGTGATGGCCTCGTCGCCCAGGTCCTCGCGACGCAGCGTGGGAAGAATGCCTATCGTGGAAATCGAACCTCCGTGCGGCGCTGTCGCCTGGCCCATGAGCGAAACACCGCTGGTCAGCTGTTGCTGGATATTGGTGAACGAGGCGCCCCTTGCGGCCACCGGGTCCAGGTTGAACTCCAGGCTGAACCGGGTCACTTCTGGCTGAATTCTCGGATCCAGTTCCGGGCCGAGCGCCTGGTGGCTGACTGGAAGCGGTCGGCCATCGCTATCAATGATGGTGACTTCAAGTTCGGCGCCCAGAGAGCATTCGCCTTGTCCGAAATCCTTTTTTTGCAGCAGTGTTTCCATCGCTTGCAGGCACTGCTGCAGCCTTTCGGAAAAAAGCCGGTAGTCCTCCTCAGTCAGGTTTTCCCGGTCGATCTTCTGTCCCATGAGCATTGTCTCCGTTGAAATGCTCCGGGCAACCATTGGCGGTCCCTGTCGCCCCGATTGCGCCGTTATGTGTCAGTTGGCCGTTGCGGGCTCCCGTATCATCGGCTTACCACCGAGAAGCAGGGCTTGTATTCCGTGGTTGGCAGACGCATACGTTTTTGCGCTACGAATGCCTTGAGCAGTCCTGAGAGCATCCCAGCAACCTCGGGTGTGCCGACGATTTCAAATGGCCCATGCTCTTCAATCATTCGAATGCCATGTTCCTTTACATTCCCGGTAACAATACCCGAGAAAGCCTTGCGCAGGTTGCAGGCCAGCACATGGGAGGGCTGATCCTGGTGCAGGGAGAGGTCACGCATGGATTGATGAGAGACTTCGAAAGGCTGCTGGAAATCCTGGTCCACATTCAGCATCCAGTTGAAAAAGTACGCGTCACTGCGCTTTTCCCGGTAACTCTTGACGATTTGGGTACCTTCGCTGGCTAACCTGGCAGCGCGGGCGGCATCGTCGATCACAATTTCGTAGCGCTCACTGATTTGTTCGCCCAGCATGTTCTTCAGGAACCGGTCTATTTGCTCGAAATAGTTTGCTGCGCTGGCAGGTCCGCTGAAAATCAGTGGGAAGGGCAGACCGGCGTTATCCGGGTGCAGCAGGATTCCAAGTAGGTAAAGAATTTCTTCAGCGGTACCCACACCGCCGGGGAAAACGATGAAACTGTGGCCGAGTCTGACGAAGGCCTCCAGGCGTTTTTCAATGTCCGGGAGAATCACTAGTTCATTGACGATGGCGTTTGGTGGCTCGGCAGCAATGATGCCCGGTTCGGTCACGCCAAGGTAACGACCATTGGAAATGCGTTGCTTTGCATGTGCGATAGTGGCGCCTTTCATCGGGCCCTTCATGGCCCCGGGTCCGCATCCGGTGCAGATGTTCATGCTGCGTAATCCCAGTTCGTATCCCACTTTCTTCGTGTAGTCGTATTCTTCGCGGCTGATGGCATGACCACCCCAGCAAACCACGATGTTGGGGTCCCCGTTGCTGCGCAGGATTCGTGCATGACGCAAGGCGTGAAAGACGCTGTTGGTGATGCCGGCGGAACTGCCCAGGTCAAACGCGCCCGAGCCTGCCAGGGTAGTCCGCATATACACCACATCGCGCAAAACGGAAAACAGGTGTTCGCGCAAGCCGCGGATCATCCGGCCGTCCACGAACGCCGCTTCCGGGGCGTTGGTGACCTTAAGGCGAATCCCGCGGTCTTGCTGGATAAGTTCGATGTCAAATGACCTGTACTGGTCGAATACCAGCTTGGCGTCATCGACTTCGCTGCCCGAGTTCAGTGCAGCCAGGCAGCAGCGGCGAAACAGCTCGTGCATGCCGCCTTCGCCCAGGTCGCGGAGTCGCTGAACTTCCTGTTGAGATAAGACTTCAAGGCTGCCTTCGGGTGTGACGGTTGCGTCCATATGGTTTTTCTCGGGCCCCCTCCGGGGTGTCTTGCTTGAACCTGTAGAGGTGCGTTTCCGTGACAAGGCTGTCCGGTAATCCTGCGTCCGGGATGAGGTATGGACAGCTTGTCTATGGTTTATCCGGCGTTGGTAGCCCGCTTGTCAATCAACTCGCGACCCCTTTTCTTGGCCGCTTGCAGAGCCGCCAGGTCCGATTCGAATCCGTCCACGGTTTCCTTTGCCACGACTGTCGACTTGTCGCCGTCATGACTGAGCACCGAGAGGGTATAGGTCCATTTCGCCTGTCCCGGAGTGGCTTCCGCCACGATCTCATGTTTTCGATAATGCTCAAGAGCACGCTTTCTCGCCATTTCCCTCTCCTGTGTGGACTGGCGCCCAGGCTCAATCATACCACCAGTTTGGCGGGCTACGGGTCAAAGCGTCATTGTCGCCACGGGAGCACGATCGCGCGGGGCGACGGTGGCTACGGATATTCCGGATTGCGTATGAAGGTGGAAATTATCGAACATGAAACATGGCCGCGCGCTGTTAAGAATGTTGCTTGGTGTGCTGGAATCAGGGCGCGGATCGGCAATCATCAAGCCAAGGAGTGGCGTCATGGGTAAACATCTTCGTGTCTTGCTGCTCGCTCTCGCCGCCATGCCACTTGGGATGGCGATCGCCGGTGAGCCGGAGGCTTTTAAATTCAGTGGATCAGGTAATGGCCGCACGCCGGTCTTCGAGGTGACTACTCCCTGGCTGATTGACTGGCGGGCACTGGGGGAATTCCCCAGGGTAACCTTCATCGAGTTTAGGCTGCACGATGCGCGCACCGGAGCCATTGTTGGCATCATTAACGAGGCCGAGGGTGGGGCCCGCGGTTTGAAGCTCGTGGACCAGGTGGGTAAATTCCGCATCGAGGTCAGCGCCGGCGAGGTGGACTGGTCGATAGACGTCATCCCGGTCTCCGACGAACGTGCCGCGGAGCTTCAGGACAAGGCGGGCAGGCTGCCCACCCTCGCCGAGCGGTCGAAGAGAGCTGCAAGACGTCTTCCGGAGGGCCCGTTTGCGGGTTGGCACGCGCCGGACGATTCAACGATCTTCCTGGACCAGGATGACGGAATCGGCTGGCGATTGTCCTTTGCACCTCCCTGCGCCGGACTGTCCCAGGCCCAGGGGATCACGTTTATGACATCGGTGGACGGGCCTGTCGACCAGTACGATTCAGTGATGCTGGACGATGGCAGCCGGTGTTACTTCGACACTGTCGCGCCTACCTCCTGGGTTGACTGACCGGCAGCAGGAACAGGATCGGGGGCGAGGGCCGCAGTGTGCCGCCAGTTTTGGTGGTTTTTGGCTGATTCCGGGCATTCGCCTTGCCTCGTTCGGATACCTGCGATAACAATAGGCGCCAGTTTGCCGGAGCAAAGAGAGCGCAATGATCGAATCAGATATCGGAGTCCTCGCCATCCTGGTGGGGATCGCAGCCTTTTATTTTCGACTGGAGCAGGTCACCGGCTGGCGGATTTTCACCGTCTTCCCGCCGCTGCTTTGGATCTATGCTACCCCGATGATTCTGAACAACCTGGGAGTGTTACCAGGCGCTTCCCCGGTCTATTCCCAGCTCAGTGAGTTGGCGTTGCCGGTGTTTATTGTGTTGATGCTGCTGACGGTCAATGTGCCCGCCGCTGTGAAGGTCATGGGAGGGGGCGTGCTGGTGATGCTCATGGGCAGTGTCGGCGTGGTGGTCGGTGGCGTGGTCTCCTACGTGATAGTGCACGGATGGTTGGCGGAGGATGCCTGGAAGGGTTTTGGCGCCCTGGCGGGAAGCTGGATCGGGGGAACGGGAAACATGGGGGCGGTGGCTGCCGCCCTGGACACGCCGCCTTCCCAACTGGGATTGGCGATCCTGGCGGATAACCTGGTGTATGTGGTCTGGCTGCCGATACTCCTGGGATCCAAGGCGTTTGCCGAGAAATTCAATGCCTGGGCCAGGGTGCCGGCAGATCGCTTGGAGAACATGGAACGCAACGCGGCTGAACTTCACGAGGAAGAGCGGCCTGTGGCCATGCGCGAGTATCTTTACCTGGGTGTGCTGGGGCTTGGTGTGACCTGGGTGGCCAGCGTATTGGCGCCGATGCTACCCGAGGTTGAGCCGGTGCTGAGTACGGCCACCTGGCGGGTGATCCTGATTACCACCTTCGCATTGCTCTTGTCGACAACCCGCGCCAGCAAACTGCCCGGATCCCAAGCCCTGGCAACAGCCATCGTCTATGTGTTCGTGGCGGGCATGGGTGCCCGGGCAAGCCTGTCGGGCCTTGCCCAGGCACCGGCTTTTGTCATGGGCGCCTACATCTGGATCTTTATCCACGGGGCTTTTTGCCTGGCCGGGGCATGGATTTTCAAAGTCGATGTACACAGCGCGGCGATTGCTTCGGCCGCCAATGTGGGTGGCGCGGCCTCGGCGCCGGTGGTGGCGGCCTACCATCGACAGTCCCTGGTGCCCGTGGCGATACTCATGGCGCTGATCGGTTATGCGCTGGGCAACTACCTGGCGATTCTCACCGCCCAGCTATGCCACTGGGCAGTCAGCTAGCGGTCTTCTAGCTGATACCCAGTCCGTCCCACAGGACCTTGGCCAGGGCCAGGGGGGCGACGATGCGCAGCAAAAGCTGCCAGGCCCTAAACATCATCCCGTCCGGCAGTCCCAGTTCTTCCCTGGTGCTTTCAGAGGACAAGATCCACCCTGCGAATATCGCGATCAGTATGCCGCCCACCGGCAGCATCAAGTTGGTGGTCGTGAAGTCCAGCAGGTCGAACATCGTTTTCCCTTCCAGTGGTGAGAAGGGTATTGGGTGAAAATCCTTGAGCACGTTAAAGGAAAAGACTGTTGCCAGGCCCGTTCCCCAGGCTGCAAAACCGATGATAGTGGCGGTGACGCTGCGTTTTACCTGCCGGTTCTCCTGGGCCCAGGCTACCACTGGCTCCATCAGGGCGATGGAGGAGGTGAGCGCGGCAAATACCAGCAACAGGAAGAAGACCGAGCCGAACAGCGAGCCCAGGGGCATGTTGCCGAAGGCGATGGGCAGGGTGACAAAAATCAGCCCCGGGCCTTCAGCCGGATCCAGACCGTTTCCGAATACCAGCGGGAAAATGGCCAGCCCGGCCAGTATCGCCACCAGAGTGTCGGCGAACGCGATGATAGCGGCCGCCTTGGGAATGTTGACCGTTTCCGGCAGGTAGGCGCCATAAGCAACCAGGATGCCCATGGAAACGCTGACCGAGAAGAATGCCTGGCCCACGGCCGAGAGCACGACTTCCGAGGTAATCTTGCTGAAGTCCACCGCGAACAGAAAATTTACCGCGGCGGCCATGTCACCGGCGACGGCGGCATAAAACACCATCAGCAGCAGCATGATAAACAGGGTGGGCATCAAAAATTTGACCGCCGATTCGATGCCATGTTGCACTCCGCGGGCCACGATGGCCACGCTGAGCCCCATGAATGCACTGTGCCAGATAATCAGGGTCCACGGGGAGGACAGCAGTTCTGCGAACTGGCCGCTGGTCAGGTTGGCGTCAGCACCCGCGAACACGCCCGTGGCGAGCTTGGGGACGTAGGCCATGGCCCAGCCGGCAATTACGCTGTAGAAACTCAGTATCAGGAAAGCGGCACCCAGGTTGAGCCAGGCGGTGATTTGCCAGCCCCGGCTCGCGCCAGCCTCGGTAGCGAGTTTTTTGAACGACTCAATCGGGCTGCGCCGCGCTCGCCGGCCGATGAGCAGTTCGGCCATGACGATAGGAATCGCGATGGCCAGTACGGCGCCCATGTAGACGAGGACGAAGGCCCCGCCACCACTGACACCGGCGGTGTAGGGAAATTTCCAGATATTCCCCAGGCCGACGGCAGCACCGACGGCAGCCATCAGGAATACCATGCGTGAGGACCAGTTTTTCTGAACGTCTCCGGTATGCACGGGGGCGCTCCTTATGTTTGTGTCGTCGTGAGCAGAAGCACCCGATTATAACCAGACATTGAAGTAATAGTGGGGCTTGAGTTTCTGGGCTTTGACCGCAACACTGTAATGCCGGGTCGATTGTGACCAGGGATTTCAGAGGATTACACCTTTATGCTGGGCCAATTTGACAAGACAACGATGCCGAAACCCGAGGCCGCCCTGCCCGGGCGAGATCAGGCGGTCACTGTGCCGGAGAGCCATTATGTGAATGGACACCCCCTGAAGGGTCCGTTCCCCCCGGGATTCCGGAAGGCAATGTTCGGGATGGGGTGTTTCTGGGGTGCAGAGCGCCGTTTCTGGGAGGCCGAAGGGGTGTATAGCACCGCCGTGGGATATGCCGGCGGCTATACCCCTAATCCCAGCTACCAGGAAGTATGCACCGGTGGCACCGGCCACAATGAAGTGGTCCAGGTGATTTTCGATCCGGAGGTGATTAGCTACCAGGAGCTTCTGAAATTATTTTGGGAGTCTCACAACCCCACCCAGGGCATGCGCCAGGGCAACGATGTGGGTACCCAGTACCGCTCGGGCATTTATACCTTTGACGAGGACCAGCAGGCCGAGGCGCTGGCCTCGCGGCAGGCCTATGACCTGGTTCTGCGCAAAGCCGGTTACCAGCCCGTGACTACCGAGGTGTTATCGGCGCCCGTGATGTATTACGCGGAGGACTATCACCAGCAATATCTTGCCAAGAACCCCGCCGGGTACTGTGGCCTGGGTGGTACCGGCGTGAGCTGTCCTGTGGGCCTGCCGGCTTCCTGAGTGGTTCTAGCCGGCCTCGGTGATCACTACCGGAGCCCCACGTTCCAGTCCCAGGCCGTCTGCCGCACTGCGCTCTGCGCAGGCGATCTCGATGACCCCGAAAGAGTTTACCAGCGCCAGGTATTCTCCCGGCGTCACCTGCCCATAGGTTTTTAGCATGGGAAATTCGTGTCCTCCGGTGCGTACCACGGGATTGGAAAAAGACTCGAGAAGCGACTGGTCGATATTGCTGATCAGGTTTCCGAAATGATCAACGGTCACCACCACCCCGTGCACCGACGCGCCAATTTTTTCCGGCGCTTCCAGAATTGATGGGACAAGCTCCCGAGTGGCTGTGCCCACATTACGGGGTAACAACCGGCCGGCGGCGATTTCCGCGGCCAGCGGGGCGAACAGGTCCCGCCCATGAAAGGTTGCGCTGACGTGCTCCAGTCCCACGTGGGCCACGCTTTGCTGGTTGATTCGCCAGGCCTTCCACGGCACCTGATCGTTGCACAGGGGCTCCAGCAGGCCGTTGTCCGGGCCAAGGAACGCATGCCCGTCACGCAGTAGCAATATTAACTCCCGGGAACTTCCAACCCCGGGATCAACTACCGCGACATGCACTGTTCCTGTTGGAAAGTACGGGTAGGCACGGGAGATCCAGAATCCCGCCTCAGCGGGCCAATGCACCGAGCACTCATGAGTGAGGTCCACGATGTTTGCCTGGGGTAGTCGTCGGAGAATCTGCCCCTTCATTGTGCCAATGAAGGGACCCTTGTGGCCTACGTCGGTGGTCAATGTCAGGACGCCGCAAGGGCTGAAATCGTCGGAAGATGTTGCGCCGGACATAGCAAGCTCACCTGGTCTGAATGGGTTACCCCGATGCTAGGATGCCTGACCGGCCGAGGCAATGGCTGCGACCGGATTGTTCTATCGAACTGGTTGGGAATGGGCTGCCAGGGCCAATAGTGCCCCGGTCGGTGAAGACCGGGGCAAGGATTGGCAGGAGCCTAGTCGTCGTCTCCTCCGCTGACGAAGTTCTCTGTCAGGGCTTTTTGCACGGGATGTGGAGCCGGCTCATAGTGGCTGAAATCCATGGTGTAGGATCCCTCGCCGGCGCTGTGAGATTTCAGCTTGGCGTAGTAACCTTCCATCTCGGCAAGCGGCGCCTGGCCTTCCACGACGGCCTGGTTGCCCGACAACATTCGTTGGTCAGAAATTCTTCCTCGCATGCTTGAAAGGTCGCCGGTTACGCCGCCGATGCTGTCAGCGGGCACGTTAATGTGCAGGTTGACAATGGGTTCCAGGATGATGGGTCCGGCCTTGGAAACTGCGTCCAGAAAGGCCTTGCGACCAGCTGCCACGAATGCAATTTCCTTGGAATCCACAGGGTGGTGTTTGCCATCGTGTACCGTGACCCGGATGTCTTGTAGCGGGAAGCCCGCAATGGCGCCGCCCTCAATGGCGCTGCGGACACCTTTTTCCACTGCCGGAATGAACTGCCCGGGAATCGTGCCGCCCACTACCTTGCTCTGGAACTCGAATCCTTCTCCTCGCTCAAGAGGTTCGATTGACAGGTAAACCTCGCCAAACTGACCCGCCCCGCCGGTTTGCTTCTTGTGCCGGTGGTGTCCCTCGGCCTTCCGGGTAATGGTCTCCCGGTAAGGGACGGTCGGCGGGCTGGTCTCCACCTCCACATTCATCTGGTCTTTCATCTTCTCCAGCACGATTCTCAAGTGCAGGTCGCCCATGCCGTACATCACGGTTTCGTTTGCCGAGGCATCGTGCTCCAGTCTCAGGGACGGATCTTCCGCAATCAGCTTGTGCAGGGCATCGGACAATTTCTGTTCATCACCCCGGTTTTTCGCCAGTAATGCCAGGCCCAACATTGGCGGAGTGAGTTTGATTGACCTGAGGTGGTAGTTATCCTCGTCGTGGGAATCGTGCAGGACGGCGTCGTAGAACAACTCGTCGACCTTGTTGATAGCGCAGATATCACCAGGAATTCCATGGGGAACTTCCACCATGTCCTTACCCTGCACATTGTAAAGATGGGCTACCTTGATGGGCTTGCGATGGTCGCCGACGAACAATTGACCGCCTGACTTCACGGTGCCCTGGTGGATTCGGAAAATGCCCAGTTTCCCAAGGTAAGGATCAATCGCGATCTTGAACACCCGCGCGATGGCGTGGGCATCCGGATCAGTCGATAACTCCACCGGCTGGGCGTCGCTGCCCTCTCCTTTAACAAATGCCGGAGGATTTCCCTCGCTGGGGCTGGGAGCAAGCTGGGAAAATATTTCCAGCAGCTTGGTAATGCCCACGCCTGTCTCGGCGGAGGTGAAGCAAATTGGAATCAGGTGTCCTTCTCTGAGTGCTTGTTCAAAGGCGTCATGCAGCTGGCCGGGAGAAGGCTCTTCGCCGCTTTCCAGATAGTCCTCCATCAGCGACTCATCTACCTCTACAACCTGGTCGATCATTTGTTGATGAGCTTCTTCAACCGAGCTCAGTGCAGTAGGCTTGCCATGATCATTGAAGTAGCAATCTTCTACCGCTGAGCCACCCTCTGTTGGCAGATTCAGCGGTAAGCATTCGGCTCCAAAGACCTCTTGAATTTCGGTCACCAGTTCGTTGATTTTTCCTATGCCCTGGTCGATCTTGTTTACCACGATCATCCGGCACAGCTTGCCGCGCTTGGCGGCTTCCATCATGCGTCGTGTTCCCAGTTCGATACCTTCCTGGCTGTTTATGACCAGGACCGCGGTTTCAACTGCGGACAGCACGCTGATCGAGCGGCCCAGCAGGTCCGGGTATCCGGGGGTGTCCAGGATATTGATGCGATGGTTCTTGTGGTCGAAGTGGCACAGGGCCGGGTTGATGGAATGCTGCATCGCGCGTTCCTGGGGATCAAAATCGCATACGGTCGTTCCCCGACTTAAATCACCGCGGGCAGGAATCGTTCCGGATCGATGCAGCAGAGCTTCCGTTAACAATGTCTTGCCCGCGCCGGCGTGACCGATTAGCGCGATATTCCGGATATCCTGAGTTTTGTATTGGCTCATAATAAGTGGCCTTCTTCGCTAGGTTTCACTCTGGGCGACAATCCCGGGAGGGCTGTGCCGGTTAACGTGACCAGACTAATCCGGGGCCACGTTGAGTAGCGGGCACAATCCTGCTCAGTTGTCCTCCCTCTCTTGTCTTTGAATTTAGACGCTCAATGTTGACGGGTATAGCAGGGTAAACCGAAGTATCCCTGGTTTTTTGCCAGGTCGGAGAGAGCCCCTGATGACCGGTAAAGCCGGGTCATGAAGCCCGTTTGTTCACGGATCTCTAAACTAACATGTTGATTGTAATCAGGAATAAAGGGTTTTCCGAATAACCGGGCCCATGGTTTTAGGGCTTTACGGGGGTAGGGCGGAAATATCTCGGGCATTGCCGTGGGCGGCGATGCCACCAATTCGGTAGTCGGTGCTGCAGCGGACCGTATTGCGGGCGCAGGCCAGGCAGTCGAGAAGGCTGGGGGAGAAACCGAAATGGAGGTCGAGGCCATGCGGGACAAGGGCGATTTACTGACCGGGGATTGGTGAATTCGCCTGTAAGGGTTTAGGCGGCGGGACCGCGCCTGTCTGGCGAATATTGTGGGGTGGTGCGATGGTGTATCCTTGGACAAAGTCCACGCCAATTTCTGCCAAGGCATCCAGGATGCGCTTGCTTTCTACTGATTCAGCGATCACTTCGCGACCCAGTGCGTGTCCCACATGGGTAATTGCCTTCACGATTTCAAAATCCCCCTTGTCGTCGGCCAGGTCTCGAATATGGGCGCCATCAATCTTCAGGTAGTCCACATTGAGGGCTTTCAGGTAGGCGAAAGAGCTTATCCCGGTGCCAAAATCATCCAGGGCGAATCTACAGCCCAATTCGCGAATAGCATTGATGGTCTGGTTAGCCTTAGTCAGGTTGGACATCGCTGCGGCTTCGGTAATTTCGAAGCACAGCTTATGGGGAGGGACTCGTCCCACCCGTAACAAGTCCGCCACGATATCCGGAAAATTACCGTCTTGCAGGCTGTCTCGGGAAAGGTTGATAAATATCCGGGCAATTTGAGCGAGCATTTTCGGATCCTCGCTAAATGCTTTCAGAGAATGCTCAATCACCCAGCAATCAAGATTTCCCATCAGGTTGTAACGTTCAACCGTAGGTAGAAATGCTCCCGGGGGAATTTGCCGTCCGTTTTCGTCCATCATTCGGACGAGGACTTCCAGGTACTGCAGATTTGAGGCCGCCGGCATCATCGGGACGATGGGCTGCACATCCAGTGTGAATTCATCGTTTCGAAGGGCCTTTTTGACCTTGGCGGCCCACTGGATCTCACCCCTGTAGCGCCCCAGTTCCTTGTCGTCCGGCTCATAGATATGCAAGCGGTTACGCCCTCTGTCCTTGGCGGTGTAGCAGGCGGCATCGGCAGCAGACAGCACGTCCGAGACGCTACCGAACGACTTGTCTATCGGTACCAGGCCTATGCTCACCCCCAGGGTGAAATAACGCTGATCCCAGGCAAACTTGAATTCCTTGATGGTGCGCAGCAGGTTTTTGCTTACCTGTATCGCATTTTCCAGCGAGCAGTGGTTAAGCAGCACGCCGAACTCGTCGCCGCCGAGTCGGGCGATGGTATCGCCCTGGCGAATCCTGGCTTGAAGCACCGCACCCAGCTGTCGCAGCAATTCGTCACCCGCAACATGACCACAGTTGTCATTGATGATTTTGAATTTATCCAGGTCGAGATAGCAAACGGCATACTCGACGTCGTTAGACTTTGCGGCTTCAAGTACCTGCTCGACCCTTATTTCAAATTCCCGACGGTTTATCAGTCCGGTGAGTGCGTCGTGACTTGCGTCATAGGACAGCTTCTTCGACTGCTCATGGGCCTCGGTAATATCTGTCAGCGCACCCTGGTAATACATGATATCGCCAGCCTGGTTGCGAACCGCTCGGGCATTTTCCAGCACCACGATCTTGGTTCCGTCCCGCTTTCGCAGGATCAGCTCGGAATTGCGGATCTCGCCTTTTTCCTGAATGCTCCTGGCCCAGTTGTCACGGGAGTCCGGGTACATGTAGACATCTTGTGCTATGTCCAGTCCCAGCAATTCCTCTTCGGACTCATATCCCAGAAGTCTCACCATCGCCGGGTTGGCGCTCAGGAACTTCCCGTCTATCGATGTCTGGAATACGCCGGCTGTTACATTCTGGAACAACTCGCGATACTTGGCTTCCGAGGCCTTGAGGGCTATCAGTGTATGGGTTCTGTCGGTCGCGTACCGCAGGGACTTTACGAGCAGGTTGCTCACTACCTGCTGCTTTACCAGGTAGTCCAGCGCGCCTTTGTCGACCGCGAGTTGTCCAAGGTCTTCATCTTTTTGATCCACCAGGACAATGACCGGCACATTGCCAGCCTTGGGATATACCCGCAGAAATGCAGCAATTCCCTGGGTGTCGGGAAGCACCAGGTCCATCAGGATGACGCTTATTCCGCCCAGCCGAATACGTTCCAGTGCGTTAGCCAGAGAATCGGCTACCTGGATGTCGTAGTCATCATGCTTTGCATTAGCGAGTTCACCTCTGACGAGGCGGACATCATCCGGATTTGCATCTATAAGCAGTAGAACGGGCGCCGACTGGGACACTCCAATTTACCTTTGTTATAAGTTTGCAACGCGAAATCTATCGCGGCTTTTTTTAATTAAATGTCCTTTTACAAGAGGTAAACTAACTCACTCAGCGTAAATCCGCTAGTAGTTCAACGGTATTAGACCTTGCCGGTTACTCCGGCTTTGCCAACTCCAAATGTACTCGCCTGTTGTGGCGGCCTTTCTTCTCTGTCTTGACTACACTGGCGAGGCCAATTTCGGATGTGTTCAGGACATGGGTTCCAGCACAGGGTTGCAGGTCCAGTTCAGCGATCTTCAGGAGTCTGATCCTGCCTGCACCCTTCGGGGGCGCTGCCGAAAGAGTTCTCACCAACTCCGGCTGGGCCGCCAGTTCTTCTCCTGTAATCCACAGGGTGGAAACCGGGTGACCGGCCTGGATGAGTTCGTTTAATTCTTGAGTGACCGCATCCTTGTCCACCGGGTCTTCCATGTCGAAGTCCAGGCGGCTTCTCTGGGCGGTGATATTTCCTCCTGTCACGCCGTGGGGGAGCACTATTCCCAGCAGGTGCATGCAGGTGTGCATTCGCATGTGTTGGTAGCGACGATCCCAGTCCAGGATGGCCTGGACCTCCGTGCCGATTTGAGGCCACGGTTGGTCGGGGTCGGCGAGGTGTAGAATTTCTCCGTCTTCCCGCCTGCGGGTGTCGGTCAGTTGCAGGCGCTGACTATTGCCCCATTGGAGCCATCCGGTGTCCCCGGGCTGTCCGCCACCCACCGGATAAAACACCGTCCGGTCCAGGACAATACCCTCGGAATCGAGTTCCACTACCTTGGCCCGGCAGTCCTTTTGGTAGGCATCAGTTTCGAAAATTGCTTCGGTCATGCTTGGGTCCTCGCTCGGGCTTGGGGTTTGACTCAACGCTATCACAGCTTTGCCGTTGGCTGGGAAGGCCTGCCAATGGTTTGCGAGTGCTGATTCGCTCGGAACAGGGCGTTCTAATTCGCGTTCTTCGGGCCCATTCATTCGACTAAAAAGTGAGGCCCGCAAGTGGCTTGCGCACGGCGGATTTGAGAGGTTTTGCGCAAAAGTTATTTTTATTAAACTCGGGCTGGACTTGGTCTAAACCTCGTAGGGCATTGAATTTAGTGGGGTGCTGTTTGTGTGGATACGAAAAAACCGAGAGGGCAAGGGGTGCTTGATTTGACCGTTGGATTTTCCAGTCCTAGTGTTGGAGACGAATTCTAAGGAAACCTTGAGGAGGTTAGAGATGCCAATAGAACACCATCCTCTTGACCAGGAATTTCCAGAGTACGTTCCGTTGATGCGCCAGTTGCATACGATGGACCAGGGATTCCGGGACATGTTTGAGGAGTACACGGTTCTCGATTCACAAATTTACAATATTGACGAGGACATTACCCCAGCCGCCGATCACTATGCCGAGAATTTAAAAAGGCGCCGTGTCTATCTAAAAGACAGGCTCTACAGAATGTTAGTCAAAGCACGTAACGACTAACCACAACTTGATTGGTGCGGCCACCCGGCGACACCAATCGCCGGGGCCCGCACCAGGAGTTGCATCCGGTTGTACTTCGGCCGCGGGTTGGTTTTGATCAGCCGAATTCACCTTGGAACCAAATCATCTTGATCCCCGCTGCACGGGAGTCCGGATATTTTTATATGCTTCAGTTCAGGGGCTTGAGCAGGTCGTCCAGGTGTTGTCGCAGTTGATCGGCCCGTCGTCCCGGCAAGGCAAATTCCCAGTCCTGGAGTCGCGCTGAGTAGTCCCGGACCTGTTGCTCGATCTCTTCATTTTGACCCGGCATAGCCTGGGAGAAAGAAAATCTGGCCCACCCCGGACTGCCGGGTTGCAGGGACAGGGAAATCAACAGGCCGTCCCGGGTGGTGACTGCGATAGACGTGGATCCTGCCAGTTCACTGTCTTGTCTTCGTCGCACATCCTCAAAGTTGAGTCGTGCCAGGGAACTTGCGATCCCGTTGGCGGCAAATTCCGAGATCGGTTCACGGCCGTCCGGCATGTCTTGAATGATGAAATTGTCGCCGGAGTCTTCAAGGCGGATGATCGTCAGGGTGTCGCCACCGGCATGCTGAATGTTGATCCGGCTGATCTGCTTCGCGCCAATATCCAGGATTCCGGTTTGCAGCCATTTCATCGCATTCGCTTCCACAGCGAGACTCTGATTTACCAGCAGGCTCACTGCCTCGCCGCCGCGACGCACATAGTGACTGTTTCCCATGGCTGACTTGCCTATGATGAGGTCGCGTCGCGCTTCGCCCAGTTCAACGGTCACGCTCAGGTTCTGCGCATCGGGTGTTCCCGGGTCCTGTACACCAAGCCGGGAATACATCTCCGGCCTGGAGGTTTTTTCCTCGAGAATTTTGGCGTCGGCCAGGATCAGCAGGGCGCTCCGTATTTTGCCCCCGTCAGCCGGGTAACCCTGCTTCTCCTCCAGTTGCCACTGGCCATTATTCAGGCGGATGCTCACTTTCTCGCCCTCAGACTGCTGGATGATCAGCCCGGTGACATCATTAATTTGCTCCCGAAGACCGGGCAGCATGAGTTCTCCTGAATGCAGGCCCTCGGATGCGCCGCGCTGCGCCGCCTGCCACCAGGCCAGGGCCAGTATGCCGAGAGCCAGTCCGAGCAGGGCGCTGAGTTTTTTGATGTTCATAATTGGCTACCGATCCTTGCGCCGTTTTCCCGCCAGGCCGATCCAAAGGATTAGCGCCAGGGTAAGCAGCAAGGGAATCAGCCCGATGTTGACGAATCTCAGGGTGCTGCCCAGTTGATCGATTTCCTGGTCGAGTTCCAGTCTTACCAGTCGTAATTCCTTGCGTATACGGACTTTTTCATCAAGAAAGCGTTGCAGTTCCTCGCTCTGTTCCTCGTTGAGAAGCACGGCGTTTTGATCTGGTCGTTGAGACTGCAGTTCGCTCAGGCTTTGCTCGGTGACCTTGAGTTGTTGCTCGAGTTCCTGCTCCTTTGCTTGCAGGCGCGCCTCGGCCTCGCGACGCAGGGACTCCACCCTGCTGAAGGGGCGGGTGTAGCCCGCGCGGCCCCGGATACTTATCAGGTCCACGCTTCCGGAAAGATTGTCCAGTGAATTAACCACCAGGTCGCCGTTGTTGGCAAAGGCCGTGGCCAGTCGCTGACCCATGAAGCCCTGGACCTGTACCCAGAATCGGTCAGTCAGCAAGTCCGTGTCAGCCACCAGGATCATGGTCGCATCACTGGTGGATTCGGCCAGGTGTTGGGCTTTGTCGCTATCACCGGAATTGTCCGTGCCTTTCAGGCCGCCGGGAAAAGCGCTGGCCAGGTGGCCGGTGAGCCTTGCCGCCACGGTGTATCGCTGACCGGTGGGAGCGAATCCGTTGCGCAAGGCAGACGGGTCGGGCATGAAATCGAAGCGGTCGGCTGTCACCGGCATCGCGCGGGAACTACTTTGCAGCAGGGGCGTCATTTCCAGCGGTGAATTCTCTTCCAGCTCGAAAAATCCCGGGGTCGCCGCATTCACCACATCCAGTTGGGAAGTGATGATGTCCTCGCGGTTCAACTGTCCTTCGCCGAAGCCTAAAAAGGACAGGTGCCTTACCGAGGGGCGGCCCGGGCCCATGGTGACGCTTAGCGCCAGTTCTTCATCGGCGATCACCTGCCCCGGGTTATAGCGGATGCCCCAGGCGCTGAAGAGGGGGCCCAGGTTCGAGCTTGGTCTGACGGTCCTCGGGGCCATTGGATTATCGGGATCTATTCCGGACAGGTCAGACTCGGCGAAGGGGTCAACGAAAATCAAACATCGACCGCCACGCATGACGAATTGGTCTATGGCATACAAGGTTTGTTCGGACAGGTTTCGGGGGTGGACCAGGAGTAATAACTCAATGTCATCGGCAATTTCGCTGAATTGTGGCGGCAAGGTCCGAAGCTCGAAAAGTTGCTCCGCCTGGTCGGCGACCACCCACGCCTGGCGCATCTGCCGGCTGACCGGGTCGAAGTCCCGCTGCATGGGCAGGCTACTGAGCAATCCGATTACCGGACGCTCGGGATGATCCAGGGAGTGCACCAGCTTGGCCAGTTCGTACTCCAGGAAGTTTTCCTTGTCGGGATGGAAAAAAGTAATGGTGGCCGCATCGTCCACCATGTTTGTTCCAGCCAGCCCGAAATAAATATTTTCACCGGCGGTGCCGATGGGTACGGCTGTCAGGCCAAATTCGGTTGCCATGTCCTCTTCCTCGGAGAACGGCAAGGGGTCAACCACCCGAAGATGAATCTTGTCCGAGGAATTGGCGGCGAACTCCTCCAGCAGCTCTCTTACCCGGTTAGCGTAGTTTCGAACTGACGGGATATCCCTGCTGGCTTGCTCGGAGAAGAAGAAGTACAGGTTTATCGGTTCCTCAAGCTGGTTCAGGATATTTCGCGTTCCCTCGGACATGGTGTAAAGCTGGTTTTCAGTCAGGTCCCAGCGGATATTTCTGAACAGGCTGTTGGAGGCCATGATGACCGCCAGAAACAGCAACGCCAGCACCAGCAACGTCCAGGAGTCATAGGTTCTCTTGTTTGCCTTGGTCATGGCCTATTCCGCCTTCTTCAAGTCCAGTACCACGACATTCGCCGCCAGCCATGCGGCTATCACGGCGCCGAAATACAGCAGGTCACGCAGATCTATCACTCCCTTGGAGATGGAGCTGAAGTGGGTGAGGAAGCTGAAGCTGGCGATAGTGTCCACCAGTAACTGTGGCGCCCAGTCTCGGAACAGTTCAAGCACCAGGGGGAAGCCACTGAGCAGGAAGCCGAAACACACCACCACGGTGAGGATAAATGCCACGACCTGGTTGCGAGTGGTGGCGGAGATGCACGCGCCGATGGCCAGGAATGCTCCGGCCATCAGAAGACTGCCCAGGTAGGCCGCGAGAATCGCGCCGTTGTCCGGGTCCCCGAGGTAGTTCACCGACAGCCACATGGGGAAGGTCAGTGCCAGGGCAATGCCGGTGAACGCCCAGGCTGCAAGGAATTTGCCCAATACCGCCTGCAGCAGGGTCAACGGCAGGGTCATCAACAATTCAACGCTTCCGGACTTTCTTTCCTCGGCCCACAGACGCATGGACAGGGCCGGAACCAGGAACAGGTAGAGCCACGGATGGAAGCTGAAGAAGGGCAACAGATCGGCTTGTCCGCGTTCGTAAAATCCGCCCAGGAAGAAGGTGAACGAACCCGCAAGCAACAGGAAGATTACGATGAATACATAGGCAAGCGGTGTGGCGAAGTAACTGCGCAGTTCACGACGAAACAGGATCATGGCGGCATTCATGGCCTTCCCCCGGTGGTGATGCTGCGGAAGACGTCATCCAGTTTTCCCCGTTCCACGAACAGTTGTGAGGGCGCCCAGCCCTTGTTCACCAGTACTTGCTGGAGTTGCGGGAGAATTTCCCGGCCCGCAGGGGGAATAGCCTTGAGCGACAGTCCATCCTCGAGTCTCTCCACTCTTGGGGGCGGGTCGAGTTGTTCCAGCTCAGTTGCCAGCTCGGCGGCCTGGCTGCTGTTGCCCATAACCAGGTGCACGGTGTTGTGGCCGGGAGACTGGGCCGCCAGATTCGCCGGTGTGTCATCAGCCAGCAATTTGCCACGGGAAATTATCATTGCGCGATTACAGACCGCCTCAACTTCTTCCAGGATATGGGTGGAGATGACGATGATCTTGTCGCTGGACATGTCACGGATCAGGTCCCTGACTTCGTGTTTCTGATTCGGATCCAGGCCATCGGTAGGTTCATCCAGGATCAGTACCCGGGGGTCATGAAGCACCGCCTGGGCGAGTCCCACTCGCCGTTTGAATCCCTTGGACAGTGTGTCGATGCTTTGTTTAAGAACCGATCCCAGCGCCAGTCGATCAATCACATAGTCCAGTCGCTGCCGCCGGATTGTGCCCTGCAGGCCGCGCAAGTCAGCGATAAACTCCAGGAAGGCCAGGGGATTCATTTCGCCATAACTTGGCGCGCCTTCCGGCAGGTAGCCAATCTGTCGTTTACATTGGATGGGGTCGTTTTCCACATCGTGACCGTACACCAGTATCCGTCCCTCGCTGGGGGCGATAAAGCCGGTGATCATTTTCATGGTCGTGGATTTTCCTGCGCCGTTCGGACCAAGAAAACCCAGCACTTCCCCGGGGCTTACCGAGAAACTCAACTGGTCGACAGCGAGCAGGCTGCCAAAGCGTTTTGAGACAGATTGGGTTTCAATCATTAGTCGAAATTCCGATAGTCAGCCAGTTCAGAGCGTTCCCGCACAAGTCTTTATATGGCCCTGAATTCTTCATCTGCTGCGAACAAATTTCAACCCGTTGGCCTGGGGCGGGAGTGTTACAGGCTTTGATGCACAGGTATGCTGGGATTCTCACCAGGTTCGAGCCACGCGAGAGTAGATATGAATTCAAGAGTACTCCACCTGTCATTGTTAGGTCTGGTTGCGCTTGCAATGGCGATCTCGGCTTACCAGCCCTTTGATCGGGCGACATGGTACCTGGAGGTCGGACCGGTGCTGATCGCTGCGCCAGTGCTCTGGTTTACCTACGATCGTTTTCGCCTGACCGACATGGTCTACATACTGATTACTGTCCATGCGCTCATACTGATTACCGGCGGCCACTACACCTATGCCCGGGTACCCGCGGGATTCTGGGTGCAGGACTTGCTGGACCTGGCGCGTAACCATTATGACCGCCTCGGGCACGTGGCACAGGGTTTTATTCCGGCCATGGTGGCCAGGGAGCTATTGCTTCGCCTCACGCCCCTGAAGCGAGGAGGCTGGTTGTTCCTGCTGGTTACCTGCGTGGCCCTGGCTATTTCGGCCTTTTATGAACTCATCGAGTGGTGGGTCGCATTGTATATGGGCGGGGAGGCCGATGAGTTCCTGGCGACCCAGGGCGATATCTGGGATACCCAGTGGGACATGTTCCTCGCCCTGTGTGGAGCAATATTGGCCCAGCTGGGTCTGTCACGACTTCATGACAGGCAATTGGCGGCATTGAACGCCAACTGACTCAGGGCGCACCCGGTGACTCTTCCAACGCCAGCTTGGCGATATTCCGGGTCATTCCCCGGAATATCATTCCGTGCAGGGGAAGCAGGGTGTACCAGTAAAGTAGTCCTGGCAATCCAGCAGGATGGAAATACGCGTTGACGCTAAGGCGCCGCTGGTCGCCAATAGCTTCAATCTCGAATTCCAGCACCGCGGCTCCGGGCATCCGCATTTCCATTTGCAGGGTAAGACTCCGGGTGGGCTCAATACCGATTACTCTCCATGAGTCCACGATATCTCCGACCTGCAGGTCCCTGGGGTGACGCCTGGGGCGTCTGAAGCTGGGGCCGCCGACGACCCAGTCCAGTGTCCGTCGCGCAAACCACAGAAAGTCGGCATAGAAATACTGGTTATTGTGTCCGATCTGGCAAATAGTCGCCCAGAGCTGTTCGCGACTGGCCGTGGTGAGAATATGTCCCGATGCGCGCTTGGCGTAGAAGCTGTACTCGCTATTGAAGCCGCGACAGCTAATCGCGCCTTCTACCCATCGGGCGACGATTTTGTTCTCTCTGTCTGCCGCCAGAGCCGCCTTGGCGGACTCGCGAAAATTCATCAGGTACTGGGGAATTACCTCGCGAAGCGTGGGGCCGGTGGAAACAAAGTTGTACTGCAGTCCCTCCATCAAGGCGCGCGCGATGTTGGCAGGAACCGAGGTTACCAGGCGCAACCAGTAGGAGGACAGTTTGGGAGTCAGTACGGGTACCCTGAATATGTGCGGGTGCTTGTCCACCAATTCCCCATACTGCAGCATCATTTCTTCATAGGTGAGGGTTTCGGGGCCGGGCGCATCGTAAATCAGCCCCTCGGTTTCAGGCAGACTGGCAAGGCCCGTCAGGTATCCCAGGATATTGTCCAGGGAAATGGGTTGCGAGAGAGAATTTACCCAGCGGGGAGTCACCATGACCGGCAGGTGATTGACCAGGTCCCTGATCACCTCCCAGGCGGCTGAGCCCGGCCCGATGATCATCCCGGCCCGCAGTTCGGTTACCGGGACCGAGCCTTTCCTGAGCAAGCTGCCCGTTCGTTCCCGGGACTCGATGTGCCGCGAAGATTTGGTGGTCTCTGGTACCAGCCCGCCCAGGTAGATAATGCGCTTGAGGCCGCTGCGCTCGGCCGCGGCGGCAAAATTTTTCGCCCCTTGCCGCTCAAGCTCGTCGAAGCGACTGCCGGCCGCCATGGAGTGCACCAGGTAGTAGGCGATGTCCATGCCCTTGAGCGCTTCATCCAATGATTCGGGCTCCAGCACGTCTGCCTGGACGCACTCGACATCCGGCCAGTTTCGGCCTTCCAGGACCTTCACCTGCCGGGCGGCCGCGCGCACCCTGTGCCCCTGTTGTTGCAGTTCAGGCACCAGGTGGGTGCCGATATAACCGCTTGCGCCTACGACGAGAATGTTGGCCATGTGATCATCTTGTCCGCAGGTGATTGGTACGGATGCATTCTAAACGCTTCAACAACCATGTACAGGGCGTGTTCCCTATTTTCAATATTTGTTCCGCAGTGATACTTTCGCTTACAACCCTTCTGCATTGGCGAGGTGGATCATGAATCCGGATTTTTGGCATCAGCGCTGGGCCCAAAACCAGATAGGTTTTCACGAGGATGAGCCTAACGTCTATTTGAGAAGGTTTTGGCGTGAATTCGCCGGCGAGCCGCCTGGTCGGGTGTTAGTGCCCCTGTGTGGAAAGAGTCTCGATTTACGTTGGCTGGCGGAGCAGGGCTGGTACGTGCTGGGGGTTGAACTGAGCCAACTGGCGGTGGAGCACTTTTTTCAGGAGTGGGGCAGGCAGCCTCGCGAGCAGGCCTCCGCCGAGTTTCGTTGCTATAGCGCCGAAGGGATCGAAATCCTGTGTGGGGATTTCTTTCACCTGGAGCCGGTGCATCTTGAGGGTGTGACGGCGGTGTATGACCGGGCGGCCCTGGTGGCTATGCCCCAGGACCTGAGAGAGAGCTACGCTGCACTGCTCAGGTCGCTGCTCCCTGAGGTCCCACAGATGGTGGTCTGCATTGAGTATGATCAGCAAGCCATGAGTGGACCGCCCTTCTCGGTGACTCCCGAACAGGTCGGAGAGCTATATGGCGAAAAATTCCAGATCGATGTGCTGAACAGTAGTGATGTCATTGAGGATAACCCTCGCTTCAAGCAGCGGGGGCTCACCTACATGCAGGAAAGCGTTTACCGGCTGCGCCCCCGGCCGGACTAGCCGGATACGCGCTGTCAGGCTTTTGCGCTGGGCCTTGCGGAAACCTGTTGGTACCAGCGGGCCAGGTTCTTGCACTGATCGGGTATCCCTATCTTTCGCCATCCGGCAAATTCGATGGTTACCTGGGTTGTGATATCGGCCACGCTGTAGTGGTCACCGGCCACGAATTCGCTGTTTTCCAACTGCTTGTCGAAGGCCGTGAAAAACCTTTCCAGGCCGGCCTTTCCCCGCTCGATCAGTGCCTCGATTTGTGGTGATCCGCCCTCGACGCCCGGTAGTGCCTTGTCGGCAAAAAACGGTATGGAGTTGCGAACCACTTCCGCCGCATGCAGCAGGCCGGTGAGTTCGGCCCGCCGGCTCCACATTTCTACCAGGGCCTGTTCCAGCGCAGTGCTGCCAAACAGGGGTGGCTCCGGGTACAGCGCCTCCAGGTAGCGGCAGATCGCTATCGACTCGCTGATATGCGTACCGTCATCGAGTTCAAGCACCGGAACCGTGCGGAATGGATTCCGCCTGGTGAAGGCCTCGTCGAACTGGGCGTCCGTCCCCAGGTCTACTGTTTCCAGGGGAATCTCTACTCCTTTCTCCGCCATGAAAATCCGTACTCTGCGCGGGTTGGGGGCCCGGGTGTAGTCATATAGTTTCATGGTTCTGTGGCTCCTGGGGGTCTGTATCGTTGTGCTTGTAGAGATAGGATCGGGCTCGCAAGAGTCCCGCCAGGGTCTTGCCATCGCGAATCCGTCCGTCCAGGGCCATGGCCCAGGCTTCCTCGAAATCCAGCCAGTGAACTTCCAGTAGTTCGTCTTCCTCCGGTGCTTGCGAGACCTGGGACAGGCCGCGGGCCAGCCACAGGTATATGACTTCGTTGAATACCCCGGGTGAGGGCAGCACCTGGCCCAGGGAAATCCAGTCTGAAGCGCCTGCGCCTGCCTCGTCGGCCAGTTCTCGCTGAGCGGTTTCCAGGTGTGGTTCGCGGTTATCGATTTTTCCTGCGGGAAGTTCCCACAACCAACCTCCCGCGGCGTGCCGGTATTGCCTGAGCAGGCATACCCGGTTCTTTTCATCCAGGGCCACGGTGGCTGCACCCCCGGGATGGCGAATCAATTCCAGCCGGGTCGTCACGCCGTTGGGAAGGGTGACTTCGCTGATTTCCAGATCAATGACCTTGCCCGAGTAAACTCTGCGAGTGATGTGCTCGGTTTTAGGTTCCCGGGTCATTGTTCCTCCATCACCTCAAGCGAGCTACCGCAGCCGCGGCAATAGGCGGCATCATTGTCGTGACCGGTTAATCCGCATGCCCTACACCGCTTGTCGTTATGCCGGCGACGCACCATGACCTGTCCCAGTTCGGCAGCGAAGATTCCGGTAGGTACGGCGATGATGCCGTAGCCCATGACCATGACCAGTGAGGCGATGAACTGACCCATCGGCGTCTGCGGGGAAATATCCCCATAACCCACGGTGGTCAGGGTGACTACCGCCCAGTAAATGCTTGCCGGGATGCTGGTAAAGCCGTGTTCCTCACCTTCAATCAGGTACATGATGGACCCGCACACCACCACCAGGGTGAACACCACGTAGATGAACACCAGGATTTTTCTGCGGCTGGCGTGCACCGCCTCCATCAATGCGTCTGCTTCACCCACATAGCGGGTGAGCTTGAGAATCCTGAAGATGCGAAGGACTCGAATGATGCGGACGATCAACAGGTAGCTTGCGCCCTGGAAGATCAGTTGAAGGTAAGACGGCAAGAAGGCCAGCAGGTCCACGATGCCGTAGAAGCTTCGGGAATAGGTGCGCTTGCTTTTCACGCAGGCCAGTCGCAGCAGGTACTCAAGGGTGAAACACACCGTGAATATCCATTCCAGGTAGTAGAACCATGTTGAATACTGGAAATGGAACTTGCTGACGGTGCTCAGGGCCAGAACCAGCACGCTGGCCAGGATAGCCACGATCAGTAGAAGGTCGAAGAGTTTCCCCGTGGGTGTGTCGTGCTTGAAGATAAGCACGAAGAGCCACTGCTGCCAGGCTGCGCCGCCGGCCTCGTTCTGGCCGTCGGTGAGCAAGTGATCGGGATAAGGTTTCATTTATTGAACTACCAGAACCGCTTCCGACCCCCATGGTAGCGCAGACTGGCCCTTACCGGTGCAGGCGGCGGGCATTATCCGGACTCCGTTGGCCCCGCTGCCTCGACGCTCTCCCGTACAGCGGCCTCCGACCTGGAGTCTGCCTCGAACAGTCGTCGCAAGTCTTCTGCAGCCTCCAGGGAATTCTGGATAAGCATGTGCTCGTCATGCTGGATCGCGTGCTGTCTCACCAGGTTCTTTTCATCGTGTTCCCGGAATCGGGTGACTGTGTCGGCGGCTGTTTCCCGGGAATCCCCCAGTGCGACAAGGACCTGCTGTGCAAGGTCCAGGCTGGACAGGAAGGTATCTCGAATCAGGCCCGTCACGCCGATATTCATGAGCAGGTGAGCGTGTTGCCGGTTTCTGGCCCGCGCGAAGATGGCCAGGTTGGGAAAGTGCTTTTTGCACAGCTCCGCCAGTTTCAAGGCGGCGTCGCTGTCGTCCATGGCAATGATGATTAGTTTGGCCTTGTCGGCGCCAGCAGAGCGTAATAATTCCAGGCGGGTGGGGTCGCCGTAATACACCTGGTTGCCAAAGCGGCGAACGAAATCCACCTGGGAGGCACTGGATTCCAGGGCGGTGAAATGAATGCCCCGTAACGCCAATATGCGTCCAATAATTTGTCCAAAGCGTCCGAAGCCAACCAGGATGACCGGGTTTTCGGCTTCCTCGATCTCGTCGTACTGGGGCGGAGGTGTTTTTTCCAGCAACCGGGCCAGCGGTCCCTCGTTGAAATTTACGAGAAGGGGCGTCAGTACCATGGAAACGGTGACTACCAGTATCAGGGTATTGCCCTGGGCCTGGGGAACAACTCCAAGCAGGGTGGATGCGCCGAGTATCACGAAGGCAAATTCACCGCCCTGGCTAAGTACCACGGCAAGTCGCCTGGCTCGGTGCCAGTCGAGTCCGGAAATTCGGCCAAGGACCAGCAGCACTGTGGTTTTGATCAGCATCAGTCCAAGAACCAGCCCCAGGATTGTCATTGGGGCATCGACCAATGCCTGGACTTGTATGGACATACCCACGGCGAGGAAGAACAAGCCAAGCAGCAGGGCCTTGAACGGCTCAATCGTGACTTCCAGTTCATGACGGTACTCGGAGTCCGCCAGCATGACGCCTGCGATGAATGCGCCCATGGCCATGGAGACACCCACGTGTTCCATAAGGATGCCCGCGCCCAGTACGACCAGTAACGCCGCGCCGGTAAAGATATCCGAAAGGGAGGCCACGGCCCGGAACAGCGGACGTAGCATGTAGTGTCCAATGACCAGTAGCAGGACCACCGCAGCCAGGATCATGAATAACTCGGTGATCGGATTGCTGGCGATCTCGTCGGTAGGCGCCTCGGCGAGCAGATTCACCAGGGCCAGCATGGGAACAAAGGCCAGGTCCTGGAAAAGAAGAATCGCAAAACTCGCCTTGCCGTGCCGTGTGCCCAGTTGTTTGCGTTCACCCAGAAGTTGCAGGACGAAGGCGGTGGAGGACAGGGCCAGCGACAGGCCAATTAATATGGCCGCCCCGGGGGCCATACCGAATTGCCAGGCTGCCAGGCTCAGTAGTGACCCGGTTATCAGTACCTGGGCGGCGCCAAGACCAAAAATCGGTCCTCGCAATACCCACAGGCGGGCGGGTTGTAACTCCAGTCCGATAACGAACATCAGCAGCACGACGCCGATCTCGGCGAAGTGAAGAATCTGATCCACGTTGGTGATCAGGCCCAACACCGATGGACCGATGATCAGTCCGGCAGCAAGGTAGCCCAATACCGAACCCAGTCCAAGTCGATTGAACAGCGGGACACACAGGGTGGCTGCAGCGAGAAAAATTGCGACTTGTTCAAGTGAAGACATGACGCCCCTTGGGGATCGATTCGTAAATGCCGGTTTAAAGTATATAACGGGCATTCAGAGTATAATTGTACTTCTTAATGCACGAACGGGAGACGCGTGTGAGCCAGAACGATATGAGTAATATTGCAGTGTTCTGTGATTTCGAAAACGTTGCGCTGGGTGTGCGTGATGCCAAGTACGACCGTTTCGATATCGGATGCGTTCTGGAAAGGCTGCTGCTAAAGGGCAGCATCGTGGTTAAGAAGGCTTATTGCGACTGGGAACGCTACAGGGATTTCAAGGTGCCCATGCACGAGGCCGCCTTCGAGTTGATTGATATCCCCCATGTGCGTCAGTCAGGTAAGAATTCGGCGGATATTCGCATGGTGGTGGATGCGCTGGATCTTTGTTACACCAAGTCCCACGTTGATACCTTCGCCATTATCAGCGGCGACTCAGATTTTTCTCCCCTGGTAAGCAAGCTTAGGGAAAACAACAAGATTGTGATTGGGGTGGGAGTAAAGAACTCCACCTCGGATCTACTCACTGCCAATTGCGACGAGTTCATTTTCTACGACGACCTGGTAAGACCCAAGGCAAAAAAGAAAACCCGCAGTCGGGGTGGTCGGGCGACAAAGGTCGCCAAGGCCAAGCTGACCAAGGAAGAACAGCTTATGCAGGATGGCTTTGACCTGGTGTCCGAGACCATTGCCGCCCTGACGGACGAACGTGGCGGCGACAGCAATATCTGGGGATCCATGGTCAAGCAGACCCTGAAGCGGCGCAAACCGGGTTTCAATGAATCCTATTACGGGTTCAGTACCTTCAGTGAGTTGCTGGAGGAGATGCAGACCCGTGGAACCATAAAACTGGAGCGGGATGAGCGCTCCGGTGGCTACATCGTCAAAGATCCGGGAGCCGCGTAGCAGTGAGCGTGGCGCGACAGCGGGGATATACGGCCAGCTCTAATCGTCAATGTTGAACGACAGTTCACAGCCATCGGCGCCGGCCACTCCCCGGATAGTTTTTGTGCCGGGTCAGAATCCCAAGCCGGAGCCAGGCATCCATCGGCGTTTGCTATGGCGATGCCTGCTGGAAGGGGTCCGCAGGGCGGATGAGCATATCTACCATTGGCTCAGGGCCCAGCCGGAAATATTTGCCCTGGCTGACTGGAACGCCCTGTTTTACCCGAACCAGATCGCGGCGGTGGATACCCAGTCGACCATCGATGAATTGCTACGGGCAGAGGACGGAGCGGGCCCGGGTGATGAGGTTCTGCGAAAACGCCGCCGTATGACGCTGATGTTCATCATGGGCGATATGTTTCCGTTTCTGGCCCAGCGCATACCCGACCCCCAGATCAAGAACACCATGATGGAAGCGCTCAGGTATTTCGAGAATCACGGCCGCCAGGCGGACAGGGTTCGTGCCCATGTGCGCGAGACGGTGCTCCAGGCGCTGCAATCGAAAGGTCCGCTGTTGGTGATTGGTCACAGCCTGGGTTCGGTCGTGAGCTTTGATATGCTGTGGGAATCCACGCATTTGTATGCCGATACCTGGAAAGTGGATTTATTCATGAGTCTTGGCAGTCCCCTGGGTAGTCATTTCGTGCGCAGCAGAAGGCTGGGTGCCGGTCACGGCAAGATGGGGCGCTATCCAGAAGGAATACGGCGCTGGGTCAATATTGCGGCCGATGGTGACTGTATCGCCCTGAATCGGAAAATGTCTGAGGATTACAGGCCCATGCTTGAATTGGGGTTAACCCAGGGAATTTCCGATCACACCAGCGGTGTGCAGAATGCTTTTCGTGACAAGGATGGATGGAACCCGCATCGCTCCTACGGCTATCTTGCAAGCCGTGTTGCCGGCACTGAAATTGCCAACTGGTTGCGGGGCTATACGAGGCCGGCGGAATAAGCTGGGCCGGGACGCGCATGCGGGAATGAATTGGAGGACGGAATGACTACTACTGCAAGAAAAATGACTGGAATTCTGTTTGCGGCCGCACTGGCGCTGCTGACGTCCGTGGTTCTGCCTGCCGCTGAGCAGGTGGAGCGCAAGGTTGCCGTGGTGCTGGACCTGGGTGACGAGGTCGGTGTCCTGGACCTGGATTTTCTGCCATCGGAGTTGCCCGAAGGTGAGAGCCGGACGGTAACGAACACCGCAGGTGAGACAATGCAAATGACCAGGCGTGACGACGCAGTGGTGATCATTGCCAGCGACGGCAGCGAGACAGTGTTACCGGCGATGCCCGCCCCCGATGAAGGCCACACCTGGGTAGAGAAAGGTGATAGCGAGATGGAGGTCGAGGTGATCATGGGTCAGAGCTCTGACGGCCTTTTCATTTCCAGCGCTACACCCCTTGACGAGGAAACCCGGGAAACCATTCGCAGTGCCCTGCAGGCCGCGGGCATCACCCGGAGTGTGGAGTTCATGGAGCCTGGCATGCGCAAGGTGTTCATTCATGAAGACTCCGAAGAGGGCCCTGCAGGTGAAGTCCGGATCATCAAGAAAATCCAGGTGATCCAGGAAGCCGGCGAAAATTAGTTCCCGGACGGCCATCAGGGTAATCCCGGATTAGGTGTAACCGCCGTGGGCGTTACATTGTGGCAAGACTGTCTTCCAATATGATCCGGAGTGTTCGAATGGGTGATTTTCCTCACGAGTACAAGGTAAGCGCCAGTTCCGGTCAAAACGGCGGCGTGACAGTGAGCGCGCCGGGTCTGCCCGACATTGCCAGTGGACCGCCGGCCCAGTTTGGCGGAAGCGGCGATGTCTGGTCGCCGGAGGACTTTATTACAGCGGCGGTGGCCGATTGCTTTGTCCTGAGCTTCAAGGCCGTGGCTCGGGGTAGCCGATTTGACTGGACTTTCCTTGATTGCCATGTGAGTGGCTTTCTGGACAAGGTCGACGGTGCACTGCGTTTTACCCGTTTCGATGTGAAAGCGGTGCTGACAGTGCCTGAGGGGACCGATCCGGCGAAAGCCATCAAGTTGCTGGAAAAATCCGAGAAGGCCTGCCTGATTACCAATTCACTGACTTCTGAATCTCACCTGGAAGCTGAGGTTCAGTTCGGCTGATAGCCACGGCCTGCCTGATGTGGCCCAGGTCGGAGTGACAGGAGGAGTGCTATGCCTACCGTGTTAATCACCGGGGCCAATCGCGGACTCGGTCTGGAGTTTGCCCTGCAATATGCGGCTGATGGCTGGAGAGTGCACGCCTGTTGCCGAAATCCCTCGATTGCGTCGGACCTGGCCGAATTGGCCGAGGGTGCAAAGGGCCAGGTGGTGGTGCACCGGTTGGACCTGTGCGACTTCTCCGCCGTGGATGCCCTGGCCGATGAGCTTTCAAGTGAGCCCATTGACCTGCTGCTGAATAATGCCGGCGTTTATACCAAGGGTGGATACGCGGCTGCCGTTTACGATAAGGCGTTTGGCAAGAGCGATTTTGAAGATTGGGAGAAAGTGTTCCGAGTCAACGCATTCGCGCCCATGAAAATGGCCGAGGCTTTTGTGGATCACCTGGCCTCGACAGAACAGGGAAAGCTGGTCACCATCAGCAGCGATATGGGATCCATTGGCTTGAACTCAACGGGTGGAAGTTACTCCTACCGTTCCAGCAAGGCGGCGGTGAATTGCCTGATGCGCTCCCTGTCACTGGACCTGGCGGAGAAAGGCATCATAGTGGCGCTATTGCATCCGGGCTGGGTCAGCACGGACATGGGCGGGCCGGATGCGGACATTACTCCCCAGACCAGCGTGTCCGGAATGCGCGGGGTTATCGAGTCGCTAAAGCCTGGACAAACGGGATGTTTCAAGAGTTACCAGGGCAAGACCCTGCCCTGGTAGCGCAGTTAGCCCCGCCCAAAGCTGGCCGCCAGTTCGCAGGCCTGAAAACTTTCGATTAGCCCCGCGCCCCGGGAGGCCCAATCCAGCGCTTCCCTGGCGCTGCTGACCTCGTATACGGCCCATTTCCATGGGCCGTTGAACAAATTCTCTGTGGCCGGCACGTCCAGGATGTCGGCAAACAGGAAATCGGCGTCAAGATTTTCCGCCGTATGGCGAGTCGCCTCGCTGTAATCGCTGAGTACCCAGCCTATGGAGTATCCGTATTCGCTGCGGGCCAGCTCCAGGATTTCGGTGTCGTAAGACAGGATGATGCATTGAGATGCGCGGTCCCCCAGCGCCTTGTCGACCGTCCGCATTGCCCGCGACCGACCCATGAATCGGATGCCCTTTACCCGAACCTCCACGAACATCCGCGCCCGGGGATAAGGCAGCAAAAGGGCCGCGGCATCGCGAAGAAGGGGAGGCGGGGTCGGGTAAAATGCCCTGCCCAGGCGCGCTTGCTCATGGACCGACACCCGGGCAAGGTCTGCGCTGCTCATATCCCGGACCAGTCCAATTTCTCCAGCCGTGCGCAGCAAGTCCTCGTCGTGGATCACCACCGGTATCCCGTCCGCGCTGAACTGGATATCTATTTCCAGCCAGTGCAATCCACTGTCCAGGGCAGTCTGGATGGCGGGCAGGGTGTTTTCCGGACAGTTGGATGCAGCGCCCCTGTGGGCCACAAACTCGGCAGATATGGAACCGCTTGGCATGATCGCCTTATCTCTCGAAAAAATTCCATGCCGAGCATAACCCAAGGCGCATCGGCGGTGTGATTGCCTACGGGACAGGCTAGAATCGGTTTATGCCAAGGACTCAATCATGACGGCCGCGGAACAGCCTATCGAGGCCATATGCCTGGATCTGGATGACACGCTTTGGCCCGTGTTGCCGGTCATCCAGCGGGCGGAGCGGGCCATGCTTGACTGGCTTCAGGAAAATTACCCCGACATTTCCAGGCGTTTTCCCCGGAGGACATTGCGTCAGCGCCTGGCGCAAATCCTGGAGCGATTTCCCGAGCAGAAGCACGACATGAGCTTCGTGCGCCGAAATCTTCTGGGTGAGATCACCAGGCAGGCGGGTCATCCACCCGAGGTGGCGGAACAGGCGTACCAGGTATTCTTTTCGGAACGTAATCGGGTGGAGTTTTACCAGGACGTATTGCCCGCCCTGGATTGGCTGAGCGCACGTTTCCCGCTGGTGGCGGTGACCAATGGCAATGCTGATCTGAACAGGGTGGGGCTGGGTCAGTATTTTGTAGCCAGTGTCCAGGCCAGGCAGATCGGCGTCGCCAAGCCCGAACGGGAGATTTTTGATGTGGCGGTGGAGCGCACCGGGGTTCCTCATGCCAGGGTCTTGCACGTGGGAGACGATCCGCACACCGATGTGCATGGCGCCCACCAGGCAGGTATGCAGGCGGCGTGGGTCAATCGCAGGGGTGAAAACTGGCAGCCTGAATCTCCGCCGCCCCGGATGATTGTTTCCGATCTGGAGGAACTCTCGATCAAGCTGGGGCGACCAGGGGAGCGCAGGGATTGATCGCAGAACGCATTGCCTTCGTGGACGTTGAAACCACCGGCACAAATGCCAACCGCTGCCGGGTAACGGAAATTGGCATCGTGCGAGTGGAAAACGGCCAGGTGGTGGAGCAGTGGAGCAGCCTGGTGAACCCCGAGCAGAGCATTCCCCCGGCCATCGAGCGGCTGACCGGCATTACCACTGACATGGTTGAGGCGGCGCCCACCTTCGCCAGGCTGGGCGAAGAAGTGCTGCAACGATTGCGTGGTCACTTGTTTGTGGCCCATAACGCACGCTTCGATTACAGCTTTTTGAAAAATGAATTTCGTCGCGCCGGGATGGCCTTCCAGGAAAAAGTCCTGTGTACCGTGAAGCTGTCTCGGGCGCTGTATCCTCATCACCGCCGACACAACCTCGATGCCATCATGAAACGCCATGGCCTGGGTTGCGAAGACCGTCACCGCGCCCTGGCCGACGCCCGGGTGCTATGGGATTTCCTGCAGCAGATACATCGGGACGTTCCGGCCAGCACCATAGAAAAAACCGTGGCGGACTTGCTCAAGCGACCGGCAACGCCGGTGGGCCTGGACCCACAAATCCTTGACCAGGTCCCAACGCGACCCGGCGTCTACCTGTTTTACGGCGAAAACGACGCCTTGCTGTATGTGGGCAAGAGCATCAATTTGCGCTCCAGGGTGATGTCGCATTTTTCATCGGATCACCGTTCCTCGAAAGAGATGCGCATGGCCCAGCAGTTGAGTCGGCTTGACTGGCAGGAGACCGCCGGGGAGTTGGGGGCCTTGCTGCTGGAGTCCAGCCTGGTCAAGCAGCGACAGCCGCTGTTTAACCGGAAGCTCAGGCGTGAGCAAGCCTTGTTCGCTTACCGGGTGGGCGGCGAGGGCCGGGTGCAGGTTGAACTGGTGGAATTGGGCTGTTTACCGGAGCCCCTGGATGAGAGGCTTTACGGGATGTTTCGCAGCCGCAAGGAAGCCCGGTCACGACTGGATGCTATTGCAAAAGAACAGGGCCTGTGCCCACGCCTGCTGGGTCTTGAGGCTCACCGCAGTGGACCGTGTTTCTCTCGCCAGTTGCATCGTTGCCGGGGCGCCTGCACGGGAGAAGAGTCGGTGCAGGCGCACAATTTGCGGCTGGTGTCTGCATTGATGAGCCAGAGTATCAGGGCGTGGCCGTTTTCCGGTCCGGTGGGGATTCGTGAACGGGGATGGGGAGGCCGCAACGACATTCACGTCTTCGACGATTGGTGTTACCTGGGTACCGCAGCCTCGACCAGCCAGCTCTGGGATATGCTGGAACCCGGACGGGAAAAAGTCTTTGACCCGGACTGCTACAAGATTCTTGATCGCTTCCTGCGTGGGGGCAAGGACCTGGATGTTCTGGATCTGACCGGTGATGACCGGCCAAATCCAGATCAGCTATCGCTGGAAGTATGAGTTTCTAGCGAATGTCGGCAGCCGGACGAATCCGGATATCGATGCGCCGGTTACGAAGCCTGCCTTCCGGGGTTTCGTTGTTGGCCACCGGCTGGGTTTCGCCATAACCAACCGCTGAAATTATCGCCGGGTCCAAGCGCATGCTGTTCAGCAAATAGCCCCTGACCGCTGTTGCCCGTTCCTGGGAAAGGGTGAGGTTTGAGTCGTTGCTGCCATGCGAGTCGGTATGGCCTTCCACTACCAGTGCGGCTTCGGGGAATACACGCAGGGCATCTTGAACCTTTCCTAGCAGGGCGTAGTTGATTGGCGAGATTTCGGCGCGGCCAACATCGAAATTCAGGCCCACCAGCCGCAGGTAAATATCATTGCCGTCGCGGAACACCAGTGCCTCGGCGCGGGTGAACATGCCTTCAACCTGTTTGAGCTGCTCGCGCACCCTTTCCTGGCTAGCCAGTTGCTGGGCCAGGGCCATGCGCTCTTCCCGGGCGCCACCCAGGCGCTGATCCAGTTCTTCGATTTCCTGGCTCATGGCCATCATCTGCTGCTCACGCTCAAGCAAGTCCTGCTCCAGCGATTGATTGAGGATACGCATGTCCTCGATGTACTTGATGATCTCTGCGGTCGACCTGGCATAGCCATCGTCCAGCCTGGCTACCAGGTCACCGGCAGCGGCGATCTCGTGTATCGGGCGCTCCCATTCCAGCACCAGGTCCTCGCTTGAGAGATCCCGGTCGCGAGCGTCGCGTAAATAGCCGGCCAGGTAGATGGCGTGCAAGGCTTCGTAGCGCGCCTCCCGGACCAGCGAGCGTGGCAGGTCGGCATCGTAGCGATTTTCATCCAGTTCACGTTCAGCCTGTACCAGTAGCACCTGGGCCTTTTGGAAGGTCTTGGGGGCGTAACGATCCGCCCGGCGTTCTTCCGCGCGCTGGATCAGCGAACGGGTTTCGCTGAGCATGGAGGTCTTGATAGCCTGCAGTTCGGCATCGCGGAAATTGTTCTCTGCGGTTTCGGCCCGCTTGCGCGCGGCCCGCAGGTCGCCAACTTCCAGCTCCACCGCGGCGCGTTCAAAGTCCCGCTCGGCGCGACTCCACAAGTCACCGGCGAGCTTGTCCGCACCCGCGGCCAGGGCATCGTTGCGCCCCTTGATCATGTTGCCAAAGGTGATTTTTGCCAGCTCGGAGGCGGTGACCGCCTTGCGGTATTCCTGGATGGCGCCATCCAGGTCACGACGAATGCGGTCTACCTTCATGCCTCTTTCCAGCTTCTTCTCGGCGCTTTGGTAGGACTTGGTGGCACGTTCGAAACTGCGGGGTGCCAGCAACGCCGCGTCAGCAGCGATGGCGGCCTGGCGTGCCTGGTCGGCGTCACCGAATAGGGTCTGGCGAATAGCGTCATTGGCGCCATAACCGGAGAGGCTGGCGACCATCAGGAGCATTCCCAGGAGGGTGCTGATCCGGTTCTTTGTCATGGTTCAATCCTGTGACAATCAAATAATTCGGGAAGCTTAAGCGAAACTGCCTGTGAATGTGAGCAAATCGCGCCTGACTTTTGCCAATTAGCGGGTCTTTTGTCTCCGGGTTCCCGGCAATGGGAGGGAGGGCTTGATGCGAAGGTGTACCGGAGGGGTTGGTGATGCTTGGGACTTACCGTCAGCCTGTGAGACAATCTCTTTTTCGAGGCCCAGCGCACAATCTTTACCAGGATAGATAAATTGAGCGAATTCAAGGGGATACCCGTAGTTAAGGCGGGTACAAAGTTTACCAATCCCGAAACTGGCGTGACCGCTATCAAGCACGGCCAGAAAAACCGTGGCGAGACGGCGGCCGGAGCCAGGCAGCGCAAGCCGGACTGGCTGCGCGCGCCTATGCCTGCAGGCAAGGGCTTTGAAGCGGTGCGCAGGAATGTGCGTGAGAACAAGCTTTCCACGGTTTGCGAAGAATCCATGTGCCCGAATATCGGTGAATGCTGGAATGGCGGCACCGCGACCATCATGGTGATGGGTTCGGTATGCACCCGGGCCTGCCGCTTCTGTGCGGTGGACACCGGCAACCCCAGGGGTTGGCTGGATTCCGAAGAGCCGGAGAATTCCGCCAGGTCAGTGCAGATCATGGGCCTGAAATATGTGGTGGTTACCTCGGTGGACCGAGATGACCTTGATGACGGCGGAGCAGCCCACTATGCGGCTTGCGTAAGAGCCATCAAGAGGCTGAATCCCGAGACGGCTGTAGAAGCGTTGACGCCGGACTTCGATGGACACCTTCCGGACGTGGAGGTGGTGGTGGACTCGGGCCTGGATGTGTTTGCCCAGAACCTGGAAACAGTGCGCCGCCTGACTCATCCGGTGAGGGATCCCCGGGCCGGTTACGATAAAACCCTGGCCGTGCTGGCTCATGCCAAGCGGTTCCGCCCGAATGTCACCACCAAGACCAGCCTGATGCTGGGCCTGGGTGAGACCGAAGAGGAAATTCGCCAGGCATTGGAAGACTGCTCTGCCGCCGGCGTGGACATCGTCACTTTTGGACAGTACCTGAGGCCGACGCCGAACCATCTTGCGGTAGAACGCTTCGTCACTCCCGCCGAGTTCGAGACCTACCGGCAATGGGGGCTGGAGATGGGCTTCATGGAGGTGGTTTCCGGACCGCTGGTTCGCTCCAGTTACCGTGCGGACCAGGCTTTTGCCAAGAACAATGTTGGCTTGGAAGACGCGGTGGCAAAGCGACGCTAGTGCCGGCTTTGTGCCAGCCTGAGCCGCCTTGCTACTCTATTCCCCATGTCCCTGTCCAAGTCAGCGCTACTCACCCTCGGCTGCCTTCTCAATTCCGCTTGCGCGTTATTGCAGCCGGACGCCGCTCAAGACGAGACCCTGGTAGAGGCTGAGCCGTCGCCGGCCCTGGTTGTTATTACTGAGTCCAGGGAGCCTATCGATCTGCGCCGCCTGGAGTCGATGCCTGCCGATGGGCCCATGGTCGGATCCTTGCAGTGGATAATTGCCTATCACGAAGACACCTTGCCGGAGATAGCCAGGCAGCATGGCCTGGGCTTTGACGAGATACGCCAGGCCAATCCCGGTGTCGATCCCTGGTTGCCTGGTGAGGGCAGCCGGGTATTGCTCCCCACGCGGATGATCCTGCCAGGACGCCGTGAAGGCCTGGTGTTGAATGTTGCGAGTCGCCGACTGTTCCACTTTGACGAGCAGGGAGTCCTGGTGGACACCTTTGCAATCGGAGTGGGTAGGGAAGGTTGGGCGACGCCCACCGGACGGGCGAAGGTCAGGGCCAAGGCGAAGGATCCCGTGTGGTTCGTGCCGGCATCAATACGCGCTGAGCATGCCGAGGCGGGAGATCCGTTGCCGCGACGGGTTGGCCCGGGACCGGATAATCCCCTGGGCGGTTACGCCATTGTCCTGGACATACCCGGATACCTGATACATGGCACCAACAAGCCCTACGGCGTGGGAATGCGGGTGAGTCATGGCTGCGTCAGGTTGTATCCCGAGGACATAGAAAGCCTGTTTCCCCGGGTGCCTGTTGGGGCAGCGGTGACAATAATTAACGAGCCGATCTCGATCGCGGAATTTGGCGGGCAGCTTTACCTGGAGGCCCATCCTCCATTCGAGGATGACCAGACCTGGCAGGGGCACTGGGAAGAAATCCAGGGACGCCTGCTGCAGGACCCACGGGTGGCCAGTCGGGAAATCGACTGGGACAAGGCCCGGGCGATAATCGAGTCGGCCATGGGTATTCCGCTGCCAATTTCAGCGAACAGCCAGGATGTGCAGACAGTGCTGGAGCAGGTGCCGGTGGTTCGCCACACGCGGCCCGTGCAGGAAGATTCTTTCGATGCCTTGCCCGATGAGGTGTCCTTGTTGGCTGATCCACTCGCCGGACAATAAGCCCGGCTACACCTCTTCCATGTCTTTCCGAATCCGGATCAATCCCCTGCGGATGGTGGTCTTTACTGTGCCCAATGGCAGGTCCAGCAGTTCCGAGATTTCGTTGTGAGAGTGTCCTTCGTAAATAGACATGTAGAGAACGGTTTGTTGTTCCGGCTTGAGGGCTGCAATGACCTTCTCTGCCTTGGCCAGGTCGGTGACGGTCTCGGAGTGGTCGAAGCCCGAGACCTGTTCAAGCAGACCCGCCTCATTCAGTTCGTCCATCTGGGGCTGTCGGCCCAGTTTGCGCAAGCGGTCGATAATTCGTCTTCGTGCGATCATGGCCACGAAGGTGGTTTCGCCCGCCTTGGCGGGGTCGAAGCTGTCGGCCTTGCTCCACAGTTCGATAAAAATATCCTGCACGACATCTTCCGCGTCCTCGGCGGAGCGCAGGAATTGTCTGGCCAGTGACCAGATCAGACCGCCGTATGTATCCATACACTCGGTAACGGCTGCCTGATCTCCCGCTGCTATGCGCTGGAGAATCGTCTTACTCATGGTAGTGACTGGCTTGCTTTCCTTGCGTCGCGCTTTGATATCCAGTGGTAAGTCTATCCTGACCGGGCAGGCGCTGCATTGAGTCAGGGTCAATCATTCTTTACCCAGGTTCGCAGTCAAGTCCGGGACTGATGCCGTGTATCATGTTGGCGTGAGCTGCGGGCAATTAAAGACCCGTTACGGTGCGGTGAGTTGTAAAGCTGGAGTTAGGGTGATGAGAGTATCGGTGCTGTTACAAATCCTGATCTTGTTTGGCCTGTCGGCCTGCCAGCCAGATTCCCATGTAGAACAGCCGGATCAAAGCGTTGCCCCCGGGGCTGCCGGCCCTGCCTTACAGCCAGAAGCCAGCATTTCTTCAGATCCATACAGTTATGCCAACTACCTGGAATTCAGCGTTCGGCACATGGACATGAAACTGACGGTGGACTTTGATGCGCGCATTCTTACGGGCATGGCCACGCTGAACGTGGAGCGACTTGCTCCCCAGGCCACTTCACTGGTGCTGGATACCCGGGGACTGAATATCCAGCGTGTGTCAAAGAATGAAAGCGGGGCCAAATTGCGTGACCTGCCCTGGCAACTGGGGCAGCCGGATAGCGTGCTGGGCGCACCCCTGGAAATTGATGTTTCCTCAGTCGGGCCCGCAGGGCGTTTCGCGATTACCATACATTATTCGACTCGCCCCGAGGCCGAGGCATTGCAGTGGCTGGAGCCGAGCATGACCGCTGGCGGTGAGTCGCCGTTCCTGTATTCGCTTGCCGAAACCATTCATGCCCGGAGCTGGATTCCCGTTCAGGATACGCCAGCGGTTCGCATGACCTACAGCGCCAGATTGCAGGTACCCCCGGGGCTGACCGCCTTGATGAGCGCCCGCAGCCTGCGCTCGGATTTCACCACCGGCGAATTCACCTTTGCCATGGAGCAGGAAATTCCTGCCTATCTCATCGCCATCGCGGTAGGCGATCTGGAATACAGCGCGTTTGGGCCGAGATCGGGCATCTGGGCTGAGCCCTCGGTGATCGAGGCGGCTGCCGCGGAGTTTGAAGACACGCCGACTATGATTGTCCGGGCTGAGGAACTTTTCGGTCCTTACCAGTGGGAGCAGTACGACCTGCTGGTATTGCCGCCGGCGTTCTCCCTGGGTGGCATGGAACATCCGCGGCTGTCGTTTATCACGCCAACTCTTATTGCCGGTGACAAGAGCCTGGTGGGAACCGTTGCTCATGAGTTGGCGCACTCCTGGTCGGGCAACCTGGTGACCAACGCGTCCTGGAAACACCTGTGGCTGAACGAGGGCTTTACGACCTACGTCGAAATGCGTCTGGTCGAGGCGCTGTATGGAGAGGCCCAGCAAAAGATGGAAGAAGTCATTGCCTACCAGGAACTCTTGTTCGAATTATCCGAATTGCCGGCGGCCGAGCAGTCACTTGTGCCGGCAAAGATTTTGAAAAATCCCGATGATGCCTTCACCGGGGTGGCCTACCAGAAGGGTGCGCAGTTCATGGTGTTCCTGGAGCAGGCATTCGGACGACCGGCCTTCGACAGTTTCCTGAAAAGGTATTTCAGTGAGTTTGCCTTTCGCAGTGCCAGCACCGATGACTTCATGAATTTCTTGCAGACACACCTGGTGGACACCATGCCCGGGCGAGTCAGCCAGGAACAATTGCATGAGTGGGTCTATGAGCCGGGTATGCCGGCGGGGCTTGTCCGGCCTGAATCACATGAGTTAAACAGGATAAATGTCAGCATTGCCAACTGGCTCAAGGGTGAAATCGAACTGCGGGACGTGCCTGCGGCCGACTGGAGCACTCAGCAGTGGCAGTACCTGATTGGACAGATTCCCGCAGACGTTGACCACGACCAGCTCCTCGGCCTGGATGAGAGGTTCGAACTCACCGACAGCGGCAACGCGGTGATCGTCAGCAACTGGATGGGGCTGGCGATCAGAACGCAATTCCTGCCGGCGTACCGGCGCCTGGAGCCGTTTCTTACCCAGGTGGGTCGCTCTTACCTGATCGATAACATTTACCGGGCGCTTTCGGAGTCGACACCGGAAGACCGGGAACTGGCCAGGGAGATTTATCGCAAGGCGAGCCGGGGCTATCACCCCATCGCGCGACCGGCGATAGAGGCCCTGCTGTATCCCGGCGGCGAGGATTAGTCTTTCAGTGATCGGGAGGTGGTGGCCACCATCCCGGATGCTGTGGCGCACAGGGCCTTGCCGCTGAACAGCATGCCCTCGACGAAGGCCACGTTGTCTGCGGTCTTGATCGCGGCAGCATAAACCCGCACTTGTTCCCCCAGGACCGGGCGAAGGAACTTCACAGACAATTCCGTGGTGCCGCAGCGCCTGCCCGGAAACTGCAACAGGCCGGCCACACCCAGGCCGCAGTCAAACAAACCGGATACCACGCCGCCGTTGACCGCGTGGGTACCCATCCCGCCCTGGTGATGGGCTTGAACATTGGCCAGTTCAACGAGTACCAGGTGATTCTCGCGAGTCTCAACCGTGGCCCCGAAATGGGTTATCGCCTCCAGCTTATTGAAGGTCGCAAGAAACCCGGCCAGTTGTTCGGGTGTAAAGCGAATGGCCTCGGACCGTGCCACCAGGGCATCGAGTTGGGAAAGGTATTTTTCGCTGGGCATGGAAGACGCTCTGCGTGGTGGTTCAGGAATCTGACTGAATAAGGCCGGCTTTTATGGCAAATTTCACGAGGCCTGGGACATCCCAGATTCCAAGTCTTTCCATTAAGTGGGTGCGATGGGTTTCCACAGTCTTGATGCTGAGTGAGAGTCTCTCGGCGATTTCACGCGTCCTGCAGCCCTCGGCGATCAATTGGAGGATTTCTCTCTGTCGGGAGGTGAGTTGAGCAAGGATCGAGCCGCTTGAATCATCCGCCATGAGTCGTTCGACGGCACTCACCGAAATGCTGTTGCTAAAATACACTTCGCCCCGGGCGAGAACCTGGATCGCGTGCTCGAGTTCCCTGGTTGCAGCCTCCTTAACCAGGTAGCCGCGGGCTCCTGCACGCAAGGATTGCGCAACATATTCTTCATCGTTGTGCATTGAGAGCATGAGTACTTTTGAATCCGGGCAGCTTTTTGCCAGTCGCGCGGTAGCTTCCATGCCGTTTAGCTCCGGCATGGAGATATCCATCAGGACGACCTCCGGCGCCAGTTGCCTGGTCTTCCGTAGCGCGTCCCGACCATTGGCGGCCTCACCGACCACCTCCACATCCTTGATGCTATCTAGAAGGGACCGTATTCCTTCCCTCACCAGCGTGTGGTCTTCTACCAAAAGAACTCGAATTGCACTCAATTAAACTGTCCTTGCAAGTCTTTACAGCGTATCCATATTCGCCTTGTCTTCGAATTCACTTCTAACCGTTAATGGCCATCAAGGGTCCAGTGCCTGGCAAGGCTTTTCAAAATAATCCTGAACCGGGAAAGGCAATTTTTGATAATCCCTGTTCATCGCCTCGGCTGGAAACGGGCGAGAATTATATGTGTTCCAAAATAGCACCCGGCGTCCTTCCAGATTGCCAGCATGCGAGTCTGCAATCAATGCGGCCATGGCTTTACCCGTGTAAGTGCCCTCGAGCTGGATGCCTTCTGTGCTTCGGAGCAGGCTTACCGCCTCCATTCCCGCTTCGGTGAACAAGGCATATTTTTGGCCAAATTGTTCATGTCTGAACTCGACATTTGCGTCGACCCACCGCAGTTTTGGAAAATTTTCGTCCAGCTTGTTGAGCAAGGTGGCGGTGCTGTCGAACAGTTTGTGAAATGCGTCCTCGTTGCCGTAGCGCAGATCCACGACCCTGACGGCGACAACTTTGGTGCGGAGATTGGCTACCGCAAGGCCAAGTGCCAGGCCCACTGCCGTCCCCATTGTCCCCATCGCAACATAAAGAAGATCTGGTTCGGGCAATTCGCCTCTTTTGATCTGCTCGGCCAGTTCCAAGCCCGCGTTGACAAATCCCACCGTCCCCAGGGAAGAGGAACCGCCCCGGCGAATAATATGTGGAGCTTTCTTGCCTGCGCCAAGCCTTCGCGCGCTTTGCCAGGCAGCGCCTCGCTGGGCGGCAGGTTCGCTGTGGTAGTGATGGAGTTCGGCGCCCACGTGGAAACCCATCAGCAAATTTCGACCCACCGAGGCCGAATTGGTCTGGGGCGAAAGGATGGATATCGCCTCCATTCCCAGGCTGCGGGCGTAAATGGCGGTCGCCAGGCAATGGTTTGATCCGGCAGTGCCAAAGGTCATCACACTGTCGGCACCCCGGGCGCGGGCCTCGCCCAGCAAGAATTCAAGCTTGCGCACCTTGTTGCCGCCATACACCTCGCCGGAAAGATCGTCCCGTTTGATAAACAGGTCGTCCTCGTCCAGTTCTTCTGCCAGCAAATTCATTTGTTGAACCGGTGTCGGCAGGTTTGCAAGAGGGAGCCAGTCCAGTTTCCTGGCTAGTTCGGGAAAAGCCCTGAACAGTGCCAGGGAGTCCTTTTTGTTTGTGTCCACGATTGTATTTGTCCGAGTTCGTAGAATGAAGCGGGGTAGCGCCTAGTTTATCAGTTGGAAACGGGTTTTCGTCGAATTCCACCTGCCGCGCAGGCTGCGGAGCCCAGGACTACCATTAGGGCGCCAAGTATTGAAAGGCCGTCAATATGGTCGTCCAGGGCAATTTCGGGGGCCAGCCAACCAATCAGCGTGATGGTGAAAAGGGTGATCAATGGCGCCATTGCCAGTATCGCGCTTACCCGGCTTGCCTGCCACTGTTGCAGGGCCTCGGCGAAGCAGCCGTAGGCAATCAGGGTGTTGGCGCCACAGAAAATCAGCATAGCCCACCCGAGTCCACTCAGGGAGGTGACGGAGGAGACCTGGGAGGGTGCGAGGAAAATCAATGTGGCCAGTGAGTACAGCATGAACATGATGGCCTGGGACGAATAAATTTTGAGCAACTGTTTCTGCGCCAGTGCATAGGCGGCCCAGACTATTGCTGCCACGATAATGATCAACACGCCGGCGCCATTAGTGCCTTCCGCGCTGAAAAGTTCAGGCAGCCGTTCGTTGAAGAATACCAGCAGCCCCATGATGACTACCGCGACGCCCAGTGCCTGGATGCCGTTCATTTTTTCGCGGAACAGCACGATGCCGCCAAGGATTACCAGTAAAGGCGCAAGCTGAATGACGACCTGGGCGATGCTGGGCGAGGTCAGTTGCAAGCCGATCACGTAGAGAAGGTAGTTACCACAAATGCCGGCTATCGCGATGAGCATTAGCCAGGCGTAGCCACCGCGCAAGTGTTTCAGCGAAGGCAGGCCGCCCCTTATGGCCAGGTAAACGCCAATGATCAGGGCGGAAGAGGCGAAGCGATACCAGGTGACCGTATAGACGTCCATTTCATCCAGCAGCAGCTTCATTGATATAGGGAGAAGGCCCCACATCAGTGTGGTGATCAGCGAGAGCACGAGACCCAGTTTCCAGTTGCCGGTGGCTGTATGCACGAAATTATCCAGCGCCCGTGGGCACTTGGGAGGGAAGAAGGTCGCAATGGTGGGCCAATGCAGCGGGCAACGCAATAATCACCAATTGTTTAATTACCTGAATTGAGAAAACCCTGTCACCGAACCGGATGGCCGTGTAAGCTTGCCTAAAACCCCGGAGGGTTTTGTGCCGGTACAATATTCGTCGGGCATCGACGTCCAGGAAATACCCCAGCACGAGCAATACATTGCCAGTGCGCCAACTTCCGTAACCGCATTTGTCGGACGAACCCAACGTGGTCCCGTCAACGAACCCGTTCGCCTGGAAAACTTCGCCGATTACCAGCGCGTTTTTGGCGGTCTTTGGGGAATGAGTCCTTTGAGTTTTGCCGTGGAGCAGTACTTTGCCCAGGGCGGCAAGGTGGCTTTCGTGGTGCGTGTCATCAACGGCGGCCGGGGAGCCAGCTTGAGCCTGCCTGCAGGGGACGAGTTTTTGCATCTGCGTGCGCGTGACCCGGGTACCCATGACGCCATACGTGCTTCGGTGGACTATGACGGCATTGAGAGTTCAGACACTAGTGCCTTTAACCTGGTTGTTCAGCAACTGATACAGCCGGGCTCCGAGCGAGTCCTGGACCAGGAGAGCTACCGCAGCGTTTCCGTCTCCGAAGATCATGAGCGATATGTCGCCAGTTTCCTGTCAGATTCGCGACTGGTTTTGCTGGAAGGCAGCGTTCCATCTGTCCGACCCAACCGGACTCCGCCGGCCACGCCCGAAAAACATATTGGTTACCAGCCTGCCGGTCGCGATGGTGATGATGGAGAGCCCCTGACTGATTACGACATCATCGGCTCCGCCACCAAGTACACGGGTATGTTCGCCTTGTCGCGCATCGATGGATTTAACCTGCTGTGCATACCGCCGCTGGATCATGACCGGGATGTGAACCTGGTGACATGGCTGGCGGCAGTGCGCTACTGCAAGAGCAACAGCGCGATGCTGATCGTGGACCCGCCTGCGGAATGGACATCGGTGGATCTTGCGATAGCCGGTATGCGGCGGATGAATTTCGCCAGCGAAGACGCGGTGATGGCCTTTCCGAGACTGATTACCCTGGGGGGCATTTCCCGGAATCGCCCTCAGGCCTCTTGCGGCGTGGTGGCTGGGTTGCTGGCACGCAATGATGCCCGACATGGAGTGTGGGTTACCCCGTCAGGGGACAAGGCAAATATTAATAGCCGTACCAGGCCCTGCATCGCACTGGATGAGCAAGACGCAATTCGCCTTGCTTCGGTGGGTGTGAATGGAATTTTGCCAGGTCGTCCGGGCGCTCCGGCCCGCATGGCCTCGGCACGTACCATGGCCGCCGGGGACAGTTCAGCCCCCAGTTGGAAATACCTGGCTAACCGTCGCTTGTCACTGATGATTTTGCAGGATGTTGAGCGGGGAACCCGCTGGTCGGTTTTCGGCCGCACAGACACCAGTGTGTCGGGTTTGTTAAAGAGCCAGGTAGAGCAATACCTGGATCGCCTGTGGAAGCAGGGCGCGCTGGTGGGCGATGACCCCTCGGAGGCGTATTTCGTTCGCTGTGAATCCGACAGCGGCATATTCTCCGACTTCAATGTCGAAGGTATCAGGTTTGTGATGGGCTTCGCCCTGCGACGCCCTGGAGAGTTTCTGAGCTTCGAGATTAACCAGCATCGCAATGGCGCCCGGATCAGTCGCTCGAACCTGCAGCCCTACGCAGAATATGGTCAGTGATTGAGCGTTTAAAATACTTCGCCTACGGATCAAATCTTCATCCCGAAAGATTATTGCAGCGTGTGCCATCGGCCCGGGTGATTGGTCCTGCCGTGGTGGAGGGTTACCGGCTCGCCTTCAACAAGCGCGGCGCTGACGATTCGGGCAAGTGCAATGTCATGCTCGCAGGTGCGGGTGCCCGGGTACACGGGGCATTGTTCCATATCAATGCTGAAGAGAAGGCGTCGCTGGACAGGGTTGAGGGTGGCTATGAAGTTCACCAAATCAACGTGGTTTCAGGGGCTGAATCTCACCAGGCGTTTTCTTACATCGCTCACCCGCAGAATCTTGATGATGAACTGCATCCCTATGA